>JADMIO012611043.1_pt1 | contig 11092 bp, 11 predicted proteins | sample 8958161 | NCBI WGS metagenome assembly JADMIO01 (sample SAMN16585339, study PRJNA669376) | soil metagenome | isolation source: Crop rotation soil | place: USA: Cullars Rotation, Alabama | collected 2011 | reverse complement strand
AAATGCGCCTACGAACCAGGGGGTCGTGGGTTCGAATCCTGCCGGGCGCGCCACAAAAAACAAGGGCTTGCAGCAATGCAGGCCCTTTTTGTTTGCGATTCGTGTGCCTCAATTGTGCCCATGCCACTGCGCAAAGGGCACGCTGAAGTAACCAAGTCCGTTGCCCGATCCAGGGCGATCAAGAACTTGCGCTGGGTGTTGCTTGTACGACACTCTGGGTAAGAACCCGAATGTCACCGTCCGTCGACCCAGTCTGGTAGACGACTGCCGCGACAGGCGACCTGTATCGCCCGATATCCCGGTTGAAAGGTCCCTCCTTCTCGGAGGCGCATCGCCCCGACGCCGTGCTCGTCAGGTGCTCGATTGCTGCGGCGCCGCTAATGCCTGACCGGCTGCGTCGTACAGTTTCTCGTCGAGGTGGCCTGTAGGCAAAACCGCTCGGCGAAGCGGGGGCTCTACAACTGCCCCGAGCTCGGAGATGGCGCGTCGTGGGCATCGTGGAGACGGAGGCACGCGCCTGCCTTTGCATTGCGGGCAACACTCCTTGCCACTTCAACAGCTAGCTGTGCCAATAAAGCGTCCCTAGACTTTAGCGAGCCAGCTCCCAGTGACGGTCTGGGTGAACGCGTACGGCGTGACGGATCCGAGCTGCGTCAGGGCAAACCGACATAGCGAGAAGCGTGGCGGCGAACACGTTGAGAGTTCCCTTTTAGCAAAGCCGTTGACATGAACCCTGCACCGTGAGCGCCGTCGACGTCGATCGCCTCGGGCCGATCCCCCCGGAACGGTGGACGGAAGAGCAGCGCCGCTACGCGCAGGAGGTAATCAGCGGGCCGCGCGGCGCATTGATCTCGCCGTTCGTACCGCTTCTACGCAGTCCCGAGCTGATGGCGCACGTTAGTCGTCTCGGAGAATATTTGCGGTATCGCAATTCAATTGGCTTTCGGCTCTCGGAATTCGTCATTTTGCTCATCGCGCGTCAATGGACACAGCAAGTCGAGTGGGCAATACATGCCCCGATCGCCTCCGGCGAGGGGATTAGCGACACAACGATCGAGGCGATCGCGCGCGGGCAACGGCCCGGTGACATGGACGAACAGCAAGCGACCGCGTATGACTTCTGCCAGGAACTGAACCGCGATCAATCGGTATCGGATGCTACGTGGGCGCGCGCCAAGGACCAGTTCGGTGAGCAAGGCGTGGTCGACCTGATGGGGTTAGTCGGCTACTACACGTTGCTCGCCATGACAATGAACGCCGCGCGGACCGCGGTGCCGGCATCGCCAGTGAACCCGCTGCCGGACTTGCGGTGAGTGCCAACAAGCTGCGGAGCTGCGTCGACGCGGTCGCCCGTATCCCAGATGGCGCCGTGCTCATGATCGGCGGCTTCATGGGCGCCGGGTCGCCACCACGCCTGATCGACGAGTTGGTCCGCCAGGGACAAAAGGACCTGACAATCATCGTCAACGACACTGCGCGGCCGGGCTTCAGGATCGGCAAGTTGATCGATGCAAGGCTCGTGAGGAAGGTCATCACGAGTCATATCGGCACCAATCCGGAAACCCAACGACAGATGATCGCCGGCTCCATTGAAGTCGAACTGGTACCTCAGGGAACGCTGGCCGAGCGTATTCGCGCGGGGGGGTTCGGACTCGGAGGGGTGCTCACCCCGACAGGCGCCGGCACGATCGTGGCGGAAAGCAAGCGGACGATCAAGGTAGGCGAACGCCTCTTCTTGCTGGAACTGCCGTTGCGCGCGGACTTTGCGCTCGTGAATGCCAAGCGCGCAGATTACCTGGGTAATCTCGAGTACGCCCTCACATCGCGCAACTTCAATCCCGTCATGACCATGGCGGGAGAGACGGTCATTGCAGAGGCAGAGGACATCGTTCCGGTCGGCGTCATTCCCCCGGACGCCGTGATCACGCCCGGTGTGCTCGTCGACTGCCTCGTCGGCAAGGAGCGATTGCGTGGATGACAAGGCGGTGATCGCGAAGCGCGTTGCCCTCGAGTTCCGAGACGGCGATCTCGTGAATCTCGGTATCGGGCTACCCACGCTGGTCGCGCATTACATTCCCAAGGATATCAACGTGTTCTTTCAGTCGGAAAACGGACTGATCGGTATGAAGCCGTTACCTGAGGAGGGGATGGAATTGGGCGACCTCACGGACGCCGGTGGCCGCCCGGTCGGTGCCGTTCCCGGAGCGTGCGCGTTCGATTCAACGTTTTCGTTTGGCCTGATCCGCGGCGGTCACCTCGACGTAACGGTGCTGGGCGGCTTGCAGGTCGATGAGGAAGGAAGGCTCGCCAATTGGATGGTGCCAGGCAAGATGGTTCCCGGTATGGGCGGCGCCATGGACCTCGTTGCTGGCGCGCGGCGCGTGATTGTCGCGATGTCTCACACGGCAAAAGGCGAGTTCAAGATCGTGAAGCGATGCTCGCTTCCGATTACATCGGTCCGCCGCGTGGATCTCATTGTTACGGAGCTGGCGGTCATCGCCCCGGTCGACGGCCGACTGATCTTGCGAGAGGTGGCTCCCGGGGTGAGCGTCGATGATGTGCTGCGAGCCACTGCAGCAGAGCTAACCGTGGCGGCGACGTTGCGCCCGATGGACCTAAGCTAGCTGATCTGCGGATGGGCGTTGGCGGGACCGCTTGATTGGCGCCTGGTCACGGAAGCACGCGACCGCCGCCATCCCGCCTTCCCGCACACTGGTTGGCCAGTCTGCTGTTGTCCCGCCGCGCGTCCCGTCTCGGCCCATTGGCCTGTGCGGGCGATCTTTAGCGTTGAATGCAAAACAGCTTCCCGACGCGAAGCGTCGCTAGCAGCACCGCTGTTGTTCAATACGTCGGTATCCCATACGACACCAATCGGGCTGACTTCGGTTCCGTCGTCAGTCATCGGCGACGAGTACTGCTCTTCACGAACCACTTGCATGCTCGAGTGCCTCCAACCTTGCAGACCGGCGCCTCGCGCTGGAACGACTCAGAGAAGGTACCGATGAAGCCAAACTATTCCAAAATCCATCTACGGGCGGCTTGCTTGCTGCTCTGTTCGCTTGTCGTTTTGCCTTTGACGACATCGGCTCAGCAATATCCGGCCCGTCCGATCAAATTGATCGTCCCGTTTGCGCCCGGCGGAAATACCGATGTTGCCGGCCGCCTCATTGCCGAAGGCCTCGGCGCCGGGCTCGGTCAGCCCATCGTCGTGGAAAACAAACCGGGCGCAGGAGCCAGCATCGGCGCCGACTTCGTGGCGAAGTCCGCTCCGGACGGATACACGATTCTTCTCTCCTCGGACGCGCAGAACATCAACCCCGCGATCTACGCCAAGGTCCCTAGCAACATCACGACGGACTTCGAACCGGTTGGCATGGCAATGGTCACGACATTGGTCCTGGTCGCCTCGAAACAGTCTGGTATTCGCTCGGTCGCTGATCTCGTCACGCGCGCGAAGGCCAACCCGGGCAAGATCACCTACAGTTCGGCGGGTGTCGGGAGCGGATCACATATGGCCGGCGAATTGTTCAACCAAGTGGCCGGCATCCAAGCGTTGCACGTGCCATACAAAGGTTCCGGTCCTGCAACGACAGCCGTCGTCTCCGGTGAAGTGGATTTGACCTATACGAGCCAGGCCGGCGCGGTGCAGTTCTTCAAGGAACGTCAGCTCGAGGCTCTTGCGATTACGGGTAAGGATCCTAGTCCGCTCTTCCCCGGCGTGCCGACCACCGAGTCGCTGGGCTTCAAGGGCTACGAGGCGGGAGATCATTTGGGTCTTCTCGTGCCGAAGGGCACGCCGAAGGCCGTCACCGACCGCCTCAACGCAGAGTTGACGAAGTGGCTCAAAAAGCCGGAGACGAAGGCTCGCCTCGAGCAGATGGCGTTCGAACCGCGCACCTCGACCTCTGCTGATTACGGCGCTTTCATCCGTTCCGAGGTCGCTAAATGGGCCTCAACCGCGAAGGCGGGCAACATCAAGGCGGACTGATCTCAAGCGGCTTGTGAGGTGATAGGAACGGTCATGCTTGATCTGAACGGCAAGGTTGCTTTCGTCGCAGGTGCCGGCTCGGTTGCCGAGGGTTGGGGCAACGGACGGGCGACTGCGGTATTGCTCGCGCGACAGGGCGCGAAAGTGTTCGGCACCGACTACGATCCGAACGCACTGGCGGGAACCTCGAGTGCCATGAAACAGGAAGGGCACGACGCGTGGACGCCGTGGCGGGCTGACATGACCGATACGGACGAAGTCGGTCAGGCCGTCGACGAATGCTTGCGGCGCTACGGTCGAATCGACATCCTCGTGAACAACGTCGGCGGCAGCTTTCCCGGTACACCCGTTTCGCTGTCCGTCGACGAGTGGGATGCCCAGATGGACCGTAACCTGAAGACGGCATTTCTGGGCTGTAAGCACGTGCTGCCGGTCATGGAGCGCCAGTTCGAAGCGGAGGGCAAGGGCGGCGCGATCGTGAATGTGTCCAGCATCGCGAGCATGAGCTTCCAGGTCGGGGGCCGCGTTCATGTCGCGTATGCTGCCTCGAAAGCCGGTCTCGAGGCGTTCGGCCGGGCAACCGCAATCGCGTACGTCAAGAAAGGCATTCGCGTGAACGCGGTGGTCGTGGGCATGATGGACACGCCGCTCGTATCGCAGCGACTCACCAAGCAGCTCGGGGTCTCCGATGCAGAGGAGCTGAGCGCCAAGCGGCGTGCCCTGATTCCGATGGGGCGCATGGGCGACGCGTGGGACATCGCTCACGCCGTGCTCTTCCTCGTCAGCGATGAAGCTCGATACATCACTGCAACTCAGCTCGTCGTCGACGGCGGTGTCACAGCCGCTCGTCCCGGTGCAGTCGAAAGCAAAGCGCAGTGAACCGGGCGACGCGCTGCCCCAGGCAATGACCGCATCGCCGACCCACATCCCTGTGAGGCCCGACTGGCTCGCAACGCGCGAGGAGTCGGCGCTTGACGCGGCGCTTCCGATCGTCGACTCCCATCATCATCTGTACGATCGCCCGGGTTTCAGGTACCTGCTCGACGAGTTCCTGAAAGATCTCGAGTGCGGCCACGACGTGCGCGCCACGGTCATCGTGCAGGCTCGCTCCATGCTTCGTGTCGGTGCACCCTTGTCGATTCAGCCACTCGGCGAGACGGAATTCGCCAATGGGATTGCCGCGATGAGCGCGAGCGGTACCTACGGTCATGCCCGCATCGCTGCCGCCATCGTGGGGTTCGCTGACCTCACGCTCGGCGATGCCATTCGGCCCATTCTGGAGCGCCACGTCTCGACTGCCGGCGGCGCGAGTTCCGACGGTGGCAGGTTCCGCGGCGTGCGGCAGTCCCTCACGTGGGACGCAGACGCTTCTCTTGTCAACCCGCTCTACGCAATCTGCGACCACATGATGGAGTCGCGTGAATTTCGTGCGGGATTCGCCCAACTCGCGCCGCTCGGCCTCAGTTTTGAAGGCTGGGTCTTCTTCCATCAATTGCCGGAACTGGCCGCGCTCGCCCGCGCCTTCCCAGACACTCCGATCGTCCTCAATCACTGCGGCGGCTTCATTGGCATTCGCCGGTATGCCTCCCAGCAGAAAGAGGTCTTCCATCAGTGGAAGCGTGGCCTCCGCAAGGTGGCGGAGTGTTCGAACGTCATGGTCAAGCTCAGCGGCCTCGGGATGAGGCTCGGCGGCTTTGGCCTTGAGGACAAGGATCGCGCGCCGAGCTCCGTTGAGCTCGCGGACGCCTGGCGTTCCTTGATCGAGCCATGCATAGAGGCGTTCGGAGCGAACCGGTGCATGTATGGCAGCAACTTCCCCGTCGACAAGGGTAGCTATGGCTACGGAGTCGGATTGAATGCGCTCAAACGGTTGACGTCCAGCGCATCTGGAACGGAGAAAGCAGACATCTTTTGGCGCTCAGCCAGTCGTTTCTATCGGCTTTCCGAGATAGCCAGCGGAGGAGCCGCCGCGGACGGCGAGCCGAGCCTCCTGTCTCATAGCGGATAATCGTGTCGCGATTGCGCTGCTGTAACGTCCGCAATTAGAAGAGATCCGTGTCGAGGGACAAAATGCGTAACGAAGATGCTGGCGGCGGCGCGCAGGATCTAGCAACTGCGTTCCGGGATCTCGGCTTGGCCGCGCGCGTCAAGCAGGTCTCACCCGTCACGTACGATGCCGCGACCACGTTCTGGCGTGCGGCATACAGCGGTTCCGCCCTGTCCCCTCGGATGAAGGAGCTCGTGCTGGTCGCACTGCATGCCACGGTGACCAGCCTCAACAGCGAGGCCGTCCGTCGCCACGTCAGCCGTGCGATCGTCGCAGGTGCGACGGAGGAGGAGGTGCTCGACGTTCTGATCACCATCGTCGGGGCAGCGAATCACGCGCTGTACTTCGCTTTGCCGGTCCTGATGCGCGAGCTTGCAGCGGCCGGCCACCCGGACGCCGGGTTGCCGCCAGTGACTGCGGACGCGCAGGCGGTCAAGGAGGACTTCATTCGAGTACGGGGACTCTGGAACGAACAACGCGACATCATCGTTCGGCTAATGCCGGAATATTTCGCCGGTCTCGCGCAGTTGACGATGAAACCGTGGGAGAACGGCGCGCTCACGGGAAAGGAACGTGAGCTGATTTGCATTGCGATCGATTGCACCGTGACGCACATGTTCGAGCCAGGACTCGCGATTCATATCCGCCAGGCGTTACGGAACGGCGCGAGCCGACAGGAGATTCTTGAAGTCTTCCAGCTCGCTGCCGTGACCGGCTTGGAAGGTTACCTCCTTGGTGCGGCGGCGCTGTATCCACCAGCAGTCGGCTGAAGCGGCAGGCACACTCAAGTGTTCTGAACCGCGGACTGTGGAACGAGATCAGGCGCTGCACCCTCGTCGCCAAAGGTGTCGATGAGGAAATCGACGAACGCCCGGATCTTGCGTGAAAGACCGCGGCTCGAGGGAAACACGACGTGCAAATCCGCGTCTCCGGCCCGGGGATTCACCTCGTACTCGCTCAAGATTGTCGTCAGTCGGCCTTCCGCGACGAGGTCGCGCACCATCCATTGATGAACGATGATGACGCCAAGGCCCGCTAATCCGGAGGAAAGAAGGACCAGGCCGTTGTCCGACTTGACGGTGCCGCCTACTTCCACGGCCTCGACTTCGCCACCTCGCGTAAAGCTCCAGAGATTGCCATAGGAGGGTGCTGCGAACAGCAGGCAATTGTGACGGCGCAAGTCCTGCGGTTTGCGCGGGATACCATGCGTTGCGAAGTAGGTCGGCGAGCCGCATACGATTCGACCGCTTTGGCTCAAGCGCCGCGCAACGATCTGCGAGTCGGGCAGGTCCCCAAGCCACATGGCGACGTCGATGTTGTTCGCAATCAGATCGCGTCGCTCGTCGCTGAGTGAGATATCCAGTTCCAGCTCCGGATACCGCGCCAGAAACTTTGGCAGAGCCGGCACCACGATGGTCGTGCCTGCCGTGACGCGAAGCTGGACCCGCAAAAGTCCCTTCACGTTTTCCTCCATCGAGCTCACCTCCGACTTTGCTTTCCGCAACTCTTGCTCGATGGTGCACACCCGTTCGTAGAAGCGTCGACCTGTATCAGTCAAGGCGAGGCGGCGGGTACTTCGATTGAGCAGCCGTACGCCGAGCTCATCTTCAAGCGATTTGACCTGTCGGGCGACCGTGCTGACCGACGTTTCGTCGCGTGCAGCCGCCGAGAAGCTCCCGGCTTCGACCACCTTGATGAAAGTCTTGATCCGGGTGAAATCGTCCATCCTTGTTTCCTCCTTGCTGCGCGGGATTTTTGCGTTCGGAACAACGGTCCTTGCCGCGAGGGCATCTGGTGGCGCCCATCCGCGGCCCTAGAATCTCGACGTGGAGCCCTGTTGCATGCAGCGACAGGCTCAGGTCAGAAAGGACTGCAATGCAAGAAGCAACGGTCGAGAGCCATCAGGTCCGGGTCAGCGATGGGGACCGCGTGCAGCAGTGGTTGTCGGCGTTCGAAGATGCGCTCCGGGCAGGTGATCGTGCCGAGCTCGAATCGCTGTTCGTGGCGGAATCGCATTGGCGGGATCTGCTCGCGTTCACGTGGAATGTCACCCCAACGAACATGCGCGAAGCGATCGTCTCGCGCCTGCTGCGTGAGCAGCCGAACGTCCAGGCGCGCACTTTCCGGGTCGCCGAGGGACACATCGCACCGCGTCGGGCCAAGCGCACGGGAGTCGAGGTCATCGAGGCGATTTTCCAATTCCAGACGGCCGTCGGCCGATGCCTCGGCGTGTTGCGCCTGCCGGCTGCGCAATCAGACAGGGCTTGGACGATCAGCACGTCGCTTCGCGAGCTGAAAGGTCATGAGGAGCCAGTGGGCGGCCGGCGGCCTGACGGGACGAGCACCCGCATCTTCGGCGGAGAGGCGTGGGGAACCCGGCGAGCGCGCGAGCAACAGTACAAGGATCGCGAACCGGCGGTGCTGATCGTGGGTGGTGGGCACAACGGCCTGATCCTCTCGGCGAGGCTGCGGATGCTTGGCGTCGACTCTCTGGTAGTCGAGCGTTTGCCAAATGTGGGCGACGTCTGGCGCCATCGGTATGACGCGCTCGCGCTGCACAACGAGATTGTCCTCAACCACATGCCATACATGCCGTTCCCGGCGACCTGGCCCAGATACCTGCCCAAGGACATGCTCGGCGATTGGCTGGAAGTTTACGCCCGCGCGCTGGAATGCAACGTCTGGACGAACACGGTCTTCCTGGAGGGTCGGTACGACGAGGCCAAGGGGCATTGGTCGGCTCGCATGCGGCAGGCCGATGGCTCCGAGCGCGTACTACACCCCCGGCACCTCGTATTCGCCAACGGCATCGTGGGCGAGCCCAAGATGCCGGACACTCCCGGCCTGGAGGACTTCAAAGGTCAGGTCGTGCATGCGCAGGGCTTCGGCAGCGGCGCGCCATGGCGTGGCAAGAGCGTGCTCGTGCTTGGCGTGGGCAACAGTGCGCACGACATCGCGCAGGATCTTCAGGGCCACGGCGCGAACGTGAAGATGATTCAGCGCGGTTCGATCGCGGTCTTCAGCGTCAAAGCCGCCAGTCTCAACCATGCCATTTACTACAACGAGGGCTTGTCCCTCGAGGACGCGGACCTCATCGCCAGCAGCAATACGTTTCCGGTGCTGCTTCGCGGTTACCAGCTCGGGACGCAGCGAATGTTGCAGATCGACAAGGATCTCCTCGCTGCCCTTCACGAGAAGGGTTTCAAACTGGACATCGGTCCCGAGGGTGGCGGCCACCAGATGCATGTGCGCAAGAACCATGGCGGGTACTATTTGAACGTCGGCTGCTCGGATCTCATCGTCAGCGGCGACATCGGACTGCTTCACTATGAGGACATCGACCGTTTCGTCGCCGACGGTACATTGATGAAGGACGGTCATGTGGAGAAAGCCGATCTGGTCGTTGCAGCCACTGGATACCACCCGCCCTCCGAGGTGATCCGGCGCTTGCTCGGGCAAGAAATCGCGGAAAAGATCGGACCCGTTTGGGGATTGGACGACGGCGGGGAGATGTGCAACATGTACAAGCCGACGCCGCAGAAGGGCTTGTGGTTCATTGGAGGAGGCTTCGCGCAGGGCAGAGTCTGGTCGCAGTACGTTGCGCTGCAGATCAAGTCACGTGAGGCGGGCATCGTAGAGGATTGGCCGGTCGCGCGTCCGGTACTTGACACTCTCACGGGACCACCGCGTCCGTATCGCGAACCTGCCCTTCCGCCCGACGACGCGGGATTGGGGGCCGGGACGGACGCGCTTTGAGCGCAACGTGGCCCTTCGCGTGTCAAGCATGATGAGCCCCGGCCGTCGCTTGCGCGAGTTGTTGCGCCGCGATCAGGCGCTGATGGCTGCCGGCGCCTTCAGCCCGATGCCAGCCAAGATCGCGGAGCAGGCCGGATTCGAAGCGGTCTACATGCCGGGCGGCGGCACGGCACTTGATCGTCTCGGTGTGGCCGACGTCGGTCTCATCACCATGACGGAAATGATCGAGAATGCAACGGCGATCGCTGCATCGGTCAGCGTTCCTGTCATCGCGGACGCCGACACTGGCTTCGGGAATGCACTGAATGTCCAACGTACCGTTCGCGACTTCGAGCGCGCGGGCGTGGCCGCGATCCACCTCGAAGACCAAGTATTTCCCAAGCGCTGCGGACATTTGACGGGCAAAGGCCTGATATCGACCGACGAGGCGGTACAGAAGATCCGTGCGGCAGTCGATGCACGTGCCGATCCCGACTTCATGATCATCGCACGGTGCGACGCCATCTCGGTCACGAGCATGGACGACGCTGTACGACGCGGCCAGGCGTACCTGGACGCAGGGGCGGACATGCTGTTCATCGAATCACCGCGCTCGATGGACGAGGTTGCGGAAATTCCCCGCCGCCTTCCGGGCCGGCACCTGTTCAACATGTCATCGAGCGGTAGGACTCCATTCCTGTCAGTGGATGAGGTATCGCGACTTGGATACAAGCTGATGATCCTGCCAAATTTCTCGGCACTCGCAGCCATCAAGGCGATTACCGAAATCTTTGTTGAGATCAGGCGCAGCGGCACGGTTGCAGGCGTACTCGGCCGTTGCGCAAGCTTCGAGGAGTTTACGGCGCTTGGCGGGCTCGCGTACTTGCAGGCGGCCGAGAAGCGCTTCGCAGGCCTTGGCTCGTAACGTGTCCCCAAGCACCCAAAGGCCAGCTCGATGGACCGATTGAAGGGCAAGGTGGCGATCGTCGTCGGAGCAGGGCAGAGCCCAGGCGAAGCGATGGGAAACGGGCGCGCGACGACGATCCGGTATCTACAAGAAGGCGCCTCCGTGCTTGCCGTCGATCGAGACTTAGCGTCGGCGCGCGAATCACTATCGATGGGCGGCGAGTCGATGGATGGCGACGCATTCGAGGCCGACGTGACGAAGTCGCCGATGCTTGAGGCAGCGGTCCAGGCCGCCATCGCACGTTGGGGCCGCGTCGACGTACTTCACTACAACGTCGGCGTGAGCGTCATGGCGGGCGAGCAGGCTCTCGACAAGCTGACGGACGAGGTGTTCGATCTCGTCAACGCCATCAATT
>JADMIO011545471.1_pt1 | contig 11093 bp, 8 predicted proteins | sample 8958161 | NCBI WGS metagenome assembly JADMIO01 (sample SAMN16585339, study PRJNA669376) | soil metagenome | isolation source: Crop rotation soil | place: USA: Cullars Rotation, Alabama | collected 2011 | reverse complement strand
CCCTAAAATAGGTATGTGACATGTGAAGAGTTTAGAAAGGTGTGGTCCGTTTTTTTGGAATAATAAGAATATTATTTGTGTGCGATATTTTTTTTTTTGAGTGAAAAAAATTTGTTTTTAATTTTTTTCCCCTAAAATAGGTATGTTTAATGTAAGAATTTTTTTGGTGAACACAACGATAACTTTTTTCAACAAATAAAAATCGACATGTAAGGTTTTCTTGTGTGTGTAAAAAGCCAATAATATTATTTTTGAAGAAAACAAAAAAAATGATGCGAAGGAAATATTATTTTATGTGAAAAAAACAATCGTATTTTTTCCTTGCCAGTCATCCGGCGAAATTGCAATTCAGCTTTCCGGTCTGGAGATCATGAATGACGATCCTAAGAGCGCAAATATTGTTTATGGAAAGGTTTTGGAGGACCAGGGCGGATCGAAATTGCAAGCTTTAGCGCGTAATAGTTCTTGAAAACTTGATTGATTTTTTTTTTTGAGGATTTGATCGTGTTTTTTTTTTTTTCTTCAACTTCTGAGAGTGTTTAACGAAATAATTTTTTTTTCCCTGGGTCTTTGCTAATTTTTTTTTTTTTTTTTTTGAAAAAGAGCGTCTTGTGGGTGCCTTTTTGGCTGCTGGACTCTTGCCTGAATCCGAGTTGCAAAAACAACGCATTCGCCAAACAGATGGCAGTCTTCGCGTCAAACTCCATGCCACCGTTATGAACTCGAAATTTGCAGGGTAGGAGATGAGCCCTTTCTTTTCAATGATGATGCCGGGCGGGGGGGGGATTTTTTTTTTCGGGAGCGCAAATTTATGGTTTTTTCTGAAAAAAAAAATCACTCTGATGCATGAATTTTTGTTTTCAAAACCGCAGTGTTGGTGCTGCCGTTGCTGCTTCTCGTGGAAGTGAGCATCGCGAACCCTTCGATGCCGCTCCGCTCCTTGCGGACATGGGCGGATCTGCAAACATCGGTCGGGGCGTTTTACAAACCGTGCATCTTTCCGTGCTCGGTCCTGTCGCACGGGATGGCTATTATGTATCCGAGGGCAGTGCATCGATATAAAAGGGAGCAATGGTCTGGCCTAAAAATTCTGAGAAATGAGGAGGGGGATATTGATAGTCTTTTAGTTCATACTGGATGGGATATGCATGTTTCTGTCTTCTCTCTTCACGTTCCCGGCGTCTTTCCACTTCCGCCTGCAGACTTGCCAGCGGTTGGGTGAAGACTTATGTTGGAGCTGTAGCTGATCGTAATACCTTTCGATGTAGCTCGTTGAGAAGCTACTGCTCCTTCATCATCGCCCACATCTTCCAATTCTTCCGTGATCGAGAACGCTGCTGCTACCCGAGTTGAGAACCGCTGCTGCAATCTCCTCTCTGAATCGCTGCACCGTCATTTTGTTTTGTCTTGTAGCAGTCAAGATTGTCAAGCCAATGCTGCCATTTTCCGCCTTTCTGCTCGCTCTTCTCGCCTCGTTGCTGGCTTGCGGTGTGAGTGGCAATGTGCTTGTGGTGCCCACCAATTATTCCACCCTCCACGACGCCACCATCGCTGCTTCGAATGGAGATACGATCCAAATCGTTAGTGATCTGTTTGGCTGCGGAGCCACTGCTGAAGGCGCTGTGATTGTGGACAAGAGCGTGTCAATTGTTGGTGTTGGCGGTCCGATTGTGGACTGCATGTACCAAGGCCGAGCCATCACCGCAACAGGAATCAACACGGCGATTTCTCTGACGATTGTTGGGATCCACTTTGCTCGTGGCTTCTCCAACAATACTAGTGGTGGTGTAGTACTCATTTCTGGCAATGTACAGATAGTCCTAATCAGTAATTGCTCTTTTTCGGACAACATCGTCGTTGCTGCTGTTTCTCCTTCTCCTGCTGATGGTGATAGCGGAGACGCGGATGCGAGCTTGGATGGTTCCTTTGATGGCAGTGTGACTTCGCCTATTGCGCTTGTCAGTGGTGGGTCGGCTGTGATGATTTTTGTTTCAACAGCTGTTGCGGCAGATGTTCGTCTAACCGTCGCCAACACAACCTTCTCCAAGAACATTAGCCCTGCCGGGAACATTTTCTCTGGAGCAACCGGAGGAGCCTTGGGAATTTGGTTCAATGGCAGTCTGGTGACGGGTGTTTCCGTCGATGTCGTGGGAGGAAATTTTTGGAACAACGTCGGTTCGGCCGTTTTCTTGGGCTTCAACGGAGATGTTTTCAATTCTTCTCTAGGCATCGGCAACGACCATTGCAGTTTTGTGAATAACAGCGCAGTGTCTAGCGGTGGATACGGCGGAGCAATCAACCAGCAATTTAACGGTGTTGTCAGGTCCAGCGCCTTGAGTTTGGGACAGAACTCTTCTTTTGTCAACTGTAGCGTTGATCACTTGGGAGGCGGAGGAGCCATTGCCGTGAGTTTTAATGGGGCAGTTTTCAACACTTCGTTGGTGATCGGCCAGGGACCAGACACGAGGTTCTTATCCAACATAGCTTCTGACGGATACGGGGGGGCATGCAACGTCATTTTCTCAGCACAGGCTACAGGCATCTTTGTGTCCGTAGGAGAGGAGGCTTTGTTTGTTGGAAACATCGCGCCTGCTGGCAATGCCGGAGCGATCCTTGTGGCGTTCCTCGCTGCAGTTTCCGATGGCTTCACCGAGCTGGGCTTGGGTGCAAAGTTCATCCAGAATTATGCCTCGCAAGCTGGCGCAATCTCGCTGGTTTTTGAGGGGCAGGTTAACTTGGCTCGTATCAACGTCGCAGAAAACGCCACGCTGGCCAGCAACGTGGCTTTGGGGACATCGGGAGCCGGGGGGATCAACGTGGTGTTTCAGGCCCTCACATACGCGAGTACGATCACAGTCGGACGAGGGTCAACCTTTCTGAACAACCTTGCAGTCTCTGGTGGTTTCGGCGGGGCGATGTTTGTGGAGTTTATGGCCACAGTCACTGGGATGGCCTTCCATTTGGGCGAAAATGCTGGTTTCGCCACCAATCGGGCATTCTATTCAGGAGGTGCCATTTTTTTCCTCGGCACAGCGGATCTTGTCGAATCTAGCGTGTCTTTGGGTACCAGCTCGGCTTTTCTGAACAACAGCGTGAATTCTGGTGGTTATGGAGGTGCCGTCATCGCATCTTTCCAAGCAGCTGTGATTTCGTCGACCGTTTCAACGGGAAACGGCCATGCAGCTTTTGCGGAGAACTCTGCTGAGCTGGGAGGGGCAGTCGTTTTGCAGGCCCGTGGTGCAACGAGCAATGCGGTCTTTGTGGTAGGCGGCGGAAGTTCCTCTTTCCTGCGAAACGGCCTGTTCTCCACTCTCGCGGGTCTTTCACCCAAGGGTGGCGCGTTGTTCATCTCCACATCGGCAGGAGACAACACCTCGATCGTGATCTCGGACAGCACGTTTGTATCCAACATTGGTGGGGCGGCATTCGTTCAGGTCGTCTCTCTTCCAGGCGTGCCCGTGTCGACAACGTGGCCCACGATCATATCTTGCACGAATTCTGTTTTCACCGGGAATATTGGTGGAGGGCTGCAGATTTTTGCCCCTCCGGATATTCTGCGTACGGCAAATTGTTCCGTGTGTTCATCCGCATTGGTTCTTCCTCCCGACTGCGGGTTTCCCGCCTCCTCTGACAACTTGTGTTCCATCAGCAACAACCAAGTCCAAAATCTTTTTTTGCCGCTCCGCTTTGTCACCAATGTCCACCTTGCCAACCTGACCTTCGAGAATAACTCCGGTGCTGTCCAAGGCGGCGGCTTGTTTGTCGCCAATGGGCTGATTCGATTGAGCAACATGACTTTCATCAATTGCAGTGCGTCCCAGAATGGCGGTGCTCTCAAGTAGGCGAAAAATTGTTTTTTTGATCGCCCATGTATGCATTTGATTTTTTTCTCGCATATGTGCATTTACTTATTTTTTTGGACGGTTGCAGTATCGCCGGGACGGCACAGGTTCTGATTACGGACGGATTCGTCATCCAGAACAACACTGCGGCCTCGGATACTGCCGTTACTTTTTCCATGCAGGGGTCTCTCATCGTAGGAGGCTCTGTGACGATTTGGGCGGTTCCTCCGCCGCTGATTTCCAATCTTCCCGGTGCCGAACAACGTGTGTACAGCGCGGTATCTTTGCGAGGAACTGGCAATTTCGGGATTCTGGGACTTCTCCAGCTGTCATGCGCATCCGGGTGAGTGAGTTTGGGTGGGTTGTGTGTGTGTATGTGTGTGTGCGTGTGTGCATGCATGCTCTGTACGGTTGGGATTGTTGTTTGTTTCTGGTTTCTTTTTTTAAAAAAATCGACCCTCCCTCTGTGTGTTCTCTTTTGTGTTCCAGCTACAACTATCTCGGACCGGCCTCGCTTGGAGTCGCTGTCGCGTACGTGAGCGGCTGGATAAATCCGATGAAGATAACCAATTTTGAGGCCGGATGCTCGCCTTGTCCTTCTGGCACGTACAGTCTGGCATCGGGTGGCGTAAGCATGACGAACGCGACTGCAGCCAATGGAGGAACCGCACAAACGATTCAATGTTTAGAGTGTCCAGCTGGCGGTAACTGCAGCTTTGGCGTGGACAAAGTTCTCGCCGTGAGAGAGTTTTGGGGTACGATCGCCGGAGGGGCGTCCAAAGCGGACGATCCATCCACTGGGAGGCCTGAAGAGTGGAAATTCTTCTCGTGCCCGATCGGTTATTGCTGCAACAGTAGTCACGGATGCAATGCAGAGTCTCAGTGCGCGTTTGGAAGAGACCCGAGCGTTCCGCTTTGTGGAGAGTGCTTGCCGGGTTACAGCCAGGCTCTTGTGACGACAACTTGCATGGAAACGGATGCGTGCAACGACGGCAAGTGGTTTTGGCCCGTGATGGGGGTGGTGGTTCTTGTTTGGGTGGGTTTTCTTCTCTACACGTCGAAACCGGTTCGTGCTGCAAGAGCCGAAAAGATCGATCTGACCTGGGTTGTGCCCACGCTCTTCTTCTTCTTCCAAAACGTCTCGCTGATCTTCATTGCCAGCGGAATCTCGTTGCCGTCACCGATTGCGTCCACGATATTGATCGCAGTGACAAACTTGCATCTGTCTGGGGGAGGCGGTGGCAGTGGGACGAACACCTCCTCTTCAGATACCTCGTGGTGGAGGGTGTGTGCGGTGCGAGGTTTGACAACGATTCAGAGCATCGGTCTCCGCTTGATTCTGCCGTGTGCAGTGGCTGTGTTCACTGCCTTCTCGTTTCTTGTGTGGCGATTCTTTTTTTCGTACACTAAAAAGACAGCGAAGACGATGGCAGCGCGGTTTGCATCTGCTTCTGTGAAGCTGATATTGCTCTTCTACACGAGCATTGCGTCTGTCGTGGGCACGCTGCTTCACTGCGTTCCTGTTGATGTTCCCTCCACGATCGACCAGTCGAAATATCGTTCCGTGGTTTTCAGAGCCGGCGTGGTGGAATGCTACCAATCTTGGCAGATAGGCCTCTTTTTCGTGTTTGCAGCTATCTTGTTTGCGCCGATTTTGCTGGCACTGCTGCAAACGACGTGGAGGCGAACTGTTGCCAGAACAGAACAGACCGAGGCGATCCAAAGCAGTACCACAACGATCACCAGCCGTAGCAGCAACAACAACTCGCTGTCCATGGTTGTGGTGAATTCTGTCGACTTTTCTGCTACAGAGGCTCCGTTTCGATTGCATCGGTGGTACTGGGCCCCGCTAACTCTGGCTCGCCGATTGCTGGTTTCGATTGTGTTCTCGTTTGTGGAGGACGCCTCGGTGCAGTCGGTGCTTTTCACGTTGCTCTTTGTGGTCTACTTGTGTGTACAGGTGGGAATGTCTCCGTTTTCTTCGCGATCTGGCAACATTGTGGAGACTGTGGGATTGTTCTCGCTTGCGGTGATATCGCTGTGTGCGGTGAGGACGGGAACGCTGGCGGAGGCGGCGGCGAGCGTGTTGTCGGGATCGACTGCGGGCTTGGTGAGTGCCGGTTTGGAGGTTCTGCAATCCGTCTTGTTTTTCTTGCCTGTGGTGACGGCGGCAGTTCTGGTGGGATTCGAGTGGTGCTGGTATCGATGGTGGAGGAACGGAGTGAGTCGGAGGAACAAGGCGCTATTGATGGTGGGAGAAGTCGACAATGGCAGTAATGATGAGGATCAGAACAATTTGGTGCTCAAGGTGGCCAGGTGGCTTGTGCGTGGTGGAACGAGGCTTGCGGCAACAGAAGTGTATCGTTCACATCCCAACTCGGGGCGTGGAGGGTTGGAGATGGCGACCTTGGAGGCCAGTAATGCTGCTGCTGGAGGAGGAGGAGGCGATGTCGCTACATCATCGTCCACTACGCAGAACCACGAGCTGGTGGCAGCACGAGAGGAGAGAGACGCCGAGAGGCGGATGAAAGAAGAAGCGATGCGGGACGCGGAACTTCAGCGGCGAAGACTGGAAGAGATGGAGCGGGTGTACGAAGAAAAGATTCGTGCAATAATGCAGGAGAGGATGGGCGGTTGCGATGGAGGAAAGGAATGAGTGATTATTAAAGGGGCGAATGTAAAAATTTTCCAGCAGATACGGGGCAGGAAAGGAAACGAATCTGTTTTTGGCAGCAAACCCGCTGAGTTTTCCTATTTGCTGCATCTAAATTAATGATGTACCACGTTTGCACATGTTGATTCCTTCTCCTCAGATCAAGACGGAGCGTTCTAAACGCCTGGCGAGAGCGGTTGTGATTTTTTTTCTTGACGTTTTCATGACTGGCTTGTTCGGTGCTGTCTGTCCGCGAAGGAGCTTCCAGAAGCGCTGCTGCTCTTCGTGGTACAGTTGATCAAGACTGTTGCAGCATCATATCAGCTGGTTTTGGCAGCATTTGCAACCTATTTCGAGCAGCTGGTACAACAATAACTAAATATCTGATGAAAAAATGCGATAGCTGCAAGACTCCGCTGTCTCTGCATCATTTTGTTCTGCTGAATCGCAAAGGATTGCGCAAGCAGATGTGCGGTGCATGTGCTCCGCGGCCCAAATGCCCACTTTGTTCTCGGACCAAGGGGTGGCATTTTTTCGAGTGCCAGTCTTGCAGACAGTGGATCCACCACATGTGTTCTGGAGTGCCGCCGAAAAAAAGGAACATGCCAATGACATGCAAAGAGTGCCGCGAGGAGGAGGAGGAGGAGGCTGAAGAGGAGGAGGAAGAGGAGGAAGACGAAAGTGATGAAGATGAATCCGTAGAAGAAGAAGCAGAGGAGGAGAATGAGCAACAGGCAGGCGGAGATGCAGTTGGAGAGGACGAAGAGGAAGAGGAGAGTGAGAATAACGAGCAGGATGATGATGAGGATGGTGAGCAGGAAGTAGCAATTGCTGCTCGAACTCGTCGAGGAAGGCCATCCAAGCCACCGCAGCCATCAGGCAAAAGAAGAAGAGGCAGACTGAACTCACAGCAGCAAGCGCAGACGGAAGCGCAGACCCAAGAAGAAAGGCCGCAACAGCAAGACCAGCGCCGCGATGAACACCCAAAGCCGCAGCCGCCACAGAAACCAATCAACATCATCGAAATCGGTGCTGGACAGTGCGAGGACGAGGAGGAAGAGGATGTGAACATGATTCCGGATTCGGACGACGATGCAGCGGAAAAGCCCGAAAAGGAGCAAGACATTGCGTCGCGCGAGATGTTGGCCAGCGTGCAAGAGCACCAACTAGCAAAGCAGCAGCAAATATCTGGCGCACTGCAACAGTCGGCTGCTGCAACAGCTGCAATAGCGCCAGTTGCTGGTACGAGTACCACTGTGCGCTCGGGCAGTAACGTTGGCGGAACGGCTGGAGGGACAAAAAGACGGAACAATAAATTGTCTGGGGCCACGGATTTTCTCTCGGGCATGAGAATTCAAGAGGAGGTCTTTGGGAGTCCGAGCAAGTTCCATCGCATTACTCCGAAAATCGAGGTGGTGGAGGGTGGTGGTGTCGATGGAGGGAATAGGGGAAGTACAGCGAGAGTTCTGAGCCAGGTGAAAGCGGTAAAGCAGTTGCAGCGACAGCAACAGCAACAGCGGCAAGCCGAGGCAGAAGCACAAGCACAAAAACAATTAGATGCTTCTTCTTCGAGCGTGCCATCCGTCCCAGTCGACGGCCACGGCGGCAATACTAACGAGGACACTCGAAGTAGCATGGATGCGAGCGGATCGCTAGTGACAACATCGATGACGAAGGATTCGACCGCACAGATGGTGGCTGCAACAACCGCTACCAGCTCTTCATCGACTTCAGCGGCTGAACCGCAAACATCGACATCGACTGCGGTAGACCTCACCACCAGAACAACAACATCGACATCGACAAGGTGAAGATGGGCAAGAACTTTTATGATATTTTTTTTCCTTTTTTTTGACGAGATTTTCTAAATGAGTCCTTTGTGTGTTTTTTTTCTCCGCTGAAGCTCTTCTTCTGTGAGGATGGACAGGTCGAGCCATGAGCAGCACGCACACAGGGTAAAGAAGAAAATAATTTGTGCTCATCTTACTTTTTCTTCTGTTTCCATTCTTTTCTTGAATTCAACCCCCAATCATGCTCCTTGAACAGACGGCATCTTCGTCTTCGCGGGTTGCAACAAGGGGAAAGGGGAAGAACAGAGCCACCACAGCGCGGCAGAAGATTGCCGATAACATGATGCACTTTCTGTTATTGCCGCATCCGGAGATGCCGTGAGTACTTCAAGTACTTTTTTGGAAAGGAAATTGATAATATGACCGGGTAACAGCAAGGCAAATATATGGTAAATGAACCTAGAGGAATATAAGGCAACTATATGGTAAATGAACCAAGGGAATCGGCAAGGAAAATATATGGTAAATGCACCAATCTTGTTCAAATAATATATTTACGTATTTATTTTTGGGTAAAAAAAACCCGAAACATTCTCACCCAAGTTTTATGTTGTTGTTTGTGTGTGAGCAGTGATTTTAAGCGATGGATGCTTCCAAATCCGCATCTTATGGCTTCGAAAATGACAACAATCAACCAACTTCGGAGCGCAATTTCAAATGCATGCTGGCCTGAGAAAGAGCCGGACGAGGTATGATGGAAGAAAATTTTCTTTTCATGCAATACATCATTTCTCCTCTCACTTCCATATTTTTTTTGCGGGGGTTGTCGTCGAATTGGAGCTCTTGAGGGGCATGATTGAATTGATATTTTGGTTTAATTGAATCCACTTGCTGTTATGTTTGTACTTTTTTCAATGCAGATTGAAATGCACTGGCATGGCATTGCATTGCAGGACAAGAATCTCAAACTGGGCAAGGTGATTGCCATTTTTTCCGGATGTCCCATCTTCACCCATTCATTTTCTAATCCTGTTTTGATTTTTTTTGCTGTCTGTTTTTTGGGTGAAAAAAAAAAAAATAGTTCAAAAAATGTCTACCAGAGGGTGAGCCGGTCATCATCACATATCGAAGAAAGGAAGAACCTGTGCCTATCGTGTTTCCTGTTGCTGTAAAGGCAGAAAAGGATAGGAACAGTATGGGAGACACAGTCATGGCCACCTCCGACGCGAATAATGTCGGAAAGAAAAGAGCCAACAGATAAGAATAGTTGTATTTGCAGGATTTAATGCGAAAATGAAAGAACGCAGTTTGCAGGAGTTATGATAATGCAAACAAATGAAAAATATTTAAAAATGGAACGTTGGGCAAAAACTACATCGAAACGAAAATCATTTTTCCCAGAGTTGATCACGCACTGCAGAAAAACTTTAGAGCATCGATTAATTTTTAGACTACATCCTTTTACTTTCTGTTTTCTCTTGTGTTCTCTCTGATTTTTAACATCTAACGTTGGTCGAAGCACGGCAACAGAATGTCTCCGGCACCGTGGATTTATTCTTACTCTGGAAGATGGAGGCATAAATCTGTCGAAAACGCACACACACACACACAGAGCAAGGGAAGTTAATAAAGGAATAAAAAATAGTGGAATTCAAAAAAAAAGGGGATTTCGCACTCAACTGGATCGGCGGCTTTCGATTTCAAATGGCTTTCCACAGCTGCTGTGGCTGCAACCGCTGTTGATAAGGTGACCCGATCATTGGTGGTCTGCGAGAATATCATTCGTTAGTCGCGATCTCTTTTTTGAGAGGGGACAACATCATAAAAAGGAGGGAGAAATCGAAACCTACAGGCTCCTGCAATGCAGCCTTCTTTGCGGCACCACCACCACCTCCGGCACCAGCACCAGCACTGCTGCTGCTTTTCTTACGTTTTCCACTCTTTTCCTTGGGTGCTGCTGCTGCTGGTTCCGCCGCTCTTTCTTCCTGTCATTCGCAAAGAACAACTCGTCAGGGATATTATCGTATAAAACTTCATCTAGACACAAGAGGAAAATTACACACACCTCCATTCTTGTTCTCATTTCCGCCTGTTGTGTCTCTGTTGGATTGAGTATGACCACATCCTTCTCTGTGAAAGCCATGTCACATTCGGAGCACACCTTGTTGAGAGTCTGTAACGGGAATGAAATGGAGAAAAAGTTAACAAAAAACCATTTATCTTTGAAAAAGTGCCCCCAAAACCATTTAATCTTCCTCCTCACCTTTAATGCTCGCTTGCTGTATGCATGCCCGCAAGTGCGAAGTGCAACGAACCTGTTCATTTTTAGGACAAAAAGCTATCGTGAGATATTTTTTTTTCATTCTACCAATTGCAAAAAAAAAAATCCTGAAACATTGACTCCATAATTTTTTTGGGTTTGTTTGCTCACGTGTTAAATCCCGTCGTGGATAAGCGGCTGGAAGGACAGATGAACTTTCCGATACCTCCATCTGCAGCTTGACTGTCGGAATCCACAAACTCGGGATTCGGAGTGAGGTAGAGCGGAAATACATCCTTGAGGCGGCGCACATGAGATAGCCGAGAATTCATGGTCTTTTCCACTGCACGAATTGGACAAAAGAAAGGGAAACACAAAGAGAGAGGAAAGTTAGGGTTTTGAAAGGAGTGATAACACAGGAATCGGTGAAAATGAGGCATAAAAAGCGAAAAACGGATCACTGGAACCGTCTGTGAGAAATGAAAAAGGGCTGGCTTTCCAGCACAGTGGGATCCGAAGCTTGGAATTCACGTGACTTGAAGTCGCGG
>JADMIO011456619.1_pt1 | contig 11093 bp, 9 predicted proteins | sample 8958161 | NCBI WGS metagenome assembly JADMIO01 (sample SAMN16585339, study PRJNA669376) | soil metagenome | isolation source: Crop rotation soil | place: USA: Cullars Rotation, Alabama | collected 2011 | reverse complement strand
CAACGTCGTTTCACCGGTCGCACCATTCCCGTCCGATAGTGGTATCCTGGTCTGCTCCACCTTTGGGGCATCATCGACCGCCATTGCAACTAGGTCCCCGAGAATCGCGTCCTTCAATTCTCGAATGCGGTTCAAATGAGTAGCGAAGTCGTGGTTGAGTTCACGAGCGTATCTGGTTTTAGGATTCAGCAGACACTGCGATGCCAACCAGTCAACCACTACTTGGACCCGGCTGACACATTCAGGCCGTGGAAACTCATCCGACAATGCTTGGAACTGCGCGATACACGATTGAATGTACGACACTAGTTCTACCATGCAGTTTGACGCCTGATGTTGAAACCCCTTCATGTCGCGGGATCTTTTCGCAAGGCGTTGAGAATCGACGTTAGCGATCGCCTGCACGTCCCGGATCAGAACACACGCTGACAACTTGAGCCATTCCCGCTCATTGTTTTGGAGCAGTTTTGTAGTGTCGCAACTGTACTTCTCTGCGAGTAGCGCCAATAGTCGTCGGATGTTTAAAAGTACATTTCCTTTGGAATCGGTTTCATCACCCGGCAGCAGGCACAGCGTCGGCACGGCATAACACAACTTGCGCGCTGCAATCACATAGTCGTCCGTCGCGGTTCCACCAGACAGCAACGCCCGCGTACAACAATCAACGTGTGTCAAAAGCCTTGTCGCATCACCGAACGGCAGATCCGAGAGTTTGTCCAGGTGACCGAATATCTCGTCAAAGCGTTGTTCAAACTCTGCGTGGATCGCTGGTATCGCATCCCCCGTTGCAATCTTTCTGCTGCACGGCATCAAACCAAGTGGTACCGGCTTCTGTGATTGTGGGATTGTGTTTGATGCCGCACGAGTCTGAGCATCGGCTTCCGTTGCCACCATGCTGAATCCCCTTAGTGTCTGGCCGCCTGTGACGAACGCGGGGGGATTAGAGTCCGCCGATCATCACAGGCGTGTTGCATCCGAGCGGTTTGCAACCCGCTCAAGAACCCGACACGCCATGATTATTCGCTTTTTGGAGATTGAATCAAGTTGATGACAGTTTGCAGGGAAGCGGTTATTTGATTGCAGCCACGTTCACGGCAATACTGGTTGCTGCTTCGATCACGTCCGAGGAACACATCATGCAACCGATCGCCGTCTTACTCCTGCTCGTTGCCACTCAGACGAAAGTAGATTTGGACGCACCGACACTCGGGATCCGAACGGCATCTGTTGCCGACTATGCCGGACATCTGAAGGTGACACTCCCTGTTCGCAAGGGGCTCATCGCAACTTACATCGATCCGCTCGGCCCTGCAGACGATTTAATCACCGAAAACTCCGTGATCACCAGCATCAACGACGTGCCAGTCAACGATCGAGAAGACTTGCGGGAAGCCATGAAGAAACTGGTGCCCGGATTCGAATGTTCGATCAACGGTTGCTCAGCGTCCGACGGATACAAGCCTGTCAAATGGATTGTGAAACCGGTTGCGATTCGCAAATACGCCGTTGATGCAATGCTCAAGAAACGAGATGGCGATACGATCACTTATCGACACAATTCGACTCCATCGGGCGTGGACGACGTTTCGCTTTACATCGAGCGCATTGATGGTGCGATCCCACTTAAACCGCGACTTCAGGTGATACACCCAAAAACACCAAGTCGCCGCATGGAGCGCGCAGTCTTCATCACTGGATTCAAGCAAGTACCCATCGAGTTTGCGAAGGGAACCGTCGTCGAAGACAAAGGCCACGAAATATGGGTTGGAAGCTCGGATCTTATCGGGCGAGTTTCATTTGATTCGCTTGTGGAACTGTCGATCGGCACACTGCGGACAGAAAGCGACAGGCGACACCTGCGCGAATCCGAACTTCACGCGATCGAAACGGTGCTTGCGGCCTACGAATCTTTGAAAGAATCGCAGTAACGCTTAGCGATAGGTTCTTTTACTGAACTGTCAGCCAGGTAGTTACTGACAATTATCCGCCCCAATTAGCCGCTCCGATCATGTCTGGCGGTTCCACGGCATCGATTCGCGGACTGAAGGTTCCAGGATCAGGTGATCGCTTCTTAAGGCCAGGTTTCGGCAGCCCGCGAGCCTTTGCTTGATTCTCCATTTGCTCCAAGAATTCCATCTTGCGAGCCCACTCAGCGTCCGACACGCCCATCGCACCAGCGCCGTTTTCGAGCCGTCGCTTCATCAACTCGATTCTCGCGTCATGCACAAAGTCTAAGATCTTCTTCCGGTACTCGTGATGCATCGCAGTCTCTTGCTGCTTTTGCGTCAGGGCAGCGTTGCCGGCTTGCAACTTAGCCTGCATCACAGAGCGAGCGAATTGTGCAGCGGGTAGGTTCTTGTTCACCAATCCTAATTCAGCAAGGCCGAGCAGACGGCGAGATTTGCTTTCAGCCGCCGCTTCCTTTTGGCGATCCATGTAGTCTTGTGTACCCTGCAACATCGTCGGTTGCTGGCCTGGGACAGCACCTTCTCGAATCAGTCCCATCCTGTTATTTTCGCGATCGTAAGCGACATTGATTCGGGGCTTCCCGGTAGTCTGACTTTCAAATGACGTGCCGGCGGTGTACTTCGGCAATCCAGTGTTGACTGGTACGAATTCCCCCTTGTCGTTCATCTCATGCGTAGGGCCCCCAACCGTCATTGGGCCACCAGACTCTGGATTCAGCGGGTACGGCTGCACCTGCCCGAAATGCTCTTGTTGATAGTCCGCCAATCCGCCGAGTCCAGGCCGCAACCTGCCAGCTCTCGCGGCCGCCTGATACCGCAGCAATCCCTTTTGCGACGGTGTGAGCTCGATATCGTTCTGAGCAATCAAACCACCGCCCATGGCACCGGCAAACTGGTGATCCATACGCTGCTGAAAGTCCGGACTTCGAAGTCCGATTGCCCGCTGCTGATTGTTCCTTTCGAGCAGATCGAGTTGCGGCTGAAGTCGCTGCCGGGATCGTTCTTCGCCAGCGGCAATGTTACGTCCGATCTGATCAATCCCACGTTGAAGCATCTGGCCGCGTGGAGTGAAATTGCTGGGGTGTGGCAACCCGCCGTAGGTCTTGATCGCTTGCCCAGGCGTCATACCGGGTACCGGCGACAGCGTTGGTAACCCATTGCCTTCGGGTGATGGAGGAACGTGTTGCATGGCTAGTTCTGGTGCCGACAGGCCCGTCTGATTCCTGCCAAAGCCTTCGTAATCTGGATGCTGTGCCAAGCCGCCAAGCATGCCCCGTTGCTTCGGTGCATAACCGAGAAGGCCCTTACCGGCTCGTCGATTCGAATAACCTGTCAGTCCAATCGCGCCCATGATTTTTACTCCGTTCTGCCTGTGTTCTTTGCTTCTTGCCACCACCGAAATTTTACACGAATGACGACGGATGAAAAAGCTTGATATTCGCGGCAAAGGCCATTAGCGACGTTTGAATAACAGTTCAATTAACCGTACTGTGTCTTCTCTCTCGAACGACATTCCATCTTGGAGATAAGTTGATGGCCACGCCGCCAACCCGACCCAAATGGATTTGCAGTGTGTGCAAGGAAGCAGGTGCTCCCAGCGCTTTTAATGCCGGATTGTGTACTCGATGTGCTGCGCTTGAACGAAGGCGAAACGCAAAGACTGCAAATAACCCTTTGCTTGTCGCGATGGCCATTGCCCTGGTTGCTCTCACGATTGGCCTGCTGTGGTCGCTATCAGCTCAACCCAACAGACCGATACCCACACCTGGTACTTTGCCGCCGGTACCAACAAAGTCACGCCCTATAGCAAAGCCGGATAAATCAATTCTGGTAGATAAAACCAAATCGCAACTCACGAAATCTGACATTCGCGTCGAACAACCGCAGCCAGCCGAACCAGCAAAGCAACCAACGGCGTTGTCTGCAAAAGAGATCTTCGACCGCGTGAACCGTTCCGTAGTGACGATAGAAGCACGGGGAGACAAGGACGAATCGCTGGTATCGGGTACTGGATTCGTGATCGACAAATCCGGAGCGATTGTCACGAATGCTCATGTGGTAGCGATTGCCGGCGCGAAGCACCTTCTTGTAAAGAGCGCCGATGGTGCCGAACGGATCGTTGTTAAGGTGTCAGATATCGACATGGACCGTGATTTGGCTCTCTTCAAAACGAATGTGGCAATCGCTCCGGCTTTGGAACTGAGAGATGACAATCCCCATGTTGGAGAAAAAACGTTCGCGATTGGCCATCCTTTAGGACTAGATCGATCGTTCTCAGAAGGGATTGTGAGTGGAATCCGCACAGTTCCTGAACGACAGATGACATACATTCAGACAACCGCAGCAATCAGCTCAGGCAATAGCGGCGGACCACTTGTTGATGATGCTGGTAGGGTCATTGGCGTTATCACGTCCAATAATCCAAAAGGACAGGCTCTCAATTTTGCAGTGTCCGCAAGTGACGTAAGGCGATTTCTGGAGCGTGGTGGCAGTGATCGACCGATTTCTGAACTACAAGAATTCAAGCAACGACACAGCTCCGATGATTCTGGAATGCTGATTACGAATTACGACCAATCGCTGAAAGGACTTCAGGTTTTCAAATTATTCCTTTCTGACTTTCATCCAAAGGAACGAAAAGCGGGCTTGATTACCGAAAACTGCAAAAAGCTCATTAGAGATTGGGCGAACGTCCAAGGTGTTCCGATTGTTGATGACGGCGCGACGACAGATAGTAAAAGGCTCGCGATGCTGTCAGTGCGAATCGAAGTGATACCAACGTATGATAAGAACCTGTCCGCATATGTGATTCTATTGGAAGTAGTCGAGTGTCTACCGCTCCCTTCGTCCAGTGATAACAAAGTGCAGTTAAGTCCTGCCACCACTTGGAACATCCTTACACATGGCTCATCCGATAGCTCGAGATTGGCAGCGGAAATTCGAGACAAAATGAAAGTGTGCTTCAAATCTTTCGCTGATGCATACCTGTCCGAAAATCGCCAATGAACGCGATTCACGTGGTCGCGCTGCAGAGCTGTTGGTGGCCGGGACCGAGAACAGTCTTCGGTTGTTCGATGACAGTGTTCGCGGAAGAATTCCATCGGCAACTCGGCCAACTCTTTGACGATCTAGGCGATAACAAGCCTGAGTGAAATCAATACGCTTCGCCAGCGTTTTCGACGACTGTCAGCGGTATCGAGATTTCGTCGTTGCTTGGATTCGTTCAATGTATTCGGGTAAGGTTGACGGTTTCATTTTCTCACATCTTGCAACCCGTTACCCTCATCTCAATTGGCAGCACTAATGACCGACGACCTATTTCAAGATGAAGTTATGCCACGCGTACTTGAGTGGCTTCGCCAGATGCACAACGTTGACGATCGCCTATTCATCATTGTTTCGGCATCGAAGATCGATGAGCTGCTCACGCAACTTTTGAAATCCAAGTTGATCCACGACGCAGCTGACGACCGCTTATTCGGCCATGACAGGCCGCTGGGAACTTTTAGTTCACGGATTCTGCTGGCGTTTCGTTTGGGCGTTATCGACCGACAGCTCGAGCGATTCTTGCAGGCGCTACGGAAACTGCGAAATGATGCTGCTCACGCCGCAAACACTCTCAACCTGACAACGTCGCCGCACGTCGACTACATCCAGACCTTAGTCGGTTGTGCCCGTCAGTCGCCGTTGTGGGATAACGAATCAATTCAACTTTCGACCACGGAGCTTCAGAGAAAGACACTCTTTTTCTGTTTCACTATTGCGATCGTCAACCTCGAATCTGCCATTCTGCAGTCGAAGCCGTTTGAGACTGATGCTTGCACGTTCTTGGGAGTCGCTCGCACACCTAGGCAGACAGAGGATGACCCCGCTTAAGGAGCGTTTTTTCTTTCTTTCACCATTCGGCTCAGAAATGAGTATTGTTGGTTTTGATGCAACAGTGTTGCTACTTGCTCCTGAACGAAACCCAATTCCTGAAGAAAGCATAACTTTAATAAAGTCCGCAATCTTACCGTCATCCAATACAAGTCCGAGCCCTGACTCGCAGCCGAACGCTGTTCTTGCTTGCGGCACAAACTGTAGGCGAGCGTGGCCGTCACGTTTTCAATGAACCTCTGAGTGTCAGAATGCAGTAACGGCGTCATCAGTGAACTATGCTGATCAAGCAGATTCTGAAGCACGTTCCGTAGCGGAGGAAATGGTCGTGATTCGACACGACTCCGAACCCAGTCTGCATCGTCGGAAGGCAACTTAGCTGCAACTTGATTCAAGCGCTCCATTTCCGCCTTTTGACAGAAATCACCTTCTGTTGTACTCACATAAAAAAGGCAAAGCGACTCAACTAATCCGAGAAATTCAACATCGAGATAGCCCGGTGGCGCGTATTGCAATCCAAAAAAGACGTCGCATGCGGCCGCATGTTCTGTGACCAACTTCATCCACCGTTCAATGAATACGTTGAATTCAATGTTGATATCTCCGAGCCGAAAGAGAAGCTCAAAAGGATAAAGCGTTTCCCTTTTTTCTAGGTCACGGGGAAAGACACGTGCGGCGATATACCGGATTCGTGCATTTGAAGAAACTGTGGCTATTGAATCATCGCGCAACAAGTACAATTCTTCTAATTCTTGTGCCCTATCAGCCACAAAGGTAAACAGGTTTTGAAGTGGTGAGACGAAGGTCTTGTTGATATCCAAATCTGAGAGCGGCGAATCCAATGAAACACTCAATAAAATCTGTTCTGTGAACGTGTGATGACGTCCCATGCCAGAAGTGCTCATTTGACAGCCGAGTGAAAGTTCTCCTCCGGGGATTCGACCACCAACTGGTACCGGCATGACATATTGGAGCAGCGAAGTTGGATCATCGGATTGAACTCGAAACCCGAACTCTTGCCGAAAACCCGAAAGCGAATCCGCCCAAACATCCAGCACACCGAGCCGCATTTCCACTCGCTGAAAGGCGAAGTCCGTTGGCTCTACTAAGTGTGCACCAAAAAATCCTTGATTCGCTCGATACTCTTCGCGTGGACCAGTACTGGTGCCCCAATTTGAGCCGACAGCAAAACAGTTGGTCAGCGTAACTTCCGGGCCCAAAGATCCATCAACTACTCCTAGGATCAACGTGTTCCGCTTCTCCTGATTCAACCCTGGACTGCCCAGCGAACCAATCAACGACAAGAGCATCCTACCGTCTTCAGAAACGCGCAATGTTCCCGCGACGGGCGGCAATCCTGGAGAATGCCAGTGTCCCGAACACTCAAACGGCAGCATACGATTCATCTCTCAATGTTCGTAGATTTGAATCTTTTAATTCTGCAGGAGGCCCCAAGTGGACAAATCGGTGATTCCCGACGAATGTCATACCTCGATCATCAAGTATCCAAGGTATTTCGGAATGCTCTGGTGCCGTAGTCACTTCAGGGTTGGAAAGCAACCCTGCGAATTGTTCACCGATCTCCTTGAAGGATTGTGGCCACAAACGAGCCGATGCACGATTTTCGAAAATAGCCCAGCCGCATTTTGGTTCGATTGCTTGCGCATACGCATGCAATGTGCCAAGAGTTGTTCCGGAAAAGTCCCCGCTTTCCAGTAATGAAAACTTTGTTACGTCTGCTCCAGATGTTTTGGCTAGATCCGTCAACGAAAGACCTGAGGCCTCTCTGGCTTTTTTGAGAACTTGAATCGCCCTCAAAGCGCTTGCGTACTCAACTTGAGATACGAGAGCATTACCCGTTTTGATTCCACTTGTCACATCGTCTGTTTTGGCCTTCCATATTCGCGCCAAGTTCACGTGCGTGCTGCCGCTCAACGGCTCCAAATCACGCTCATACAATTTCAGGTAGTCAGACAAAAGATGCGGCAACCCACGATGAACTTTGCTCTGAAACAGGCAATATCGGGAAGAATGGAACATGGGCAGTGGGATGCAAGATGCGCCCATCGGTTTCGTTAAATATCGCAATCCAAATGGGCCAGTACAACTCGATGGTCGCGCCAACCACTCACTCAGCCTGAGACTGTCCACTGCCCCCGCCAAGTTATATTTCTCAACCTGTTCAAGTGAAGTCTCCCAGTTGATATCGAGAAGCAGAATTCGTTGGGCGAGCTTTGCTGGAAGTTTAGGACCAGACGTGCCTAAACTGCGCGCCACATCCCCAGAACTCGCCAACAACACGAAGTTATCTCTTGGAACTGTGCTCAGATCACCTGTGGCGACCTTGACCTGCGTGCCAGCGTAGTAACCGAGTTCGTCGGACAAACGTTGATATCTTTCCGTTCCCGCAGAGAATGGGAGAGTAGGATCCAAGGACGGCTCGATGAGCAATGTGATACCGTTGATCATCTCATTGACTCCACAATTCTGAACGAAGTTCAATGTCAAAATTCATCTTCATAACTTCGTCTCTGCCAAAAGCATAACGTGAGAGCAATTCATCATTTTCGGCTATCCGACTGGTGTTACCAGCTTCCACGTAGTCCATCAAGAAGCCGATTCGTTTTTCAACTTCCATTGCCGGCACGTAATTTGTCTCAACTGTACGATATCCGCTTTGAATAGCTGAAGTTTCCGCATAGTCGACCGAGGCAGTGTGCTTAACCAAGTCAGACAAATTGGATCCTGAATAACGTGCACGCAGCCAGTGAAGATGCACAATCGTCTCGAAGTTTTGAATGGCACTCATTTTTATTGAGGTAACGAGACCGGGGATTTCAAAAGGTCCTGTTCGCCATCCAATCTCGTGAAGAACGCGCCAATACCAATAAACTTCACCAGCGGGAACCTTCAGTATCTTAAATTGATACAGCGTAAAGTATTGTACGGTGGGAGTTCCACGTCCGGCTACCATTGGTATGCCCATTCCTTGAATCCACCCCGGAAGAGCCTCCGTCATTCCTGAAAGTTTCAGAAATGCGTACCGCAGTTCTAGACGCTTTTGACTAGCGTTGTATCCTCTTTGAAAGAGTCCACTTGCGCCATTGGGAGCAGTGACGTCCGACTGAATTACCTGAGTTCCGTCAGGTTCAATCGACATTCTGTTGGAAACCGTCCACCCGAGCGGGCGCGCGCACACATCTATTGATTTATATAAACCGAGTACAGGTGTGCGGACACGTTGCCGGCCTTTACGCAACAGTTCCTTCAGTTCGCCTGCCGACCTTACCGGATGGTAACGAACGTATCTGATCGCGACCTTGTATCCATACTCGATCGCAAGTTCTTCGGCATGTTGCCGTTCAGTCTCATCAAGACTCGCTAAAAAATCCGCCCACTCCACAATAGCCCTCGACAATCAAGATCGGATGCACAGCTCAATTCGTATTGCGTGCTTTTCGCTCATCGTGGTTAATCAAAAAAAATCGTGACATGACGGACATTTAAAATTTCCCATCACGCTCTCAGGTGGCCTAGTCTGTAGGAGCTGAAACATCTTTTGCTTGGTCTGATAACAAGCCCCGCAGTAAGGAATGAATTCGTTCTTGTCCACATCTTTTTGCAATCGGTAATAGCCTTCGATCACTACGAGTTCAGCTGGCTGACTTAACTTGTCGACCCTTTCTTTCAATGAGAGATTTTGTTCTCGAAGATCAAAGTTCTCCGTTCGAACTTTGAACAGGTCCTCTCTCACCGAAATCAGCTGGTCATTCAGATCATGAACAATTTGGCGAATCTCTTGATTCTGTATATTGGCCGACAGCGATTGGGCTTTCGTAACGAGACCGATCGCGCTTCCGATTGAAGTGATTGCAGATTGAATCGCAGCAATATCCATAGTTTGTCTCTTCCGTTCAAATGAATGAGCAAAACAGGTTTTGATAGATGGTTGAAATCTGTCAATCATTCACCACAACAATTCATATCATGGCCAACACGATCAGCCAGAAAAGGAACTACACTTGGGCCTGTTGGTTTCCCAGGACGACTTCGTCGCAGTATCGACAACGTTGAACGACTCCCTTCATCTTCGGGATGACGTTGTTCCTTCACCCCAAACTCAAAAATGGAACCTGGATGTTCAGGAGATAGGTCTCACCCTCCCGTCCTCTTCATCACCCGTGCCTCGCAGCCACAAAGCTGACCTCGACTTCCATCGATTTGCAGATGCAGTGAGCTGATCTAAAGTGCCAATTGTTGCTGTGTGCAGCTTTTTATCGCCAATGACGCATTCAAAGAGAATCTCGAAAAATCGCTGCGTGCTTTGAGAATAGGCTTCATGTGGGTTTATTCTCGGCTGTAAACCAGCCACTGATAGCGCCGAAACAATAGAAATTCCAGACTGCGAGTAGAGAAATACGAACGAGGCTGGAGAGTAACTGAGCATTTTATTGCACTGCTCCACCATGTGGTTGAAATCCCTTAGTGAGATGCTTTCATCCGGTTCAATCAATTTCGCTTGTGCCAACACGCCTTTTTTCGCTACGAATCCCGAGATTGCAATTTCGACGACGGCAAGAAAATCAGCGCCATATTTCTTTTCCTGAGCACCGCTTGAACGATCAGTTAACGTCATAGCATTCCAGATAACGCCCTTAACCCTGTAACCGTCCATTGCTTCTTCAATTCGACCAAGCATACGATCCGTGAAGGCAGGCTCCTGTTGCACTCGTCCTTGTGTCAAGCTGGCAACTGTTCTGTTTGCTGCGTCAGCCAAATGCTTTGCCGATTGCCGGATGATGTGTGTCTTTTTCAGCATTGTTGCTCAATCGATTATTTACCGAACTGTTAGAAACTCTGTTCGCTTGGATTGTTAATCCCATCTCGGTACCGTTATACAGCGTCGAATCGATCCCATCGTAACCTGAAGGGCGTCAATCATGAAACGATCGATCATTCTGTCAGCTGCCGTCTGCCTGCTGTGCCTCTGCATCTATTCGCCAGTAAATGCCGCTTCAAAACGTGGCACCGGTGGATCTGGAACCGGGTCGAAGCAATCCAGTTCGTCCGTCAAAGGTCACACGACGAAGAAAGGGGCGTACGTCGCTCCCCACCATCGGACCACTCCGGACAAGAGTAAATCAAACAACTATTCAGCCAAAGGCAACGTCAATCCGCACAACGGCAAGGTTGGAACGCGATCAGTGAAATAACCCAGTCAGTCGAACATCGGGCCACAAATGAATCGAT
>JADMIO011081561.1_pt1 | contig 11093 bp, 8 predicted proteins | sample 8958161 | NCBI WGS metagenome assembly JADMIO01 (sample SAMN16585339, study PRJNA669376) | soil metagenome | isolation source: Crop rotation soil | place: USA: Cullars Rotation, Alabama | collected 2011 | reverse complement strand
GCGTGGTCTGTGAATCACAGAAATAGTAACCACCCGAGTTTGCAGGAACGTGACCAGCACCACCGCCACAAGTGTTTACGGCGTTATTGTACTGAACATTTCCGAGACTATCCTGACAAAGCACCATACCGGCCTGTAGAGATGTCAAACTTCCTTTGACAGAAGCAACGCGAGCTTTCACACGAGCGCTATTGAGGTTTACCATAGCGATCGCTGCCAAAATACCAATAATTGCGATCACAACGAGCAATTCAATGAGCGTAAAACCTTTTTGTTTGTTCATTATGTCACCCCCTATTCTTTGTTTTGAGAAGAAAACAAGCTTGCATCTTTCTCCTCAAGGGTGTTTATGATTTCTCACACATCGACCTGCTGCTTAGTATACAATATTTTAGCTTAGGCTGCAATCATTTTTTCCACAGGAGCAAATCTATTTTAGAACAATTCGTCCTTCGCTCCCCGCCTGAAAAAGAGAGTTAGCGGGAAGATACTACCTTAGCTAATGCTATTTGCCACTTGGAAAATAGGCAAAATAATAGCAGAAACCATGAGGCCCACCGCAGCACCTAAAATGATCATAATCATTGGCTCAATGAGCGAGGTAAGACTCCCGATCATAGTATCCACTTCACGCGAATAAAAATCCCCTAGCCTATCCAATACCTCATCCATACGTCCGGTGCGTTCTCCCACGCCCATCATCTGAGAAACCATCGTAGGCACCATCTTGTGCTGAGAAAATACAGTAGTAATGGAATTACCATCTTCTACTTCCTTCACGGTCGCATTGATAATTTCTTTAAACGCATGATTTGATACTACATCCGAAGTGATCGTCAATGCACGGCTAATAGGCACCCCTCCTTTGATCAAGGTAGAAAGACCAGTGGCAAAACGAGATAAAATAATTTTCTTAAACAATGCACCAAATACCGGGATACGTAATTTACCATTGTCCCATAATTGCCTTCCTGCCTTGGAACGTATAAGTAATCTGAGGCCCACCACTCCTCCGATGGCTAGTAGGAGCAGAAGCCACCAGAAAGATCCAAGAAAACTACTAGTCCCAATAAGCAAACGCGTCATAAAGGGCAATTCCCCGCCTGTTTCCTGCAGTAAAGAGGTCATTTTTGGCACTACGAAAATGAGCATCACCGCTCCTACACCCACCAATGCAGTCACAATAAAAGCGGGGTAGATCATAGCCCCCCTGATGCGACTAATCAGGTCATAGTCTTTCTCCATTTGCGTAGCGAGATAATTCAAGACTTTCTCAAGGCGACCGCTCGTCTCACCTGAACGCAACATGGCAACATAAAAATTGCTAAATGTTTCAGGATGCTTTGCAAAAGCTGAAGACAGCTTCATACCCCCATCAATATCATTCGCCATATCTGAGATAATCTGTTTCAAAACTCGATCTTCTGTCTGCACAATCAAAATACGCAATGCCTGCACGATAGGCACCGTAGCAGCAATCATCACTGCCAATTGCCGTGAAAAAATAACAACATTTTTTTTCTTTGCTTTTCCAAAGAAAGGTATCGCAGAAAGCGAGATACTATTCTGCGCTCCCTCAGAAATAGAAACAATGGTCAATTTACGCTCTGCTAAAAGCTCTGCTACTGCTTCTACGGTGGCGGCCTCAACCAAGCCTTTCTGCAGTTGGCCGTTTTTATTTAGTGCTCGATATTTATAAATTGCCATATGTCACTAGTCTACTGAACGTCTTATGCTCTGATACTTGTAGGATCCAAGGCATATTTTTTAGCCTCTTCAATAGAAATCTTACCTCCCCGAACTAATTCTACCAAACGATAATCTAAACTTATCATCCCCTCCTCACGGGAAGTCTGGAGTACGGTAGCCAATTGAGTAAACTTTTCTTCTTGCAAAATAGAGGTAACAGCTGGATTTATGGTTAGAATTTCAGCTGCAAGCACTCTCCCTCCTCCAGCTGCTGGTAAGAGGCGTTGCGCAACGAAAGCTAAGACTACGGTAGATAAAGCATCCTTGGCCCATTGTCGACGTTCTTTGGGTATTGCATCAACAAAATGCTCAATAGCAGATATGGTAGACGTAGCATTCATGAGTAAAATCACCAATTTACCGCTTTCAGCTAACGATAAAGCTAATTCTTGGATGCCTGATTCAGTAGATTCACTAATTGCCACAATATCTGCATCATCATCCAAGAGGTCTTTCATGCCTTGAATAAATGACGGCGTGTCTTTACCAACCTCCCGTTGCTGTACGATGGAACGAGTATTTACAATTGAATATTCGATTGGTCGTTCGAGAGTTACAATACGTCGACTATGATTGGCATTCACAAATTGCAAAAGACTCGCCATAGTCGTCGTACGCCCTGAATTAAAAGGTCCAGAAAGCACGATCAATCCTTGTCTTCGTAGAACTCGATCCAGTAATAATTCTGGTACACCCAATTGCTTTGCATCAGGGACCGTTGGCGGTATAACCCGCAAAGAAATAGCCGGATACCCTTGTTGATAGAAAATAGAAGCACGAAATCGAGCTCGATCAGCCCACACATAGACCGTACGGACTTCTTTCTCTACAGTCAGTCGCTGCTTTTCTTCTGGAGTAAGCCAGGTATCTACCAGATTCGTGATGGTATCCACGGTTAGGACTTTCTGATCAGCTAAGACAAAAAGTTTCGCCTCCAAACGCAATACTGGATAATTCCCTGCAATCAAATGAATATCAGTCGCTTTCTTCTCGAGAGCGGCGCTGAAAATAGTATTAATAAATAAGGTATCCGCGCTTGAACCCGGCATACAGTATACTCCTATCCTCTCATTAGATTAATGTTTTTATCTTATCCACTACCTCTGAGGGCACGAAATGTGCCTTAATCAGATAATCCTTGGCACCCAGAGCCAAACATCTATCAATATGCTCTTTTTGACCATAGTTGGTGAGCACGAGGACAGGAATTTTCTTCAATGCAGGATCTTTCTGTATCTCTTCCAATACCTGAAAGCCATCCATAATAGGCAAATTTAAATCTAACAAGATAAGATCTGGTGTATCTTTTTTGAGAACTTTCAATGCTTGCTTCCCATCCCCTGCGGTTTGCACATTATAATCTTGCAATTCCAACTTGGTAGCATACATTTGCACCAAAAACTCATCATCTTCGACAATTAATATCTTTTTTTGCATTGCGGTATCTATTAATTAGTTACTTTTCTTCGCTCGCCATCATTACTTCTTCGAGCGTAGTAATGCCAAGTAAGGCTTTGATAATCCCATCTTGCTTCATGGTGAGGAAATCCTGTTTTTTCAATTCTTCATCGACATCTTTTCGTCTAAATCCAGTGGTGATAAGGTCTTTCATTCCCTTCGTTACCTCAATAGCCTCTACAATGGTAGAACGCCCTGAGTATCCCGAATTACCGCATCGAGCACATCCTTTTCCCTTGAAAAATTGCAGAGGTGATTGTGGTGTTATGCCATTATATAAGGCTGCGGGAGGCAATAATGCAAACTCCTCTTTCACTGGTTGCAAGACATCAGGAGCTACCTCAACCTTATACTTGCAATTAGTACAAATTTTACGTACCAAACGCTGTGCTACAACGATATTCAAGGTATTTGCTAAGAGAAAAGGCTCAACTTTCATATCATAGAGACGCGGAATAGCACCTACCGCGCTATTGGTATGTAAGGTCGACAAAAGAAAGTGGCCCGTCAAACTTGCCTGAATACCCAAGCTTGCTGTTTCATTATCTCGAATTTCACCAACCATGATGATATTCGGGTCTTGGCGCAAGAGCGCGCGCAAACCATTAGCAAAGGTAAAACCAACCTCAGGGCGGATAGCAGATTGGTTTACTCCGGCGATGAAATATTCTACAGGATCTTCGAGGGTAGTAATATTCACCCCTTCCGCATTGAGCAAGGACAATACGGCAAACAAGGTCGTTGACTTACCGCTACCGGTAGGCCCCGTAACTAAAAACATACCATTTGGCTTAGTGATATTTCGCTTCATTTTCTGTAACTGGAGACCTTGGAAACCCAAATCCTCAAGGGTGGGTGCTTTGTCCGGTGTGGTCAAAATACGCATTACGACTTTCTCATAATTCATAAGAGGGATAGTAGAGACACGGAAGTCAACATCTTTATTGAAAATATTAAGGCGAATACGACCATCCTGCGGAATACGAGTTTCATCGATCTTCAAATTGGCCATAACTTTAATACGAGAAACCAAGGCCGCATGCACATAGATCGGCAACACAATAGTAGTATGCAAAATACCATCGATACGATAGCGAATACGACTTTGATTACCGACTGGCTCAATATGAATATCTGAAGCCCGCCCTTCGATCGCATGACGTAATACGACGGAGATAATCTTCGTTACCGGCGCGCTTTTGATCATCTCGTCCAAAGACTTCTTCCCATCAAACTCTAGACTTCCCTCATCTTTCGGTGCAAAAATACTTTCTGCAGTATCCAAGGCCTCTCCTACTTCTTCATGGATACTTTCATACTGTTTCACTGCAGCTCGATAACTATCTACTGAGATAGCATAGTATTTTACTTGAAGACTATTTTTGAGCGCCATGAAATCCACGGCTTCAATAGCCTTGAAATTACCTGGATCAACCATACCCACGCGGATCACCGATCCTTCACGATCAAAAACGACAATCTTATAGTTATCTGAGAGATCACGGGGCAATAAATTCAAAAGACTCACTGCCACCGATTTACCTGCCAGACTTACATATTCCAGATTATAGAGCTCTGCTTTTGCCTTCGCAATATCCTCCTCATTCAAGACCTGACGCTGGCGTAAAAACTTCTCTGCATCAGCAATAGAACCAAAATCTTGCGCAAGAGCATCTTGTTGATCTTTATCTGAGATCAATTGCTTTTCTCGCAATAGATCAATATATTGTTTAACAATTGCCTTTATCATGCGCTTTTTCTATTCAGCCACTGCTTCGCCATCACTCCTCTCTCCCGAGATTTGAGGCGGGATGAAAGGATTACGACGACCAAAATTACCTACTGAAATATCTTTTACTGCATCTTCTGATAAATCCTGAAATTGTTGACTTTGAGTCAAAGTGTCCAAAGAACCACCAGTATCAATCTTACCAATTGCTTTATTGATCTTAGTTTTCACTGCATCTACCTGACTTTTCACAATAACATCATCAGAACTTACCGTGGGGGTAACCAAGGTGAGAGGCTGGGAATTAAAACCACGATATAAGAGAACCGCCGAGGATGCGACCAGTACAACGAAGATAATGAGTAAAATATTTTTCTTTTCCATACCTTAGGGCTGATAATACGTTATAAGCTCAATATCATACTTAGGCGTTGCGAGGGTCCCATCCGCACTCGGAATATACGCGGCTCCATCCAGGGAGACAGACTTAATATCAAATAATCGCACATTCTTTTCCAACTTCTCTAGATAGTTTTTAAAGGTTTCATAGGTACCTCCTTCAACGTTGACATGGATAGATAAAGACCGTACTAAGCCAGCTGATACCGGATCATCTGCCGCGCCAGGAATTGCAGCCCCTTTTCTTTGCTGCGGTTTTGTATCATCAGGCAATGCTACAGTCATACTCGTCATTTTCAGACCACTTAATTTTGTCAGTACATCCAGCATGGTAAATAAATCGCCATACTCCGAATCCTCAGGCAGAAGTAAAGCAATACGATCCAACGCTTCCTTCTTGCTCACCTTGATCTTCTCATAATCCAATACTGCTTTATCGAGCTCTGCTTTGATCGATTTCAAATCATCACGCGTCTTTATCTTTGTGGGCAAACTTTCGCTTGCTACTTGTTGTACGTTTGCAATTTGCGCATCCAATACGAAAATATATCCCAAGAATAAAATCACTCCAACCAAGAGAACCAAAATCCAACGCAAATATTTATTAACGATCTGTAGAGCAAGCGTGGGGCCTTCAGCGTTCAAGGCTGCCACTGCTGCTGATTCTTGATTTTTTGGTCTACCGAGCATTGTAATAGAATAATTTCGGATTAAGAGTGAGCTGTACTGAGAAAGAAACTTGTTCGGTTCCGTCGGTGGCGGTAGTCAGTTGTGCCCCGGTGATAGATGCTGCACTGACAAATTCCTTTGCTTCTTCTGAATTCAGCAGCTGTAACTCTTGAGATACTGTTTCGAAACTAGTACCGTGGGCACTCAACGTTAAATTACCATTCGTCGTTGCAGAGACCCCATCATAGTAAATATCAGCCAAGGTATATTTCTCGAGAAGGTTAAAAAAGTTAGTCCAATAGATATGTTGATGTAAGAGTCCCGCGACTAATTCTACCTTTGCTCCTATTTTGCTCATAGCCGGTTCTTGCGCATTATAGACTAAAATATCCTTTTTAAAAGTATTAATTTCTGCATCAATAGCAACGGTACGTTTCTCCAATTGGCCGCGCATAATATGGAGGCCTCCATAGATGAGTCCAATAATCCCTGAGGTCGCAATAACAGTTATACCTACCAACTGTAGAACTTCTCTCCAACTACGTCCTCCTACTGTAGCTCCGGGAATAAGGTTGATATCACGCAGTTCCTTTGAAACGGCAGCAAAATTGGACTTCGCAGGCATATGAAAGAATCCATGCTGGTGACTCTGTTTCTTCCCAGGAGCTGGAGTAGCACTCTCTACTCGGGGAGTGACTGTAGTAGCGGCAGCAGGTGCTGGCGGCATAGGAGGAGCTCCTAATGGTCGCGCTGCTGGAGTAACGGGACTTGCTGGAGCCTGGACAGGCGTCAGAGAAGATACCGGCACTACGGGCGCTGGGGAAGGAATAGCTTCGATAGCAGAGGGAGCAGCTGGCGTTTTAGGAAGCATCATACTTGGTGCACTCGACATTGGCATTGGGGCTTTAGGTATCCGAGGCGTACGTGATCGAAACAAATTTAAAAACCAATCAAATATATGCCAAGATTTTTTTTGACGTGGTGACTGTGGGATTTGAGGCACGCTTGTTTGCATGGGAGATACTACTGGTTTACTCGGCGATCCAAAGGTTGGAGACGAAACTATAGGAATACTAGGCGTGTGATCTGGCACTGACTGAGCCGACGAGGATGGGGTTATCGGTGCGGGAGCCGACGGTTGCGCCATAAATGCGGGCTTAGGAATATTCGGAGCGCTCGGGATAGGAAGTATTGGCTGAGGTACTTTCTGGACCTTAGGAGTACGCCGCGTGAAAGCTCCTATCAGTGCGAAAATATCCAACCATTTGGGCCACCGTCGCTTCTGAGGCACCGGCTGAGCGGTACTTGGCCTAGGAGCAGTCGGCGTCGACACTGCTGACAGGCTATGATCCATTGAGTCATCGAGCGGTGCTACAGAAATAGGACTACTAGTCACGGGCTTCTGTGATAGAGAGGCTTTCGCAGGTGCATCGGATAATAAACTATAATGTCGCGGCGGCGTGGTGAAATCTGAACTATACTTTTCTCCCTCACTATTCCCCTCCTCTGCCCTTTGCGATTTTTTTCCTGCGAATAAAGAACTGAGTGGTAGACCGGCTTTGAAAGAATGCTTTGATTCAGATGGCAATGGTGCAACCTGGATAGGACCGATGCTTGGCGGGGTAGCCGTCGATACCGGGGAACTCGTCGTGCCTTGCCCTTGTCCTGGGCGTTGAGACGTATCGCTCCTCACTACTCCCGATACTTTCGATATCGAACTCGGTGCTTTAGGAGCTTGCGGGGTCGTTGCCTGCCAATGCGTTCCTCCAAAAAAAGGTAACCAAGCAAAAAATGATCGTCGCTTTTTCTCCTTCTTGGGTGCCCGTAACTGATAGGCAGCTTCTTCTTTTGAAGAACGTTGATACTTCGCTGCATCCGATCGCATAGTCTCTGGCAAGAGATTAATCTCGCCTGATTCTAATTCATTGGGAGCTGGTGTTTTTTTATCAAACATGAACAACAAAAAACTATCAGATATACTTCATCGCGAGTCCTATCGATACTGCCATCTGCGGTCCAATGCCTTCGAGCACCGGTTTCAAATCAACCGGATATACTACCCGATCCCAAGGATTACCAATATACACTGGGATTTTCAACAGCTGCGAAAGGTAATTGGTCAAATTGGGTAAAAATGCAGATCCACCGGAGAGAAGAATACGATCAACAGTGATACTGCCTTGATTCTGATATAACTCGAAGACATATTGAATTTCATGGATAATTGGTTGCAAGCTATCTCTGATTGCATCAGGAATACCACCGCGCTGCTCTTGCATACGAATACCGAAATCTAATTTAAATTGCTCAGCACGATCAAAGGTTACATTCAAACTATTACTAATTGATTTGGTAATATGATAACCCCCAATATCCAATCCTCGATTCAATACTGGCACACCTTTTTCAACCATACAAATATTGGTAGCTGCTGAGCCAATATCGATCACCATGACACTGGCATTCTCAAAACCAATGAGCGACTGTGAAAGTGCGAGGGCTTCAGTCTCGAGACTCAATAAATGCAAATTGGCCGCTTTAAAAATTTCTACGTAGCGCGCGACGAGATTTTTTGGCGCTGCAGTTAGCAAAATTCTGACATTTTTCTTTGAATCCTCGGTAGGAAGGTCGGTTTTTACCTCAGGAGTATTAGGGGCTTTGACTGCCTCCTTTTTCGGATCACCCGTTTTCTTTTTCAAAAATGAACCTACATTCATCATAAAAAGTTTTTCTGCAAAACTCGAATCAGCACCTTCCAAAATTTTATGCGAAAGAATCATCTCCTCGATAGGCAACGGTATAAACTTTTTTGCTTCCCATTTGATCGCGGTATCGAGATCACGCTTCGACATACGCGGTAAACTAATGATCGAATTAAAAACCGCAAATGTCGGTAATGCCGCTATAGCCGCGGTTGTTGTTGCACGAGATCGCTGTAAAACCTGGCCTATCAAGTTCGATACCGTGGCTTGCAATTCCTTGGATTGATCACGAATAATATCAAATCGCGCCTCAGCATATCCGTAGGTAACGAGCTTTGGCTGACCTTTAAAATTCTCCAATTGAGTGATTTTGATACCTGAGGTACCAATATCAATGCCCAAATAACTCTTTTTTGCCATGAATACTTGTGTTTTTATTAACCCTTCTCACCCAGATGAGATTAGGAACGATATCTATTCCTCTATTGGCTAACTATCAATCTGAGAGGTCATAATTTTCTATATGATTATACCATAAAATTCTATACTCACGGAAGGGAAACTGTGGATAGATTTCTCTCTTTCCTGTCGGCTAAGCCCCGTCAGTGTGTACTGACGGGGCACTTGGAAAAAACTCGAGGAAAAATGATGATACGCCTAGGATCCAAAGCTAAAACGAGGAACTGATTTCACGAAATCAGACAAACCTTTCGGCGGATTTGCTTGCAATCTACCATCTGGCTGGAATTCTTCTGAGGGCAAGAGATTTGATGAAAAGGTTCTTTGGAAATTAAATTGCCGAGCCAAAACTGCACCATTAATAGCCAACTGACTAGCTCCACTGCCGGTGCTAAAGCGTCCGCAACCATTCGAAGCTACTCCCGAGGCGAGCGTAGGACACGCACGCGTTGCATTCCCCAGTACAATAAAGGTACCAGCAACCCCAGTTACACTTGGATCAATAATGACATCTCCTTTGACGATCCAAACCATCGAAGGGGTTTGCTTGAGATTAGAAATCGTAGGATTTGCTTCATAGGAGATATTGCCCGTGATAGTAAGATTACCCTCAACAACAGCAATACCAGCACCAGAAGGGGTGGCGCCCTGTCCTTTGCCAATGGTCAAACTCTGCACCGTCAGATTACCCGGCGTATAGTAAACTGTGTCATTGAAAATCTTAGCTCCCCAATTTACTGAACCGGCAGCCTGATACTGCAATACCGAGCCATACTTATTGGTGCCACTCTCTCCGGATTGTAGAGATCTCCCCTTAGTGACATCAGTGACCAACCCTTTATAGTCCAGTCTACCCAATACATTACTGAAAATTCCCGAATTTTCTGTATCCTGTAGGAAGGTAGGCAAATTACTTCCCTGAGCAAAACGATAAGCATTCTGAGAATACCAGTTGGTAATATCCCCTGATGCCTCGATCACATAGGCAGCATTGTATTTACCCAAGGGCGGTCCTGAAGGGCTATAAATATTGCCGCCCGAGAAAATACTCCCCTCTTTCACATCGATAAAGGTGGTATCGCCTAATTTCTTTTCTGAGTTGAATGCTAACCATCCCAATCCTTTCACGGTATTATTCTCACGATAGGAATGATAGCCCCAACCACACATTTCATACTGATTTGCTTTTGGTTGATTGATGACCACTCCCGTATAATTGGTACATGCAGCGCAACTCGAATACATACACGTATTCTTGTCTTTATTTGCAATACAGCTACCCCCGGTGTCACCAATCGTGCATTCTTTGCCATTATTACCACAATCCCAGCAGAGCAAATTAGGGTTTGGATTTGCCTGGGCATTGCCTGCAGGTTTTTCAGGTTCAGTACTCACATTCAGACAAGCATCACACATACGCTTACAGGAACCTTCAGTAGCGCCACAATTCTGATCAGTGGTGCAGCTTTTATTTTTATTCAGACTACATTTCAATCCACAACCGAAACAACCATAGAGAAGTCCGTCATCAGTCGAGCTCGGAGTATCGAGAGGATCAGAGGGAAAACCAATATAACTCGTCATGGGCGATGCCTGCTGCCACAGCGAAAGAATGCTGGCACGTTGGGTAGCAGTGATATTAGTATCCCACAACCCTCCACCTTGATATGCCGGACTCGAGAGTTGATAGAACCAAGTTTTTCCAGCGGTAGCAAAAGGTGTAATAGCCACTCCATTGGTACTCAAAGCTGCGCATGCTGGATTACTTTGAGTATTACATTGATATTGAGCTCCTGAGCCTCCATTAAAACAAACCCATCCATATGCAGATGACCAAGCACAACCCTGTAGATAATCTGCATTACCATCAAAACTTTCCAGCACAGTGGGATCCGAAGCTTGGAATTCACGTGACTTGAAGTCGCGGC
>JADMIO010604207.1_pt1 | contig 11094 bp, 11 predicted proteins | sample 8958161 | NCBI WGS metagenome assembly JADMIO01 (sample SAMN16585339, study PRJNA669376) | soil metagenome | isolation source: Crop rotation soil | place: USA: Cullars Rotation, Alabama | collected 2011 | reverse complement strand
CGCGACAACTTGTCCACGTGGAATTCTAAGCTTAGGATCCCAATGTGCTGGAAAGAGAGACTCGGCCAGAGTGTCATCGTGCAAGGGGTCATGGTGCCGGGAAAGCATTTGAAGGCGGCAACACCGCTGCAAATTAGCCAAGTGAAGTAGGACAAAAATGCAATCTATTGTATCCACAGCCCCGCCGCGCATTCGCAGCGGGGCACTCAGTTATCTTTCGCTGTTTACATCGCTAAGCACACTGCTGTGCTGCGCCCTGCCGTCGTTATTCGTGCTGTTCGGGCTTGGGGCAACAGTTGCATCGTTGCTCTCGCAGGCTCCGTGGCTGGTGACGATGTCCCAGCATAAGCATTGGGTCTTTGTTATCGCAGGTCTTCTGATCTCTGCGAATTTTGTCTATGTATACGCGGTAGCGCCCAAAGTTCAGGCGAAAAATGGCGCCTGCGATCCGAACGATCCGACAGGATGCCAGACGGCGAGCCGTTTCAGCCGGATTGTCCTTTGGTGCTCGGCGGTACTGTACCTGATTGGCTGTTTCACCGCTTATTTGCTGGGCCCCATACTCATACATTTCGATTCTTGAGAGAGTTGCCGGGCAATTCGGTTCGAAGGCGATTCGCGCACGTGTACTATGCGGTGCGTCGCTAGGCAGCGATTTTGCGGACATGCCGGTAGAGCGGATGGAAGCCGTTGTGGCGAAGAGCAACTCAACCGGAACCCAGACGCCGGGATGGCGGGCGCAGTGTCCAGGATGCAACGGCAACGCCCGTCATTAGGATCGGGTATGTCGCGGTAGCGGCATCGAACAACCCCGCGGCCCAGAGCGAGGCAACAGCGCCCGTCAAATCGAAGAACACACCCGCGTAGGCCCACTCCTTCAATCGCGGAAACCCGGGAATGACCAGCGCCACAGCGCCGAGCAGTTTCCAAATTCCCAGGATGACCAGGAAATAAGGAGGGTACCCCAAACGTTCGATGAGGCCGCGAACCTGGGGCACTCGCAAGACATCCCATGCGCCTCCTAAAACCAGCTCAAAGACAACAAAAGCGGTGGCCACCCAATAAGCAAGAATGCGGCGATGCGAGATGAGGGCGGGAGTGGCGAGCTTAGTCATGGCGTCGATCTGCCAATCGCGACGGGCTGAGCCTATGAGGCGAGGAGCTAGCGCGGAACCGGTCTACGCCGCGTCAGCCTGCGCCGGGGCCGGTTTGATGTTGTAGTTCACGTGGAAGAAGTTCGCCGGGTCGTATTTCCGTTTGATCGCGCGTAATCGGGCCAGATTCGCGCCGAACGCCGTATTGATTACCTCTTCCGATTCGATGTCGAGGGCTGAGGCGAGGTGCGCGTTGGCAGAGTAAGGAGCCAGCTTTTCTTCACCGCGCCTTGCCCAGTCACGGTGAATCGCTGTCTCGGCCGGATTTGTCCACTGCGCACCGAACACAATGTCCCAGCGAAGATTGCGATGCGGGTAGGCGGTCGCGTCGTTTGCAATGCGTCCCGCGGCGCCGCCGTAATATTCGAGCACAAGAAAAGACAGCGGCGACTTCATCTCGTTCCCGTGTTCCACGATGGCGGCGATCGCGTCATCAGGCAAATCTTTCTGCAGGGTCGATTTCCAATAATTCTGATTTCCGTCAGGAAAAGCGGAGGCCAGGAGCGACTGCATCGCGGGGAACGGCAGCGGCTGGATCGCATCCATCACCGGACTGCCAAAGCGGCGCAGTGGTTCGAGAACTCGTTCACCTTCGGTGATGTCACCGCAATAACAGGGGATCACTCCGACAATGGGACCGCCGTCCGGGCCGTGAAGCAGCGCGGCGTAGGCGGTAAGTTCGTCGGGAGCTGATTCCATGAAGTCACGGAAATTGCGAATAACATCCATCGCTGCCTGGCGAGGGTAGACGAGGAGACCGCCAAGAACGGTGTGGACCGGGTGCGCACGAAATTCAAACGATGTAACTACGCCGAAGTTGCCGCCGCCGCCGCGCAGTGCCCAGAAAAGATCCTCCTGCTCGGATGCACTTGCTGTCAAAACGCGGCCTTCCGCCGTGACTATCCGGCAGGAGAGCAGATTGTCGATCGTCATGCCGTACTTTCGTATCAGCCAGCCGACGCCGCCACCGAGGGTGAGACCGCCGATCCCCGTTTTCGGGACAATGCCGGAAGGCACGGCAAGACCGAAGACGTGTGTTTCGCGATCCATGTCGCCCAGAGTGGCCCCGCCCTGCACCCGTGCTGTGCGCTTAGCCGAGTCAACGTAGATTGCACGCAGGCCGGAAAGGTCGATGACCATGCCGTCTTCGCAAAGTGCTCGGCCGCCTACATTGTGTCCGCCCCCACGAATGGAGGTCTCCAGTTCGTTGATGCGTGCGAAGTTCACAGCCGTGATGACATCGGCTAGCCCCGAGCATCGGGCGATCAGGCGCGGATGCTTGTCAACGCTGGCATTCCAGATTCGGCGGGCATCGTCATACCCGGCGTCCGCGGCTTCAAAAACCTGCCCGTGAAACGCCGACCGGAATCCTTGAATGTCTAACGTTGGCATAGTCGAACATTCTACCTGAGGTTCGAAACTGGTGCGTCAAGCGGACGCATTCGAAAGTTGGCGGCTTACCTGGCGGCGCGGTTTCAGAGATGCCGCTGGAGCGGATGGAAGAGTTGTGGAAGAGAAGTTTGTACGCTAGCGTGTCAGCGGCGTGATCTTCAAGCCCGCAAAATACCCTTCGGTGCCGGGGCCAACCCACAGCGCAACCGCGCCGTCCCGCGGCTCGATCTTCAGATCGTTGACGATGAGAGCCGGTTGGTCGGCGCCGTGTACCTAGAGCCGCGCTTTGCGACCGTCAATTACGATTTTGAACTTTGTCCAGACGCCGGGCTGGAGGTCGACGTAGGACTCATATTTCTCGGGCGATTCCTTCCGCAAACGCGCGAAATCGAAATCCGGGAATGAACAGTACTGAGTGGAATGATTCCGGCGTACCTGGTCGTCCGCGCGCCCGTTTGTCGGCCTCAGATAGATGTATTCGTAGCTGTTGTCCCGCAGGCGAAACGCTATGCCGATGAAGCCGCGCGCTTCGGGTCCGGCTGTGGCGGCCGGCTTACCCGCGAGATCGGCCTCAATCGTGCCGTCCCGGAAGTTGACGTCTTTGAGAATCGCGTAGGAAGAGGCGTTGGGCGCGCCCGGAGCAGCGATCACCTGTATCGCCGAACGGCCCTGGTAGGTCAATTCATTGAGCGCGACATTCCGCGGAACTAACTGGTCCAGTTTCTGCGCCACACAGAATGAAGGAGACAACGCGAGAAGTGAGGCTGCGAATACGGTTTTGCTGAGCGGCCGGCGGGGCATCATTTTTCCGATGATGGCACTCGTGCGGCTTTTGCGGGAGGACGTCGAGGCGGGCTCGTCCTCCCGATGGTCACGCCAAAGCTTTTCCGTACAGCACAAGCAAGCGGCTCCACGCTTTCTCGGCCTGGGACTCGTTGTAGACACGCGAATCGGGCGGGCACCAGCCATGCGCGGCGCCCGCATACACTTCGATTTCCGCGGGCAGGTTCGCTTTGGCGAACGTTTCTCGCAGCACGTTCTTGTCATTCGGCGAGCGCTCGTCGTCATTTTGCGCGATGGTGATAAGGAACTGCGCCTTACTTGTTGCAGCCTGCAGATGTGGACTGTTCGGCTCATTGGTTACGAGCCGGGCGCCGTGAAACGATGCGACTGCGCCGATACGGCCGGGCACGGCGGCTGCTGTGCGAAACGCGATTGCGCCGCCCATGCAGTAGCCTTGTGTGCCCATCTTGCGATTTTTTGCGACGCATGGCTGCTGGTCGAGCCAGCCGATGAATGCTTTCGCGTCGGTCATATGCGTGGTCTCGTTCAGAATTTGCGCGAACGGCCTTACCTGCTCCATGGGCGTGGCAGTACCGGCCTCGGCAACCGGCGCTTTTTTGGAGCGGTAAAAGGGATTCACCACGAGCACCGAATAGCCCGATTCGGCGAGCCGTTTCCCCATCTGCCGGAATGCGGGACGCAGGCCGAAAATGTCCGGCCAGATGAGAACGCCGGGGGCTGTGCCGCTTGCGGGATGCACGAAGTAGCAGTCGGCGGTTCCGTCCGGCGTGGTTACGTTCACGTCCGATTCGGTGACGGTGACCGCGTTGGCAACCTTCGGCAACATCATCGCCACGCCTGCGCCCAAGATCATGCCGAACTGCTTTCTCGTCACTAGACCGCGACGCTCGTATTCCTCTCGATCCTTCTCGAAATTGTCCTGATCACACATATGGTTGTTGTATTCGCGGCGGTTTCCACGGAAAACGGGCCGCTCGTCGGGTTATCTTATACCACTACCCTGCCGTCACCCGTAGCGGCAGGCGCCGGGAAGATCCGCGCGACTCATTGCGCGAAGAGCTTCAGATCGATGCTGTCGGCCATTGCTTTGTAACCGGCATCGTTCGGGTGGAGGTTGTCGCCGCTATTCGCGGTCTCGGAGAAGTGTTTCGGATTGGCGGGATCGGCGGTGGCTTTGCTGAAGTCGAGGACGGCGTCGAACTCGCCACTGTTGCGGATGAAATCGTTGACCTTATCGCGAACAGCTTCGCCGGTCTCGCTCTCGTATTTAGCGCCCTGGTAAGGCGTGAGGGTCGCGCCGATGATCTTGATGCCGTGCAGGTGGGCGCGCGTGATGAGTTGCTTGTAAGCGGCGATGAGATCGTCCGCGCTGATGGCGTCTCCGGGGAGTTTAGGCGCGGCAAGCCGGCCGATGTCATTAATTCCTTCCAGCAGGATGACGTACTGAACGCCGGCTTGCGCGAGAACATCGCGGTCGAAGCGAGCGAGCGCGCTGGGGCCGGTGCCGTCGTGGAGAACGCGGTTGCCGCCGATACCTTCGTTCAGAACACCGAGATTAGCGGTGGCGGGATTTGCTTCCAGCCGGGCGGCGAGAACGTCGGGGTAGCGGTGGTTTGTGTTGGGCTTGCTGAGTGCGCCGTCGGTAATGCTGTCGCCCAGGCAGACGATCACGCCGCGCGCGTTGCCCTGGACATCAACGCCCTTCAGGAAACGCCAGGAGGACACGGGTTGCGCAGATTCGAAGGACGCCGCGGTGAGCTGGTTGCCATCAGCCTGAAAATTCGTCTGATCGGCGAAGCCGTGGTACGTCACGGTTTCGACCGTCTGGCCAGGGATGAAGAGCGTTATGGCGAGATCGGATTGCGGCGCAAGACGCAGAGAGACGGGATCGCTCACCGCAATGGCCCCCGGCGCGATCGTGATGGCCGGCTGGCCTCCGAAGAGCACAGGAACCGTGCTGGCGGGCTGAATCGCGCTGCTCGGCTGCGTGTTGCCCGGCTGAGCATTCCCGGGTTGAGTGCTGGTTGCGGATGCGGTCGTGGACTCAGTCGCGGCGCTCGCCGAGGCGGTGGGAGCGACGGGAAGTGCGATTGCCGCGCCGCCGATCTTCAGGTCGGACGTACCGAATTCATTCGTGAGAACGATTCGAACGGCCGAGCCGCCCACCGACACGTGGACGATTTGGCGAAGCGTCGTCTCTTTCGCGAAGGCAGAATCCTTATTCGGCTGCGCGAACGGAGCCGCTGCCCAGGTGCCGACCCAAGCACCGTTTGTACCGGCCTGAGCAAAGGCGGAACTGGAAGCGGCGCCGAGACCGGCGAGCATGACGAGAGAGATCGAGAAATGGCGTAGATGCATGTGTGTGTTAGGCCGCATTCGGTTTGCACTACGATTCCAACACACCCGCAAAATGCGAACTGGCGATTGATTGCTGGTTGTGGGCAGGCGTTTATGCGCCGAAAGGGTTTCCGCTCGGGCGCCAGTTCCCGTCGGCGGTTCCGTACGGACTCGCGACAACTACGACATAGCCGTCGGGATCGCGCATCCAGCACTCCCAGTGATTGGGCCCGCCGTCGCCATCAGGCGGATTCCGATGACGGGGCAGCACAATCTCGACGCCCATGTCAGCGGCGCGCTGCACGATGGCATCGAAATCCTCAACCTCAAACCAGAGCAGCACGCCGTTGCCGTACGGTTTGTCATCGCGGTTGCCGATTGCGCCGTGATGGTGCTCCACTTGGAAGCTGTGCAACTGAAGCACAAGCTCGCCGTTCAAAACCAACTGTTCATAGGCGGCGCCGCCATGATTGCTGCGCAAACCGAGCAGGCGCTGATACCACCGGCTGCTTGCTTCTACGTCGGTAACGGCGATGAGAGGTTGGGGACGCACTCTATGAACAATACCGCCAAATAAAAGTTCCGCGGATTGCGGGCACAACTCTGCCGCATTCCGGCGAGAGTCTCACACTTCAATGCTGCGCTTTTGTCTGTCTCTATGTGAGATGTTCATTGGCGCGGCGCTTGCCGCCAAACTCGATGTCATGCTGGCCCAGTGTCTCAAGAAGAAGGTCAGAGAGAACGCGGGCGTATTGCGGGCTTACGTAAATGCGAGTGTGAATCCCCCGATCCTGCTGACCGAACTCGATCAGGAATTCAAATTCGTTGTGGCCAACCTGGAAAAAGTTCGCGTACCGGCCCTCTTTGTTACTGAGGCTTCTTGTTGGCCGACGGCGCCTCGATTCTTCTGCATCCATGAGTGCCTCTTCTGTCCGCTCCACTCCAGTACCTTCAACGGCTGGTCGTTCCCCGTTTCGTTTTTGGTTTGACGCTCAAAGATTCTCAAAGCTTTAAAAAAGTGTCATCAAACGAGACAATGACTTGGGGCTTACATGGTTCTCGAAAATCACGCCACGGTTTCGGCATATAAAAGAAGGAACGGGCCTTGGCAGTAAGCCTGTGCTGGAACTCTTGATCGTCCGGGTTCCGGCGCGTCGGCGGGGAAGCAAAAATGGGCGAACAGAACGCCGGAGGGGGTTGCATTTGGCCGGTATCAGGGTCCTTATCGCGGACGACCACAGACTCTTCGGTGACGCCTTAGCAGCTCTGCTCAAAGACTCATGTGATGTCGTGGGACTTGCGCGAGACGGGCGTTCATTGATAGAAGAATCGATTCGCCTCAAACCCGACGTGATCGTTTGCGACATTTTCATGCCGGTGCTCAACGGCCTTGATGCAGTGCAAGTGCTAAAAAGCCGCGGGCAGGAATCAAAGGTAATATTTCTGACCGCGCACACCGATCCAAAGCTGGCCGCTCGAGCGTTTCAGGCGGGCGCCTCCGGTTTCGTGTCGAAGGAGTCCGCGGGTGACGAGCTCATTCAAGCGATAGACAATGTGGTGCATGGCCGGGCTTACGTTACGCCGCTGGTTGAGAAGGACATGATTGAGGTTCTGATCCAGGCCAAGGGTGCTGTTTCCGATATAGAACCGGCGCTGACGCCACGGCAGAGAGAGGTTCTGCAGCTCATCGCGGAAGGCCGGACCCTCAAAGAGATTGCCGAGGTTCTGAGGATCTCGGCCCGAACGGCGGAAACACACAAGTACGAAATGATGCAAGCGCTGGGTGTTCAAACGACGGCAGAACTGGTCCAGTGGGCCATTCGGTTGGGACTCATTTCAGTGGCATGAAAAAGGCGTAACTTACAACTGAATTTCGGAGTTCGGCGCCTTCCATGAACTCTGAATTTACATTCCCCTGGCGAAAGCCCTCCGAAATTTAACCTAGGGAAACCCGTAAAACTCCTGATTTGTTTTCCAGTTCATTCAATTTAACCTTAAGTCCCCTAGCACAAATTTACATATCACTTTCTTTCGCGCCGCGGGCTTTCACACCAGGCAAAGGCTGGGAAGAGCCATACTTTTCGCCACGTTCTGCCGGTTGAGGACAGGAACATGAGAGACATTAATGGCTCGTTCGCGAACATCGCCTCTACGGGTACGGAAAAGCCGGGCTCCAAACAGACGAACGAATTGCAGGCGTCTGTTGACCTTTCCCCCACACACAATCAGGTTCCTGCTCTTCCAGATGTGGACGAAATCGCCGGCGGGTCCGCACAGATCCGGTTTCTAAAGGAGTTCACAGATCGGGTGGCGACATCCGACTCTACTGTCCTGATCACGGGCGAAACGGGCACCGGCAAAGAGTTATTTGCGCGCCGGATACACCGGGCCAGCCAGCGGCGAAGCCGGCCCCTGATTTCAGTGAATTGCGCGGCCATTCCGGATACTCTGCTGGAAAGCGAGCTTTTTGGTTTTGAACGAGGCGCGTTTACGGGCGCCCTTTCGCATCAGGACGGAATGTTTGTTCAGGCCAACGGGGGCACGCTCTTCCTGGATGAGATCGGCGATCTGAGCCTCTGCGCTCAGGCCAAGCTTTTGCGCGTAGTTGAACAAAAAGAAGTGCGTCCGCTGGGATCACGAACTCCGCGGCGGGTTGATGTTCGTATCGTAGCCGCAACCAACCGCAACCTTCAGCAACTGGTTGCCGACAATACATTCCGGCAGGATCTTTTTTTCCGGCTGAATGTTCTTCATATTCACGTGCCTCCCTTGCGCGAGCGGCTCGACGACGTTCCTGCAATCGCGGCTCATTTCCTGCGAGCGCTGTGTATTCAATGTCAGCGTCCGGTGGCGCATCTTACAGCCGGCGCTCAGCGCTACCTGGCGCAGCAGCCTTGGGTTGGGAATGCGCGCGAATTACGAAGCGTCATGGAGCGGGCACTTCTGCTATCGAACTCTGTAAGCATTACGGAGAAAGACGTGGCGGATATGTGTCACTTCGGCGCCCGCTGGCGTGAAGCGTTCGAAACGGAAACGCCGCTTCCGGTGGAAACCGGTCCGAAGAACAGCCCGGAATATCGGAAGACGAGCAGCAGCCTTCGACCACATCATGTCCGGTCGTCAGAAAGATTAGAGAGAGAGCAATTACTTACGGCACTCAAGGAGACTAAGTGGAATAAGAGCAGAGCAGCGGAGTTCCTGCAATGCTCGCGAATGACTATCTATCGGAAAGTTCGCGAATACGAATTGTCCGCACCTCCGGCATCCCGATCGACTACTTGCTAAATCGCGGCGCTGAAAAGCGGCGATAGCTCTGGTCGCGCTCCCGGACCTCAGAAGCAAGGTCTACAATCGAGGGAGTTGTGATGGGGAACCCACGCGCCGGGGCCGCGGTATTGTGCGCTCTTCTGTTCGCGCCGAGCGTGAGCAGGTGCGCAGTATCGAGCCGCCACGCACGCGTGCTCGTTTTGTACTCCGCCAGTCCTGATTCAGCCACTGCAACCCCCTTCGAGGGAATCACGCGGCCGGCTCTCGAGAAGAAACTCGGGTCGGAGGTGGACGTATATAGCGAGTACCTGGAACTGCAGCGCTTTTCCAGCGAAGAACACCAGCGCGAACTGGCCGCCTACATAACCGCTCATTACTCCAAGGCAGAAATTGACCTGATTGTGCCTGTCGCGTTCCCGGCACTACAGTTCGTAAGGCGATACATCGCCCAGGCGTTGCCAAATACGCCGGTAGTGTTTGTTGCCGTGGAGGCGCGACGGATCCGAGGTGCCACTCTCGGTCCGAACGTGACCGGTGTCGTACATATTGATGACTGGGCCGGCGCGCTTCGGAGCATTTTGCAGATGCAGCCCCGTACCAGGGAAGTGGTCGTTGTATCTGGTAGCGCACCGACGGATCACGATTATCTTGAATTCGAGAAGACTCTGTTCAAACCTTTCGAATCGAGAGTCAAATTCCGGTATGTCGCCGATGTGCCGCTGATCGGTATTCTCGCGATAGTAAGCCAACTCCCGTCGGATGCCATCGTCATCCAAAGTGCTTTCGCATGGGACGTACGCGGACAGACATTCACCGATGACGGAGCGTTGAAGCTGCTCTATAGGGCTGCGAATGTGCCTGTGTACGCGCTCGTAGGACGGAATTTAGGTCAGGGCTTCGTAGGCGGGCCCATGGCGGCACTGCAGGAACGCTATTTACTCGCTGCCGACCTCGCGTATCGTGTCCTCCAAGGCAAAAAAGCGGCGACGATTCCTGTCGAGACAGCGCATCCGGAGCACGCGATGGCGTTCGATGCGCGACAACTTGCGCGATGGCACATCAGCGAAGACCGGCTTCCTCCCGGCAGCCTGGTGGCCTTCCGGCAGCCTTCACCATTCGCAAGATATAAGGTGGCGATCATCGGGGTGGCCGCGCTCTGCCTGCTGGAGACGTTGCTGATTGCGGCGTTACTGCTGCAGCGCTCACGACGCCGGCAGGCCGAGCGGAATCTCACAGAAAGCCGGAACGATGTGCGGTCGCTTGCCGGCAGGCTGATTGTTGCACAGGAAGATGAACGCAGACGCATCGGCCGCGAACTGCACGATGATTTGAGCCAGCAGTTATCGGCGGTAAGCGTTCTTGTAAGCTCGCTGCTGCGTGACATCAGCAGCCTCAGTCCCAAGGCAATCGGAGTTCTAAAGCAGTTACAGCTTGGCCTCACAGCGGCGCACGCGGGCATTCGCAGCCTCTCCTATGAATTGCATCCGAGCTTACTGCAGAATCTTGGCCTCGGCGCTGCATTGCAGAGGCACACACAGGAGTTCAGCACTCGGACAGGGATAACCATCCACTATCAGAATCTGCTGGAGGAACGGAAGCTGCCGTCCGAGGTTGCGCTCTGTCTCTATCGCATCGCTCAGGAGGCGCTGCGCAATATCGAAAAGCATTCCGGGGTGAAAGAAGCCCGCGTTGTGCTCGACTACCGGGATCACATACTCGAGCTGCTGATTGTAGATCACGGGCTCGGGTTTGAGCTTGCGGATGCTCGGCGCGCCAATGGCCTGGGGCTCACCAGCATGGTGGAGAGGACGCATCTGATCAACGGCGATCTTGATATCAACACCGCGCCGGGAAAAGGAACCGCGATACGAGCCCGGATACCGGATACGCCGTCAGATCAGCACACGACTGCCATGAGTTCCGCGGCTGGCGCATAAGCGCATTCACTCGAAGCGCTTGTCACATGCGACAAAGGTTCGTCTGCTGTTACAGTCCGGGGTGTAACAGGATGAAGCCAAGTAATTGAGCGGCTTGTAGTTTTCAATTTGGCCTGGTTCCTGCCCTAGGTTCCCGGCGGGCTCTATTCTTTCCAGCACAGTGGGATCCGAAGCTTGGAATTCACGTGACTTGAAGTCGCGGC
>JADMIO011421347.1_pt1 | contig 11095 bp, 19 predicted proteins | sample 8958161 | NCBI WGS metagenome assembly JADMIO01 (sample SAMN16585339, study PRJNA669376) | soil metagenome | isolation source: Crop rotation soil | place: USA: Cullars Rotation, Alabama | collected 2011 | reverse complement strand
GCCGCGACTTCAAGTCACGTGAATTCCAAGCTTCGGATCCCACTGTGCTGGAAAGGTCCCTCACGGTTCAACAGAACCTCACCAATGAAATAGATAACGCCAGCTTCCAGATTCGTGCAGTCGACTTTTCGCTGATCAAGGAAGATGGCTATCTCATTTTGCAGGAGGATGGATACAAGTTACTTCTGTCGGAACCACCGTCTTTCGACGATGACATCGTAATTTCCGATGGCGCTACCGTGATATTCGCCGGGAAGATCGGCAAGGTGCAGCGCTCGATCGACGCTCCCCGGCAGCTCCTCTACACGGTCACCTGCTTCGAACACAGCTTCGAAATGGATCGCCTTCTGGTGTCCCGCACGTACACGAATGAAACCGTGGAGGACATCATTGCCGACATCATCAGCTCGTTTGCTCCCGGCTTTACCACCACGAATGTGAGCTGCACATTCAGCGTCAGCAAGATTGTTTTCAACCACGTCTCAATATCGCATTGCCTGCGCGAGTTGGCGGAATTGGTCCGCTTCGATTGGTACATCGACGAAAATAAGGACATCCACTTCTTCGCTAGTGACACGAATGTCGCGCCATTTACGCTCACTGACACGTCCGGCAAGAATGTATTCCGATCGCTCGTGCGAAACTCCGATGGCTCGCAGACCGTCAACCGGGTCAAGGTGCGAGGCGGGGAGTACGATGGGGCGAGCTTCACCGACGTGATCACCGTAAAGGGGAGTTCCACGTCATCGTTCGGTCTGCCGTACAAAATGGCAAACCTTGTCATAGAGCTCGACACGGGCGGGGGGTACGTCACCAAAACAGTCGGAATTGAATTTATCGACACCTTCGCCGACTTCGACGTCCTTTACGCCTATCAGACACAATCATTTCGATTTGCCTCCTCACTGACGGACGGCAACAAGATCCGCTTCACAGGTAACCCGAAAACGCCAGTCGTTGCTGTTGTGGAAGACGCGGAAAGCGTCGAGCGGTACGGGCCTATTGAAAAGCTCATTACTGACCGCAGCATTATCAGCAACACAGTTGCGCGCAAGCGCGCGGCGGCAGAGCTTTTGGCCTTTGCTGACGTGGGCGTGGATGCTCGCTTTACGACCTACACATCCGGGCTGCGAACCGGCATGCTCCTGAATGTGAATGCGTCCGGCCTTGAAGACGAGCTTGTTATCAAGCGAGTGGCATTCAAGGCCCGCACGCCGTACGTATTCGAGTACGACGTAACCTGCATTTCCGCACAGCGCCATTCTCTACTGGATCTCCTGCGAAAGATAATCACGCCCGATCCAAAGGATACAGACGAGCAAGAAACGTCTGAGACGTTACTCGCCGCTAGCGATCAACTCACCATTAGTGACAACGCTAATGTGATTACGCCAGCAAACAATCCTCCCGCGATTCTCAATACTTTGGACATTCAATTCAGCAACACCTCAGCAACCAATGGCTTTTCATTCGACTGCACAGGTGCAAATGCCCTCGTCGTAGTTGTTCCTTGGCTACTCACTATTTCGAGCATCACATATAATGGCGTGCCGCTCACAGCCGATGGCACGATCGGCCCCATCCGCAACTCCGCTGTATATCGGCTCAATAATCCGAGCTCTGGGAGCAACACACTCTCCTTTAATGGCACAGGCGGCGTTTCAAACCAAATTCAAGCCCGCGCTTACGCTGTCTCTGGCATCAACACATCAGACGCATTCGAGGGATCGGCGGCGTCATCAAACAACCCGACAGAGGCTCAACACGTCCCGCTCGCCGTGACACAAGCAAATCGCAACATCTGGTCACTCGGCTTTATGCTCCGTGTCAATAATGATCCCGGCGCTCCGGCACGCTCCTACACACCCGATACCGAGCTGGATATTGAGGACGTAGACTCACCTGTGCTCGGGGGTGCCGTTATGTGCCACATCATGCACCACATCTTCACCCGCAGTGGCGTGAAGCGAATGGGCTCGACATATTCTGTCGTTCCGAACAATGGGGGGAACGAGGCGTCTTTCGTACTTTATAACGGGCTGACCATCACCTAACGAGTGTTAGAATAAATGCCATATGAAAGCGAAGGCTTCTGACAAACTAGCGATTACTGGTAAGTACAAAGTCCTCACTTTCTACCGGGATCTAAAGGAGCACGAGATCGAGAATGCCCGCCGCTACGTTCGTGGGCAGAAAGCACTCGCATTTCTGTTGCCGATCGAGCGCGAATACGAGGTTTCGAATCTTTGCCCAGCCGCAGGTCGCGGCGTTGTCGCGCGCATTTTGGCAGGCGACACGACGTATACAGGGGCAGTCAACTACGGCGCATTGGGCAGCGGTTCCACCCCCTTCAATGCAACATCGACACAGCTCAACACTGAGGTTTACCGAAAGCTTTCGTCGGGCGCGGAGTACGACGGCCCGAATGCATATATCGATTGGTACATCGCATCTGGTGACGTTGCCAATCAGACATTCAATGAATTTGCCGCTGTTATAGACGGCACCGCCTCCGCCAACACCGGCCAGGCAATTTCCCTGCTCCTCACGGGCGGCTGGGTAAAATCAGGCGCGATGTTCGTGTCCCTTAGCTTGTCCATTAACGGCTGATATGGCGCTCGATCCCTTACAGCAGTATCAGACAGACCACGACCTGCTCGTAACCTTGAACGAGCGCATGTCCAATTTGATCGAACACGTAAAAAATTCGACAGACACCAATAAGCAGGCCATCGAAGGGCATGAGGAGCGCCTCCGCACTCTCGAAAAAGACAGCACGGACATGAAGACCTCACAGCGCAACTGGCGCTTTTACCTGTCCACCGCCATTGCGTTTCTCAGCCTGGTCGTCGCCGTCATCGCCATCGTTGTTACGCGCTGACCGACGTTGCACGGGAAACCCGTGTTACAATTTACCTATGAACGACCCACTCACAGGGTGTGTCATCGGGCAAGGCTTCGCCAAGAACGCAAATTCCCTCTATAAGACGACCGGGCTACTTGGACATCCCGCGATCGACGAGAATTGCGGCTATGGGACGCCAATCTTTTCATTCGTCGAGGGCGATATGTACTCCGCATACTTCCCTTCCAAACCGGCGTCGGACGGCTACACGGCGATCTATCTTCTGTGTCAGACACCCCTTGAGACCTTCGAGTTTTCTGTCGGACACGTGTCCGAGATATTCATTAAGATCGGCGACCACGTAAAGAAAGGCGACCTCATCGGACGGGAGGGAAACAAGGGCCAGGTCTATTACGGCGATCAGCACATCACCCTCGCCATGCAAGCGGCAGGTGATAAGCGTGGCTCACACCGCCACTATCAGAAGCGACCAGTGGTCAAAAAGCGATTCGCTCATTCCCCGTTCCTACAGACGGCAAACGGCCCGTACTACGACGCGGAGGGAAACTATTTTGAGATCCCGATGTACTACAACGGGTTCAATGGCTGCGTAGATTGGACGCTACCCCTCTTCAATAAAGACATGGAATTTGGAGACGAGAACTATTCCGTCCTTTTGCTGCAGCGTGCACTTGTCCTTGAAGGCTTTGGAGCATTTGAACCAACAGGCTTTTATGGACAAAAGACAGTCGCCGCCGTTCAGAAGTATCAGAGTACGCACGGCATTGCCACTATCGGACGCTGCGGACCTACGACACGCAAGTCCCTTAATGAGAAATACCATCAGTTCTAAAGGTCGAATTATCCGTTCAATCCACGTCCTATATGGAAAAGACAAAAGCGCTCGTAACGTCCAAGACATTCATCCTCGCCGTCATCCAGGCACTCATTGCGATGATCGTCGTATTCGACACGCAATATCCAGGCGTCGGCGCACTCATCATGGCAAAGTCTGTGCTCGACATCGTTCTCCGAATGATGACCACATCAGCGATCGGAAGCTTAATTTCTGATCCGAAGCAGAATTAATTCACGTGCGAAGCTGAAAGCGGCGCTCTACTCAGCGCCGCTTTTCGCTTTTCCACAGTTCCAATGAAATCCCCATGAAGCGAGGAGGGTATAGTCGCAATATGCAGTGTTCAATGTACAATGCCAATTGTGCGCGCGGGACTTACATTTCCCGCTCGTGCTCAGATGGCATTGAACACGCCGAAAAAGCCGCTTCTTAGGGGGCGGCTTTTTCGTACTGCATGCTCTTTGTCAGCAGAGAAACACTGGTTGTTGGGCGCTCCAGAATAATCCAAGCGTCCATTTCAATTGGGTATGGTTGGTTTTGTGCGGCGCGTTGTAAAAGGGAAGCATTGGGTTCTTCCGCCAACGCAACGCAAATCTCATAGACCTCAACAATCTATGAACACTCGATGTCGCAATCCGTGTTCACGGGTTTAGCGGTGTGACAACACGCCCGCCGCACAAAATCAATCATCCAAGGCGCGAGTAAAGGCACAGATGCGAAACCCCGGAAAATAGTCACCGGGTCTACCGGGGCATCTGATCTGTGCCGTTGCCGTTCCAAAGAAGCACTCACGGCCAATTTTTTGGGAACTTGGTACCGGCTTCACCAACACTCTGCCCACATCGTTTTCCATACGACCCCTGCCGCTTCTCGCGTTCAGGGGAGACCCGGTATTTATTTGGCGCGGCGCGCTCTCCGAGCGCTACATCCGACCGCTACAATCGCCACTCAATCCACGTTCTAGTCTCTCATTCTAGCTTCGCTTCCCGCGAAGCCTCACCATTCCTACACATTCCGCCCCTGTTCGCGCTGGTCTCCGCCAGCGGCTTCCTTCTTCTCTGCCCCTTCCTTCCTGTGCTTCTCTTCACTCGTTACACTCATTCATCGAATCACTCGCAGGACGGCTCCCCGCCGACAATTCATCGAAGAAGGAAGCCGCTGGCGTCGTCCCACGCCGCGCTCACAGGGCGGACAATTCTCTGCTCTTTCTCAATTCTCATTTCTCGGCAATTCCACCAAGCCACCGGGAAAATCTGTTCCCGTCAGCTCCCGGTCGGGATAGATTTCGGACCGTGAGGGGACGATCATGAAAGACATATTCGAGAAGGGGCTGCTCGTTTTAATTCTCGCTGTCATTGCGGTGGGAGCAGGGGTCATCTTCCTCGCCATCGCCTTCGCGATGATCGCCACGCTGCTCGGCAATTTGATGATCTGGCCTCTCCTGGGCGCAGCCATGCTCGGTAAGCCAATCTCATTTGAAATGGGCCTCGGCATTGCAGCAGCACTGGCAGTTATCATCTTCATCTGCGCGAGCAACTTCAGCACCCAAACAGAGCGTGTCGGAGCGATTATTGGGCCGATTTTGTCCATTGGATTTTTCGGGTCCATGGTGATCTGTATATTGGGACTTCCGCTGTGGCTTGTCCTTGTCCAATACAACGGCGGCCATCTCACACCTTGGGCGATCATTCCGTGCGGCCTCGTGACCGGCGCCATCTTGTGGATATGGATGAGCAGTCGCAAGCCGGGGTGATTTGACAACTCGCAGGAAACGACGCCGAGCAGCATGTTTGCTTGCTTGTTTCTTTTTGTGCGGTACACTTCACGTATACAAGACTAATCCACCAAAATATGGGGATCACAAAAGTTCAGGCCATAGCCAATTTAATCAAGGCAAATGGCGGCTCCGCTACCTGGGCGGAAATCTATCAGAAGATCGGGAAGTACTACCCGAAAGCCAAAGCATCTCAATTCTGGCAGGAAGGCATTCGCGGCGTAGTCTACCGCGAAATCCGCTACGGACGGACGTTCAAGATGAAGGGCACCGCGACCGTTGCGCTCAAATAGCGTATGGCTCAGCCGATACCCCAAGGGCTTCAACTGCAATTCGACATCGAGGAGATGTTGCTGAAATTCGCCGACGCGCAGAGGGAATTGAGCCGAGACGATTTCCTGCTGCGCTCCCAAGGTGTAGCCGGAGACATCATCCAAGAAGTCTCCAAGTCGTTTGCAGCCAAAATTTATTCAATCCTTAGCGGGCGCGCTGATAATCTAATCGACGCGCTCGAACAGCTTCACGACGAAATTGTCTAATATGCCTGACTACATCGACATGAGCTGCTCTATTTGCAGCGATCGCTTCACAGCAATTCGAGAAGTCGGAGGGTTCCTAGACGAAGAGGAGGACAAGGTGCGTTATAAGACTAGCCATCGCTGCGTATGAGCCGGGAAGTAAAATTATAATATGCCTCCCACAATTCTCTTCACGACGCCCGACAACTACGAGCGCTTCTGCGACACCGGAGACGATAAATTCCTCGGCGACATCGATCTCGGCACCGCAGCGCCCGGTACTGTTGTGATCGTCTCGTGGGAAGGTGGCGACCGCGCCGTTACGATTGGTTCGCATTAAAGCTGTTGACCGGGACGCCAACCTGGGCGGCCTTACGTCCCCGTGTTTTTCTTTTCGAGAATGGCCATCTCGACTTGATCGGCAAGGACGGTCAGATGATTGGCCAAGCGATCAAACATCTGGCGCTTGGCGGGATCGCTAGCGAGATCGCGTATCAGGGCACACTCGGCGGCGTCCCCTCGAAGTTTCTCGACCTGGGTCAGATAGTCCTTCATCGCTGCACCCCGTTTTTTCTAGTTTTCCCGAGTTTCGCACCGGGAACAACGGAGTCAAATTAACTGCGTAGCGGTTCGTAAAATGCACACCTCCGAGAACGAACAAGGACCGTCACCTTTGATCTATGTCAAAGGTCCGGACAGACAGGAAACGAGCGTCGAACGAAGCCCGGCAGATTTCAGACATTTCCACATTAATCCACGACGCGCCTTGTTCTCAATTTCAAAACAGGCCACTGCTGATAGGGCCACTAACAATGGAAACAGGCCAGCACCCATGATCATTATAGGAACAAAACGGGAACGGTGTGTCACATCCGATGACTGGCACGGAGTGAGAAAGAGCCGCCAGGCTTCTCCCTAGCGGCTTTCTCGTTACTTGGTGGTAGACGGCGCGGCAGGCGAGGGTGCTGCGGGCGCGGTAGGTGCCATCGGTGCAGCCGGACGCGTGGTCGACGAGCCGACCGTCGTACCAGGTGACGTATTATCAGCGGTCCGTGTACCACTCCAAGGAGCCCACACCAGTAAACCAAAAATAATGGCAAGCGCTGCAAGACCAGCCATCATCAGGCCGCTCATGCCGCTTTCGCGCCGGTTCAGATCGGCGGGGCGGCGGTTAAAGTCGTTATCCATTCCTAGTCCTCCTCAATGCCCTGATAAGCAACAGGAGCGACATGGGATGGTTCCGTGTTGCAGCGCGTTACAATGAAGGCGGGGCGAAGCTGACCCTCGCCAAATCCCTCGATCGAGGGTTTCGCGGTCGGTATCCCGTGTGTGTACTTCCTGTCACGGCACGGGCTCTGCGCGCACCGTTTGATACCGACCCATATGGTCAACTTTTTCCAGATCGGTCATCGACCGAAAGACTTTGATACGCTGCCAGGCTCAATCTCCTTTGAAGACGAGCCCGAGCCGAAGGATGGGATCAAGATTTACGATCCTGAAAAGCACGGCCTCAATCCGTTGCCGCTGAAATATCCCGCAAACCGAGAATTTGCGGCAGGGTTCTGGCCGGACAAAGATTTGATGACATATCGTAATGGCCGCTTTGCGCTTGCGCGGCTCGTGATGAAGGCAAATAAAATTGAGAATCTTTATTACGGCCGCAGCGACAGTGACAAAGAAGCGAAGATGGTGATCGATGACGTGCTGCTTTCCCCGCTCCTGAAGAAAGCATTTCGCAAGCAGATGCCACGTTGGTTCTTTTCCGACAGCCCCATTATTGTTCGGCTCAATCGCAAAGAGATCGGTGACGAAGATGCCAAGATCATTTTCAACATTCTCGTGTTGAAAGCAAACCGCCAGATCATTGTGAAGGATTTCGGGTTCTACGCGCGCGAGCACCATGCCCGGCTTATTCGGGAGGAGCGATTGATAGCGGGGGTAAATACGCTTTCCGAACTGCCGGAAACTCTTCGTGACCGGATGATGACCATGCCGAAGCTCGGATCCGGGTGCATTTATCTGGACGCGTTGAAGCTGGCTGAGGATGCACGCTTACGACCAGACCCGCTCCGCGAAAACAACGACTACGATAAATTCATAAATGAAGTTATGGAATAGGTGGACAGCGGGTGCGAGCGCTCGTGCTATACTCGCGGTATGAAAAAAACACTAGGGCAGCAGCTCGCTGAAATGTCAGTCAAGGCCCGAAAAAAGAAGCTCGGTAAGAAGGGGATGAGCGAACACATGCGAGCCCTTGCTAACAAGCGCCACGGAAATTTGACAAAGTAGTTATCCACATCTGTGCCGCCAAGATGCGAGCGTTCGCATGATATAGTTACGGAGGTTAGATCATTGACATTCAAATAGCGACAGGAGAGCCGCCAGAGGCGAGCACTCAAATGTCGCGCTTGTATTAGTAGCATCGAACCTCCCGACCCCCCGCTTCCACATCAGTCGATGCGTGTGGCGGCGGGTCAGGGGGATAATCAAACCAATAATGAAATACGAATATAGTGACGCAGGTACTCCAATCTACACGCCGTCCATGGCGAAACGAGACGGCGCGCGCTCGATTGCAGGGTATCGTCTCCGCAAACACGAGGCGTTAAAAGCCAAGCTCAGCAAAAGCGGAGCATCAAAAGCAAAGGCCGTTTCTGTGCTGGTGTCGTCGAGCATAGTCGCGCTCGGCGTTCAGGCGTATGCCTAACAACGATTGCACCATTCACATCGCGCTCATCGTGATAGGTGCCTTACTAGTTTTCAATGCAATTTCTCTATGGACGAAGAACGTGAACGAGACGAGGACAACAATCTATGTCCCGGCTGTGGCAACGACCGAATGGCTGGCCACAAACTGACCTGCACCGAACCGCTTGCCGATGCGGTTGAACAATCTGTCGAGGAACTGCTCGGCTAAACATTACAAAGGATAGAAATACTACCTACCAGTATGCAAAAAATAATTCGCGAGACCGATGAAAAGAACGGGATCGTACAAGTCACCATTGCCGACGAGCGATGGTACGTGAAAGAAGTTACAAACCCAATCACTCACCTGCCGGAGTTCAAATACGTTCCTTCAGTGACGTGGATCGCTGGCTTCTACCCGAAGGGCGTTGAGTTCTACCAGTGGCTCGCCAAGCACGGCTGGGATGAATCACAGCAGATCAAGAAGGAGGCTGGCACCAAGGGAGATAAGGTGCACCAGGCCATCAGCGCCATTCTTGAAGGCCAGGAAGTCCGTATCGACAGCAAGTTTCTGAATAAGGAAACAGGCGAACTCGAAGAGCTCACGCTCGAAGAGTGCGACGCCATTAAATCGTTCGTCGATTGGCGAAACGATATGGCGGAGGACTATCTTGTCGAGTTCCTGTTCTGGGACAAAACCGTATTCTCGGACAAGTACGATTACGGCGGCAGCATCGACGCTGCGGCACGTATCACGCCAAAGCTAGAAGGAAAAAATCCGCTCAAGCTGAATGGTCCGACGGTCTACATAGTCGACTTCAAAACGAGCCAACATGTTTGGCCGTCGTTCGGTCTGCAGCTTTCTGCGTACCGTGAGCCACTCTCAACCGGAGAGTTCTTCATCGACGGCTTTAAGGACGTGGCTGATATTCGCCTCGCCATCCTGCAGGTCGGCTACCGAAAGAATAAGGCCGGGTACAAATGGAACGTGATCGAAAACAAATTCAGTCTGTTTCTCGCTGCTCGCCAAATCTGGTCGAATGAAACTTCCGGGGAAGCTCCGAAGAAAAAGGACTATCCGATTGTCTTGTCTCCAGCAGTCACCGTCGAAGAAGCAATGGCCGTTGCACCTGAGACCGCCCCAGAACCATCACCAGAAAAGCCGCGCAAGGCGGGTAAGTAAGCATCCATGAAAACATCCAAGGAAATTGTTTTGAAATCCGGGCTGCTGCCAAAGCTGCAGCTCGGTGTCAAACAGGGCAAATTTGTAAAGTCTACCGGGCTTCACAAGGTAAAAGTGCTCGAAGACAAAATCGTTCGAAAGCCTCCAATGGAGGAGGGCGATGACGGTTACTATGTCCGCTACATCTTCGAGGAGAATGGCGAGAAGAAGCAGTACGACACCCGCATGAAACAGAAGGGCGGTGTGGACCCGTCGTACTTTGTCCAGGCAATGGCGAATGTTGAGCCAGGCGAAGAGCTCACACTCGAAATGAAAAAGGCGGGCGTGAAGAACTACGTCGAAATTGTTCGTCTCTCGGTCGGCGAGGTGCAAACGGCGGAAGACGACGAGAACGGCGACGATGACAGTGGCGACCTAGCAGACGACTTAGCGACCATTCACGGATAGTTATGGGACGATGCCTCGACTGCAAGAAGGACACCTATAAACTCGGCGAATATTACATGGTTGTTAATCGGGTGTGGAATAGAGCGAACCCCAAGAAAAAGGGAATGCTTTGTATTGGGTGCCTAGAAGAGCGCCTTGGTCGAAAACTCCACTTCCGCGATTTTCTCTGGTGCCCGCTCAACGTAATAAACGTGTTCGACTCTAAGACGAGCGAGCGTCTTAAGGACCGACTAGGGTGCGCGATGCTCGTCAACTAGTGTATGCAATGGCACGCCACTGGCAACAGCGACGGGACGCTCACTCTCAGTCCAAACGTCAAAGCGTCATTCCGTGACTACCTCAAAGAAAACGGTCCCTGCCGCATCCTCATTACCCACGAACTACCCGAGAGCAATAAAATGCGCGGGTGGTTCGAGGGCGCGATCGTCCCCCTCATTGCCTTCTATCAGGAAGGTATGGACCATCGAGATCCGGACGACCGCCTGAAAGTCCGAGAGTGGCTAAAGGTCGAGTTTAACGGTTCGCTTGTCGTCATCGACGGGAAGCAATTGAAGGTCGGCAGAACCACCAAGGGCCGGGCGGTGTTTAATCCATACGTCGAGCGCGTAATGGACTGGTTCGTACCGAACTACAATCCGCCGCAGGAAGCGATTGACCCTGAATACTTCAAGGTGTGGCGCGACACCATCCGATCATTCGGCGGTCCAGACAATTACATCGACTACCTTGTCGAGACGGGCATATTACAAGCAAAATCATTATCCGTATGAGCACGTATGCAGAA
>JADMIO011053194.1_pt1 | contig 11096 bp, 9 predicted proteins | sample 8958161 | NCBI WGS metagenome assembly JADMIO01 (sample SAMN16585339, study PRJNA669376) | soil metagenome | isolation source: Crop rotation soil | place: USA: Cullars Rotation, Alabama | collected 2011 | reverse complement strand
CGCGACAACTTGTCCACGTGGAATTCTAAGCTTAGGATCCCAATGTGCTGGAAAGCGCACGATCGCATCCTTCTTCACGGTGGCCATGGCCGCGATGCTGCTGGGCGCGGTGGTCACCTCGCAGATCCATCCCGAGACCGCGATGGCGCGGCCGGCCGATCCGCTCGCGGCGGCGGCCGCGGTGCCCGCGGCGCGGCCGCAGGGCCCGCTGACCCTGGACACGTTCCGCGACGTGGCCCGCCTCCAGACCAACGGTGTCGTGAACATCAGCACGAAGAAGACCGTCCGTCGCCAGCGCAGCGGCACCGACAGCTTCGGCGAGGACTGGCTGGAGCGCTTCTTCGGGCAAGGCGGCGGCGGGCAGCAGGACCGTCCCCGCACGCAGCAGAGCCTCGGCTCCGGGTTCGTGGTGGACAAGGCCGGCTACATCCTCACCAACCGCCACGTGGTGGAGGGCGCGGACGAGATCACGGTGACGATCGACCGCAGGGACTATCCGGCCAAGCTGGTGGGCCGCGACGCCCGCACCGACGTCGCGCTCCTGAAGATCGATCCCCCGAGCAGCCTCACCGTCCTGAACCTCGGCGACTCCGACCTCACCGAGCCCGGCGAGTGGGTGATGGCGATCGGCAACCCGTTCGGGCTCGGCGGCAACAGCGTCACCGTGGGCGTCGTGTCCTACAAGGGCCGCAACATGGCCCTGCAGCAGGGCACCGGCGTGGACATGATCCAGACCGACGCCTCGATCAACCCCGGCAACTCCGGCGGCCCGCTGCTGAACACCCGCGGCGAGGTCATCGGCATCAACACCCTGATCGTCACCCAGGGCCTGCCGCAGTCGGCGGGCGTGGGCTTCGCAGTCCCGATCAACGTGGCCAAGGAGATCCTGCCCCAGCTGCGCGAGCGCGGGAAGGTCGTGCGCGGCTGGCTGGGCGTGCAGATCCTGGCCCTCACCGAGGACCTGGCCAAGACCTACCGCCGGCCCGACGCCAAGGGCGCGGTCATCGCCGACGTCACCGACGGCAGCCCGGCCGAGAAGGCGGGCCTGAAGCAGGACGACGTCGTGATCGGCGTGGACGGCCGCAGCGTGAACGACAACAACGACCTCTCGCGCTACATCGCCTCCCGCGCGCCGGGGCAGACCGTGCACCTGCGCGTCGTGCGCGGCGGCGAGGAGAAGACGATCTCGGTCACCCTGGGCACCTTCCCCGACGATCCCACCGGGACCGAGGAGGAGACCGAGGATGGCAAACACGAGCTGGGCATGACGCTGCGCAACCTCACCCCCGACATGGCCGAGCGCATGGAGCTGCCGCGCACGGCCAAGGGAGTGGTGGTCACCGACGTCGAGGCGGGCGAAAACGCCGAGGACGCCGGGCTGCAGCGCGGCGACGTCATCGTGAGCGTGAACGGCGCGACCGTGGACGACGTGGACTCGTTCCGTGCCGAGATCGACCGTGCCCGTCCGGACGGGCTGGCGCGCCTGCGCGTCCGCCGCGGCCGGACCCACACGTTCCTCGTCCTGAAGCTCAGGTGAGGCGCGGAGACCAACAGGAGGTAGCCATGGGTGGAGCGACGCAGACGATCAACCGGGAGCGTGAAGGCGTGCTGCGGAGGATGCTGGAGGAGCGCCGCGGCGAGCTGCAGCAGAAGCTTCGGTCCATTCGCGAGGACATCCCCTTGCACCAGGACGAGGTGCGCGACGCCGAGGAGCAGAGCGTGGCCGACCTGGCCCAGGAGATGGACTTCGCCCTCGTGGAGATGCAGGCCCAGACCCTCGTCCGCATCGACGAGGCCCTGCAGCGCCTCGACCAGGGCACCTACGGGACGTGCGCGGAGTGCGGGCAGGACATCGCGGAGGCGCGCCTGAAGGCGGTGCCCTTCGCGGTGCTGTGCCTGGAGTGCCAGGAGCGGCACGAGAACGAGACCGCGGAGGATCGTGCGACCGTGGCCTCGGCGGGACGTGCCCTGGCCCCCATCGTCTGACGTCGGCGTTTTCCTTTCCCAGGTAACGATGTCGCCCGGCCGTGGGGCCGGGCGACGGAGGGGCTGATGAGCGAGAAGGACGACCGGACCCCGGACTTCGAGTCGAGCGGGATGGGAGAGCTGAACCTCTCCGAGGTCCCGACCGACCTCGCGGTCCTCCCCCTGCGGGACACCATCCTGTTCCCGCACGCCATCCTGCCCCTGGCCGTGGCCCGCGAGAGCTCCGTGGCCCTCGTGCACGACGCCGTGCGCGAGCGCAAGGTCATCGGCGTGGTCACCCAGCGCGACCCCGCGGTGGACGACCCGGTCGAGAGCGATCTCTTCCGGGTCGGGACGCTCACCCACATCCACAAGATGTTCAAGTTCCCCGACGGCTCGCTGCGCCTGGTCGTGCAGGGCGTGCAGCGCTTCCGGCTGCGCCAGGTCCACCAGTACCGCCCGTTCCTCAAGGCCTCCATCGAGCTGCTGAACGAGTCGGTGCCGGCGGAGCAGGAGCTGGAGGTGAAGGCGCTGGCGCAGAGCGCGCAGGGCCTGTTCCAGCGCGTGGTCGAGCTGTCCCCCACCCTCTCCGACGAGCTGCAGGCCCTGGCCGCCAACATCCAGGACCCGGGCCGCCTGGCCGACTTCGTGGCCGCGAGCCTCCCCAGCCTCACCACGCCGCAGAAGCAGGAGATGCTGGAGACCCTCGACGTGCGCGCGCGCCTCGACCGCCTGAACAAGGTCCTGGTCAAAGACCTCGAGGTCCTGGAGGTCGGCAACAAGATCCAGAGCCAGGTCAAGACCGAGCTGCAGAAGAACCAGCGCGAGTACTACCTCCGCGAGCAGATGAAGGCCATCCAGAAGGAGCTGGGCGAGGGCGACGACCAGCAGCGCGAGTTCAACGAGCTCCGGGAGAAGATCGAGGCCGCGGGCATGTCGGAGGAGGTCAAGAAGGAGGCCCTGCGCGAGCTGGACCGCCTGACCAAGATGTCCCCCGCCGCCGCGGAGTACACCGTGGCCCGCACCTACCTGGACTGGCTGGTCGCGCTGCCCTGGAACAAGCGGACGGAGTCGGAGATCGACCTCAAGAAGGCCAAGGAGGTCCTCGACAACGACCATTACGACCTGGAGAAGGTGAAGGAGCGCATCCTCGAGTACCTCGCGGTGCGCAAGATGAAGCCGGACATCAAGGGCCCCATCCTGTGCTTCGTCGGCCCGCCGGGGGTGGGCAAGACCTCGCTCGGCCGGTCCATCGCGTCGGCCATGGGCCGCAAGTTCCACCGCATCAGCCTGGGCGGCATGCGCGACGAGGCGGAGATCCGCGGCCACCGCCGCACCTACATCGGCGCCCTGCCCGGCCAGGTGATGCAGGGGCTGCGCCGCGCGGAGAGCAAGAACCCGGTCTTCATGCTGGACGAGATCGACAAGCTCGGCGCCGACTTCCGCGGCGACCCCGCTTCCGCGCTGCTCGAGGTGCTGGACCCGGAGCAGAACAACACCTTCAAGGACCACTACATCGACCTGCCGTTCGACCTCTCCGAGGTCCTGTTCATCACCACCGCCAACATCCTGGACACGGTGCCCGCCGCGCTGCGCGACCGCATGGAGGTCATCCGCCTGGCCGGCTACATCGAGGAGGAGAAGCTCCACATCGCGCGCAGCCACCTCATCCCCCGCCAGCTGGTGAACCACGGCCTCAATGCGGAGCAGGTCGCCTTCGGCGACGAGGCGCTCAAGAAGCTCGTCCGCGAATACACCCGCGAGGCGGGGCTGCGGAACCTGGAGCGCGAGATCGCGAGCATCATCCGCAAGGTCGCGCGGCGCCACGCCGAGGGCCAGACGGAGACGGTGGCCGTCACCCCGGAGCGCGTGGAGGAGTTCCTGGGCGCGCCCACGTTCATGCGCGAGGAGATGGACGAGCGCACGCTGATCCCCGGCGTGGCCATCGGCCTGTCGTGGACGGCTGCCGGCGGCGAGGTCCTCTACATCGAGGCCACGCAGATGTGGGGCCAGAAGGGCCTCACCCTCACCGGCCAGCTCGGCGACGTCATGAAGGAGAGCGCGCAGGCCGCGCTGGCCTGGGTGCGCGCGCATGCGCGGCAGCTCGGCATCGAGGACTCGTTCTTCGAGCGCGTGGACCTGCACCTGCACGTGCCCGAAGGAGCGATCCCCAAGGACGGGCCGTCGGCCGGCATCACGCTGGTGACCGCGCTGGCCTCGCTCCTGACCGGCCGCCCGGTGCGGCCGCGGGTGGCCATGACCGGCGAGATGACCCTCACCGGCCGCGTGCTGCCGGTGGGCGGCATCAAGGAGAAGGTCCTGGCCGCGCACCGCCTCGGCATCAAGGAGATCATCCTGCCCAAGCGCAACGAGAAGGCGCTCAAGGAGGACATCCCCCCCAACGTGCAGAACGACCTGAAGCTGCACACGGTGTCGTCGATCGAGGAGGTCCTGGAGCTGGCGCTGACGCCGGGCGAGCCGTACCAGGTGAGCGTCGGCCAGCGCTGGCAGCTGCGGCTGAATTAGGCCCGGATCAGCTTCTCCATCTCCTCGGCGAAGGCGTCGACCTCGGCCAGCGTCGTGTAGACGTTGGGCGTCACGCGCAGGCCCTTGAACTCCTCGTGCACGATGGGGGTGACGATGATCCGCCGCCGCTCCCAGAGCGTGTCGGCGAGCTTCGCCGGGTCCGTGCCCTCGAGGCCGACGTTGCCGATCGCGCCGGACATCGAGGGGTCGTAGCTCGTGTAGATGCGCACGCCCTTCTGCCCGTCCAGGCGCTTCATCCAGCGGTCGCGCAGGTAGCGCAGCCGCGCCGCCTTGCGCGCCAGGCCGATGCCGTCCTGGAAGGCCAGCGCCTCCGCGATCGCGTTGTGGTTGGCCGCGGGATGGGTGCCGATCTCCTCGAACTTGCGGATGTCGGCGTCCATCTCCTTCGGCGCGGCCATGAGCGGCCACAGCTTCGGGATCTTCGCTTTCCGCACGTAGAGGAAGCCGGTCCCGTGCGGCGCGAAGAGCCACTTGTGCAGGCTGGTCGCGTAGTAGTCGCAGTCGAGGTCGTCGCGGGTGAACGGGAAGTGCGCGAAGGCGTGCGCGCCGTCCACGATCACCTCGATGCCGCGCTCGCGCCCCAGCCGGCAGACCTCGCGCACGGGGAAGATCTGCCCGGTCAGGTTCGTGATGTGGCAGACCTGGATCACCTTCGTGCGCGGGGTGATCGCGCGGCGGAAGCGGTCGAGGAGGTCGTCCATCGAGGGGGGCGGCACCGGGAACGAGATCGTGCGCAGGGCGATGCCCTCGCGCCGCTCGCGCTGGCGCCAGGACGTCAACATGCGCGGGTAGTCCTGGTTGGTGGTGAGGACCTCGTCGCCCGCCTTCAGGTCCAGGCCGAAGATGCAGTTCTCCAGGCCCTCGCTGGCGTTGCGCGTGATCGCCATCTCCTCCGGGTCGCAGCCGAAGGACGCCGCCAGTCCCTTGCGCACGGACTCGATCTGCGGCTCGAGGAGCTTCCACATGGTGTAGACCGGCGCCTCGTTGGAGAGGTCCAGGTAGCGCCGCATCGCGTCCTGCACCACGCGCGGCGAGGGCGAGACCCCGCCGTTGTTGAGGTTGATGAGCGTGCGGTCCACGGTGAAGGCGGCCTGGATCTCGCGCCAGAAGTCCTCGTCGGCGGCGACGTCCTCGGGCGGCCGCGCGGCGACGCGCTCCCCCGCCGCCCGCACCGATGCGAGCGTGGCCGGGCGCAGGGCCAGCGCGGCCGCGCCCGCGATCCCCAGGAACTGCCTCCGCGTGGCCATCGTGCTCCTCCCCGCGTTCAGGGCGACGCCGCCGGCGCCGCGGCCGGCGGCAGCGCGCGCACCGCGTCCGCGATCTCGCGGCTGAGCGCGGCCAGGGCCTCGTTCAGCGCGCGCACGGTGGCGGCCGCGTCGGTGGCCGCCGCCGCCGAGTGTGTCGAGCGGCGCTGCACCAGCGCGGCGCCCTCCCGTCCCATGACGCTCCAGCGCGTCTCCACCCGCACCGTGCCGTCGGGCTGGCGGGCGGCTTCGACCACCGAGATCGCCAGGCGCTGCTCGGGAGAAGGCCCGGCCGCGAAGGGCGCCCGCGCCACCGCCCGGTCCGGCAGCAGGACGGCGAGGTTCTCCGCGACCACGCGCTGGATGCCCCGCCCGAGGGGCTCCCCCCACCGCGCCATCTCGTCGGGCCGGATCTCCCCGCTGGCCATGCGCGCCGTGATCTCCGGACGATCGAGCCAGTCGGGCACGGTCACGCGCAGCACGCCGAGCCCGGGCCGCGCGCCCGCCGCGGGCGCCTCGGTCCCCGTGGCGAGGGCGTCGAGCACGAAGAGCCGCGCCGGCTGCGAGCGCTTCAGCACGCACGCGGACGCGAGCAGGGCGGCGAGGACGACGCCGGCGCGCCTCACGGGCTCTTGCGCGGCTCCTTGCCGCGGAGGAGCGTCTCCGGCCGCTGCTGGAGCGTCTCCACCAGCGAACGCATCGCCTTCATCAATTCGGTCATCTCGTCGAGCGCCTTCGCCGCCTCCACCCGCACCTCCGCCGTGCTCTCCACGCTGCGGTCCACGGTGGCCAGCGTGCGGTCCAGCCGCTCGAGCGTCTTCTGGATGCTCTTCATGGTCGCGTCCATCGACTCGAGCGTCGCCCGCGCCTGGTCGGTGGTCCCGCCCACCTGGCCGATGGCCTTGTCGGCGCTCTGGAGGGTGCGCGACATCGTCTCCAGGCTGGCGCGCAGCTGGCGCGTGGTGGCCGGGGTCTCGCTCTGCTGCAGCACGCGCTCCAGGGTCTTCAGCGTGGTGTTGAGCTGGAGGATGACCTCGTCCACCGGGACCTCGGAGATCTTCTGCAGCGTGGACTCCACCCGCTCGTTGATCACCTCCATGCCCGTGGGCGCGGTGGGGATCTCGGGATAGGCGGCGGGGATGCCGGAGAGGCGGGCCTTGTGCTCGGGCTGGAAGTCCAGGTCCACCGAGCGCTGCCCCGCGATGAGGCTGGAGGATCGCACGGACGCGCGCAGGCCGGCGTCGATCATGACCTGGGCCAGCTCGGCGTCCGTCTGCCGTTCCGCGCGGCCCGCGGGATCGCGCAGCGCGTTCCGCCGGACGTCGATCACGGCCATGATCCACGACTCGCGCAGGTTCTCGCCCGAGAAGACGAGGTCCACGTCGCGCACGTGGCCCACCTGCACCTGCCGGAAGGTGACCGGCGAGCCCTCGCGCAGGCCTCCCACCGCGTAGGGAAAGAACACCACGAACGTGCGGTACTCGGCGAACAGCCGCCGCGCGCTCATGGACGCGATGCCGGCCACGATGAGCCCGATGGCGCCCAGCACCAGGAGGCCGATGAGGCGCGGCTGGGTGCGGCTCATCCGCGTGGACCCGCCAGGAACGCGCGCACGTCGGGGTCCGCGTTCTCGCGCAGCCACGCCGGCTCGCCCTTGGCCTTGATGGTCTTGCTCTCCAGGCCGAGGAAGACGGCCTGATCGGCGCGCAGCACGAAGCCGAGGTCGTTGGAGAGCGCCACCACCGTCGCGCCCAGGTCGTCGCGGGCGCGGAAGATCGCGTCGCGCACGAAGGCGGCGCCGCGGGGATCGAGCCCGGCGGTGGGCTGCTCGCAGAACAGGAACCCGGGATCGAGGGCGGTGGCGCGGGCGAGCCCGGCGCACACCCGTCGCTCCAGGTCCACCTCGGTCGGGTAATGGCTCTCGTAGCCGGCGAGCCCGAACAGCGCGAGCTTGAGCTGGGCGAGCGCGCGGGCGTCGCGCCCGGCCAGCCGGCTGTGCGCCTCCATGGGCAGGGCCACGTTCTCGAGCAGGGTCTTCGTCGACAGGAGCGCGCCCCCGGAGAGCAGCACGCCGAGCTGCGCCATCAGCCGCCGCCGCGACGACTCCGAGCCCGACCACAGGGGCTGCCCCCCGAGATAGACGTCGCCTTCCGCGGGCGGCTCGAGCCCGACCAGGCTGCGGAACAGCGCGCGCCGGCCGCTGCCGCTCTCGGCCACGATGGCCAGGGCCTGGCCGTTCTCGACCTCGAAGTCGAGGTCGCGCTGCAGCACGCGGGAGCCGCTGGTGATCACGAGCCGGCGCGCTTCCACCGCGGCGTCGCTCAATACCGGATCCACTTGAAGAACGCGCTGAGGGCGGCGTCCACCACCACCACCCACAGGATCGCCGTGACCACCGCCGCCTTCACCGCGCTGCCGACCGCGGTCGATCCGCGTCCGCTGCGCAGGCCGTGGTAGCACCCGGCCAGCCCCACCACGAGGCCGAAGGTCGCGCCCTTCACGAGGCCGGTGAGCGCGTGGTCGAAACCGAGCGCGGCGCGCGTCCGGTCCAGGTATTCGACCGCGGGCAGGTCGAGGATGGCGACACCGACCACCACGCTGCCGAACAGCCCCAGCGCGGTCGCGTACAGCACGAGCACCGGGCCCATGACCAGGAGCGCGAGCAGGCGCGGCGCGACGAGGAGATCGAACGGGTCCACGCCGATCGAGCGCAGCGCCTCCACCTCGTCGCCCGCCACCATCGTGGCCAGGTCGGCCGCGTTGGCGGAGGCCCAGCGCCCGGCGAGGGCCAGGCCGGTGGTGAGCGACCCCAGCTCGCGGACGATGACGATGGCCACGAGGTTCGGGGCCAGGAGAGCCGCGCCGAGCCGGTCGAGCTGCTGCGCGCCGAGCAGCGAGAGCACGCCCCCGCCGAGGATGGCGATGAGGGCGAGCACCGGGAGCACGCCCACGCCCGCTTCCTGGATGGCGGGGCCGAGGTCGAGGTCGAGGCGATGCGCGCGGCCGGTGAGCACGCGGGCCAGCGCCGAGGACGACCGCCCGAGGAACTCCAGGCTCTCGAGCACCGCCACGCCGATGCGGTCCGCCAGCGGCGAGGCCCGCCGCAGACGCGCCAGCGCGTCCACCAGCTCGCGGGCGCCCCGCTTGCGCGCCCCCGCCGGCGGCGCCGCCGCCCCCGCCCGCTCCAGCAGATCCCGCGCCGCCTTCGGCAGGCCCGCCGTCTCCAGCGCGATCCCGCGGGCCGCGCACGCCTCCTCGATCCGCCGCACGGCGAGGAGGAGGCTCGTGTCCCAGCGCTCCAGCCCGCCGTCCTCGACGCGCACGCGCTCCGGCGCGCCCGCCAGCGCGTGGGTGACCACGCCCAGGGACGGCAGCCCCTCGCTCGCGACCCAGCGGCCGGAGAGGGCGACGGTGAGGAGCGGGCCGTCCTCGACCACGGCCACCCGCATGGGCTGCGTCATCGGCCAGAGAGTCTACCGCCCCGCGGCGCGGTCACCGCGCGGGCGCCGCCCCCGGTCCACGCCCCGCGTCCACGTCCTTCACGAACCGGATGAGGCCGGCCATGTACGCCTGCTGGTCGTCGTACATGGACATGTGGCTGCCGTTGGGGAGGAAGAGGTAGCGGCCCTTCGGCAGCTGCTTCGCCATCCACTCCATGTGCGCAGGGTCCATGGTGTCGTGGCGCGCGCCGATCACCAGGGTGGGCACGGTGATGGTCTTCAAGTCCTTCGTGCGGTCCCAGTTCTCGAGGGTGCCGCTCGCGCCCAGCTCGCTCGGGCCCTGCATGGGGATGTAGATCTTCTTGTTGATGTGGTTGAAGGCGCGCAGCACCGGGTCCGGCCACTCCGCGGCCGGCCGGCGAAGGATGTGCTTCTCGTAGTGGTTCGGCATCAGCAGCTCCATGTACCGCGGGCTGTCGAACTGCTTCTGCGCCTCGAGGTCCTGGATCTCCCGCAGCACCGCGGGGTCCATGGCCGGCATGATGACCTTGCGCGCGTATTCGTTGTACGCGGGGATGCTCGCCATCATGTTGGAGATCACGAGCCCCTTCAGGTGCTGCTGGTACTTGAGCGCGTACTCCATGGCCAGGATCCCGCCCCAGGAATGGCCGAGCAGGTAGAAGTCGTCCTTGTCGAGGCCGAGCGCGGTGCGGACCTGCTCCACCTCCTCCACGAAGCGCGGGAGCTGCCAGAGGTCGGGGTCGTCGGGCTGGTCGCTGAAGGCGGAGCCGAGCTGGTCGTAATAGATGTATTCGATGCCGGTCGCGGGCAGGAAGCTGTCGAAGGCCTCGAAGTACTCGTGGGTGGCCGCCGGCCCGCCGTGCAGGAGCAGGATCTTCATGCGCGGGTTGTCCCCGACCTGCTTGGTCCACACGCGGAAGGTGCCCTTCGGCGTGGTGATGGGCACCAGGCGGATGCCGCCGGTCTGGATCGCCGCCCGATCGGCGGGCGCGGCAGGGGCGGGCGACAGCAGGGCGGCGCAGGCGAACAGCGGCACCAGCATCATGGAGACCTCCTGACGAAGACGGGTGACGATAGCGCAGGTGGCGGCGTGGCCGGGCGGCCCCAGTAATCGATCGCCGCCCCCGCTGACAGGAGCAGGACGACTGGCAGCGCCGTTCCGCGGAACCAGGCGTCGATGCGCGGCACGCGGCGCGCCGTCGCGTCGAGCCCGAGCAGCGCGGCCAGCGCGACCGCCCACACCAGGGCCACGCGATCGTCCGCCGGCTCCGCGGCGACCAGCGACGGCAGGTAGCGAACCACGTCCACGTCGCCGGACAGCGCGGTCCACAGGCGCGTCGGCCGGTCGGCGCGATTGAGCAGCAGCAGCGCGCCCGGGTCCGCCACCGCGAAGACGGTGAGCGCGAGACCGAGCGCGGCCAGCGTCCACCGCCAGCGCGCGAGACCATGGACCGGGTCGGCGCGGACGGCAACGGCCACCGCGAGCAGCGAGGTCAGCGGAACGAGGAATCGCGCCGGCGGACATTGGCCGCCCCACCACATCCGCCAGAAGAGGACCGGCAGGAGGATGGCTAGGGCGAGCAGGCCCTGCGACCACAACCTGCGGCGCGCCATTTCCGGCAGCGCGGCCAGCGCGAGCAGGAACACCGGCGCGTGCCACAGCACGCCGTACGACCGGTCGAGCAGGAGGCCGGCGATCGCGCGCCCCGGCGAGCCGCGCTCGGCGGTGGGCAGCCCACCGTACAGCGCGAGCGGCGACGCGGTGCCGAAGATCGAGTGGTAGTAGGCGAGGTAGGCCGCGCCGCACGCGGCCGCCACGCCGAAGAACGCGGCCAGCGGCTTCCCGCGGAGGCGGGCCGCCGCGATCACCGCCAGAGCC
>JADMIO010849096.1_pt1 | contig 11096 bp, 6 predicted proteins | sample 8958161 | NCBI WGS metagenome assembly JADMIO01 (sample SAMN16585339, study PRJNA669376) | soil metagenome | isolation source: Crop rotation soil | place: USA: Cullars Rotation, Alabama | collected 2011 | reverse complement strand
CTTTCCCATCAGGGCGAAAGCCGAGGTCGATCTCGCCGAACGCCGCCAGCGTGCGGAGCATCAGGCCTGCGCCGATGACGAGCACCATGGCCAGCGTCACTTCGGTGGTGACGAGAATCGCGCGTGCACGCTGACGCCGATTGCCGGCGGTGGCTCCCGTTCCGCCGTCGCGAACCGCGTTGACGACGTCGACGCGAAGCGCCTGCCAGACCGGTGCGAGGCCGAAGAGCAGCACCGTCACGACGCTCAGGATCAAGGTGAAGGCGATCACCGTCAGATCGAGAGCGACCGGCGCGGTGGCAGGCAGATTCACCGAACCCGCTATCGTCAGCGCGCGCAACGTGAAGGCCGCGAGCGCGAGTCCAAGTGCCGACCCGCCGACGGCGAGCAGCATGCTCTCGGTGACGAGCTGCCGGGCCAATCGTTGCGGCGAGGCGCCAAACGCCGTGCGGACGGCCATCTCGCGAAGTCGAGCGTCGCCGCGCACCAGCAGCAGGTTGGCCACGTTCACGCACGCGATCATCAGCAGGAATGCGACCGCGCCCATTAACAACCACAGCGCCGGCCGGAGCGCGCCGCGGATCTCTTCGTCGAACCCGACGGCAAACGCGGAGAACTTCATTTGCGGGTCGTAAGCGCCCTGCTCGGTCAGCCGCTGAGTGATCGACCGCAGCTCGGCTGTCGCGCTCTCTGGCGTCTGTCCGGGCGCCAGCACCGCCGCAGCATAGAAGGCGTGATTGGCGCGATTGAGATTGGTCGGCCCGATTGGCGTGATGCGCCACAGCGCGGTCGGTTCAGCCGCATCCGTGGTGAAGTCAGTGGGTAAGCGAAATCCCTCCGGCATGACGCCGACCACTTCCACCGGCACGTCGTTCAGCATGGCTCGTCGGCCGACAATCGAGCGGTCGCCCGCAAACTGCCCTTGCCAGAGCGCGTGGCTGATGACGGCAATCGGCGGGCCGTTCGGCCTGTCGTCGCCCGCGCCAAAGACGCGCCCGATCAGCGGTCGTGCGCCCAGCACGTCGAAGGTGTTCGCGCTGACCAGTCCGACGTTCAGCCGGGCCGGCTCGCCCGCGTCCGTCAGGTTCTGGAAGACATTGATCCAGAAGGCAACATCGGCAAGAGTCGTCGAGAGGTCGCGGTAGTCGAACACCTCCTGACTCGAAACCCACGTCTTCTCGAAGCTCGCCCACTTGCTCCACACCATGACCCGCCGCCCTGGCGCCTCGTACGGGAGTGGACTCAGGAGCACGGCTTTGACGACGCTGAACATGGCCGACGTGGCGCCGATTCCGAGAGCGAGCGTCACGAGCGCGGCGGCCGCGAATCCACGACTCTTCCACATTCCGCGCAAACCACCGGAGACGTCCTGGCGGAGGGAATCGATGATGGGCACAGGAATGGCTCAACGATTTCAGAAACCCGCTCTGAGCGCAATTGCCGAATTCACCGCGGGTTACCCGCGGGAGCCGGCAACCATCTGGGGCGCTGGCGTCCAGCAGAGTTGTCAGCGCGCGCCAGCCACTCGACGCATCGTGGTCTCGTTGCCGCCGCGGTTGGTCAGCAAAGAGTCGATCTTTCCGTTCGCATCGCGGCCAAACCGGAACGTCGTGGCGCTTGCCGCGATGTAGTACACGCGGCCTTCCTGCGGGTAGAACTCGTTCTCGTCACGGAACAGTTTTCCGTCCACTTCTGTGATTGCGACGGGGTCCGAGGGGTCTCCGTAGAGGCCAGTCGCACCATCGAGTGTCTCGAACCGCGACGCGACCTTGGGAGGGCTCGCAATCGCAACCGGCTTGGCGCCATCGAGGATATTTCGCAGCTGCTGCCTGATTTGCCAGTTGGCGGCCGATCGCAGGTTGCTCGCAAAGGCGACCGTGAGATCCGCGCCGGGCAGGAAGTCGACAGAGGTTTCGTAGCCGTCGGTGCGTCCGTACCAGCCGCGCCACGCCGAGTCGCTCATGTCCATCAGCCGCTTCTGCGCCGCGTCGCCGAGGGCTCCCCTGCTGGTGGCCCGCACGAATCGCCGCAAGTCTTCGGTGGTGGCATAGACGGAACCCGCTCCGGTCAGAAAACCCAGGTCCTTGTGGGCGGCGCTGGCAACGACAACCGTTTCCGCACCCGCGCCGAGCCGGTACGGCATGGCGCGATTCATCATCAGTTGCTGTCCGGTCTCATCGGTCGCCGATGTCATCGACGCCGGCCGGAAAATGCGCTCTGCGAGCACGACATCGAATGGTTTCTTCTCAACCAGCTCGATGATCCTTGCCAGGCACGTATAACCCGCGCTGCTGTACAGCTCCTTTGTGCCCGGCTCGAACAACAAGCCCACCTTCCGCACGCGATCGACGATGTCGGACGGGTGCAGGCGCAAGGTTTCTTCGACCTCGGTCGTAACGCGAAACGGGACGCCGGCCTTGTGCGTCAGGAGGTCGCGGACGGTTGGATGACCGCCCTTGGGGCCGTCCGGAAATCCACCGAGATAGGTGCTCACCGGCGTGTCCAGATCGAGACGGCCTTCCTTGGTGAGGAGGTCGACCACCGTTTGGGTCATCTCCTTGGTGATCGATCCCACCCCGAAACGCGTCGCGCTCGAATTGGAGGCCCGCAGTTCCCAATTGGCGTAGCCATAGGCGCGATGAAAGATGACTCGATCGCCCTGCGCAATCAGGATGTCGCCGCTCAGCAGGTTCGCAGAGGCCTGAGGATTGATGAGCGCGTCCACGCTTGCGACGATGGCAGGGTCAGCGGGAAGCCCGTTTGGCTGCTGGCCGGCGGTAATGATTGGCAGCAGCAGTAACAGCGCGACGGCGGATAAACCTCTGGCGATCATAAGCACCTCGTCACCCGGTAGTTGGATGGCTCGGCGCTGCGGAAGGTTGTTCGCTGATGCCGGCGCGAATGACGCCTTGCAGATGGCTTGAATGGTACCGCTACGGGGATTCGAACCCCGGTGTCCAGACTGAGAATCTGGCGTCCTGACCCCTAGACGATAGCGGCACAAGGGACTACGAACCTCTGATTTTACCTTTCCGCCCGTCTCTCCGCAACTAGGTTGCATCCAGCCGTCGGAACGGCCCGCCGCAAGCCGAATGCGATAATGGAACGATGCGTTTCATCGGCTTTGCGCTCTCTGCGAGCTTGCTCGCGATTTCATTGGCCTGCGGCGAGAAACCCGCCCCGGCGCCGGCGGCTCCTGCCGGTCCGGCCGTTGATCCGGCGACCGCCGGAACGGTGACGGCGACCGTCAAGTTTGAAGGCGCCGTGCCCGCACCGGAGATGATCACACTGACGGGCGACCCGAAATGCGTGTCCGAGAACGGCGCGCCGCAGCGCGCTGAAGAACGAATTGTCGTCGGCGATAACCAGGCGCTCCAGAACGTCTTCGTCTACGTGAAAGACGGCCTCGGCAACTTTGCATTCCCTGTTCCGACTGAACCCGTCGTGCTCGACCAGGACAAGTGCCGCTACACGCCGCGCGTGCTGGGTGTGCGCGTCGGGCAGGCCCTGCAGGTTCGCAACAGCGACCCGTTGCTGCACAACGTCCGCTCGAACGGCGTGATCAACCAGGCCTTCAACAAGTCCACGCCGATCGAAGGGATGAAATTCGATCACACGTTCGCGACCAGGGAAGTGATGGTACCGTTCAAGTGCGACGTTCACGGCTGGATGAGCGCGTACGTGGGTGTGCTCGATCACCCGTACTTCGGCACGACCGCCCCGGACGGCCGCGTCGTGCTCGGCAACCTGCCGCCTGGCACCTACACGATCGAGGCGTGGCACGAGGCGCTTGGCACCAAGTCGGTGCAGGTCACGATCGGCCCCAAGGAATCGAAAGATGTCAGCTTCGCCTTCGCACGCTGACGCGTCGCCCGGCGTCACCGTCCGGACGCACACGCGCACCGGCGACTTCGTCGCGCTGACCAAGCCGCGCCTCAATTTCCTGGTCCTGCTGACGACGGCCGCGGCCTATTCGCTCGGCGCCGGTCCTGGTGCGACGCTGGTCGATCTGCTCCACACGCTGGCCGGCACCTTTCTGGTGGCTGGCGGCGCCGCCGCAATCAACCAGGTGTGGGAACGAAAGACCGACCGGCTGATGCGTCGCACCCGTCAGCGACCGCTGGCCGACATGCGCATGAGCGTGTCGCAGGGGACGTCGTTCGGCTTGCTGCTGACGTTCGCCGGCGCGGCGGAGCTGGCCTACTTCATCAACCCGTTGTCGTCGATCGTCGCGTTGCTGACGACCGCGAGCTACATCCTCTTTTACACGCCACTGAAACTGCGGACGTCGCTGTCGACGATCGCGGGCGCCGTGCCGGGGGCGCTGCCGGCGGTGATCGGCTGGGCGGCCGCCACGAACACGCTGTCGATTGAAGCCTGGGTGCTGTTCGGCATCGTGTTCATGTGGCAGATGCCGCACTTTCTCGCCATCGCGTGGATGTATCGCGACGAGTACGCGCGCGCGGGCATGCCGCTCCTGCCCGTGATCGAACCCGACGGCCGATCGACCGGCCGCCAGGCGGTGCTGTACACCGCGGCGCTGATTCCGCTCAGCATGATGCCGACCGGCGTCGGGCTGGCAACGGTGTGGTACCTCGTCGGCGCGATCGTGCTGGGCGCCATCCTGATGGTGATGAGTCTCGAGTTCTCGGTGAAGCGGGACATGGCCACCGCTCGCCGCCTGTTCTTCGGCTCGATCCTTTACTTGCCGATCCTGTGGGCGCTACTGGTCTTCGACCACCGGGCCCACTAGTCACTCAGCGAGGCTGCCGGGGCCGTTCCGCAGGCAACCTACCTTGCGTATCAAATAGACACTAGATGACCGTCACCGACCTCCCGGCGCTCAACGCCACGCTCAACGCCATTTCCGGCGTCCTGCTGGTCACGGGCTACGCCTTCATTCGCCGGAAACAGTGGCGCGCGCATCGCGCGTGCATGCTTTCGGCGGTGGTAATGTCGGCGCTGTTCCTGACGTCGTATGTGATTTACCACGCGCAGGTCGGATCGGTGCCGTTCAAGGGTACGGGCTGGATTCGAACCGTCTACTTTGCGGTGCTGATCCCGCACGTTATTCTCGCGGCCCTGATGGTGCCGCCGGTGCTGATCACCGTTTCACGCGGACTGTCTGGCAAGTACGACAAGCATCGGCGCATCGCGCGATGGACGCTGCCGGTGTGGCTGTTCGTGTCGGTGACCGGCGTGATCGTCTACCTGATGCTCTACCAGATGTAACTCACGTGAGATTACGGACTCTCAGGCGCCTGGCACTGGCGCTGGCAATCGCACTCATTCACACAGCGGCATTCGCGCAATCATCATCCGCGACGGTCTCAGGCATCGTCATCGATGCCGATTCGGGCGCCGCGATTCGGGGCGCGCGCGTCCAGATCAACCAGGCCGGCACGATCGCTGACGCCAACGGGCGTTTCTCGCTGCCCGTGCCTGCCGGCGCCGCTCGGGCGGTGATCGATGCTGACGGCTTCTTCCAGCTCGTCACCACTTTGACGGTTCCCGAAACCGGTCTCGCGAACACCGAGTTCGCCCTCGCTCGCAATGCCGGATTCGAATCGAATGTCGCGGTCGTCGCTCCACCGCCTGCCGCTGCGCCCGCCACCGACGTCGTGGCCCCGGTCGCGGTCCTGCGCACGCCGGGTGCCCTCGACAACGTCTTCCGCACGTTGCAGACGCTGCCGGGAGTGGCCGCGACGGAAGAGTTCGGCAGCCGGCTCGCGGTTCGCGGCGGGTCGCCGGATCAAAACCTCACGGTGATGGACGGCGTCGAGGTGCACGACCCGTATCGCCTGTTCGGACTCACCAGCGCGTTCAATCCCGAGACGATTCAGCGATTCGAGCTCTCTACTGGGGGCTTCAGCTCACTCTATGGCGATCGCCTGTCGTCACTGCTCGTGGTCGAGAACCGCGACGGCACGCGATCGGAAGCGCTCGACGGGTCCGCGGCGCTCAGCATCACCGACGCAAACCTTGTTCTCGAAGGACGGCTGCCAGGCGACGCGCAGGGATCGTGGCTGGTCACTGGCCGGCGCACCTATTACGACCTGATCGCCTCGCCCATCACCGGTCAGGACTTCCCGGCGTTCGCGGATCTGCAGGCAAAGATCGGATGGGATCCCGCGCCAGGCCGGAAGCTCACGCTCTTCGGACTGCTCAGCCGGCAGGACGCGGCGATCGAGGTGGACGAAGACGATGCGAGCGGGGAGTTTCAGGACGATACGGAAAACGACCTCGCGTGGGCACGGTTCGAAACGTCGATCGGCGCTCGTGGCCAGTCTCACACGGTCGCCGCCTATTCGGACACGCGCTCCACCTTCGGCGTCGACGCCACCTTCGAGAACGTCAGCCGGCGCTCCAACGCGCCGCGCGAAGACAGCTACGACACGTCCGACGTCGTGTTCGATCGCACGCTGTCGGTCCGCGACATCTCGCTCAGGCAGAACCTGCTCTTCTCATTCGGCGACCACATCGTGGAGGCCGGCGCCGAAGCGCACCGGCTGTCGACGACGCTGCGATTCGAAATCGACGGCGATCGCAATCCGTCGGCGGCAAACGGATCGAGCGCGCAGGGCGGCGCGGGACTCCCCGACCTGCTCGACGTCTCGACACAGTCCACTCGCGCAGGGGCGTGGTTGCAGGATACGTTCCCGTTGGGCGATCGAGCATCGCTGCAGGCAGGCCTGCGATGGGATCGGCCTGGCGCGACCGGCGAACACCTGTTCTCACCGCGCGTGTCCGCATCGTTCGCCGCCAGCCCAGTCACGCGGCTGCGAGCGGCGGCGGGCCTGTATACGCAGAGTCCGGGCTACGAGAAGCTGGCGCAGAGCGATTACGTCCTCGACCTCTCTGATCCGGCCAATCTCCAGAGTGAGAAGGCTGCGCAAACCTCCTTCAGCGTCGAGCGCGATCTGCCCGGGGGCGTCGCATTGAAGGTCGAGGGCTACTACAAATGGTTCTCGGATCTGCTGATCGGCCGGCTCGAGACCGAAGAGGCTCGCCGCGCGCGCGTCGCGCGCTACGACTTTCCACTCAATCTCCAGTCAAGCGTTCCCAGGGAGCCGCTGATCACGACGATCCCGTCGAACGATGGACGAGGCCGCGCCTACGGATTCGACCTGTTCGTCTCACGCGCCGGCGCGTCCCGGGTCAGCGGATGGGCCAGTTACACGTGGGGACGAACGACGCGCGACGCCTACGGCCGCCACTATGACTTCGAGTATGACCGGCGCCATGCCTTCTCGATGGTCGGGGCCTATCGTTTCTCGCCCAAGTGGGAGCTTGCGTCGACCGTCCGCGTCGCGTCGGGTTTCCCGCGCACGGCGCCGGTCGGCGTGCGCGTGGCGGCGACCGAAGACACAGCCGACCGTGACGGCGACCTGACCACCGACGAGTTGTTGCCGGATCGAGACGCCATCGGGCGGCTGATCTACGAAGTGGACTACGGTTCGGTCGCCAACCTGAACGGCGCGCGTCTTCCGGTCTTCGCACGCGTCGACCTGCGTGCAACGTGGCGGCCGCGCGGCGCCTCCGGGCGGTGGGAGTTTTACGCCGAGATCATCAACCTGCTCGATCGCGAAAACGCCGGGCAGATCGAGCCGCGACTCGAATACGATCCGACAGCGGACCAGCCGCGCATCGTCGAAGAGCGCGACCAGTCGATTCCCAGGCTTCCCACTGTCGGCCTGCGTGTCAGGTTCTGAGGCTGTCGGCGTCAGCGATAGATCAAATACTTTGCTCGCAGCAGCCGCCAGCGCGCCTCGTCGGCGCTGAAGCCGGCGGCAATGGCGGCGGGATCCTCGCCCTGCTGGATGCGCGTGACGGTTGACTCCGTGCCGATCAGCCGCCACATGTTGTTCGGCTCGTACCTCGCTCCGTACAGCGCCGACAACGCGCTCGCCACCTCGATGCCGACGCGAACGGGCTGCAATGCCGACCGATTCGTGACGACCATGAACACGCCCTGGCACTCCTCCTTCGCGTACTTACTGGTCGCCGGCGTGAACGTGACCGGATAGAAGCGGATGCCTGGCAGCCGCCTTCCGTTCAGCCGCTCTGCCAGTTGGCGGCCATTGATCCACGGCGCGCCGAGTTGCTCGAATGGCTGGTCGGTGCCGCGTCCGACCGAGATGTTCGAGTATTCAATCGCGCCAATCCCGGGATAGAGCGTCGCCTGGTTCAGGTTGCGCATGTTCGGCGAGGGATTGATCCATGTCAGGCCCGTCTCGTCGAACCAGTCGTCGCGCTTCCAGTTCTCGACGGCAATCACCGTCAGGTCGGCGTTGATCTTTCTTTCCTCGTTATAAAGCTTTGCCAGCTCACCCATCGTCATGCCGTGGCGGATCGGCATGGGCAGGTAGGCGATGAACGTGTTCGGCGATTCGCCGTCGCCGGGCGCGCGCGAGAGCGGTCCTTCGATCTGCCAGCCGTTGATCGGATTGGGCCGATCGAGCACGACAACGGCGATCTTGCGCTTCGCCGCCTCCTCCATCGCGTAACCCATCGCGAGCTGGTAGGTGTAGAAGCGCACGCCGATGTCCTGCAGATCGATGACGAGCGTATCGATGCCGGCCAGCGAGCCTTCGAGCGGACGGCCGGTGCCGCCCTTGTAGAACAGCGAGTGAATCGGCAGCCCGGTCTTCTCGTCCTTGTCCGCGGGAACGTCGGCATCGAGCACGCCGCGAATGCCGTGTTCGGGACTGAACAGCGATACGAGTTGGACGCCAGGCGCGTCGTGCAGGAGATCGATCGTCGTCTTGCCCTCGCCCGAACGGCCGGTGTGATTCGTGATCAGGCCGACCTTCTTGCCGCGAAGTTGCTTGAAGCCGTCGCGGACCAGGATATCGATTCCGGTCAAAACCGAGCCGGTTCTACGGTCGTTCGTCGATGGTTCGACGGCGGTTCTCCGTACGGCGGTCGTAGAACGATCGGAGAACGTTTGTAGAACCTTCGTCGAACCTGAGTAAATTTCGGCAGCGGCGACGGTAGCGACACGACTGCGAAGTTGTCCGACATCCCCTGTCCCGTCCGGATGCAGGCGGCTCGACAGGAAGATCACATACGAGTCCGATGTGGGATCGATCCACAGGCTGGTGCCGGTGAAGCCGGTGTGTCCGTAGGACGGGCCGACCGGGAAGAGGTCGCCACGGTTACCTGAGAAGGTCGTGTCGATGTCCCAACCCAGCCCGCGCACAGCCTGCATGCCGGGCGGTGTCTGCGGGGACGTCATCGCCGTCACCGTTGCGGCCGACAGCACGCGCGTAGTCCCGAGCCGGCCTTTGCCGAGCAGCATTCGCGCGAACAGCTTTAGATCGCGCGCGGTGCTGAACAGGCCGGCGTGTCCCGCTATGCCGCCCATCCGCCGCGCCGTCGGATCGTGAACGACACCGCGGAGCGGCGCCGCGTCGGGCCGCTTGCAGGGCCAGGCGTCTTGCTCCGCACACCGCTCGGTTGGCGCGATTCGCGGCAGCAGGCTCTTCGGAGGCAGAAATCCCGTTTCGGTCATCCCGAGCGGACCAAAGACGCGAGCCTTCAAATAGGCGTCGAGCGACTGCCCGCTTACGCGGGCGACGATGTCGCCGAGGAGGAAGAAGTTGATGTCGCTGTAGACAAACGCCGCGCCAGGAGGAGATGTGGGCACTTCGTTCTTGGCCAGCTCGATGGCCGCGTCGTAGCCCGTCCACGGATGCAGATCGACGTCCGGCCGCAGGCCGGACACATGCGTCATCAAGTGGCGAATGGTGATGCCGCCCTTGCCGTAGCGTTCGAATCCAGGCACATAGCTGGCCACCGAGTCATTGAGCCGGATGCGGCCTTCTTCGACCAATGCCATGACTGCCGTCGTCGTCCCGACGACCTTGGTCAACGAAGCCAGGTCGAAGACCGTATCAAGGGTCATCGGCTCTTCAGCGGGCACGGTGGCCCGGGAACCGAACGCTTTTTCGTACAACGTCTGGTCGCCGCGACCCACGACGACGATGGCGCCAGGGGCGGCCTTGGCGGCGATCGCGTCACGAACCAGCTCGTCGATTCTTGAAAACGCGCCAGAATTTGCCTGTCTCGCTTCCGGAGTTCCGGCGAAGATCAGGCCCAAAACCGCGATGGATAGCGTCAAACGCATGGGGCTAATATACTGGCGAGGCTGCGCCTGGCGCCGAACGCGTTTCGGCTCCGCCTCGCACCCAGCGTTTGTTTTCGCCCGCCTCCGGCGGGCACATGGAGATACAGGCAATGCGTGATTCGATGAAGATTCTGTCGGCAACGGCCCTCGTGGCAGCCCTCGTGCTGTCGGCCATTCCGGCGGCAGCCCAGACCGGCCGAATTGGCGGCACCGTCAAGGACGCGACCAACCAGCAGCCCCTGAAGGGCGCCACGATTACCGCGGAGAACCCGGGGGCGTCGCCTTCGTCGTTCACCGCGACGACCGATGACAAGGGCCGCTACTCGATCATCGGCCTGAAGACGGGATCATGGAAGGTCACGGCGGCAGCGCCGGGCTTCTCGCCCTCGTCGGGCAACGTTCCGGTCCGCAGCCTCGGCGCGCCGATGCCGCCGGTCGACTTCGCCCTCGCGCCCGGCGCGGCGGGCCCTGCCGGTGCGCTCGCCGGCGTCAACACCAAGGAACTCCAGGCCGAGCTCCAGAAGGCGATGGACATGGCCAACTCCGGCCAGCACGACGCCGCGATCGCCGCCTATAACGCGATCCTCACCAAGACACCCGCGCTGACGATGATCAACGGCCAGATTGCGCAGGTGCAGCGCATGAAGAAGGACTACGACGGCGCCATCGCGTCGTACCAGAAGGTCATCGCCGCCGATCCGAACAACGATCGCGCGAAGATTGAAGTCGGCATGACGTATCTCGAGAAGGGCGACTTCGCCAACGCCGAGAAGTCGCTGATGGAAGTGGCCACCTCGGTCAACGCCAACCGCGAAGTCTTCTACAACCTCGGTGAAGTGAAGTTCGCGAAGGGCGAAACCGACGAAGCGGTGAAGTACTACCAGCGCGCGGCCGACATGGACGCCAACTGGGGCAAGCCGCTCTTCAAGCTCGGCCTCGCGAAGCTGCAGAAGGCCGACAGGGAAAG
>JADMIO011283507.1_pt1 | contig 11098 bp, 3 predicted proteins | sample 8958161 | NCBI WGS metagenome assembly JADMIO01 (sample SAMN16585339, study PRJNA669376) | soil metagenome | isolation source: Crop rotation soil | place: USA: Cullars Rotation, Alabama | collected 2011 | reverse complement strand
CGCGACAACTTGTCCACGTGGAATTCTAAGCTTAGGATCCCAATGTGCTGGAAAGCCGGCCGTGGAAAACGCTGGGCGACACCGTGCAATCCGCGCGCGAAGTGGAAGGCGCGTTCCCGCAACTGGAGCAGCAGCTCTCCACGGCACTTGAGTTCGGCGCGGACCGCGAGAAGGCCGCGAAATTCGCGAGCCCCCAATTGGTCGCCGCGCTGGTGAACCAGGCGGGCGAACGCTCTGAGCCGCTGAATTTCGCCGAGACGATCCGCTGGAAGCAGCTCGTCTGGGCGTTCGCCATTGCATTCGTGTTGGCGCTGTTCATGGGCGTTTACGCCGCGCGCAGCAGCCGCCTTTTCGCGATCACGTGGGCGCGCTTCATGAAGCCGACGGCCGACGTGCCGGCGCCGACGCTGACCGAGATCTCCAACGTTGAACCCGGCGACGTGAAATCGCCGATGGAATCCAGTGTGACGGTCGCCGTCGCGCTGCGGGGCAAAATGCCCGATACGGCGATTCTCAATGTGCTGATCGGCGATGAAAAAGAAGGGCACTGGGAGCCGCGTCCGATGGATCGCGGTGACGACGGCCTGTATCGCGCGACGATTCGCCGGCTGCTGGACAGCGCGCGCTACAAGATCAGCGCGGGCGACGCCGAATCGCGCGAGTTCAAGATCAAGGTCTTCAAGACGCCGGAGATCACCGAATTCGCGCTGCGCATCGAACACCCCGCGTACACCGGCAAAGGCATCGAACCGCTGGCGCCGGGCACTGGCGACCTGCGGGCGTTGCGCGGGAGCAAAATTCACGTCGATGTGAAAGCAAACGTCGATCTCGGCCGCTCCTCGATCGCATTTAAATCGCGCCGCGGCGAGATCGGTGGAACGATGCTGTCGACGGAACCGCGCAAAGCGTCGATTGTGTTCGATGTCGACAAAGACGACGAATACCAGATCAAGATCGCCGACACAGACGGCAATCCCGGCACGGGATCGGTCTTTCAGATCAAGTCCCTGCGCGACCGCTTCCCGCGCGTGTCCATCAAGAAGCCCGAGAAGGATCTGATGGTCTCGAAGGAGCAGACCGTTGAAGTCGAGATCACCGCGGACGACGATATTGGCGTGCGCGAGATTGGCATCATCCACAGCATTGATCTGGACGAAAAGCAGATCATGGTCCGGCGTATGGAGCCGCAGCCGCTGCGCGCCGACGGGAAGCTCATCTGGGAACTCGGAACGATGAACCTTAAAGGAGGCGAGGTCATCACATACTTTGCCTACGCGCTCGACAACGACGGCGTGGCGGTGGGCGGCCCGAAGATGTCGAAGAGCGACATCCATTTCCTGACCGTCTACGACGAAGAAAAGTACGACGGTGAAAAAGATCCGAAGCAAAAGAAGCCGCAGCCGGGCACTCCGCCGGAAATCAAGCAACTCGACAAGCTCATTGATGCCCAGAAGAAACTGCTGAAGGACACGTTCGCCCAGGCGCGCGTGAAGGAAAGCCTGCGCGACAAGGAAGAGGCTGAACGCGTCAAATCCGTCGAAAGCGAAAAAGCATCCGCTGCGAAAACGGGCGAGGGGCAGAAGGGATTGCGCGCGCGCGTTGAAGGTCTGATCGACGAAATAAAGAAGGAGTTGGCGAAGGCGGAAGATCCCGAAGCGAAGCCGGTGGAGGGTGAAGATGTCGCGCATCGGCAGAAACCGGCGCTGGGCGAAAAAGAACTGAAGCATCTCGAACAGGCCGTTGAGAAAATGAAGGTCGCGGAAGGCGACCTGCAGAAGCCCGACGCGCCGGGCGCTGTGAAGCCGGAGACGGAAGCGCTACGCCACTTGAGCGAAACGCGGCGGTTGCTGCTGTCGGATAAGGAAGGCGACCCGCGTTTCAAGATGGCGATGAACAAGAATTCGAAGAAGAAACAGAAACAGGAACAGGATCAGCAGCAACAGGATCAACAGAAGGCCAAGGAAGAGCTGGCCGAGATGCCGAAGATGCTGGAGAAAGAAAAGGAGCTCGAACGCGAGCTCGAAGAGCTCAACGAAAAGAAGCGCAAGCCGCCGCAGGGCGAACCGCAATCTGAAGAGCGCAAGAAGCAGGAAGAAGAGAAGCGCAGCCTGCAGCGCAAGGCCGAGGAAGCCGCTGAGAAGCTCGCGAAGGAAGCCGAGGAGCGCGCGCGCACGCTCGAACGTCTGGCCGAACGCAACGCCGACATCAAGCCTGCCGCGGACAAGATGAAGGACGCTGCGGAAAAGCTCGAACAGGCGAAAAAGGAAGCCGCGCAGGGCAAGCCGCAGAACGACGAAAAAGCGAAGGAGCAGAGCCACCAGGCTCAGCAGGACACACACGAAGCTCAGCGAAATCTGCGCAACGCACTGGAAAAGCAGGTGCGCCAGGAGTTGGCGAACATCGAGAAAGACGCGAAAGAACTCGCGCAGAAACAGCAGGATCTGGCGCAGCAAATTCAGCAAATGAAGAGCGAACCGCAGGGCGAAAAGCAATCGGCGCAGAAACAGGATGAACAGAAGCAAGACGGTCAGAAGCAGGACGGCCAGAAACAAGACGGTCAAAAGCAGGACGGACAGAAGCAGGATGGACAGAAGCAGGACGGACAGAAGCAGGACGGACAGAAGCAGGACGGTCAAAAGCAGGACGGCCAGAAACAGGATGGCCAAAAGCAAGATGGGCAGAAAGAGGGGCAAAAGGAGGCTGGGCAGCCACAGGATGGGCAGGCTCAGAGCGGCTCGCAGCAGAGCGCTCAACAGCGCATGCGCAATCTGGCGAATGACCAGCGCAACATTCGCAGCGACTTGAAGGAGCTCAACGAGCGCGTGAAGGGGCTCGCCGACAAGGCTGAGCAGAACCAGCTCGCGGGGTCGAAGGAAGTCGGCGACGCGCAGAAGCAGTCGTCTGAGAATTCGCCGGCGAATCAGGGCGCAGAAAAAGCCGCCGAAGCAATGGCCTCCGGCAAGCAGGACGAGGCTGCGAAGGAAGCGCAGAATGCCGCGAAGGCGTTGCAGAAACTCGCCGAGACGATGCAGGACGCGAAGCAGAAGACCGAAGCGGGCGACATGAAGCAGTTGGCGAACGCAATGAAGAAGCTGCAGGGCGCGGCGAAGGAACAGGCCGACATCGGCAAGGATCTCGGCGAGAAGAAGGACGCGAACCAACTCGCCAATCGCCAAGAGAAGGTCGGCGAGACCGCGAAGGAAGTCGCGGACGCCGCGTCGCATCTCGAAACGCTCCGCCAGACCGGTATGCAGGACACCGCGAAGGGCAAGCTTGAAACCGCGGAGAAGCAGGCGAACGAAGCGGCGAAGCAGATGAAGGAGCAGAACTCGGCGGCCGCAAAGGCTGCGGCGGATCAAACAGAGAAGTCGATCAACCAGGCGCTCGCCGACATGGAACGCGCAGCCGGCAAGACGATGGAAGAGAAGGCGCGAGAAGCTCAGAAGCTCGCCAAGGCCGCGCGCGAAAATCAAGAGAAAGCGAACGCGGCTGTAAAGGACGTTCCCAACAATCAGCCGGGCGAAAAACTCGCGCCGGCCGAAGCCGCGAAGCGCGATGAGGCCGCGGCGAAGGAGGAGCAGGCCGCCGCTGACGCGAAGAAACTGGACCTGGCGCTGGATGGCTTGAAGGAGCTCGCGAAGGACGCAAATCCGGCGGCCGCTGAAGCGGCGAAGGATGCGCGCGAGACCACTCAAAAAGCCGAGCTGCCGAAGGCGATGGACAATCTCGCCAACGACATGAAGCGCCTGGGCACGGACAAGAAGCCGCAGGATCCAAACAGCGCGAAGACGCCGGCGGAAGCCAACAAAAAGGGCGAGGAGATCGCTCAAACGCTGAAGCAGGTCGACAAGCAACTGGACGAGTACGTGGCGGAATCGCGCAATTCGGTGGAAGAGCGCTTGAAGGTGATGGAAGACGCCGCGAAGAAAGCGGCGGAGTCGGCGACGGCGCTTGCGGAGAAGAGCCCGGACGGCAAGAAAGATGACGCGGCGAAGAATCCGGATGAAGCGAAGGCGGCGGATTCGAAGTCGAAATCGGAGAGCAAGAGTCCATCGGATTCGAATTCGGAATCGACTGCGAACGATTCGAAGACTCCGAAATCGAACAAGCCCGATCCGAACAAACTCGGCGATCCGTCAACGAATCCGGATCAAGCGAAAGCGAACGACAAGACCAAGCCTGATCCGAACAGCAAGAACGATCCAAAGAACCCCGACGCTTCGAAAGAAGGCGACGAGAAGTCATCGGAACAGGATGTGGCGAAGCAGGTCGAGTCGCTCAAGAAGCAGATGAAAAAGCTGCAGCCGAAATTAGACAGGCTCGAAGCCAACGCGCCCGAACGCGGGAAGATGAAGGACGCGATGGCGGCGTTGGAGAATGCGGAGAAGAACAACGAGAATCCGTCCGCCAAGCCCGGGCAGCCGCAGCCCGGAACGAAGGACATGGGCGGCGCGGCCTTCAAGCACGTCGGCCGGCAGATGGAGGAGATCGCGCAGGGCATCATGGAGCGCCGCGAGCGGCTGCTGCGCGCGCGCGATATCAAGCCCGACGAGGACGAAGACGCGCCGAAGGAGTACCGCACGCTGGTCGACAAGTATTACCGCGCGTTGTCGGAGGACGTTGAGGAAGAACGGAAGTAAAATGTACCGCCGGCGTCCCGCCGGCATGCTTCGTAAAAGGCCGGCGGGACGCCGGCGGTACATAATGTTGATAAACGCAAACTTTCCTGGGCCTGAATGAATCCTATTCCTATCCTATTTGGAACGCCCTGGCCCTGGTGGACGGTGGTGCTGGCGGGCGCGGGGGCCGGTTACTTCACCTGGCGCGGCTACGTTCGGCGCACGAAAGAGGTCAAGCCCGGCCCGCTGCGAACTCTCAAATTGCTGCGCATCGCCGGGTGGACGCTTTTGATTCTCTGCCTGCTCCAGCCGATTCAACGCCAGTTCATCTCGGAAGAAAAAAACAGCCGGTTGACGGTGCTGATCGACGACAGCGAGAGCATGTCATTCACCGACGCACGGAAGGGCCCGACGCGCATGGATCGCGTGAAGTCGGCGCTCGCCGGTGAGAAGGCGATCGCGAAATCGGCGGGGGCGAAGGAGGCCGTTCCGCCCGACGCCGAATCGCTGCTGCCGTCGTTGACGAAAAGTTTCACGCTGCAGATGGAAGCGTTCGGATCCGCATCGCGCGTGCTTTCGCAGAACAGCGCGTTCGACGCCGGCGCTTTGAATGGGGAGCTCAAGGCGCAGGGCGAAGCGACGGACGTTGCGCGCGCGCTGACCGAAAGCCTGGCGCGATTGAAAGGTCCGGACGCCGGCGGGCTGGTGCTGATCGGCGACGGTGCGGACACCGCGCGCGGCGAAATCGAACGCATCGCCGGGCAATACAAGCGACTGGGTATTCCGATTTACGCGGTGGGCGTCGGCGCGCTCGACCAGCAGGATTTGTCGATCGTTCAAGTGCGCTGCCGGCGCACGGTCAGCAAGGACACGCTGGCGCGCGTGGAAGTCGATGTGCGCGGCGCCGGGCTGCCGGACGGCCGGCACAAAGTCACGATCACGCGCGGCAACAAGATGGTAGGAGCTCCGCAGGAAGTGGAGTTGAAGCAGGAGCTCGGCACGGCGGTCTTCGAGTTTCTCCCGGACGCGCAGGGCTTCCTCGAATTTGAAGCGGCTGTCGAACCGTTTCCCGGCGAGCTTGTCACGGCGAACAACACGATGGCGTTCGGGCTTGTCGCATACTCGCGGAAATTGAAAGTGCTGTACATGGAAGGCAGCATGTATCAACATCGGATTTACGGCAGCCATTCGGACGGGATGTACTCCAGCCACCCGATGCAGCGCTGGTGGGAGCATCAGTTTCTGGAGCGCGCGATCACGGAAGATCTCGACGTCGAGATGGACTTTCTGGCGAAGAAGCACGATTGGACGTCGACGGGCGACACGGAAGCCGATTGGAAGGTTGTGAAAGAGGGCTTTCCGAAAACGAAAAAAGAGCTGTATCAATACGACGTGATCATCAGCTCGGATATTCCGTACGCGTATTTTTCGCCCGAGCAAATTCAGATGCAGGTGGATTTTGTCGGCAAACACGGCGGTGGTTTCGCGATGGTCGGCGGGTACGACGCATTCGGCGAAGGTAAGTATGCGAAGACGGCGATCGACCGCATGCTGCCGGTCGAAATGAATGCGAGCGACGATCACGAAAACGAGATCAACTTCAAATGGAAGACGACGGACGAAGCCTGGCGCAGCGGCCCCAGCGGCACGCCGCATCCGATCATGCTCGTCGACAAAGACGAAGAAAAATCGCGGGCGGCCTGGGAGCGGCTGCCGGCGTTTCACGGATTCTCCAAGACCACGAAGCCCAAGCCGGCCGCGACGACGCTGGCGGTGGTTGCCGACGAGCAGTACGAGACTGCATACGGCCCGGCGATTCTCCTGGCGGTTCAGCAATACGGCAGCGGGCGGTCGATGGCGTTCACATCCGACACGACCGGAAGCTGGGGCACCGAATGGGAAGATTCCTGGGGCCCACAAGGCGAGACGGGGCTCGACGAGCGCAACAAGTATTTCAAAACGTTCTGGAAAAATTCGATCCGCTGGCTCGCACATTACCGCATGCAGGCGCCGAACCAACTCGTGCGCATCGAGACCGATCGCCTTGTGTACGGCCGCGGCGAAGTACCGGAAGTGCGCGTCAAAGTTCTCAACGAGGACATTGAGCCGACGCATGAAGCAAAAGTCTCGCTGACGATCACCGGCCCCGACGGCAAGACGAAGCAGGCGACTGTTTTTCCGAAGTACGAGGAGCCGGGGATTTACGAGCGCAACCTGGAGTTGAGCGGCGTGGGGCGGTACGAGATTGAGGCGATCGCGACGCTCGGCAAGGACGAGCTCGGGCGCGACAAGGCGATCCTGCAGGTGCGGCCGGCGTCGGCTGAGATGCGGCAGACCGGGCAGAATGTGCCGCTGCTAAAAATGCTGGCCGAGCAGAGCGGGGGCAAGTATTTCCCGATCGAAAAAGTCAGCGACCTGCCGAAGAGTTTGCGCGACGCGACGCACACGATCATCAAGCATCGCGACAACGACCTGTGGGACCGCCCGTGGATTTTCGCGCTGATCATCGGGCTGCTTTGCGGCGAGTGGTTTTTGCGCAAGCGGAACGGACTGCCATGATGACAGAGATCAGAGGACAGAGGTCAGAGGACAAGGATCTGCGGGCAGTTCGTAATGAAATGCTCTCGGGCGTCCTGCATGCTCGGCGGTTGCGATTTGCTCTGCGTATTGCCGCGATTGCGTTTTTTGCGAGCGCTTGTTTTCGTGTTTTTGCGGTCAGTATTGAGCCGCCGCCGGATCCGGGTTACGAAGTGGCGGTGATTGCTTCCGACGTCATTGCCGAAGTGGAAATCGTCGCGGGCGGGCCGTTTCGCGCGGTCGGGTTGGTGAAGAAAACACTGAAGGGCGACGCGCCGAAAGTCATCGAGCTCGAAGGATTCAACAGCTTCAATTGGGACACGGTTCACCACGGACTTTCCGCCGGCGCGCGGGCGATCTTGTTTCTGTCGAAGACGGAGAAGCCCGACGTGTTCGTGCCGCTGACGCCGGCAGCGCCGCGATTCACGGCGACGACCGAAGGCGTGATGATTTCGTTCGGCGATCCGCCCGTGCGAATCCCTGTGAAGGGAGCGGCGCTCGAACAGGGCCTCGCTCTGCTCATCGAGAAAAACAAGACGGGCGCGATCCCGGCGGGCGCGGACACGTATGCGCGCGGGCTTTGGGAGCAGGGGGAAATTGAGGCGCGCTACCTTGCGGTGGAATTCGCCGGGGCGCTGCGCGACGAGCGGGCTCTGCCGATTCTGTTGGAGGCTTCGAAGGACAAGCTGCTGAAGCTGCGGTTGCGTTCAATAGAGGCGCTGGGAAAAGTGGGGACTGCGAATGCGCTGAGCGCGCTGCGTTCGCTTTTGAAAGACGAGAAAAAAACTGTGGCGCGCGACGCGGCTCGGGTGCTCACGCAGATGCGCGACGCGGAGTCGATCCCAGCGCTGCTGGAGTGGGCGCGGAAGAATGCAGCGGCGAAAGCGGCGGGAGCGACAACGACGGCCGATGCCGATCAATTGAAATCCGAAACGGTTGCGATGGACGCGATCTATCTGGCGCGTTCGGCGGGATGGCTGGGCGACACGTCGAAGATCGCGCGTGGGCTGCTCGCGATTGCGCAAGCGCCGAATGACAAGTTGTCCGGTGAAGCGCTGGACGCGATCGGTGCGGTGGCGCCACTGGAGAGTGTACCGTCGCTGATCGAACTGGCGCAGGATCGACTGTATGGGCAGCGCGACCGGGCGTTTGCAGTGCTGAAACGGATCGCGCTGAAGCCGGTGCGTGATATTGATGAATTTCAAACGTGGTGGAATTCCGCCGGTAAGAAACTCAACGAGGATGCGCGCCGCGAGGCGGCCGAAGCGGCCGGGCGCGGGCTGGCGCATGCGGAAGATTACGACGAGCGCCGCAAGTTCCTCGAGACGCTCTACAATTTGCCGGGCGGAGTCAGCGTGGTGACGTGCGCGCCGTTTATGTTGAACTCGAAGACGACCGGCTACTTCGGTGACGACGCGCTGGCCGGTTGGAACACGCCGCTGGCGGTGCCGTTCCTGATTGAGCATCTCGGGCGCGACAGCGCGACGACGCGGAAGAATGCGCTGGACGTGCTGATCTATCTGTGCGCGCGCAACCCGCGCCTGGCTGCGGCGGTGTGGCCGCTGATCCGGGCGCAGCTCTCCGAGCGCGATTCGGGAATTCGGCGTTCGGCGGAGCAGGCCGTCGGGGTGCTCTCGCGGGCGGACAGCCTGGACGCGTTGTTTGAGGCGATGGTGGCGCGCGGGTTGTATGAGCCGCAGGACGCGAGCAAGTTTGTCTATTCGATCACGTCGCGGACGATGGGATTTTCGGTGAACGAGCCGATCCAGGACCAGATTGTGTCGCGCGCGCATTTTCGCGGGTGGTGGGATTCGGCGCGGAAAAATTTCAAGCCGCTGTCGGTGACGACGCCGGTGAATCCGTTCGCGATTTTTCCGGGCGACTCCGCGAAGACGCGCGTGTTTCCGGAGCTCGACGAGGCCGCTCGCGCCACAAAGCTGGAGGCTCAGGCGCTGAGTGAAGACAGTGATCCGTCGGAGGCTGCGTTTGGATTGTTGATGGTGGAGCGTTCGGCGGACGATGCGTTCTGGAAGAAAATGATGGCGCAGAAACGCGCGCGCGACCGGGCGCGCGGGCTGGTGGGATCGCTGGGATCGGCGGCGCTTGTTCCGGAATTTTCGAAGCGGCTCAACGCGAAAGACGATGCAGAGACGGCGCTGACGCGCGCGGTGCTGCTGGTGTCGCTGGCGTCATCGGGAGCTTTGGGGGCGAGCGGGGCGGGGGTCAAGGCTGTGACGGCGTGGCTGAAGGCGAGCGATTTGCCGCAGTCTCATCCGATGAAGCGGCTGGGCGTGCTGTGTCTCGCATGCGGTAATGGGGAGCCGGACAGCCTGGCGTTTTTGAATGAATTGGTCGATGCAGGGCTGAAGATCGACACGTCGGATTTTGACATTGGAAAAGTCGACGATCAGAACAACGCGTCGGCGCTGCTGCGCGCGGCGTTGATCGCGCTGTGCGCGCGCGACGATGGCAACGCGGGGTTGCTGAAACTACTGAACGAGTCGACGGAGGCGCGCGTGCGCGAGACGGCGGCACGGGCGCTCTCTCTGCGGCGGGACCGCGCCGCGGTGCCGGGGATTGTGAAAGCGCTGGAGAAAGCGGATCGGTTTACCTGGGTGGAAATCGCGTATGCGCTGGAACCGGTGTTGAATGCCGACGACGGCGAAGTGCTGCGCGATTTGTTGGACGGCACCAAGAATTCGACGCGCGTGGCGGGGGCGTGGATTTTGGCGCGGCGGCCGGAGTTGGGGAATGATCCGCAGACGCGGGCGAAGTTGATCCTGACGTTGGCCGATGACACGGACCTCGCGCGGTACTACGCGGCCGAAGCGCTGGGAAAGCGCAAAGTGAAAGCGGCAATCGAGCCGCTGTTGAAATTGCTGGACGACTTCGACGACGGTGTTCGCGCCGGGGCGGCGCAGGCGCTTGGCGAGATCGGCGACAAAGAGGCGTGCGTGCAGGTGGCGAAAGCGGCGGCGCGGCAGTTCAATATCGACAACGACAAGCGCTGGAAAAAAGCGCTGGCGATTTCAGAACTGGCAAAGCCGCTGGCGGAGATCGTGAAGATGTCGAGTTCGAACTTGTATCCGGAGAAGCGCGCGGGGTTGGAGGCGCTGGCGGCGACGAACGCGCCGGTGGGAAAAGAGGTATTGCTGAAAACATACCGGAACGAGGACGAACCGCAGCAGACGGTCGCGGGCGATTTGCTTGCCGAGCGCGGGGACACGGCGCTGGCGTGGATCGCGGAGGATCTGGCGTCGAAAGACAAACCGGTGCGCGCGCGGGCGCTGCATCTGCTGACGCGGTTCAAGACGCCGGCGGCGCGGGCGAAATTGAGCGAGGCGCTGAAGACGGAGGAGGACGCGGGGATCAAGGCGTTGATTGAGTGGGCGGTGGAGCGGAAGTGAAACATCATTTGTCAATGGGCACTTGGCATTTGTGATTTGTCATTGTTGATGACCCGCGATGAAGCGTATTTCGGTTGATTCGTAATGGTTTGCGTGCGACCGGTCAAACGAAGAGTACTTCGTTTGTTGTGCGGCCGGGACGGCCCACCCACTTTACTTTTTTGCTTCTTTGGGTTCCACCGTGATCTTGATGATGTTGCTGGGGTAGACGCAGCGGATGTTTTTCTTTTCGGCGGGGACTTGGCCGTCGCCGCCGATGATGAAGCTCCAGACGCCGTCTTTCATCTTTTCGGTTTTGACCGTCACTTTGCCATCGGTCTTGTCCTTTTCGATGGTGGTGACCGGGATTTCCATTCCGGGCGGGAGCTGGAAGCCGGCGCCGGTGAGCTGGATGGCGTTGGGCATGTCTTCGCGGCGTTTGATTGTGACGTTGATGTCGAACGGATCGCCCTGCTTGACTTTGATTTCGTTGGGCGTGGCGGTGAGCGTGAACGG
>JADMIO012704654.1_pt1 | contig 11099 bp, 20 predicted proteins | sample 8958161 | NCBI WGS metagenome assembly JADMIO01 (sample SAMN16585339, study PRJNA669376) | soil metagenome | isolation source: Crop rotation soil | place: USA: Cullars Rotation, Alabama | collected 2011 | reverse complement strand
ACATGCCCCTGGCGAACAACCGACAGGTAGAAACCTGAACGCCCGCTCTGACGGAATTCCTCGACCATCTCGGGCCGGTTGAACCGAATGCCCAGCTTGAAACAGGGCCTCCTCGGCTGCGTCACGGCAAATTCCGCTGAGCCGATGCGGAGATGATCGCCGACGTGAACAGCGGTCTCGAGCAGACCCTCGATCGTGAAGTTCTCGCCGAACATACCCCAGGCCATCTCCGTACCCGGCAGTTCCGCCCGCCAGTACGGATAATGCTCCGATGGATAAGCATAGACGGATTTCCTGGCGCCGCCATGCACCGACAAGTCTGATTGCTCATCGCCGTCCAGATTGAACGCGCCCACCCGAACGGGCCCGGAAACGGGATCCTTCCAGATCGACGTTCGGACCAGCCTCCCCTGCCAGCGCACATCCCTGGGCAGCCCGACGTTGATCGAAATCACTGTCATGAAAGACCGTTGCCTCGCTCGGCCACGTAGTGCGCCCGGAAAATCCCGCGCCGCGATACGCCATCGCAGGTCGGCATCAAAAGACGACAACGCCTTCGCTCCCTGCGCAGGGTGGTACGGCTCAAGACGCGCAGCATGTCGTCCATCAGGGCCCCTCGACGTACGCGGCTCTTGCGGCAAAAGCAAGGCCATTCGCCCTGGGCCAATCAGGATGTTTCGCCTGCACTGCCGTCTGCACCATCGTCGCCGTCTCATCGATCGATCGACCCTGCGCCTTCAGCTCGCGGACACGCGTCTGGATTTCCTGCATGAACGCGCGATTTACCGCCAGGATCGACCCGTCTCCGACCGGGCCGTGCGACGGCACGATCGTCCGCGGCCTCATTGCCTCTAAGGCATCGAAGGCGGCCAGCCAGGCTTTCATGCTCGAATTCTGATTCGCCGAGACGAATGAATTGTTCATCACCACATCGCCCGAGAACAGCACCGCGTCTTCCTCGACGAAGAAAGCGGTATCGCCACGGGTGTGCGTCGGTCCGACCACGAGGAACCGCACGCGTACGCCGCCGAGATCCAGCGTGTATTCGCGATCGAACGTGATGTCGGCCTTGCGGCCGGTCGCCCCTTTGAGCAGGTCGGCTGCCACAGGCGATCGTCCGCTAAAGCTCTGGATCTGCTGGGTTCCGGCCTGCGCGTACTCAGCTTCCTGGACGGTCGAGTTGACGTACTTCGCGCTGGCCGGGAACGCGTCGACGCCGGTGGTGTGCTCGGCATGAAAATGGGTGGTCGCGATGAACATCTGGGCGTTCTGGCTGATCTTCGCGACCTCGCGCAGCACGGTCTCGCCATTGCGGCGTCCGAGCCCGGGATCGATCACCAGCGTCGCGCGGGACCCGACGACGATGCCCACGTTGGGGACCATCCCGACATTGCCGTCAGGAATGACGTACGTGTGTGCGGCAAGCCTGACGGTGGCGTTTTCCTTGACGAGCGGATCCGGAATCTGAGCCGCTACGCTCGACGCAATCAACGCGAACGTGGCCAGTACCGCAAGGCAAGATGCTGCACGCTTCATGGGGCGACACTCCTCCAGCTGCTTATCACGCCGCGACAACACGACAGGACGCACCGCTCTCAGGCAAACCGCTCGCGCGCCCGCTCCTGAGCTTTTCGTGCTTCTTCTTCACGGTTCCTCGGCGCCGCAGTTGTGGTGAGCGAGTAGATCAGACGTTCGGCTGCGGCGGTCACCTCGTCGACTGCGAGATTGAACGCCTTCTCGTTAGCGCGCGAAGGGCGGTTGGCGCCGCTCAACTTGCGGACGAATTGCAGCGCGGACGCACGAATTTCGCTTTCCGTCGCCGGCGGTTCGAAATTTGCGAGGGTCTTGATGTTGCGGCACATGTCACGTCTCCTTCGGCCGTCCGCGTCAGCTCAACAACTTGAACGCATGCATCCAGTCCTGGCGAAGAAAGCCCGGGATGCACCAGAGAATGCACAGGGGTTCGATGGCGCGGGCGGCTTCGGCTGCCCCCATGTCCGCCGTCTCCCAGCCAAACTGGTCCAATATTCCCCGTACGATGGTCTTCGCCCCATCGTCGTTGCCGCAGATGAACATCGTCGGCTTTCCGCCTTTGAACTGCGGATCGACCATGCACGCGTTGCCGACGGAGTTGAACGCCTTGACAAACCGCGCGTCAGGAAACTCCGCCTGAAGCTGTTCCATGAGGGACGAATCGAGATTGGTGAAGAAGCGCAGTACGCCCTTGGCCGGGGGTGCGTCCGCAATCGGATTCGTCGCGTCAATTACCGGCTTGCCTGCCAGATTCTCCCGGCCGGCCGCCCGCAGCGCATTCGCAGCCGCGGAGCCCTTGACCGCGAGCAGGATTGTTTCGCCGAACGTAGCTGCGTCCGCAACGCTGCCGGCCGCGCCCCGCGGGTTCTTCGCGAGCCATTCGGCGAGCTTTGGGGGCTGGCGTGTGCCAAGCATCACGTCGTGACCGTGCTTGATTAGACCGGCCGCCAGTGTTTGCGCGACGGCGCCAGAGCCGATGATGCCCACCTTCATCTTGTTCTCCCCTGCTCACAGCATGTCATCCGCCGAGAGCCTTTTCGAAACAACGAAACACACCTTTTCTGAACGTGACGCACCCGGCGTCGTGATAGCCAAGGCGCCGATAGAAACGCACGGCTCGCGGGTCCATCCACCGATCGATGCCCTCCGGTCGCATCCCGTCGATGCATGCAGCGATCAGCTCCATGACACGGTCGACATCGGCCTCCTCCGCAGACCGAACCAGTACTGTCATTTTCCCACGCTCACGTCGATGAACGCCGGTCGCAGATGCCACCTCATCAGAGGGCGGCGTTGTCACCACGAATTCAATCGGTATTCCGGCGCCCCGCGCTTCGCCTGAACCGCCAGACAAAGCCGAACGCGAACCCGATAACGGCGATGACCAGAAGTGTGCCGCTCTCGATCATCGCGCTCCCACCGCCGGTGCCGGCGTTCCCGAATCGCGCATTCAGCAGTGGCCATCCGATCCCGACCGTGACCACGCCGACGATGTAGATCACGCACGCCAGGAACGCCGCCGCAATCCCCAGCACGAGGCTCGCGAGGTAGTGGCGTGATGGTGAGGACATCAGAGCGCCTTCAGGAAGCAGCGAATCTGAGCGGTTTCCACGAAGCCCAGCGCGCGGTGAGCGGCTGCGCTGGAGACGTTGTCAATATGCGCGTCGGATCCGAATTCGCTGCATCCCTGGGCCCTGCCCCACTCTTCCGCGGCAGCCACTAGCGCGCGGCCGACGCCCTGTCGTCGCGCCTCGGGAATGACGTACCAGCCTTCGAGATACGCGACGCGGTCGGTGGCGCAGTCCTCGGCATATGTTCGAATCGACAGCTCGACGAAGCCAACGGCTGCGCCTGCCTCGTCGATCGCCAGCAGGACCGCGAGCGGCATGAGCCGCGCGCCTTCGAAAAACTGGTGAATGTCGGTGCCGTGCGAGCTGGCATTTCCTTCAGGCCACAGCGCCTGGCGCATCCGCAGCCAGACAGCAGAGTCGGCTTCTTTGACTGGTCGGACATGGACGACTTTCGAAGCTCTGGATTCGGCCATGGACCGTCCCCCTCGCACTTCAGCATCACCCCTCAGCTGACTGCGATCTCGCTGCGTCGCCACAATTCTCCTCCGAGCGCCGGATCCTCCGCGAGAGGATTACAGGGAACTTCACGACACCGACTGTAGTAACGGCCTGAGATCGCCTTCACCTCCGGAGCTGTCGCGCAGAACAGCGGCGTCTCGGCGCCGCGTTCGTTGGAGATCATGATCAGTTTAACGATCCAGGACAGTGGTCCTGGCAGCGCCCGCCAAATATTCGAGGCCACGACGCCGGGATGAACGGCATATGTCGTCACCGATGTGTGCTCGAGCCGGCGCGCGAGTTCCTTCGCATGCAACACGTTCATCAGCTTCGTCATCGAGTAGTCCCGGAAGCCGCTGCGCCTGGGCGTCGTCCGCCGCTCCAGACCCGTCCAATCGATCTTCTTGACGTTCATCTGCGCCATGCTCGACATGTTGACGATGCGCGCAGATGGTGAAGCGCGCAGCGCGGGAAGCAGAAGATTGGTGAGCAGAAACGGACCGAGGTGATTGGTGGCATAGGTGACATCGAAGCCGTCGCTGTTGAGGCCGAACGTGCCGGCAATGCCGGCATTGTTGACGAGCACATCCAACCTGCTGTGTCCCCTCAGAAACTGATCCGCGGCCCGTCGTACGGAGGCAAAGTCGGAAACATCGATTTCCAGGAATTGCAGATCGGCCTGCGGGTGACGCTGGCGAATCGCGTCGAGCACCGGAACGGTCCGCTCTGGCGAACGAGACGCCAGGACGACCCTGGCGCCACGCGATGCCAGGAGGCAGGCCAGCGCGCGGCCAATTCCGGAACTGGCTCCCGTAACCAGAAACGTTCGAGTCCGCAGATCGTCCAGCGCCATCACGACTCGGAATCAATCAAGCCTCACCTCGACGACCTCTGGCGATCTGTCAGCTTCCGGGCGGACGCGAACTCGTGAAGATCGCGTGCCAGGGCGCTCCGTGTCCCGCGAGGCACGCCGCGTTTCAGCGCCATGAACGCGTCCCCGGCGTCACAGCATGCCTGCGGCGCTGAGCCTGGCTCGAATACCTTCAACGCCCTCAACCCGGAACGCGTGGATCCCCAGTTCGAGCGCAGCGGCAACATTCGCCTGGAGATCGTCGAAGAACATGACTTCTCCGGGCGTCGCCTTCAACCGTCGAAGCGCGGTGAGATAGATGCGCGGATCCGGTTTGGCGAGTCCCACCTGGTGCGAGGAGATCGCCACCTCGAACAGCCCGGTGATCCCGAGTGCGGTATTGCGTTCCCAATGGAGCTCGTTCGAATTGCTCAACGCAGCCAGCCGGAAGCGCGGCCGAAGCGCCGCAAGCAGTTCCGCGGCACCCGGGAGGAGCGACCGCGACCACGTCCCGAATTCCTCCAGGAACAGTTGGGGTGCCATCGCGATTCCCCACTCGCGAACGAAGCGTTCGCCGAACTCCCGGGCGCTCGATCTCCCGAGACAAAACGACTCGGTGTGCGGACAACGACCCCACCGCTCGCTGATGTCCGCTTCCGATGCCGCCGCCGGCAGCAACCGCCTGAGGTCGCGGACGCCGGTGTAGTCGACGAGCACACCGCCGAGGTCGAAGAGCAGCACCCCGATGTCCGCGCTCAATGGTTTCCGGAGGCTTCGACAACCACTGCGGTGCCGTACGCGAGCACTTCGGTCACACCAGCGGCAACTTCGTTCGCATCATAACGAACACCTATCAGTGCGTTGGCGCCGTGCTCCGCCGCATGATCCAGCATCAACCGGAACGCATCCTCCCGTGCCCTTTCGCAGAGCTCGGTGTACAGCGTGATATTGCCGCCAATCAGCGTCTGGAGCGCGGCGCCGATGTTCCCGACAATACTGCGGGATCGAACAACGATGCCCCGGACGATGCCGAGGTTGCGGACCATCCGATAGCCGGGCAGCTCGAAGGCAGTGGTCACAAGCAGTGGGTTGATGCTCACGGCGGGCGATCCTAGCATGTCGCGCTACGGCCGCCGTTCGGAGGCAAGCGGGCCGGAGCGGTCACCAGGGTCCCGGCCGCACGCCGCCAACGATGAATTGCGTCAGATTACTGAAACGGAATGGGCCATCACCGGCGGGATACATCGCCGCCCGGACGGCGGCCTTGGCGTCGGCCTGCAGCTCTGGAGCAAGATGCGCCGTCGTAACCCGGGCCAGCGTGTCCCACGCCGCATCGAAACTCTCGAACTCGAAACCTAGCATCTCGGTCTCGACGCGAGCCTCGATGCCGGCGGCAGCGAGTTGATGAAGAAAATCGTGCGGGTCGGCCATCGATCCGGGACCTGCACCGGAAACAGGCGGCGGACCGGCGAAGCGGCCGGCGATCTGCTGGAACCGGACGATGTCGCAACGATCCGGGCCGCCCCAGACCGCTGCCACAAAGCGTCCCATGGGGCGGAGCACCCTGGCTATCTCACGAGCGGCGGCTTCGCGATCGATCACGAACATCAGGCACAAAGAGGCCAGGACGACTTCGAAGTCGTGGCTGGCGGCCGGGATATTCTCCGCCGCGCCTTCGAGCAGCGTCACGTTGACGCAACGGGACGCGGCCATTCTCGCCCGCGCGACGGCCAACATCTCTGCGCTGATGTCCGTGGCAACAACGTGGCCGCCGTGCCCGACGAGTCGCGCGGCTCTTTCGGCAACCGCTCCTGTACCAGTTCCAAGATCGAGCACGCGCTCGCCGGGCGCAAGATTGGCTCGCGCGAGGACACCTTCAACGACAGGGGTGAAGCGCCTGTCGATTTCCCTGACATAGACCTGGGAGATACCGTTCCAAATACTGACCTGCCACTCGAGCGCCCGTCGATGGAGCGTCGTCTCGTCCATCGGCCGTCCTCAGCCAGCTGATGGGGGGACGGCCCCGTCACCAAAATGCGGATCTTCGCTGCGCGCTCTGAGGCCCGCCGCCTCGAAGGCCAGGTACCGCTCGGTAATGTCCTTCGTCAACCGCCGTCCGAACAGTCCACCGAAAAGGCCCTGCAGTTCGAGCGACAACGTGGCCTGGCTGACCGACCCTTTCGGCTCCACAGCGTGACGGCCGACAACCCTGATCCCGGGGCCCACGCTGACCCAGGTGAAGCCTTGACCTGGCTCGAACGCGGTGATCTTCCACATCGCCGGCGGAAACTTCGGCTGCCGGATGACCGCACGGCTCCCGACAGCGAGCGGCCCTCTGCCAAGCCGCCTGATGCTGGTGACCGACGGTGTCCATTCGTGCCAGCGCTCTATATCACTCATCACTTCCCACACGCGCTCGGAGGGCGCGTGTATCTCAATCGAAATGCTGAACTGCCTCATAGACGGCCCACCACGTGTCGAAGCAATCGGAGGTTGCGCTGTCGGTTAGCCGGCATCGTTTCGGCTTAGACGGCGCACGTCACACTTTCACAGGCAGGACGTGAACCGCCTTGACCAGCAGCTGCACCTGATCGCCGACCTGGAGGGCGAGCTCGTCCACCGACTCGCTCGTAATGACGGACGCCATCCGCGCCGGTGTCGTGATCTCGAACTTGATCAGCGCCATCACGTCGCCGCGCTGGATCGACACAACCCTGCCTTGAATCTGATTCTGCGCCCCGGTCTTCATTTCGCTGACTCCTCTCGTTTCCGCCTAGGGGCTGACGATTTGCTCTCTTCCGCTCTCATTACGAAGCCTCAACGAGCTCGCGGTGCCTTTCGCTTCGAGGATCACGTAGGTATCCCGGGTGTCCGAGGGCCCCGCAAGGCTCATTCCGCTGGTTTCTTCCGAGGTACCAATCTTGACTCCGGGCCGGCCCCGCTCGGTGATCAAGCGCAGCAGCACCGTCTCCTGGTAGCGATCGCCCCTCTCTGACGTCCCCGCCGGAAGAACGCTGATGCTTGCGCGGATGCGGCCCCGATCGTCGACAATCTCGAGTCCGCGCCCGCGAAGCACCGGCGCCACATCTTGCGCCGCCGCATGGCGGAACCCGCCGACCGTGAAGGTGGCGACGATGAGCATCGCCAGATTCATCAGCGTAAGCAGAATCAGAAGGCGCTGCATTTTCATATGCGTTCCTTTCTATTCAGTCACCGCCGTGAGTGCCGTTGCGAACCGCAGCCCGAAGCCATCCGGATCGCGAATGGTGAAGTCGCGTAGTCCATACGCACGATTGGCAATGGGCACCGCGATGCGCGCTCCGAGCGCCTGGGCACGCAGCCAGAGCGTGTCCACATCCGGAACCATTATCCGTACGTTGGCCGATTCTCGTCCGCCAGTCTCCGGAAGTTGAGGCTGCTCGTCCAGAAAAAGCAGATGCCCTTCCCAGCTCACGACCGCAAAGCCCTCGGTACGACGCACAAGGTGGAATCCGAGAGCCTGATAGAACCGCAGCGCGCGATCGAGATCTCGAACATAGACCTCGACCACCAGCTGCGGCGTGGAATCGGACATCGCCATCACCAGGCTGGACGAGTGCTTCGAGCGCATGCATCCGAAGCGAGCGCCGGCCCGGCAGCCGTGCTAGCATCGGCCGTTTCATTGCACGAGGAGAATACATGGCAAAAAAGAAAGCCGCCCGCAGGAGCGCACGAACCGCCGGCAAGAGCAGCAAGAAACGTCCCGCGCCGTCTCGAAAGCGGCGTCGGACTCCGGAACCGCTCGTCGCGGCGGTCAAGGGCGCCGAGCGGCGCAACATCGGACACGTCCGGCTCGACGTGGGCCGGGCGGGCGCCGCGCGGGTCAAGCGCATGATTTATCCGGCCGGATTTCGATGGTCGGTCGACATGAAACCGGTGATCGGCACCGACCTGTGCATGCATGCCCACGTCGGCTTTCTCGCTCAGGGCGAAATCCACATCGAATACGCGGACGGTTGTGTCGTGGAACACCGGGCGCCGCAAGTGGTCGCGATCGAACCGGGCCATGACGGCTGGGTCGTCGGGCCTGAGCCGGTGGTGCTGATCGAATTCGATTTCGAGGGCGACACCGTCCGCCGCCTTGGCATGCCCGACGCCCATCGTCATGCCTGAAGCGCCTACGAGCCCGGGGCGCGATAATTTACGGTCTTCTTGCACGCCGCATCGAGCTCTTCCGGCGTGATCAAGGGGATCGTGGACAGGCGCACGGCGCCCGACCCGTTCACGGCGAGGCTGATTGCGATGCCGGCGGCGGCGTCCGGCATGTCGGTGATGATGTACGCGTCGTCTTCGCCATACGAAAAATAGAACGCTTCGACTTTGCCGCCGACGCTCTCAATGAGCTTCTGCACGGTGGCGCGCCGTGCCGTCCCGCCCTCTTTCAGAAGCCCTCGAGCGCCGTCGGAATTGTAGGACGCCTTGACCATGAACTTCGGCATGTCCGCCTCCTCTGATTCCTGAAGTTGCCCCGACGAAGTCTGGAACCGCTGTAGCCTACACCCGGACGCGTCGTGGGCGGATCACCCCGATTTGTCTGTTTTGCGGACAACCCAGGTCGTCATGCAACGTTGATCTTGCACGACCGTCGTCTTCAACGGATCGAGGAGCTCCCCGCCGAGCTGTTTAGTGAAGTCCATTAGAAGTGCTTCGTCAACGAGATAGCGCTCGCTGCCGTCAGGCAGGCGATGGCGTCGGCCTCCTGTGGACGTCAGCTGCCGCTCCATGCCAATCGACGAGGCCAGCCTGCAGAACAGCAGTCCTCCCCCTCGCAGCAGCCTCCAGGAGCCGTGCAGCATCGCCTCGAAATGCTCATCGTCTCTGGCGAAGTGCAGGACGGCGCTGCTCAGGACGACATCGGCGAACTGCGCCGGAAAGGTCGTCCGCTCGATGGCCTCCACACGAAAGTTGTCTGGAGAAAAATGCGGTGCGACGTTCGATGCGAGATGCTGGCAGGTCTGAATCGCGATCGGATCCGAATCGATCCCGAAAACCTCGAAGCCGGCCCGCATCAGGTAGACGAGATTACGGCCCGACCCGCATCCCACATCGATGACGCGCATGCCGGGAACGACGCGCCGGCGAAGCAGCTGGTCGAAGAGATAGATGTCGATCTCGCCGAACTGGGCTTGAAGATCAAACATCAATCGCCGTGCCGTGTCATCCGATCGCTCGATTGCGCGGCCCTATTGACTACACCCCTTCTTCGTCTCTTCAAATCCATCGAAGAGGCGACCGGCGTTCGCCCCGGCGAGCGTGTCCAAACGGTGCGGTTGATCTTTCTCGACCGTGTACCGCGCGACAGTCCCCTTCGATCGAAGGAATTCAGCTTCCCTCTCCATTTCGTTGTGCCACCTGTACTGGTCCAGTTCGCCTACATACATGAACACGCACATCTTCGAAATCGCCTGCAGCTTGGCCTCGGTCGGCCTCCACATGTAGCCGGGAAACGCGGTCACGGAAAGGAAGTATTGCGGGTTCTCTGCGGCCACGTGGAACGCCGCAATGCCGCCGTTCGACGGACCGGCGATGTGAAACTTGCCTCCCTGAATCTTGTAGTCGGCGAGAATCAGTTTAAGGAATTCCGGCACAACCCGAGCCCCGCTCTCGAAGAACAGCTGCCCGTCTGGCGCCGCCGGCGCCACGACGATGTACCCGCGCTTCTCCGCTTCCGCGCGAAAGTTGCGGGTCAGAATGCTGTCCACTGTGTTCATCGTCTGGGGACCGCCGCCGAAGGCAAGGATCCCGGGGTACGATTTTGCCGGATCGTAGCCGGTGGGCAGGACGACTTTGTAGTGGACGGTAATGCCCGCCACCTCCTTCGTCAGGTCGAGCAATTCGGCTCGCAGAGGCTGAACCTGGACCCCGAGGCACGCCGCCAATACGGCGGATGGAAGTATCCATCTCAACGAAAACCGTTCCATGCAACCTCTCCTTCCTTGCCATGCCTGAAGAGGCCCGAGGCAAGTGCCCGGGATTGTGCCACAAGAACGGCTCGTCGTGGCCGCCAAGACCGAAGTCAGCCGCGCTGCTCCCGGTAGCGTCGCAGCGCCTCAAGAACGAGCTCCTTGTGGCCAGGGTGGACCACCAACGCGTCGAGCGTTCCAGGGTCGACGAACGTGATCTGCAGGCCCTCGTGACAATGTATCGGTTGGGAGCCGTCGTACGGAGCGAAGAAGAGAGTCGCATCCCAGCGCCGCCCGTCGGGTGCGACGATCGTGGCGCGACTTCCAAAGCTGGGAGGCGTCGACAACCGGTAGCCCGTCTCCTCGTACGCCTCACGCCGGACGGCCTCCTCGAGCGTCTCTCCCGGTTCAACCGCGCCGCCGACCGTCGCCCAGTGGAGCGGATAGGTACCCCGCTCGTCGCGCAACTGCATCAGGATCCATCCGCGATGATCAATGAGAAGAAGACCGACGGTGGCAACGGCCGATGACGGATCGCTCTGCACGGTCGGCGCTAGATGAAGAGGGCCACGGGCAAACCAGTTGAGAGCTTCAACGGTCCAGGCTGGGTACCTACGATGAGGTCCTGGAGAGCGCGTCGATCAGATCCGGTGCGCTCATCGCCCCGCCCGGCCAGCGTCCAAGCAGCCGCCGGAGACCCGCCAC
>JADMIO011418099.1_pt1 | contig 11099 bp, 12 predicted proteins | sample 8958161 | NCBI WGS metagenome assembly JADMIO01 (sample SAMN16585339, study PRJNA669376) | soil metagenome | isolation source: Crop rotation soil | place: USA: Cullars Rotation, Alabama | collected 2011 | reverse complement strand
CGGAAGGATGTCGAGCGCGATCACCGACGATTGCCCCGCCTGCAGGATGCGCGTCGCCGGCCGCGCGGAACTGTTCGAGACGTAGAGCGAATACCAGCTCGAGGCCTTCGGCTTTGCGCTCGCCGGCATCTTGTACGGTCCGAGCGAGTCCCTGAGCTCGATGACGGCATCGCGCCCGCCGAAATCGACGCCGGCGGATTTTTGTGAGGGCGGCGGCGCGCCCGCGGCAAGAGTCGCGAACAGCAGGCAAACGAGCGCGGCAAGTGAAAATCGAGTCATCACGCCCGTCCGCATCCGTGAAAAAGAGCGCTAACCTACGCGAGGGTCGTCGGCGAGCAAAGCGAATAGGACGTGGTCGCGCCACTCACCGTTAATCTGCAGATAGCCGCGCGCCAGACCCTCGTGGCGGAACCCCGCCTTGACCAGCAGGCTCTTCGACGCTTCGTTCGACGGCAGACAGGCGGCCTCGATGCGATGCAGCCCGAGCGTCGTGAAGATGAACGGCACCAGCGCGCGTACCGCGTCGAACATATAGCCCTGGCGGGCGAAGCGCTCGCCGATCCAATAACCGAGCGCGCAGCACTGGGTCACGCCGCGCCGCACATTGGAGAGCGTGCAGCCGCCCATCAGACGGTCGTCGTCCTTGCGAAAGACGAAGAAGGCATAGGCCGAATCGAGGCGGGTTTCTTTTTGGTAACGTTTGATGCGGCGGCGAAAGGCACCCTTGCTGAGCTCGTCGCTCGCCCAGGCCGGTTCCCACGGCGCCAGGAACTCGCGGCTCTCGCCGCGCACGGACGCCCAGCCCGCATAGTCCGCCAGACGCGGATAACGCAGATAGATGCCGCCGCCATTGATCACCGGCTGCTGGCCGCCCGGGAAGGTCAGCCCGCGCATGAATGCCATCGGACCTGTGTTCATCTGCTCATTCGGCGGCGCGCATCGAAACCGTGCCGCCGAACCGGCCGGCGAAGACGTCGTAGCTTTCGAGCCTGCCGACGGGCCCCAGCGATGCCATCGCAGGTCGCGGCGAGCGCATGAGCCGCTCGCCGATCCGCCTGACGGCGGCTACGTCGACCTCGTCGAGCCGCGCCGTCAACTCTTCCGGCGGCAGCACGCGTCCGTAGGAGAACAGCTGGCCGGCGATCTGCTCGGCACGGTTGGAAGGACGTTCGAGACCCATCAGCAGGCCCGACTTGAGCTGCGCCTTGGCGCGGGCGACCTCGGCCTCGCTGGCGTTCGCGGCCATCGCGGCCATCTCGCCGGCGACCACCGGCGCGATCTCGCTCGCCTCGGCTTCGCCGGTGCCGGTGTAGACCGCGACGACGCCGCTGTCGTTGGCGCTCTGGGAGAACGCGCTGATCGTGTAGCATAGGCCGCGCTTCTCGCGGACTTCCTGGAACAGGCGCGAGGACATGCCGCCGCCGAGCGCGGTGACGTAGACCTGCAAGGCGTAGATCTCCGGATCGGCCTGCGGCAGACCCGGAAAGGCGAACGTCATGTGGGCCTGCTCGAGGTCGTCGGAGGTGCGCATGTCGCCCCCGATCCAGAGCGCCGGCGCGGGCGTGGGCGGCATCCCGCTGGGGAGCGCCGAGAACCTGTCCTCGGCGATCCGCACCAGGTCCTCGTGCGCCACCGCGCCAGACGCGATCAGCGTCATGCCGCCGGCGAGATAGTTCGCCCGCATGTAACCTTGGAGATTGTCGCGCGTGAAGGCCGCAACCGTCGCATCGTCGCCCAGGATCGGCCAGCCCATCGGCTGTCCGGGATAGATCGTCGCCTGCAGGTGATCGAAGATGATGTCGTCGGGCGTGTCGCGCGACTGGCCGATCTCCTGAAGCACGACCTGGCGCTCGCGCTCCAGCTCGCCCTGCTCGAACGTCGGCCGCGTCAGGATGTCGGCGAGGATGTCGAGCGCGAGCGGCACGTCGGCCTTCAGCACGCGCGCATGGAAGGCCGTCTGCTCGCGGCTCGTATAGGCATTGAGGAAGCCGCCCACCGCCTCGATCTCTTCGGCGATGTCGCGCGCGGAGCGGCGCTCGGTGCCTTTGAACGCCATGTGCTCGAGCATGTGCGAGATGCCCATCAGGGACTTTGTCTCGCTGCGTGCGCCGCAATTGACCCACACACCCAGCGCCACGCTTTCGAGCTGCGGCATGGGATCGGTCACAATGGTCAAGCCATTGGAAAGACGGGAGATTTCGACGTTCATGGAGCCGGCACTCTAGCCGCGATGAACGCCCGAACCAAGCCCAATTCGGGGGGCAGAACGACGAAATTTTCGGGCCTTTCCATCATCTCCCTAAGCCTCGGGGGGAGCGGGGCAATTTGCCCCGTGGCCCTGGCCAAAGCGTCGGGGAACTTGCCCGGATGGGCGGTGGCCAGGACCACGACCGGGCCAGGTGCCTGGACCTTTTCGGCTGCCGCCATCGCCACCGCCGTATGCGGATCGATCAGGGTCCCCCTCTCGCGATGGACGCGTGCCATGACGGCCACGGTCTCCTCGTCGTCCGCGCGAAAGGCCGCATAGCGCGTCGCGAGCGCTGCACGGATGACGCCAGGCAGCACCAGACGCTTTTCCTTCATCGCGTCGCGCACGAAGGTCGCGTCGCGTCCGCTCGCCTCGAACAGCGCGCGCTCGAAATTGCTGGCGACCTGGATGTCCATCGACGGGCTGATGGTGTGACGCGCCTCGCCGGCCTGATAGACGCCGTCGTTCAGGGCACGGGCGACGATGTCGTTGGCGTTGGTGGCCACGATCAGCCGTTCCGCCGGCAATCCCATCCGCATCGCCGCCTCGCCGGCGAAGACGTCGCCGAAATTCCCCGTCGGCACGACGAAGGTCGCGGGGCGCCCAAGCGCGGCCGTGGCGGTGAAGTAGTAGACGGCCTGCGCGGCGATGCGCGCGAAATTGATCGAGTTCACGGCCGTCAGGGCAACTCGGGAGGCGAAGGCCTCGTCGGCGAACAGCGCCTTGACGATCGCCTGCGCGTCATCGAATGAACCCGACAGCGCGATATTGTGCACATTGGAATGGGTCGACGTCGTCATCTGGCGCCGCTGCACCTCGCTGACGCGGCCCAAGGGGTGCATCACAAAGACATCGACGTTCGCGAGCCCGCCCAGCGCCGCGATGGCGGCCGAGCCGGTGTCGCCCGAGGTCGCCGCGACGACCGTGGCGCGCCCTCCTCGCTGCTCGAGCGCGCGCGCGAGGAGGCGGCCGATCAGCTGCATCGCGATGTCCTTGAACGCCAGCGTCGGACCGTGAAAGAGCTCGAGCAGATGGAGGTCTTCGCCGATCCGGCAGAGCGGCACGATGCGCGGATCGTCGAAGCCGCAATACGCCGCCTCGATGTCCGCCTTCAGATCGGCCTCGGCGAAGCTGTCGCCCGCGAATCTCTTCAGGACCGCGAACGCGGCTTCGCCATAGGGCTTGCCGACGACCTCCTTGAGTTCGATTTGCGGCCACGTCTCGGGCATGTAGAGCCCGCCGTCGGGGGCGAGACCCGAGAGCAGGACGTCTGTGAACCCGAGGTGAGGCGCCTCGCCGCGCGTGCTGAGATATCTCATCGAAGATTCAATCGTCCGCGCGAGGCATGGTAGGCCAGATAGACGCCGAGCAGCCCGGCTGCGAGTCCGAACCAGGTGATGGCGTATTGCAGATGCTCGTTGCGGAACGCGACGACGGTCTGACCGCCCTTCGGCCAGCCGCCGGGATTGGGTGTCGCGTCGGCTTCGAGGATGACGGGAGCCGCGAGCGCGACGCCGTCCCTCTTGGCAATGCCGGCGACGTCGCGCGTGTACCAGATGCGGTGCGCGAGATCGGGCGCCGGCGTGAACGCACCCTTGGGATCGGGCATGCGCCAGACGCCGACGATGTGACGGACGTCCTCGAGCTCGCCCGTGCGTCGCGTCGAAGGATCGAGGCGCTCCTTCGGCACAATGCCGCGGTCGACCAGCAACGTGCGGCCGTCCCGAACCGCGAACGGAACGATCACGTGATAGACCAGAGCGCCGTTCGCGTCGGTCGCGAAGGCATAGGCTTCCTTGGAATTGTCGAACGTGCCGTCGACAGCAACGCGGCGGTACTGCGCCCTGTCGCCGAGAGCCAGCGCCTCGTCGAGGGAAATCGGCGGCGACGCCAGATTGCGCTGCACCTCGGCGATCAAGGCAAGTTTCCACTGCAGCCGCTCGAGCTGCCACACGCCGAGGCCCAAAAGCACGGCCAGCGCAAACACGGATGCCAGGGTCAGGAAAGGAAACGGGCGGAAGGACATCTAGCCCAGCCTTCCCTCGCCGGCCTTATGCTTGTACTGCAGGACCAGAAGAAGCCCCTTCGCGAGCCGGAGCAGCGCAAAGGTCAGGATGAAGACGAGCGGTATCCAAAGCGCCGCGTGCACCCAATAGGGCGGCTGGTAGGCGACCTCGACGAAGAGTGCAGAGCCGCAGACGATTGCACCCACGATCAGGATCACGAACACCATCGGGCCGTCGCCGGCGTCGAAGGCGGCGTAGTCCAACCCGCAAGAGGGGCAGGCGTGGGCGACCTTCAGATAGCCGTGGAACAGCGAGCCCTGTCCGCAGCGCGGACACCGCCCCAGCAACGCTGCCCTAGCGACGCTCAACCGACGATGGCCGAGGCGCCCCAGACGTAGATCCAGGTGAACAGGAACAGCCACACCACGTCGACGAAGTGCCAGTACCAGGCGGCAGCCTCGAAACCGAAATGGCGCTCGGGCGTGAACTGGCCCTGCAGGGCGCGGAACAGGCAGACGATCAGGAAGATCGTTCCCACGATCACATGGAAGCCGTGGAAACCCGTCGCCATGAAGAAGGTCGAGCCGTAGATGGCGCCGAGATTGCCGACCCCGGCGGCCAGGCTCACATGCGCCGGATCGGTGAAGGGCGTCAGCGCCGCGCCGTTGAAGCCGAAGGTGAACGGCGCATGGGTGTATTCGTAGGCCTGGATGCACGTGAAGGAGAGGCCGAGACCGACGGTGAGCAGCAGGCCCTGGACCGCGCCCTTCCGGTCGCCGTGCAGGATCGCGTGATGGGCCCAGGTCACCGTCGTCGCCGAGGTCAGCAGGATCAGCGTGTTGAGCAGCGGGAAGTGCCAGGGGTCGAGGGTGACGATGCCCTGCGGCGGCCACTGGTTGATCGAAATGTCGTGCGGGAAGAAGGCGGAATTGAAGAAGGCCCAGAACCAGGCGACGAAGAACATCACCTCCGAGGCGATGAACAGCACCATGCCGTAGCGCAGGCCGAGCTTGACCACCGGCTTGTGGTCGCCGCGCACGACCGATTCCTGGATCACGTCGCGCCACCAGCCCACGAAGGTGAAGCCGAGCAGCACCGCGCCGACGGCGAAGATCCAGGGCTGGCCGTTCACCGGCAGGCCGAAGAAGCCGGTGTAGTCCTTGTTCATCCAGAACACGGCACCGATCAGCATCGTGAACGCCGCGATGGAGCCCACGATCGGCCACGGGCTCGGGTCGACGAGGTGGTAATCGTGATGGACTTCGCTATGCGCCATGGACCTCAAGCCCCTCTCATCCGCCGTTCGTCAGTGCGCCACATGTTCGGCCCATTTCACGATCGACATCGCAAACACCAATATCACCAGACCGCCCAAGATGAACGCCAGCGCGATGCTGCGCTTGCGCCTCTCGCGGTCGAAGCCGTCATCGCCATCCATCGCCTCACGTCCACTGCGCCAGCCGCTCGACGATCAAGGCGGCGAACAGGGCGAAGAGGTAGATCAGCGAAATCCCGAACAGGCGCCTGGCGGCGGGCTCGCGCGTCTCGTCGCGCTCGCGCAGCACCGCCACGCTTTGCCATAGAAGCACCACGCCCAATCCCGCGGCACAGGCCAGGTAGAGCGGACCCGCAGACCCGAGCCAGAATGGCGTCAGACCGACCGGCACCAGAACCAGGGCATAGAGCAGGATGTTCCAGCGCGTCACGCGCTTGCCGCTGACGACGGGAAGCATCGGCACGCCGGCGCGCGCGTAGTCGTCGGAGCGGAACAGCGCCAGCGCCCAGAAATGCGGCGGCGTCCACAGGAAGATGATCGCAACCAGAATGAGCGGCGCCAGCGACAGCGTCCCCGTCGCCGCGGCCCAGCCGATCGCCGGCGGCAGCGCGCCGGAGAGCCCGCCGATCACGATGTTCTGCGGCGTGCGGCGCTTCAGCCAGAGCGTATAGACGCCGACATAGAAGAAGATGGTGAAGGCGAGCAGCGCCGCCGCAACCGGGTTCACGAACAGCCCCATCAGCGCGGCCGAGGCGATGGAAAGCGTGTAGCCGAAGCCGAGCACCGTCGCGCGGTCGATCCTGCCCATCGGGATCGGACGTCCTGCGGTGCGGCTCATGAGCGCGTCGATGTCGCTGTCATAGGCCATGTTGAGCGCGCCGGATGCGCCGGCGCCGACCGCGATGCACAGCAGCGCCGTGAACGCGACCAGGGGATGCACCGGACCCGGCGCGACCACGATCCCGGCGAGCCCCGTGAACACGACAAGCGACATCACGCGCGGCTTGAGCAGCGCGAAGAAGTCGCCGACCGTGGCGGCGGGACGCAGCGGGAATGTGTCGACGCTTGCCATGCCGGTGCTCAGACCACCTTGGGCAGATCGTTGTAGGTGTGGAACGGCGGCGGCGACGGCAGGGTCCATTCCAGCGTCGTGGCGCCCACGCCCCAGGGATTGTTTCCGGCCAGCCGCTTGCGCAGGAACGCCTCGGCCATGGTCGCAAGGAACACCAGCACGCCGAAGCCGGCGATGAAGGCGCCGATCGAGGACACGTAGTTCCACCCGGCGAACGCATCGGGATAGTCGGCATAGCGCCGCGGCATGCCCTGCAGGCCCAGGAAGTGCATCGGGAAGAACGCCAGGTTGACGCCGACGAAGGTGATCCAGAAATGCAGCTTGCCGAGGAGCTCGTTGTACATGTAGCCGGTGATCTTCGGGAACCAGAAGTACCAGCCGGCGAAGATCGTGAACACGGCGCCGAGCGACAGCACGTAGTGGAAATGCGCCACCACGTAGTAGGTGTCCTGCAACGAGACGTCGACACCGGCGTTCGCCAGCACGACGCCGGTGACGCCGCCCACAGTGAACAGGAAGATGAATCCGATCGCCCACAGCATCGGGGTCTTGAACTCCAGGCTGCCGCCCCACATCGTCGCGATCCACGAGAACACCTTGATGCCCGTCGGCACCGCGATCACCATGGTGGCGACGACGAAATAGGCCTTGGTGTCGACGCTGAGCCCCACCGTGTACATGTGGTGCGCCCACACCAAGAAGCCGATGAAGCCGATCGAGACCATGGCGTAGGCCATGCCGAGATAGCCGAACACCGGACGCTTCGAGAACGTCGAGACGACGTGACTGATCATGCCGAAGCCCGGCAGGATCAGGATGTAGACCTCGGGATGGCCGAAGAACCAGAACAGATGCTGGAACAGGATCGGGTCGCCGCCACCGGCCGCGTTGAAGAACGAGGTGCCGAAATGGCGGTCGGTGAGCAGCATGGTGATCGCGCCCGCCAGCACCGGCAGCGACAGCAGCAGCAGCAGCGCGGTGACCAGGATCGACCATACGAACAGCGGCATCTTGTGCAGGGTCATGCCCGGCGCGCGCATGTTCAGGATCGTGGTGATGAAGTTGATGGCGCCCAGGATCGACGAGGCGCCGGCGATGTGCAGCGAGAAGATCGCCAGATCCATCGCCGGCCCGGGCGAGCCCGTGGTCGAGAGCGGCGCATAGACCGTCCAACCGCCGCCGACGCCGTGGCCGCCCGAATCGCCCTCGACGAACATCGACAGGATCAGCAGCGTGAACGAGAACGGCAGAAGCCAGAACGAGATGTTGTTCATGCGCGGGAACGCCATGTCCGGCGCCCCGATCATCAAGGGCACCAGCCAGTTTCCGAAGCCGCCGATCATCGCCGGCATGATCATGAAGAACACCATGATCAGGCCGTGCCCGGTCACGAAGACGTTGAAGGTGTGCGGCTCGGCGAAGACCTGCATGCCGGGATGCATCAGCTCCCAGCGCATCATCATCGACAGGAAGCCGCCGACCAGCCCGGCGCAGATCGCGAATACCAGGTACATCGTGCCGATGTCCTTGTGGTTCGTCGAATAGACGAAGCGCCGCCAGCCGTGAGGGTGGTCTTCGTGGGCGTGGGCAATGTCAGTCATGTCGCTTGTCCTTGATCACTTCGCCGCCAGGCGCGTCGACTCGGAGCCTTCGATCGCAGCGAACTTCTTCTTGGCGCCCGCGAGCCAGGTCGCGTATTCGGCGTCGCTCACCACCTTGACCTCGATCGGCATGAAGTCGTGGTTGGCGCCGCAGAGCTCGGAGCATTGGCCGTAGAACGTGCCGGTCTGGGTAGCCTTGAACCAGGTGTGGTTGATGCGGCCGGGGACCGCGTCCATCTTCACGCCCATCTGCGGCAGCGCCCAGGAATGGATGACGTCGGCGCCGGTGGTCTCGACCTCGATCACCTTGTTGACGGGCACGACGACGACGTTGTCGACGCCCAGCATGCGCGGCTCGTGGGCCTTCGCCGCGTCGGCGTCCTTGAGCGGAAAGGAGTCGAACTGGAAGTTCGGGCCCGGATACTCATAGGTCCACGACCACTGCTTGCCGATCGCCTTGATCGTCACGTCGGGCTTGGGGATCACCGCCTCGAAGTAGAGCAGCCGGAACGACGGGATCGCGATCACCACCAGGATGATCACCGGGATCAGCGTCCAGACCACCTCGAGCAGCGTGTTGTGATGGGTCTTGCTGGGCACCGGGTTGGCGCGCTGATTGTAGCGGATGACGATCCACACCAGGAGCGCCAGAACGAACAGGCTGATCGCGGTGATGATGTAGAGCAGCAGGCGATGGAAATCCTCGATGTTCTCCATCACCGGCGAAGCGGCAGGCTGGAAGTTCGTGCCCCAATCCGTCGGCAGCGCCAGCGCGCTGGTGGTCCACAAAGCAAGCGTCGCCAACAGCCCCAATCCGGCGGCGTTCTTTCTGCGGAGCATGAGGCGACCTCGCAAATGGCTGCGTCGGCGCCGGAACCAGCCGCCGCCTACGGATTCTGAGGCGGGATTTAGAGGCGTAGGGCTGGCAAAGTCAGTGTGACCTTATGGCACGGGGCGGGGAAATCCCTATATCTAGGGATCACGGCCCAAACCGGAGTTCCCTTCATGGCCCAGTCCAGCGACCTTTTCTTCTCCCGCACCGGGATGGACCGCAGCCGCGTCCAGGCCAGCGTCGAGCAGGCCTTGACCGGCGCCGACGACGGCGAGCTGTTCCTGGAGTACCGCCAGAGCGAATCGTTCTCGTTCGACGACGGGCGGCTGAAGGCGGCGGCCTTCGACACCATGCAGGGCTTCGGCCTGCGCGCGGTCAGCGGCGAGGCCACGGGTTATGCGCACGCCTCGGAGCTCTCCGAAGAGGCCATCAAGCGCGCCGCCGAGACCGTGCGCGCCGTGGCGCAGGGCCATTCGGGCATCGCCGCGCTCGCGCCTGCCCGCACCAACAAGAAGCTCTATGCCGATATCGACCCGCTCGGCAGCGCCGAATTCGAGACCAAGGTGAAGCTGCTCGAAGAGATGAACGCCTATGCGCGCGCAAAGGACGGCCGGGTGAAGCAGGTGTCGTGCTCGCTGACCGGCGAATGGCAGAACATCGAGATCCTGCGTCCGGGCGGCGACACCTATCGCGACGTCCGTCCCCTCGTGCGCATCGGAGTGTCGGTCGTGGTCGAGCAGGACGGCCGGCAGGAATCCGGCAGCTTCGGCGGCGGCGGGCGCGGGGGTTACGAGACCTATCTCGAAGAAACCTATTGGCATGCGGCGATCGACGAGGCGCTGCGCCAGGCGCTGGTAAATCTCTCCTCCATTCCGGCGCCCGCCGGCGAGATGACGGTGGTGCTCGGGCCGGGCTGGCCCGGTATCCTGCTGCACGAGGCCATCGGCCATGGGCTCGAAGGCGATTTCAACCGCAAGAAGACGAGCGCGTTCGCGGGCCTGCTCGGAGAGCGCGTCGCCGCCCCCGGCGTGACCGTCGTCGACGACGGCACCATCGGCGGCCGGCGCGGCTCCCTCACCATCGACGACGAAGGCACGCCCTCGTCGCGCACGGTGCTGATCGAGGACGGCATCCTCAAGGGCTACATGCAGGACCGCCAGAATGCGCGGCTGATGGGCATGGCGCCGACCGGCAACGGACGCCGCCAGTCCTATGCGAATTCCGTGATGCCGCGGATGACCAACACCTACATGCTCGGCGGCGACAAGGATCCCGGCGAAATCCTCGCCAGCGTCAAGAAGGGTATCTATGCGACGAATTTCGGCGGCGGCCAGGTCGACATCACCAACGGCAAGTTCGTGTTCTCCTGCACCGAGGCCTATCTGATCGAGGACGGCAGGATCGGCGTACCCATCAAGGGGGCCACGCTGATCGGCAACGGCCCCGACGCGCTCACCCGCGTGTCGATGATCGGCAACGACATGAAGCTGGACAGCGGCATCGGGGTGTGCGGCAAGAACGGGCAGTCGGTGCCCGTCGGCGTCGGCCAGCCGACGCTGCGGCTCGACGGCCTGACGGTGGGCGGTACCGCTGCGTGATCTTCAATCCAAGCCCCAGCCGGACGGCGGATTTTCGCCGCCGACTTGATGCGCAGGATGGATGCGCATAGACTATGCGCATGAAGAAAGGCTTCGAGGAGCCGGCCAAGCCGTTCCGTCGTGCGCCCGAGCGCGAGCACAGCGGCCATATCGGACCGGGCCCGAAGCCCGGGCCGAAACGCGCCGTCAATGTCTCGATCGACGCCGAAATCCTGAGCGTGGCGAAAGAGATGAAGATCAATCTTTCGCGGGCCTTTGAAGAGACGCTGCGCAGTCTCACCAAGGAAGAACGCATCCGTCGCTTCCAGGATGAGAACCGCGAAGCGATCGAGTCCTACAATGCCTTGATCGAACGCGCGGGGATATTCGGCGAAGAGCTGCTGGAATTCGATGAGCCGCCAGTTTGATGTCCTTTCCAGCACATTGGGATCCTAAGCTTAGAATTCCACGTGGACAAGTTGTCGCG
>JADMIO011827323.1_pt1 | contig 11101 bp, 9 predicted proteins | sample 8958161 | NCBI WGS metagenome assembly JADMIO01 (sample SAMN16585339, study PRJNA669376) | soil metagenome | isolation source: Crop rotation soil | place: USA: Cullars Rotation, Alabama | collected 2011 | reverse complement strand
CTTTCCCAAAAGTTCGTGTGGCGCCCGGGGCGATCACGACGGAGTCAATGGCCGCCTCGGATCTGTCCTGCAGTCCAGAGATGCGAAGGGGAATTGTCAGCGCATTCCGCAGTGTGACGCGCATCTCGGTGCCGGCCGGCACACGAATCATCGGGCCCGGTGCGCGTGCAGGTCCTCCCGCCTCCGCGAACGCATGCATCAATATCGGCGGCCCGCCGCTGCCTTCCGGATACCACAGCGCATCGCGGGCTTCGAGATTGATCGTGAAAACGCCTTTGACAAGCTGTCCGCCGGCCGTGCGATTGTCATTTGGAACTGCTGCAGCCGGCGCTGGCGTATGGGCGTGCGATGGCATCGCGCGTGGAGCGAGCGCGGTGATCTGCAAAAGAGCGATGAGCAATCCCGTCATACGCTGGACCTCGGCTTCGATTTTCATTGCTCCGCGGGGTGGGCGTGGGAGCAGGCACTAATTAGGGGATTCCCCTGCAGAGGCGCAAGAAAAATCGCAAATCGCTCTATGAAACTGCGTTGAGACGGCGGGCGTAGAGCGAACTATGTCCGACCCATCAGAGACCCGGTGACAAAACGCGGTGTGTTGCTCGTGCTCGACTCGATGATGTTTCTCTGCTTCATCGTGTTGATGTCCTGGCGCCTCAGTGGTGTGACAGCGCACGAGTGGATCGGACTGTCGCTGATCGCGATGATCGTCACGCATCTCGTCGTGCACTGGGGCTGGGTCGAGGGTAGCGTTGGCCGGGTCGCTCGACAGCGGCAGCGTGTCGGCATCACTCCGTTGGTGCTCAATACCGCGCTGTTCCTGACGATGGGCACCGCGCTCGTCTCAGGTATCGTCATCTCCAAAGTCGTTTTTCCGAACCAGCTGCTGCCGGGCGATTACTTGCACTGGCACAGCCTGCATGAAACCGCGTCGACGATCACGCTGTTCATACTCGGCCTTCACGTCGCGCTGAATTGGGACCGCATTCGGAGCAGCGTGCGCCGTGTATTCCATGCAACTCCTCATTCGGGCTCAGCATGGCGCATTTCGGCCAGCGTCATTGCCCGGCGGATAGTGTGGGTAGCAGCCGTCTCGGCTACCCTGGTTGTAGCGGTGTTGGGATTCGCGCGGGTGGTTCCGACACACGCGCAGGTGCTGATGACTTTTCCCGACGGTCACACCGCGCTCGTTGGGCCGCCCCCGGGCATTGCGAAAATCCAGACCGGCAGCACAATGCCGAATCGGATGGGTGCGCCGAAGCTTATTCTCAGCCTCGTAATTCTACTGGTCGCGGCGGTTATCGGGCGGCGATTGCTAAAGCTTCGACTCGCCCCGCGCCAAACGAAGCGCGACGTCGAGCGCGGTGCTCGCCTCGACCGCGACGTCAGGTTTGACGCCAACGCCTTCCCAGTTGGTCTTGGTGATCGGATTGATGGCGCGGCCGGTCGGAACGAACACCGTCAGGTTACCCGGCAGTAGAAAACCGCGACCGGGATTGGCGCCGCCGCCCGTCGTCTCGCCAACAATCGTCGCTCGCTTGCGCGTCTGCAGGTTGTAGGCGAACTCCTCGGCGCCCGAAAAAGTCTTCGAGCTGGTGAGAACGTAGATCGGCTTGTCGGGAGCGAACTTGCGGCCGGCGACGCGCGGATTGGTATAGAAAGCGTCGGTACGATTGGCGGGACGGAAATACAGCGAGTTGAGATGCACCGAGTCGGCGCCGAAGAGATAGCTGCTGACTAGTGCAACGGTGAACGGTGACCCGCCGCCGTTTCTGCGCAGATCGAGAATCAGCGCTTTCGCATCTGCCGCCGCGCTCATGACTTGTGTCGTTTGCTCGCGAACTTCCTCCGGCGGCGCACCGAAGCTGAGGATCTCGACGTAGGCGATGTCGCCCGGCAGTCGCTCACTACGCCCAAAGATGTTGGCGCGAGAGCCGAAGCTGCCGGCCGGCCCGTTCACCGGATCTGCAGCGCGCACACGCACGCGCAGATGCTTGTCGTGACTGATTGCCTGCAGATCCTGCGTCAGCGTCTGCGCGAAGTCGGACGCGTCGGTGAGCTTGTCGAACTCACCGCGTTGCGCCCGCGCGTGAATGTCAGCGTCCATTCGCGACGCGACGTCTGGGAAGACGTACATGGCGTTGAGATAGCTCGCGATCGAATCGATCACGGCGCCACGCTGTTGCGAGGTGAGAGTCTGCTGTTGGGCGCCAATGCACGATGCCGCAGCGAGACCAAGTAGACTGACGGAGACGAGCGCTCGACGAATCATTGGAATCTCAGGTCCGAGGGAAGGGACGTTTCGGACTATTGGATGCGTTCGCCGCGCCAAGGGTTGCCGCGTTTAGCGGGCCTCGCAGTTGATCATCCACGGAATTCCGAAGCGATCGACGACCATTCCGAAGCGTTCCGACCAGAACGTTTTTTCCATGGCGTACACGACTCGCCCCCCGTCGGCCAATTTCTTGAACAATTTCTCGGCCTCGCCTGCAGTGGGGACGTTGAGCGAAAGCGAGAATCCCTTCGGCTCCTCGTAGCGTTCCGGCGGCACATCGGCTGCCTCGAGCAGGCAACCGCCGATCTTGACGCTGCCGTGCATGATCTTGGTTTCCCAGCCGGGTGGCACGACATCGGCCATCGGCGAATCGGCGTAGCGAAAAATCAGCCCGGGCTTCGCGCCGAGCGTGTCTTCATAAAACTTGAAGGCGACTTCGCAATCGCCTTTGAAGCTGACGTAAGTATTCAATTCCATTGTTGGAGATGCGATAACGATGGAAATCTTACCCGCGAACACATGATAAGAAATAGGCATCTCGTGATATAAAACTGACATATCGCCGGTGCGGCCTGGGCACGCTTCTTCCCGCGAAGAAGCGCATGCGCCGCGCAATATTTCTGCTCGCGGTTCTCGCGCTGTTGGCGTGCAGCGATGGCATCATTGCACCCAATACCGATGTCGGGCTGAGCGTGTGGGCAGAAGTGCTGCCGTCGATGGTCAAGAGTCACGACACAACTACCGTCGTCTACATCCGGCTGTTCGTATCCAACAAAACAGCACACGAGATACGCGTTGTCAGTGGCGGACCGCCTTACGTCTTTACGGGCGACCCCGTGTTGAGCAAGGGACTGTGGGGCAGCATTCGCATCGGCAACAATGCGAAACCGTTGAACGCTGGTCCCGCAGTGGATTTCTGGGGCGACAGCGTTTACGTCGTTCCGGCGCATTACACCGAGTACGACGAGTTCACCGTTAAACTCGGAAAGTCGAGTTTGGGCGACTGGGAACCGGCCCCCGGGGCATATAGAGTCAGGAGCTGGTTTAACGGGCGCGAAGGGAAGAGCGGTTCGCTGTTGGTGCTACCGTAAGCCAGCGTATGCCTGGCGAGTATGGTCAAGTTCCGGGATAGTTGATCCGCGCTTCCCGGGCGATTTCCGTGATCCTGTCCTGTATCGCCATCGCACCTGCAGTGTCACCTGTCCTCGACAATGCTGCAGCGAGAACGGCGCCGGACCAGATGTAAGAGTTTGGGATATTCGTCGAAGCGCGATCGACCCAGTCGCCCTCTTTCTTGAGCGAGTCTGGCCCACGATACACGGTATCCCACAGCGCTTTCGTTCGACCGACGTCGACAAACAAACCTCCGACCTTGGGTGTCGCCGGAGAATCGGCGAGAGGGTGATCGACGAGCTTCTGCACAAAACCCTGCGTAAGCAGATACGGCTCCATCCCAAGGCCTCGGCCACCGCCCGCCGAAACATAGATCGGCCGCTCGGGGAATGAATCTCTGATCAATCGCAGCAACACCAGTTGATAGCGCATCAAATAGCTGGGAGGTATCTGCAGTGCGAGATCACCCTTGCGAAAAAGAGCCGGTTGTCTGACTTCGATGTAGTCCGGTATCGAGTCCGCCTCGGCGTAAGTCATCTTGAGCGGCGGTCCGCCCGGCTTCGGCCATTGCTTGTCGCGATAAATCGCTGGGCCTTTCGCAACGTCGTAGGTCTCGACGGGTCGACGAATCATCTGCCGGGCGTACCAGTCGCTGCCGAGGTACGTCGAGACCGCCACGGTCACATCGCGACGGATTCCTTCTACTTCCTGCGCGTACCAGAGTGGGAAGGTGTCGTTATCTCCGTTGGTCACGACAACGGCGTACGGTTCAACGGAGTTCAGGTAATCGTGCGCCCACTGTTGAGTGAATGTGTCGTTAGCGCGCGAAGCGGACTTCCAGTTTCCAACCAGTGGAACGAGTGCGATCAGCAGTATCGGTGCGGCAAGTGCGAGTCCACGCCTGGTTGGCCAACCCGAGACCGCGACTTCGCGACGTACTTTCCTAATAGCGCCGTCGTCTTCCGTCGCAGACTCTCCTCCAAGCCCCAATGCGAGCTGCTGCCACAGGAATGCGAGACCGATCGCGGCCCACACTCCCCACGCGGAGAAGCTCCATATATAGAAGTAGTCACGATCGCGCACTTCACGATCGACGCTGTCGCCCAGCTCCTGACTCTGCGACCAGCCGTACTTGAAATTGAGGTAGTAAATCAGTGCGAGCGTGATCGTGAACATCAGCGGGCCGATATACCAGAATGTCCGCCGATCTCGCTGCCAGTGCACGTATCCGCCGAGCAATCCGAGCATGAGCAGCACGAAGGCGAAGATGAATTGCAGTCCCGGCACCACCTCGTGTGAATCACGCAGCCACTGCCACTTGAAGTAGAGCCACCACATGCCAACCTGGGCGGTGAACGGCGCCTGCCGACCGATCTTTTCTGGGTATTGTGCGCGGTTGATGACGTCGACCCAGCGATCCTTTGTCAATTTTGTGAAAGTGCAATCCGCCTCGAGCCTGGTGTTGCATGCGGTCGGCGCTCCTTCGTTGATCGCGGGGAAGTACGCTGCGCGAATCGGCTCGTAAATAAATGGCGTGAGGCCGAGCGTGAGGGCGCCAAGTGATGCGAGCATCAGCTTCCACCGCAAAAGTGTCCGCCAGTGTGTCGTCATGATCGCAAGCCCCGTCGCAGGCAGTGCAAGGAACCCGGCTGGGTGATTGGCGTAACCGAGTCCGATCAGAAATGCAGCGAGTACGAGCAGGCGATCTGCGCGCTTCGACGTTGGATTCTCGATCCAGCGCAGGACGAGCCATGTCGTCAGTGTGAGAAACAGCAGCGAGACTGTGTAGACCTTCTCGTTGACGACCGACTGGTTCCACACCGTGAAAGCCGTCGCCCCAAGCAGCGTCGCGATGCCGGCGACAATTCGGCGCTGCCACCGATCTTCGATCCAGCGCGCGACAATGCGCTCGGTAATGAGGAACCAGAGTCCCGCCGAGCAGGCGCTGGCGAGTGCCGCGAGAATGTTGATCTTCGCCGCGTAGGAGACGTGGATTGGCAGCAATGCGAACGCATGGGCGAGCAACATGAAGAACGGATTGCCGGGCGGGTGTGGAATGCCGAGCACCTTCACCGCAGCCATGTATTCGCCGGTGTCCCACATTGCGACGGTCGGCGAAAGAGTCAGCAGATAGAGAGTGAACACCAGCGCAGCGGCGATAGCAGCCGCGGTGTAGGCGGGCTCGGAAGCGAAATTGCTCTCAGCGGTTCGTCTCATCATCTTTGAAAAGTGGTGACGTTCAATCTCGGAGTTGGTCGGGTAAGCCGGAAGGGTCGCGACGCTAACCAAGAGGAGCAATGGGTCGAAAGATCGTCTACTGGGGCAGCACGATCATCGCGTGCCTGGCGCTGTTCGGATCCTTGTCATACCTGACCGGCAGTGAGCAAGTCGTCGCCGGATTTGCCAAAGCCGGTTATCCGCAGCACCTCCGCATCGTACTCGGCATTGCCAAGCCGATCGCGGCGATCGTGCTGCTGTTGCCGAGCTTCGCATTGCTGAAGGAATGGGCCTATGCCGGCGTAACCTTCGCGCTGGTAATGGCGACGATCTCTTCGTACTTGTCCGAAGGCGGCGTGAAATTCCTGGCTCCGATGGCGCTCCTCGCTCTGGTGGCCGTCTCGTATTTCACCAGACCTCCAAGCCGGCGATTACTCGGACGCGCCGCAGTCACGGTGAGCGCCGGCTAAGACTCATTCCAAAAGCAGTCAACCGCCCGGGTGATACACGCGCTCGGTGTGTCCCTTGAGCTGAGAAGGATAGAAGTACACGTCCCTCAGATTCCCCGTGCTATAGCGCAGCGCCTCGTCGTTGAAGTGGGGTGACGACGGATTTCCGCTCTCGCCACCAGCAGTTATCGCCCGCGCGCGCACGCTGTCGCCGAACTCGACGACGGCAACAAAGCTGTTGCCACTGGTGCCGTACCACTTCTTCGTGCCGGGATAAGGGCGAGCAGCGAACGATGCGAGCGATCCCCATCTGGACGAAGTGAACGGCACCGGAATACTCGGCGCGGCATCGTCGAATTTCGGAAAGATGTCATCTGTGATGCGCTGGAATCGATTGATGTCGCCCCACGGCGTCTGCCATCTACCGAAATCCTGCTCGAGCCGCTTGCTCGCGGCTGCCAGTGACTGAAGCCGCTCCGCATCGGTCGCGCGCTCGATGACGTACGTCTCCCCTGACATCCGGGCTGCGCGTGCTTCGGCGCCAACGCGATTCATGACATCCTCCCCCCAAAACACTGCGAGCGATGTCGGAATGGAATTGGTCGCCCACCGATAGTCCCATCCACGGAGCGCGTCGATCTGATCGCGGAGGCCAGCCTTCTGTGGATCGGTCGCAGGAAGTCTGTCGTAAGACTGTAGCAATCCCGGAATCATCCGCGCAAAGGATGGCAGCCAGCCGTCGTACGCCGCGGCGATCAGTGATGCGATGGTGAAATCCTTCTTCTCAGGAAGAACGCGCAGCGCGTGCCGCCCGCGCGGAGATTCCTCCGTGCTCAGCTCCACATAGCGAGGAAAATTCTCCCGCTTCGGGCTATTCGCTCCCGCCGCCGACCACGGCCAGTTGTTGCTGTTGTACACCCAGCCATTGGGCGGATTGATCGCGTTCGGAGATTCGTCGATCGACAGCACGCCGTGCCACTCCGTACGCGGATCACTGCCGTCGACGGGATGAGTCCAGTCGAACGATGTGTCGCGCCGCGGAACGAAGTTGGAATGGAAGTACGCGATGTCGCCGTCGGCGTCCGCGAACAGCGTGTTGTTGGACGAATTGGTGTGCAGCTCCAGCGCATGGCGGAATGATTTGAGATCACGCGTCTTCATCCGCGTGAACGATTGGATCAGCGCGTCGAGCGGCCGCTGCATCAGTCGCACTGCCACCCATTTTCCGTCCTGCTCGCGCACGATCGGACCCTGATGGGTGTGGAATATTGTGAAGTTCTTCTGCGCCATCCCCTGCGGAGTTCGATAGCGAATCACGGCTTTGTCTTCCGTCACCGGCCGCTGCGCCGCGCCGTAGCGATAAACGAAGTGATCGCCTGCCTTCGTCACAGTCTCGAGATATTCGTCGATGTTGTCAGCGCCCGTCGAGGTGTGCATCCAGCCCGCGCGGTCGTTGAAGCCCTGATAGACGAAGAACTGCCCCCACGTCACCGCACCGTAAGCATTCAGACCCTGCTGACTCGTCACCTGCACTTCGGCGCGGAAGAAAAACGACGTATGCGGGTTGATCAAAAGCAGCGCGTGATGTGAAAGCGTATTCATCGGCGCGATGGCAACACCATTGGAGCCGCGGTCCGCGTCGCGTCGCACGGGCTCCGCAAAGGCGACGTTTGGTGATGCGCCGTAGAACGCCGCGAGCTGCGCGAGATTCACCGACTCGATGTCGGGCCCGATGCTGCCGTCGCTGAACGCGAGCGGCATCCACGGCTCGAAGTGCGTGATGACTTTCGGCTTCACCTCAGGATGCTTGTAGAGGTAGAAGTTCAAGCCGTCCGCCCAGGCGCTCATCACAGATTGCAGCCATGCCGGCGCTCGCGAGTAAATCCGTCTCAGCGAATCCGGATTGTTGATCAGCCGATATCTCAAGTCGCGGTAGATCGCCCCCTCGCCCTCCGACTCGGCGGCCCGTCCCAGCGCAGTCAGGTAGTTGGTCTCGACCCGATTGAAATCGTCTTCGGCCTGCGCGTAGAGGAGACCGAACACCGCGTCGGCGTCGGTCTTACCCGAGATGTGCGGAATCCCCCAGTCATCGCGAGTGATCGTCACGTTTTGCGCTTCGCGCGACCAGCGGCTGATGTCCGTGCGCGAAGGAGTCTGCCCGGCAATGGCGTCGGCGGTCGATGCGAGCGCGGCGAGAAGGAGGCAGCAAACGAGTGGACCTGGATATTTCGGCATGAATGAACGATAGCCGCGACTGCATCGCCCGTCGACCCAACCGAACTGCCATGCAACACAACCAGGAAAAACGTTGCCCTCTACACCAGTGTAGACTTACACGTCTTCCGATTGTCCGGAGGTTGAATGGAGATTGCCGTCGCGCAGCGTGACGTGCGTACGACATTCATGGGTGGGTTTGCGGGTCAGCTCGTCTCGGGTGTGATCTGGGCGATATCGGCGGCTTTGGCCACGTGGCGCTCTCAGGCCAGTGCGATGGTCACGCTCGTCGTGGCGGGAATATTCATTTTTCCCTTGACCCAGTTGCTGCTGCGCGCGATGGGGAAACGCGCATCCCTCCCGAAAGGCCATCCTATGAACGGGTTGGCAATGCAGGCCGCATTCGTGCTGCCGCTGATGCTACCGCTCGTCTTCGCCGCGACCGCATACCGGCGAACGCTGTTTTACCCGGCGTTCATGATTGCCCTCGGCGCTCATTACCTCCCTTTCATTTTCCTCTACGGGATGTGGCAGTTCGGTGTGCTCGGCGCGCTGCTCATTGGATCAGCTTTTGTTCTGGTTCTGTTCGCGCCGGCGATGTTCGCGCTGGGCGGCTGGCTTACAGCCTTCGCTCTTATAGTATTTGCGTTTGTGGGCCGGAGCGTGGCAAAGCGAGATCACGGCTTGTAGATCGTCCCGTCTTTCATCACCAGCTGTACCTGGCGAATGGCAGAGATGTCTTTCGTCGGATCGCCCTTCACCGCAATCAGATCGGCGAGATAGCCGTCCTTCACCTGACCGAGCCTGTCGCCCATGCGCAGCATCTTCGCGTCGATCGATGTTGCGGAGCGGAGCGCGGCAAGTGGGGTCATTCCGTAAGCAACGAGCATCTCGATTTCGCGCGCGTTGTCGCCATGCGTGAACACGCCGACATCGCTGCCGTTGCAGATTGTCACGCCGGCGTCGAGCGCATCCTTGAAACTTTTCTTCTTGTCGACGATTGACGGCGGGTCAGGATCGACGCCTTTGCGCCAGCCGCCGTACTGCAGGATCGCGTCGCCGGCAGCGAGTGTCGGCACCAGACAGATGCCGCGGTCGTGCATCATCTTGAATACTTCGGGCGTGCCGTGATCTCCGTGCTCGACGCTCGACACACCCGCAACGATCGCTCGGCGCATTCCTTCGGCCGTTGTTGCGTGCACCGTCACTGGCCGTCCCGAGCTGTTCGCGATATCGACCGCTTCCTTGAGCTCGTCGAGAGTGAATGTCGGCTCGTTCTCCCCGTTCGGTCCCCAGCGGTAGTCGGCGTAGATCTTCACCCAGTCAGCGCCGTGTTTGATCTGATCGCGCACGACCTGCGCCATTTGCTCTAGCCCACTCGCTTCCTGCCCGCCTTGCGGGATGTCGCTTTGGTATTCGGGAGTGAACCCGGCCGGACCATAGGCGCCGGTCGCCACGATCGCGCGCGTTGAGACGAACATTCGCGGGCCCGGAATTATCCCCTGATTCACCGCTTGCTTGAGCCCGACATCGGCGTAGGCCGCGCCTTCAGTGCCCAGATCGCGCAAGGTTGTAAAGCCGGCCATCAGTGTCGCTCTCAAATGATTCACCGCGCGCGCCGTGCGCAGCGCCAGTGATTCGTGCAGCACCTGATCGTTCCACGACGTCTCGTTGTACGGATGGAGCAGCACGTGCGAATGCGCGTCGATGAGGCCCGGCATCAGCGTCGTGCCCGGGAGATTGATCGTTGTCGCACCAGCTGGGGCGTTGATCTGACTCCGCGGGCCAGCGGATACGATCTTGTTGCCGGTGACGAGCACCGCCCATCCTGCGTGCGGCGCGTCGGTTACTCCATCCCATACCTGATCGGGAACGAGCAGCGTCGTAGTCACCGGAGCGGCAGGCGCTCGAGCACGCACCTGTGCCCCGGTGGTCGCGCTGATCGCCAAAGAGAATCCGCAGGCCAATATCGAGAATTTCATCCGCATACCATCTTCACAGGTGAATGATGTGACTGGCTTACTCTACCCGTGCTCGCGCAGCCGCAACAGCGGGCAGCGCTTCGACATCCTCAAAATCCGCCGGCTGGCCGTGCAGCGCAAATCCAGGCAGCGTGGTGTTGACGACGGTGTAAAAAACCAGCGCGCCGGCCAGCGCCGGCGAGAGATCGAACCTGTCGACGAGTATGCCGAGGATGACGAGAGTGAAGACGAGCGTCGGGATCAGCGCGCTGCCCACCCGGCGCGAGGTGATGAAGCGTTCCCTCAGCGCGACTTTGCGGTGAAGTGATATCACGCCGATACGCAGCGGCACCAGCACCGCGACCAGCAGCATCCCAATCGCCAGTGCGCTCCACGACAAATGCTCGGCGAGAATCTCCGTCCCGGCGTGGAAGAAGTAGAACGGAATGAACACGGAGCCAAATGCCTCGAGCGCATCCACAATCTTCTCTGATGACATCGCCGGATGCTTGGTGCGAAAGCGCTGCGCGGCGACACCGACCAGGAACGCGCCGACGAGATAGTAAACGCCGAGTAGCCGGGTGGCGTACGCACAGGCAATGCCGACGAGGAGCAGAAAGGCGAATTCGGATCTCGGTGCGTAGGGGGCAATCAACTTTGCGAAGGTGTGGAACGCGACTGGAATCACGATTACCACCGCCGCCATCGCCGCGATCGACAACAGCAGCTGCTGCACAGACGTGGATTGCAGAATAAAGAACAGCGCCGTCAGCGCGATCAGCTCCGATGCGATTGCATACGCGCGCACCGTATTCTGCTCGGCGGACGTCAGGCCGAAGGAGGAAAGCGTCGACAAAATAAATCCTGTGGGAAAG
>JADMIO010823550.1_pt1 | contig 11101 bp, 6 predicted proteins | sample 8958161 | NCBI WGS metagenome assembly JADMIO01 (sample SAMN16585339, study PRJNA669376) | soil metagenome | isolation source: Crop rotation soil | place: USA: Cullars Rotation, Alabama | collected 2011 | reverse complement strand
CTTTCCCTGGCGGTAGTTGCCGCGCTCGACGGCATCCGGCCGCAGCGCCGCCTCCTTGACCGGGCGGCGCACGGCGGCCCCGCTGCCGTCGTGCAGGCTGACGCGGTCCGGCGTCAGGTGCACGACATCGCCGTCTTCCATGTAGATGAAACGGCGGGTCTCCCCGAGCAGCGCGTAGATGTCCGACGCCAGGTATTGCGCGCCTTCACCCAGCCCGACCACCATCGGCGAGCCGCGGCGAGCGCCCACCACCTCATGCGGCAGTGCGGCGGCGACGACGGCAATCGCGTAGGCGCCTTCGAGCCGCGCGATGGTGGCCTGGACGGTGGCCAACAGGCCGAGTCCCTGCTGCAAGTGGTGGTCGAGCAGGTGCGCGATGACTTCCGTGTCGGTATCCGAGTCGAAGGCATAGCCGAGGCCCACCAGCTCGGCGCGCAGGCTTTCATGGTTTTCGATGATGCCGTTGTGCACGACCGAGACCCGCTCCTTCGACGTCTGCGGATGCGCGTTGCGCTCGCTGGGCACGCCGTGGGTGGCCCAGCGCGTGTGCGCGATGCCAGTCTCCGCGGCGACAGGGTCGTTCGCGTACAGGGCTTCCAGTTCGCGCACCTTCCCTTGCGTGCGTAACCGCCTGAGGCCGCCGCTGGATTGCAGCGCCAGTCCGGCCGAGTCGTAGCCACGGTATTCGAGGGCCTTCAAGCCGTCGATCAGCAGAGGCGCGATGTTCTTCCTGGCGGCGATGCCGACAATTCCACACATGTGAGCCTCCAATCGGTCGCGGGCTTGGTGCGCCCGAGCGGCCGGCAACGGTGACGCGCGAGGGTGATCCGGCGCGATTCGGGATTCGATGATCGACGTATTCGCGCCGTCGGGTTGCGGCAGCCGGGAGACGGCTGCGGGCATCCCGCTGACGCCGAGTCGGCCTACGCCGGCCCAGCACGTCTGGCCGGGAGAAACAGATCGCGCCGTGTTCCGCTCGATCCTTGGGGCCGACTCAAGCAAAAGGGGCCCTCGCGGGCCCCTTTTGCGGTTTCAGCGGTTGCCTGCGCTTACTCGCGCATGCGGGATCCGACCGCAGCAAAGCCGATCAGCAGCATCAATGCAGCCAGCAGGAGGCGCATCTCCGCGCCCAGCGCCGGCACCGGGACGGCAGCGGCGAGGGTACCGGCCGGACACACGACGACGAAGAACGCCGTGGAGGTCGCGCCACCGGTCACGGTCTGCGTGCACTGGAAGTTGGCCGTGATCGGCGCAGCACCGGCGATGCAGGTCAGGCCGATGTTCTGCACGGCATTGTTGCCCGCGGTGAACGTGAGGTTGACCGCGCCCGCACCCGCGAAACTGCCGGCACCGGCACCCGAGAACGAACAGTTGTTCAAGGTGGTGGTGCCGCTATTCACCCCGCCCGAGGGCGTGACTGCAATGTCGCCGATACCGGTGGAACCTGCCGTCGTGACGCCGGTGAAATTGACCGGGCCACCCGTGCCGGCGCTCGCGCCTGCCGCGGGATTGAACGACAGCGACGGGCCCACCGGCGCGGCGACGCCGGCCGGACAATTCACGACCCAGAAGCGCGTGCTGGTGGCACCACCGGCGATGGTTTCCGTTGCCTGCAGGTTCGAGGTCTGCGCGACAGCCGTCGAGAGGCAAGTCATCGTGATGTTCTGCGCGGTGTTGACGCCGGCCGTGAAGGTCAAGGTGGCCGCGCTGGTCACGGTGAAGGCACCTGGCGTACCGCCGGTGAACGAGAACGCACCAACCGTGGTGGTCCCGCCGCCAGAGCCGCCGGACGGCGTTGCCGTGATCAGGCCCGTGCCGGTGGTCCCGGGCGTGGTCACGCCAGTGAAATTGACCGGACCGCCGGTGCCAGCGGAAGCACCCGCTGCCGGGTTGTAGGTGATGCTGGGACCGACCGGCGGGTTGCCGGCCGGGCAGTTCAACACCCAGAAGCGCATGAACGTCGCTCCGTTACCATCCACCACCGGTGCATTGCCCTGTCGGATTTCATTGCACTGCAGGTTCGTCGTTTGTGCAGCCGCGGTCGACGTACACCCGAGGTTGATGTTTTGCGGGGTGTTGGTGCCCGCGGTAAACGTGAGATTCACCGCAGCCGCGCCCGAGAAGTTGGCTGCGGCACCGCCAGAGAAGGAACATCCGTTGATCGTGGTCGTGCCCGCCGCAGCGCCGCCCGACGGCGTTGCGGAGATCAGCCCGGTGCCCTGGGAACCGATCGCCCCGACACCCGTGAAGTTCACCGGACCACCCGTACCAGCCGAGGCACCGGCCGCCGGGTTGTAGGCGATGTCCGGACCGAGCGGGTTCGCCCCGGCCGGGCAATTGACGACCCAGAAGCGCGTGCTCGTCGCACCGCCCTGGATGGTTTCGGTCGCCTGCAGGTTCGCCGTCTGCGCTGCACCCGTCGAGGCGCACGTCATCGTGATGTTCTGTGCAGTGTTCACGCCAGCAGTGAAAGTCAGCGTCGCGCCACTCGTTCGGGTGAAAGCCGCGGCATTCGCGCCAGTGAAGGAGAACGCGGTGAGCGTGGTCGTGCCGCCGCCAGCGCCACCGGACGGAGTCGCCGAAATGGTGCCGTTACCGGTCGAGCCCGGGGTGGTCACGCCGGTAAAGTTCACAGGACCGCCCGTACCCGCAGAAGCGCCAGCAGCCGGGTTGTAGGTCAGGCTGGGGCCAACCGGGGCCACGACGCCGGCCGGGCAGTTCACAACCCAGAAGCGAGTCGACGTCGCGCCGCCCGTAATGGTTTCAGTCGCCTGAAGATTGGCCGTCTGCGCTGCAGCAGTCGAGGTACACGTCATGGTGATGTTCTGCGCCGTGTTGACCCCGGCAGTAAACGTCAGGGTCGCCGCGCTGCTCACGGCAAACGCGCCGGCGTTCGCTCCGGTAAACGAGAACGAGCCAACCGTCGTCGTGCCGCCACCGGAACCGCCAGAAGGCGTCGCGGAGATCGTGCCGTTGCCGATCGTCCCGGGCGTGGTCACGCCGGTGAAATTGACCGGACCGCCGGTTCCCGCCGACGCGCCCGCCGCCGGGTTGTAGGTAATGCTCGGTCCGACGGCACCGGCCACGCCGGCCGGGCAATTGACCACCCAGAAGCGGGTGCTGGTGGCGCCGCCGGTAATGGTTTCAGTCGCCTGCAGGTTCGCGGTTTGTGCCGCAGCGGTCGAGGTGCAAGTCATCGTGATGTTCTGCGCGGTGTTGACGCCGGCAGTGAATGTCAGCGTAGCGCCGCTCGTGCGCGTGAAGGCTCCCGCATTCGCCCCCGTGAAGGAGAATGCACTCAGCGTGGTGGTGCCACCGCCAGCGCCGCCGGACGGAGTGGCCGAGATGGTGCCGTTGCCGATCGTGCCCGGCGTGGTCACGCCGGTGAAATTGACCGGACCGCCGGTGCCCGCGGACGCGCCCGCCGCCGGGTTGTAAGTCAAGCTCGGACCCACCGGAACCGCCGCGCCAGCCGGGCAATTGACGACCCAGAAGCGAGTCGAGGTCGCGCCACCGGTGATGGTTTCCGTCGCCTGCAGGTTGGCCGTTTGTGCGGCAGCCGTCGAAGTACAGGTCATGGTGATGTTCTGCGCCGTATTGACGCCGGCCGTGAACGTCAGGGTTGCGCCGCTGGTCACGGCAAAAGCACCAGGATTCGCGCCGGTGAACGAGAACGAGCCAACCGTCGTGGTGCCGCCACCGGAGCCGCCGGACGGGGTGGCCGAGATCGTACCGTTGCCGATCGTGCCTGGCGTGGTCACGCCCGTGAAGTTGACGGGACCGCCGGTGCCAGCGGATGCGCCCGCCGCCGGGTTGTACGTAATGCTCGGTCCCACCGGAGCTGCGGCACCAGCCGGGCAATTCACCACCCAGAAGCGAGTGCTGGTAGCGCCACCGGTGATGGTTTCAGTCGCCTGCAGGTTCGCGGTCTGTGCCGCTGCGGTCGAGACGCAAGTCATCGTGATGTTTTGCGCGGTGTTGACCCCGGCGGTGAACGTCAGGGTTGCGCCGCTGGTGCGCGTGAAGGCGCCCGGGTTCGCGCCGGTGAACGAAAACGCGCTCAGCGTGGTGGTGCCGCCGCCGGAACCGCCGGACGGGGTTGCCGAAATGGTGCCGTTGCCGGTCGAGCCCACGGTGGTGACGCCCGTGAAATTGACCGGACCGCCGGTGCCTGCGGAAGCGCCAGCAGCCGGGTTGTACGTCAGGCTCGGACCGACTGCGCCGGCGACGCCCGCCGGACAATTGACGACCCAGAAGCGCGTCGAGGTCGCGCCGCCCGTAATGGTTTCGGTCGCCTGCAGGTTGGCCGTTTGCGCTGCTGCAGTCGAGGTGCAGGTCATGGTGATGTTCTGCGCCGTGTTGACTCCGGCGGTGAACGTCAATGTTGCGCCGCTGGTCACCGTGAACGCGCCGGGATTGGCGCCCGTGAACGAGAACGAGCCTAGGGTCGTTGTCCCGCCACCGGATCCACCCGACGGCGTCGCCGAAATCGTCCCGCTGCCCGTCGTGCCTGGCGTGGTCACGCCCGTGAAATTCACTGGCCCGCCAGTACCCGCGGAAGCGCCCGCTGCAGGGTTGTAGGTGAGGCCGGGACCCGTGGCCGCGCCGGTAACGGTGATTGAGCCGGGTGACAGCGTGCAGACCACCGTGTTGGCGTTACTGTCGAAACAGCCGCCGCCCGGAAAGGTTGTCGTGAGGGCCAGCGGATAGCTTGCCGCAGCAACGCCCGCCGCGATCGTGAAAGTGATGTTGCAATAGATGTTAGTCGCGACGTCACTCGATCCAGGGGGCGGCAGAACCGTAACAAACCCGCTTGGATCATTGACGGCGCAGGATCCGCCGTTGGCCCCTGCGGCCGTGGCGTCGAAATTCGTTGTGTTGTAGGTGACTCGCGCAGTGAAGTCCGCAACCGGAGCCGACGCGTTTCGCGTGAAGGTCACTGGAATTTGAGCGGGCGTCGTCGCGCCTCCCGGAGGCCCGGACGCGGTTCCAACGGAGAGTGTCTGTGCGCTGATCGACGCGCTGAGGCTCATGAAGGCGCATAGGCCAAGCAAGGCAGTTGAAGTTCTTTTCATTTTTTGTCCGCTCCGACTCAATGACTTGGTGGCGACTGTTGACGCACCTGAAAGCACGATTACCCGCGCGCCGGCAGGCCCGCGCAATCGCTGGCGAGGATACAACGGCGTTTGCAACAAATCTTGCGCAAGACGCTTTTTATCGACCAGAACCTGGACCGCGGGCACAAAAAAGGGGCCCTTTCGGGCCCCTTTTTGTTCAACAGTTGCGTTTGGATCAGTTGCGGACGCGGAACCCGACAACCGCCAGGCCCAGCAGCAGCATCATCGCAGCCAACAGGATACGACCCTGCTCGCCGAGCGCCGGAACCGGCACGATGTCGACCGTGGGCGGTGCAACGCCACCCGGGCAGGACAGCGTGAACACGTTCGGAGCCGGAGCGGTGCAACCGGCGGTCGAAACGGCCGGGGTGCAGGTCAGCGTGGCCGTTGCCGTGGTCAGGTTGGTGTTAGTGCAGCTGGCGGACACCGTGCCACTCGGCGTTGCCGTGGTCAGGACCAGCGGATTCGGAACGGTCGTGATGGTGAACGTGGAACCCGCAGTGACGGCGGACGTCACGCAGTTGATCGCCTGCGTGTTCGGTGCGACCAAGCCAGTGACGGTGTACGTCGTCACCAAGCCGTTCGCGCCACCGTTGGTCAACGAGATCGTGCCGTTCGCCGGGGTTGCCGACAGCGTCGGGCACACCAGACCGGAGCCGCAGTTGATGGTGAACGTACGCGTTGCCGTCGGGTTCGCCGAGTTGGCCGGGATCCGCTCATTCACCGTGACCGTGAACGGCTCCGGCGCCTGGACGACCGGGCACGTGCAACGGATGTCGCCAGCGTCAGCCGCCAGTGCGACGAAGTCGAGCGTGCTGCCACCCGTCGGAACGCCTGCTTCCGTCACGAACGCACAGACCATGGACGGAGTCGGGCTGAACGGAGGACCCGCGTAGACGGCGGCCAGCGTCTCGAGGCGCGACGTCGCGGCAAGGCCAGAACCTGCACCGTTGCACGGCGAGCCATCCGTCGGGCAACCCACCTGGATCACCGTTGCCGCACCGGAAGCCACATTGATGGTCGTGCCAGCAGCCGGGGCGTACGTGATCGTCGGCGGGGTGTTGACACCTGCGACGCCAGCCGGGCAGTTCACCACCCAGAAACGGGTGGACGTGGCACCGCCAGTGATCGTCTCGGTCGCCTGGAGGTTGGCCGTCTGAGCCGCTGCCGTCGACAAACACGTCATCGTGATGTTTTGCGCCGTGTTCACGCCGGCCGTAAACGTCAGGGTAGCCGCGCTGGTCACCGTGAAGGCGGCCGCATTCGCACCCGTGAAGGAGAACGCGCCGACCGTCGTCGTACCACCGCCCGAACCGCCCGACGGGGTTGCCGTGATCATGCCCGTGCCAGTCGTACCCGGCGTCGTGACGCCGGTGAAGTTGACCGGACCACCCGTACCAGCCGAAGCACCGGCCGCCGGATTGTAGGTAATCGTCGGACCCACCGCGCCGCCGCCACCGGTGACCGTGATCTGCCCCGGGGTCAAGGTGCACGCCACCGTGTTTGCGTTGGTGTCGAAGCAACCGCCACCCGGGAAGCTGGTGATCGGGGTCAGTGCGTAGTTGGCAGCAGCGACACCCGCAGCAATGGTGAAGGTGATGTTGCAATAGACGTTGGTTGCCACGTCCGAGGACCCCGGAGGCGGCAACACGGTTACGAACCCGCTCGCGTCGTTCGCCGAGCAGGAACCGCCATTTGCTGCTGCAACGGTCGCGTCAAAGTTCGTCGTGTTGTAGGTGACGCGCACGGTAAAATCCGCCACCGGCGTTGCGGCGTTACGCGTAAACGTGACCGGCGTCAGCGCGGGCGTGGTGGCGCCTGGGGAAGGACCCGTACTGGAACCGACCGAGATCGTCTGGGCAAAGGAAGTCGTTGCGGTGAGGGCCGCAACGACTGTTGCAAGAAGCAGCAAAGAGCGTTTCATTGTCGAACTCCGTCGTCTAAATGTTGTTGTTTTACTTTTCGGCGGAAACAAAGGTCGTCGATTCGATCTTGTTGGCGTCCTTGTCAGCCGCAAGGAAGTGTATCACCGAGGCTTTGTCGGCCGAGGCGGTGTTGATGGAAATCGAACCCACGCGCAGCGTGCCCTTCGGCAGCGGAAGATTGCTGTCGTTATAGACCAGCCCGACGACCATCCCCTTGACAAAGGAGCACTGGCCCACGTGGGACTTCGGGAGGTCAGCCATGCACTTGCTCAGATCGACGCGCGCCGATTCGCCACCCGGTACAGCGATGCGAAAATCGAACGCAACGGCATTGCCAGAGCTCACATAGTCCAGACCGACGGCGCGCGAGGCGCCCTTGGCGCTCTCGGTCACCAACAACTGATCAGCCATCGCCGCGCCCGAAAAGGCAAGGAGGGCCGCTACCATCAAAGTGCGCTTCATGAATGTATCTCCGTTCAAGGACAGGTGGCGGCGGCGAGGATCATGTTGGTGATGGCGATACGGTCTTGTCCACCGATCGCGCCATCTTCGTTCGCATCCGGTTGACCCCTCGGCTGGGTACCCGTGCCGAGAATTTCGTTCGTCACGAGAATGCGGTCTTGCGAACCAATTGCACCATCGGCAGCACCGCCGGCGCCGCCACCTGCGTCGCCACGACAAAGCCGACCAGGAACCGTGGTACGGCGCGAATCATACTCATCGAAATAGACCGGAGCGGTCACTGCCGTTGCGCCGGTGATCAGGCCCATCTGCGTGTCGGTAATCGAGTCGGCGGTGTTCGCCAGGCCGGTGAAATTCACGGTGCCCGCAACCAGAGCCGGGACGCTGCCGCCACTGTTGCCAGTGACCGTGGCCGTCATGGTGCCCGTCGTTGCCGGACTCACCGTGCCCGCGGTCCACGACAGCTCGATCGAGTAGTAGCGGTTGTCGACGACCGTGACGTTCTGCGCCGCGCCACCCGTGTTGGTGGTGAAGCTCAGCTGGTTGCCGTCATGCGTGATGTTGATGATGCTCGTGCCACCCGTGTTTCGCGCGCGGAACACCGGGGTGGTCCCCGTGATGTCGCCAGTGAAATAGTAAAAGCGAATCTTGATGCCCTTCTCGTCGGCAGGCGTGTTGTCCTGGACGAAATGCGCACCGGTCGTACCGACGCGCAGGCTGCAGGCGCCGGAGTAGCGGCTGAACCCGGTGGAGGGGCCGCCGGTGTCGGCAACGGTGAGGCCGGTCGCGGACGACCAGGCGGAGATGGCGCAGGCCGACGCGAGGTTCGCGCCGAACATCAGGGCGGCGGCGATGGCCGAACCCAAGAGCAACTTACGATTCATGAGGTGTACCTCGTAGCTGGAGGAGGCGAGCCGAATGCGGTGCCAAGCGGAGCTTCCGCGGCACCTCACTGCACAAGGTTAACATGGCCCTGTACGGAAGATAAAGACGCGGGAACTGCAGAAGCTCTCTCAAGGTCGAAAAAATTTCCGTGCGTGCGCACGCGGCGCATCTTCACCCGGCGACTCAGCGGCCTTTGTTGGATTCTTGCATCGGAAAAGTCGTCGATGCGTCAAGAAGAATGCTCTGCCGCGAGGCGTTCGAGCCCGGCGAGTTCGGCCGGCAGGAAGCCGGCCGCGAGCCGCGCCGGATAATTGAACGGCGGTCGCACGCGGTCGCTGCCGAAACGCTGCAGGAGCCCGAGGAAAGCAGGACCGGAGTCGAGCCCGGCCTCATGGCAGGCATGCCGGAACCACCGGGTCCCGACAGCCACGTGGCGCACTTCTTCGGCGAGGATGAGTTCGAGGATCGCTACCGTCGCCAGATCGCCGGCGGCCCGCGCGCGCTCGATCATCGCGGGTGTGACGTCCAGGCCACGCGCTTCGAGCACGCGCGGCACCAGCGCCATGCGCGCGATGAAATCGTGCGCGGTGTCGGCCGCCATCGTCCACAGGCCGTCGTGCGCCGGGAAGTCGCCGTAGGCATGACCGAGCTCTTTTAGACGGCATTCGAGCAGGGAGTAATGGCGGGCTTCGTCGACGGCGACGCTGGCCCAGTCCAGGTAGTACGCCGTCGGCAATCCGCCGAAGCGGTAGACGGCGTCCCACGCCAGGTTGATCGCGTTGAACTCGATGTGGGCCACTGCGTGCACCAGCACCGCGCGCCCGAGCGTACTGCCGAGCTTGCGCTTGTGCAGATCGCGCGGCGCGACCAGCGGCGGGCGCGATGGGCGCCCGACCACTGCGTGCGGCGACTCGACCACCACCGCCGCGTCGCCCTCGGAGTCCTGCTGAAGCGCGCCTGCGGCGGCCGCGATGGCGGCGCCAGCCCTGGCAGTCAGCGCAAGCTTCTGGACCGGTTCGGTTTCCCGCAGGCATGCGAGCGCGATCCCCCGCACTTCGGCAATGGTCGCGGGCGTTGGCACCGGGAAGGCTCCGGCGGGCGCCGCCAGCGAGCTCACACCGTCGCCTGGTCGCGTCGAATCTGCTTGGCTTCGTCGGAGCGCAGCAGTTCGAGCTGCTGCAGGTAGGATTCGCCGAGACCGGTGACGTAGGCGCCACTGAAGCAGGAGGTGTCGAAGGCCTTCAGGTCGGGATTGCCTTCCTGGACCGCCGCGATCAGGTCGTCGAGGTCCTGGTAGATCAACCAGTCGCAGGCTATGAAAGCCTCGATCTCCGCTTCGGTGCGCTCGTGCGCGACCAGCTCCGCCGCGGCCGGCATGTCGATCCCGTAGACGTTCGGGTAGCGCACCGGCGGCGCGGCCGAGGCGAAGTAGACTTTGCGGGCGCCGGCGTCGCGCGCCATCTGCACGATCTGCTTGGACGTGGTGCCGCGCACGATCGAGTCGTCGACCAGCAGGACCACCTTGTTGCGGAACTCGAGCTCGATCGCATTGAGCTTGCGGCGCACCGATTTCACGCGTTCCTTCTGGCCCGGCATGATGAAGGTACGGCCGATGTAGCGGTTCTTGACGAAGCCCTCGCGGTACTCGACGCCGAGCGTTTTCGCGAGCGAGATAGCGGCGGCGCGCGAGGTGTCCGGGATCGGGATGACGACGTCGATGTCGTGCTCGGGCTTGAGCTTCCTGATCTTCAGCGCCAGGCGCTCGCCCATCCGCAGCCGCGCCTTGTAGACCGAGACGTCTTCCATCATCGAGTCCGGACGGGCGAGGTACACGTATTCGAAGATGCACGGCGCATGCAGCTTCGGTGGCGAACATTGTTGCGCCACGAAGGTGCCGTCGGCGCCGATCAGCACGGCTTCGCCCGGCGCGACGTCGCGGACGAGGCGGAAGCCCAGGATGTCGAGGGCGACACTTTCCGAGGCGATGGCCCATTCAACGCCGTCGGCGCTGTCGCGGCGGCCGATGACCAGCGGGCGGATGCCGTTGGGATCGCGGAAGCCGACCAGTCCGAAGCCGAGCACGAGCGCGACGACTGCGTAGCCGCCGACGCAGCGCCGATGTACGCCGGCGACGGCGTTGAACAGGTGGTCGGCGTCCAGCGGCACGCGCTCCTGCACCCGCAACTCGTGCGCGAGCACATTGAGCAGCACTTCGGAATCGGAGTCGGTGTTGATGTGCCGGCGATCTTCCGCGTAGACCTCGCGCTTCAGCGCCGGCGTGTTCGTCAGGTTGCCGTTGTGCGCAAGCGCGATGCCGAACGGCGAGTTCACGTAGAACGGCTGCGCTTCGGCAGCGCCCTCGGAACCGGTGGTGGGATAGCGGCAGTGGCCGATGCCGATGTCACCGACGAGTCGCGCCATCTGCGCGGGATCGAAGACGTCGCGCACGAGGCCGTTGCCCTTCGACAGGTGCAGCTTCTGGCCGTCGAAAGTCGCGATGCCAGCTGCATCCTGCCCGCGATGCTGCAGGACGGTCAGGCCGTCGTAGAGCGCCGTCGCAACTTCGCTGCGTCCGACGATGCCGATGATTCCGCACATGATCTGTCAAGCCTTTGGAGTAGGTACCGGGTCGACGCGTTCCGCGGGGAGCGTCGGGCCCGGCGCCGGCGTCGTGGCCGCGCCGTGGCATTCCCCAATGATCTCACGGGAAAG
>JADMIO011298142.1_pt1 | contig 11104 bp, 9 predicted proteins | sample 8958161 | NCBI WGS metagenome assembly JADMIO01 (sample SAMN16585339, study PRJNA669376) | soil metagenome | isolation source: Crop rotation soil | place: USA: Cullars Rotation, Alabama | collected 2011 | reverse complement strand
CGCGACAACTTGTCCACGTGGAATTCTAAGCTTAGGATCCCAATGTGCTGGAAAGCCGTGTTTTCGATGTGACCTTCGATCGGGAGCTTGCCGCTCCGATCCGAGGAACTGCCAAGGACGCACCGGACGATGCGCGACCCTACCGTGACCGCCGCTTCAATTGCGTTGGTGAGCTGCTCTTCCGCGGTCCCCTGCTTCGGATCGAAAAGGGTCGAAGTCGGACAGATGGAGCGCATGCCGAGTTCGACCTCGATGCCGACTTCGGCGGCGTGGGCGCGGACGCGCTTCAGGTTGTCCGGCTCGAGGTTGCCGATGAAACGCAGCTCGCTGAAGTGGACCACCTTGACGTTCCACTTGGCGCAGTAGTCGAGATACTGGATCGGCGTCCAGCCTTGCGAACGGATGCTGAAGAGGTCGACTCCGAACTTGACGTTAGCAGCGGCGGAAGCGGTGTGCGGCTTCAGCAGCGCCGCCGCGCCGGCGGCGAGGAAGGTGCGTCGGTCCATGGGGCGTATTTTACACCTTCATCCATCGGCCCTTGCCCGCAGACGCATAGCCCGCTTCGAGAATACAGCTCACGACGTAGCCGTCGTCGTATGTCTCGCGCGGAGGGCAGCCGTCGCGGACGCATTCGACGAAGTGCCGCATCTCGGCCTGATACCCGTAGGTGAACGCCTCCTCCGGGAGCGGCCGGGTCCAGCCAAAGTCAATGTCGGCCTTCTCGACGACGTAGCCGGCACTGTTGGTCGTGAAGCTCGCAATCGGCGTGCCGCGGGTCACATCGGTGAAGATGGAGCCCTCGGAGCCGTGGATCTCGTTGCGGAGGTCGAGCCCGCCCTTGGTTGTCCAGGATAGCTCGCAGTGGGCGATTCCGCCGCTCGACATTTTCATCGCGAGCAGCGCGTTGTCCTCACCCTTGGTCCGTTTGCCGTGAACCAGCGTGCCGAGCCACGCCATCGCTTCAACGACGCGGTCCTCCTTGCCGAAAAAATAGCGCGCGGCCTCGATGCAGTGAGGCGCGAGATCGTTCATGGCGCCGCCGCCGGTCTTCTCGATATCCCAGAAGTGCTCGCGATGCGGTCCGCTGTGCGATTCGCGGGAGCGCACCCAGATGACGCGGCCGATCCCACCTCGATCGATGGTCTCTTTTGCTTTGACGACGGCGGGCGCGAAAACCTCCGTTTCCGCGTAGCCGTGCATCGCTCCCGACTTCACCGCCGCTGCGAGCATTTGCCTTGCCTCGGCGCGGTTGCGGCCGAGTGGTTTGGTGCACACCTGGTTCCGCTTCGCCTTGGAGAGCGCGAGCGAGACCGGCAGGTGCGCCTCGTTCGGCAGCGCGATCACAAACAAATCGATGTCGTCGCGCGCGACGGCGCGATCGAGCTTGGTCGTCGATTCCGGGACGCCCCAGTTTTGCGCAAAACGCCGCGCGCCGGCGGCAGACCGCGAGTAGTTCAGGACGACCTGCTGGCCGTTGACGTTCTGCAGTCCCTGCATGTAGAAGTCGGCAACGAAACCGGAGCCGAGCATCGCAATCGAGATCGTCTTCATTCCTCTTTCGCCAGTGTGGAAGCGCTGTGGTCCTTAGTCGCGTCGAGCCACCCGACGTCCGCGGTAGAATCGCCGAAGCGCATCAGGCCGACCTCGCGGATGGCCGAGTCAGGCACTTTGCGCAACGGCGTGTAACGGGGGTGGTGCGCTTCCTTGTAGGGATCGTTGCGCGCAGCGTTGTAGCAGCAGATCATCGACCAGCGCGAATGGTCGGAGCGATTCTGGTCGGAGCGGTGAAGCAGGTTGCAGTGAAAAAACAGCGTATCGCCGGGCTCCATCTCGAGATGCACCGGTTCCAGTCGCTTGAGCGTTTCGCCCACGCGCTCATGGTCGGCGCCAGCCTGCTCGCCGGTGAGGGTGTGATCGATGCGGCCGAGGTGATGCGAGCCCTTGACCACCTGCAGGCAGCCGTTCTCGCGTGTGGCCCGATCGACGGCGATGAAGGCGCTGCACAGGAGGGGGAACAGGACGCCGTTCTGATACCAATAGCCGTAATCCTGGTGCCACGTCCACGCGCCGCCCACACGCGCATCCTTCATGATCATTTTGGAGTGGTAGTGGTAGACCTCGCCTTCGAGGAGCTTCTCCGCGGAGTTTACGATCGACTCGCAGCGCGCCACCATTCCGTAGATGGTGTCGCCGGGGTGATTCCACAGGGAGAGGCGCACCGTGCCGCCTTCGCCGTCGGCGCGGCCGAACGCGTGTTGATCGAGTGCGCGGTCTTCATGGGCGGCCTTGCTGATCAGGCGGATTTCTTCGGTCGTGAACATGCCGGGGGAGACAACGTAGCCGTCGCGGTGGTAGTCGCGAACTTCAGCGTCGGTGAGGGGACCGGTAGGCATCGAGCCTATAGTAGCGCGCGGCGGCGGCTGGTCGCGTTCGGAGAAAATGTTGTGATCGGTCTGACAATCGATGGGCAATTGTTCGCCGGGGACACTCTTTCGTCAATTACCGGTATTTCGTCTTTTGTTTCCCCAGGATCGTGATGTATACTTCCGGTGGAGAAATCGACTTTTGAGGGGCGTTGGACACGCGACCGTGTAATTGCTGGGTCAGGTTTTCCCTGTATGCGGCCGCAGTTTCGCGGGTCATCCCACCTCTCGCGAGAATAGCAAACGAGGCTTATGCACACATCGGTTCGCGTCGCAGTATTCGTAGCCGTATTAGCAGTGGTTGCAATGGCCACCCCAATTCTCGAACCCGCGCCTGACATATCGTCGTCCTTCCTGACAGTTTCGTTCAACGTTCTTACAGGCTTACTGACCGCGCAAGGCTTTGCCGACTCAGTTACCGTGATCGAGGCCGGGGTCCCAACCCTCCACGGAATCGCTTCCGGGTCGTTTTCCCTCACAGCGCAGATCAACAACCTCGGTGTCGCATCTTCAGGGATGCTGGCCATCGACGGCTGTGTTGCGGATTTGCCTGGCGCTCCTGGCTGTGGACCCGGTTTGCTGCTGTCCTCCAACGATCTCGTCTCATTCACTTTCGAGCCGATATCCGGCGGCGAACTCGATTTCGGGTTCTCCCTCTTAGGCGGCGACCTTCAGCCCGTCTATGGCGGCACGGCTGTCATTAAAATGAATTTCCTCGACTTTCCGGGGACCTTCGCGAGTAGTTTCTCCAGCTCGGACTTTTCCAATGTCGCCGACGTCGGTGTAGTCGCGACTCCTATTCCTGAACCGGGCACATGGTCTCTTCTCGTGACTGCCGGCGTCACGTTGTTCTCGCGGCTGGGTCGCAGAGTTCTGCGGAATCGCATGAACTGCGCGTGCGCTCAAGAGATAAGCCTCTAGTCCAGGAGGCGTCTTCAAGCCAGCATCGCACCGACGACGGCGAGGAAGGAACGAGCGCCAAACGGTTTCTGTAAGAACGGAGCCCTGCGATCGAGCAGCCCACGTTCGGCAAGTTCCGCGCCATCGGCGCCAGAGATGAACAGGACGGGCAAGCCGGGCCGCAGGTCGGCTAGCTGATGTGCGAGCCGGAAACCGTGCCCGAGCGCAAGGTTGACATCGCTGATTAACAGATCGATGCGACCTGGATAGTCACGGCACACCTCCATCGCGTGCGCTGCGCTGATCGACTCGACAACTTTGTGACCGGCAAGGCTCTCGAGCCAGCGCTTTAGAAGGGTCAACACCAGCGGGTCGTCGTCAACGACCATTACGGTCCTCCCCGCCGCCCCATCGGCGATGTCGCCGCCATTTAGTACCATTAGTTCTATCCTCTGACAAATTCTGGCCCGGTACAATATCAGCTTTTGACATGAACCGGCCTACTATCCTTAGTCAAGGGTGCTTGCGGCTCGTAAAGGGAGCTCACTCGTCAACACCTCTGGGTAATTCCGAACACCGGGGCTGGCGCCTTATTCAACGAAACCATTGAGTGGCCGTAAGTTCCGGCGCTCGCGACGGCGCCCCCCGAGCTATTCCGCCCGCGACGCAACTGAGGTTCTGATGGCTTCTGTCAGGGGTAGTATGCGTCAGGAATGGGCGCCGAGGTCGCCGCCGAATGTGTTGCTTCGGCACGCTTCCATTGATGGTCATCGCTTTCTTCGAGGCTTCTCGCGAGATCTACGAGCGGGTTGAACCGCAGGTTTGCGGCGCTGGGGTGTCGCGTCTGACTCGAGGCTTTGCAGCAACGGGCTCCGCTTTGCAGACCCGCTGCTGCCCGGCAGGATCTCCCGTTCGCCCGAGACCTGTCTTCCGCCGGATCCGGCTTGGTATCAACCACGCCATCTTACGTTCTGGCTTCCTCCGAACCGCGCGGTAGTACGCCGCCGTGTAACGCTGGTCATCTTGGCGTCACTTACTCGCGGCATGAAAAACCTCGCATGGTTGGCGCTAATGATTGCAGTAGTGGCAGCGGTTGGGCAGGAGACCTCCGGCCCGCGACCGCCGCTTCCATCCAAACCTTCAGCGTGTGCTGAACAAGATTCCTTAGTGCACGCGCAAACGCTGGACGAGCTCCGACTGTTGCGGCGCGAGGTTTGGGAGCTGCGAGTCGAAGCTCAACAGACCAGGACTTCTGCGGTCGAGCGTTCCCTCGAGGAGGTGCGCGCCGGGCGGCGGAAGCTCCAGGCGGAGGAGCAAGCTCTCACAATGCAGATGCAGCGTCTCGAGTCCCAACTCGCCTCAGCGCCGGCGGGTTCGGAGGAGCGAGTCCGTCTGGAAATCGAAAGGACGGAGCAGGGTCCAGCGGAGCTCGAAAGGATACGGACCGCGCAGATTGGACTCGCGGGCCAGGAGTCTGAGACTGAGCGGCGCCTGTTCGGCGAGCAGCAGCGCCTCGAGCTGTTGCAGCGCACCGGCAACGCGCCACCAAACTGAGGGGCGTGAAAGAGCAAAAACCAAGAAAGGCAACACAACATGAAAACCATACTTAGACCACTAGGCATCGCAACTCTCGCCATTGGCGCCTTGCCGGTTATCGGCTCGGCACAGAGCTGCAACTCGATGATTCAGAGTCTTAACACATGGCTGACAGGCGGCGTCGGCGTTACTCGCTACGTTACGGCCTACGTTTCTTCACACGCCTCCAATCATTCGGTGACATATGCGGCCGTCCCGATGAAAGCGGGCGCGGGTTTTTCGATTGGATGGCTATTCAGCTCGCAGACTGGCAAGCAATACTACAGTGAAAATGAATATTGTCTTCCGCCGGGCGGCTTTGGCTGTACCCAATACCCTTTTTCGCCCTATATCACCAAGACCCTCTCCCTTACGGTGAGTCCATCCGGCAGTGTCACCGTGAAACCGAATGGCGGTGCGGTGACCCATAGCTTTTCGGGGACTTGCACGGGCGGTATTATGTACGGCTTCAATGCGACGACCCTCAGCCTGAACGGCATCCCGTTTACCATTTGGAATCCTCTTTATGCGATCACTTTCGCCAAGTACGAAGTGGCTATCCCGAAGTAACGGTCGTTCTACCGGATAGATGCGCACGGCGGCACGGTAAACGATGTCGCCTGCGTAAACGGAAAAATCATCGCCTCGGCTGACAAGACCCTCCCGATCCGGGATGGGGTTGCCAGTCAGGAGCGCCGAACGCGTCCTCGATTTTCAATACCATTGGGAGACCACAGAACCCCCGCGAATGGAAGTCAGGCGTGGCAGGCCCCGGGAACTCCTCGCCGAGATCGGGGCTCGGCGCTGATCCGAAGATATGTTAGTGAACTCTGAAGTGGCCTACTGAGCCGGAATGTCCTTCGTACCACTCGAATACAGTCTGCCAGCCGGGAATAGCGGTGGGTAAGTCGAATGGGTCGATCCCGAGCGCCTAAAGATAGTGGCGTGCAGGTCGTGGAGCGACACGCGATTTTCGTCGCCATAAACCGAAATCATCGGTAGCGCCTGACGCCTATCCGCCTTCGAACCTGCTTCCGACACGAAACCCATCTGATCGATATCGCCCAAAATCCGGCCTTTGGGAGCCTCTTTTGGGGGCGTCAAGACGACTGGTAGCACCCCTGTCGATTCAAGCAGTTACGGGCAGCAGTTCGCGCTGGCCGGGAGCGCGCGGTTGAACGCGGCTCGGAGATCGGGGAGGGTTGGCCGCTACGCACGCCAAAAGGCATCGTTCACCTCGACCTGAAGGCCCAGCAACGTTATGTCGACGGGCCCCGGGGCGACGATTCTCCATTTCGGGCTGTCGGGCTGGGCTTGCTGGTGGCCCTCCACTCGTGGACTTACGCTTTCCGGGCTGCCGCTGCGTGAGCGGAAGCCGCTACTGCGAGACATTGTCCCGGACACTCCGCCTCGTGAAGCAAGTCGTCCTTATCGGTGTTGCGGGCAAAGTGCGACGATCGCACGAAGTGGGCGCAGGGGGGTGGAGATGATCGGGCGACCGCGTAAAATGGCCACGTTGCGGTTATTACCAGCAACGATTCCCGCGAACCCGGTTCGCCCGGCCACGACACATTTGTCGACCTTGCACCGGCGCTTATCGATCCGGAGTAGCGACGTTACGGTGTCTGGACGCCGCTGAACGCAAGATACCCTCGATAAGCCCAGACGCCTCCAACAACAGCCAAGAGCAGCAGTGATGCGAAACCGAACGCCTTTGCCCACCGCGCGAGATGCTCAATGCGTACAAGCAGTTCTTGTTGAGCTTCTGCTAGTTTAGACTCCGCGGGATCGAGGATGACAATATCCTCCTCGCGCAACCCAACGAGTGATTTCCAGGCCATCACAGTGATAAACGCCAGAGTGACAATGGCCCAAGCGATCAGAAGCACGGTGAAAAGGGAAACACCAAACATCTTGTGGCCCTCCAGTACCTGCGATTATATTCCGGTCGGCCGTCTCAGGGTGAGTCTCCGCCCGACTCGGTTATTAGATTGGCAGTTGTCTCCAGAAAGGGTTCAAGAACCGCCTCTGTTTCTTGCGAGCCAATCCCACGTTCCCGCATGTTCGCAATGAATCGTTGTAAACCGGACTGGAGGTTGTCTGTCCCCCCCCCTTTTGAGGGGTGATACTCCGATAATATCCCGTACCACAACGGAAGCCATCATTGTTTCCTCGTAGCGACCGGTGCTACCAAATGAACGTGCAATGAACACGTTGTCACCGAGCCCGGTCCCGCCACTGCCGGAGGGGAGTCTGGTCCGATGTTGCCGGGGTGCGGGCCGCCGGCTTCTAACGGTTTGAACTGGAGACGTGGTCACCCCCGGGTTCCCGTTCTAATTGTTCCTCTCGTGAGTGGCCTGAGTGAGCGGACCAACTGGGTCCGCGCGGGACACGGCGCGTGGTAAGAGTCTGTCCGAAACTGACGCTGCGACTCGTCGAGACCGGCGTCATGCTGTCGATCGTAACCCAATCTTTTCCAGACATTTAGAGAATTTTCGAAGTGCGAGAAACGAAATACATGAACGAGCTGATCACTAGTTTAAAGAGAATCGTAAATTCGACAACCCTCTTATGGGCATTGTCGATTGTGGTTGGATCTTCCCTGTTTGCGCAGAGTTCGCCAGTTAGTTCAGTAGCGAATCTCATCACGCCGCGGACGGGCCACACCGCCACGCTGTTGAACAGCGGGACAGTTTTGATCGTCGGCGGTGAGAACCAAGGCGCCGCCATAGCCGATTCGGAACTCTACCATCCGGATCGCAAGACGTTCGAGCCTGCCGCTCAGTTGCATCTCGCCAGAACTTACCATTCGGCGACCAAACTCACGGACGGGCGTGTGCTCGTGACCGGTGGGCGGTTTGGCGCTACCTCTCTCGATTCCACGGAGATTTACGACCCAGTGACGGCTTCGTTCAGCGCCGGCCCGTTCATGACGCGGCCACGCTATGGCCACACGGCCACACTTTTGAAAGACGGAAGAGTGTTGATCGTTGGCGGAGAGGACACCGGCGTCGCGGAAATTTACGACGTCGCTTCCAAACAGTTTGCGCCGGTGGAGTCTTTGTGTATTCCCCGATTCTTTCATGCCGCTACCCTGCTCTCAACCGGAAACGTGCTCATTGGAGGGGGTGTGAGTTCGGATCATGCCTTGCTTACGAGAGCGGAGACGCTCGACCTGTCCACCATGGGTTTCGCCAATGTAATGAATTCGATGGTTGTCGGGCGACTGCGGCCAACGGTGAATCTGCTCCCTGACGGAAAAGTGCAATTCATCGGCGGCGATGCTAGTAACACCATCGAGGTGTTTGAGCCCGTGGAGGCCACGTTTAAAGGCTTGGTCCATCTGCCCCCGAGTCCGGACCTCTTTGCCGCGACGATTAGCACGCCATCGCGCGCAGCGCTGTTCAAACCGGCCCCGACGCAAAACCCGCTGCTTGCCGCACTGTTCTCAGAGCCGATCTATCAATTGCTGCTAGACCGCAGCGGGCACTCCTTGACCGAGATTCCCCAGTTGAACATAGCTTTGGTGGCCGGCGGCGTAACGGGCTCTTCCCCGAACAGCCAGGCCTCGAACTCGGCCATGATCGTCAATAGTTTTGGGGCGTCGATATCCACCGAAAAGACCGACTATTCTCCCGGCACATTCGTCCCCACGACCGGAAAAGGCTGGCTACCAGGAGAGACCGTCGCTATCGTTTACGATGAAGAACCCGAGGCGCACGCTAACAGCCCAATTCTCACGGTTGCGGATGCGACGGGGAATGCTTCCACCGAGGAGTTTACGCCCCTCCCGGCCGACTTGGGCAAGAACTTCACCGTAACCGCGACGGGACAGTCTTCCGGCCGGATGGCCCAGACGTCTTTCTCGGATGCGGCGCAAATGACCATTACGCTCGGTTCACAAGAAACACTGTGGCTGGATTCGAACAAATGCAGCGCGGACGGCCCGCGCGCCGCGTGGCTTTCATTCATCATCAAAAACACCGGCGCAAGCGATGCCACGAACGTCGTGGTGACTTTCGCTGGTTTTACGGGAACAACTGGCGGTCTCGTGCAGCCGTCGTACTTCTCTGCTCCGTCTGACCTGACGCGCACTTTCAGCAAGATCTCCGCGGGCGCGCAGGAGCCGGTTTACTTTTACGTAGATTACGCCACCGTATGCAGCCACTCGCTTGGTGGAGGAAGTCCATACACCGGGTACAACGCAAACTATACCGTAACAGTGAACGCCACGGGACTTTCAGCGGTCGTCAGAAACGGCACTGTCACCACAGGCGATCTGCTCTCGGCATCCGCTGCCGGAGAAGCACAGACCACCACGGTTGGCCCGGGATTCTATGTTGGTCAATTGCTCACCCAGACTGTCGCGTACAACTTTGGCAATAATACGGATCTATTCTTTCAACCCGCCGGCGACGCCGCGTTCAACTCGGCTTGCATCCGGCTGGTTGGCTCGGAGATTACCGGAGTCACGGGAACCGTGCCTACGAGCCTGATCGGCCTGAAGGACCAGTTGTGGTTTTCGACTGCCAGTGTGTCCGGCGGCGGCGGCCTCATCAACCTGACATTCACATGGCAAATCAATTGTGTCAATACCCAGCAAACACTGCACCCTTGGGCCGCGGCGAAGAGCGGTCAGAAGTATAAATATGCCGGGTTTTTGTCCAGCACTGTTTATCCTCCTTCTGTTTCCGCTCTAACGGTATCGAAGACAGTCTCGCCTGCTTCTCTCCTCGACAATACGGGCGGGCCGGTCACGTGGACGGTAACGTTCACGAACGCTGCCACGGTGCCGGTCGTTCTTGCGAAGATCACCGACGTGCTGCCTACGTGCATGTCCATCAACGAAGCGACGTCATCCGGCAGCCAGGTCACCGCGGCGAACTCATTCTCCATCCCGAGCGTCAACGCAACCGGAACAGTGAGCTGGTTGGGATTCGATCTAGGCAAGAGCTCGAGCAGCACCTATCAGGTGCCGGCCAACACCAGCTTTTCCCTGATATTCAAGACGAACGTTTCCGGCTGCTCATTCCCTGGCTCATATACGAATTCCGTTACCGGAACGGTGGGGACGATCACCACTACTCCGGCGACTGCGACGCTGCCGATCGGCGGAGTGCCGGGGATCTCGCTTTCCAAAACGGCAAGCCCGACCACTTATACCGCCGTGGGTCAAACAATCACCTACACGTACAAGATCACGAATACCGGCAATGTCACGTTGGCCGGCCCCTTCTCCGTAACAGACGACAAACTGGGCACGCTTACGAATTGCAGTGTAGGCTCGCTCGCCCCAGGAGCGGCAACCAGCGCCTGCACAGCCACCCACAATATTACACAGGTGGAAATGACCGCCGGCTCACTGACCAATACAGCGACGGCGACCACGACCTACAATTCAGCTACGGTCACGTCTAACCAATCGCAAGCGACCGTCACCGCGAATGCGGCCGATCTGCAAGTGACAAAGACCGATGGCTCGGCCACTTACACGCCGGGAACCGATGTAGCCTACACGATCGGCGTGGCCAACAGTGGCCCGTCGGTGAACGGCGGGTTCACAGTGACTGACACGATTCCGGCAGGAACAACGTTCGTCTCAGCGAGCGCGGGCTGCGCGAACGTGTCGGGGACGGTCACCTGCGCCAGCGCGGGGCTGGCGTTAAATGCGTCGACGAGTTGGACGGTGACGGTGCACGTCAGCGCCTCCCAAACCGGATCACTCTCGAACACGGCGGCGATCGGGACCAACAACACGCCGGACCCGACGCCGGGGAACAACTCGGCGACGGATACGGATACGCAAGCGAGCAGCGCGGATCTGTCGATCACGAACACTGACGGATCGGCGACCTATACCCCGGGCGGCAATGTGACGTACACGGTCGTGGTGTCCAACGCGGGTCCGAGCGCGGTAACCGGCGCGACGGTGACCGATCCGCTGCCCAGCGGGATCACCACCGCGACCTGGACCGCTGTAGCAGCGGGTGGAGCGACAGGCTTCAGCGCGAGCGGCAGCGGCGCGATTTCCGATACGGTGAACATGCCGGTCGGCAGCAGCATTACATACACGGTGACGATGACGGTGCCGGGCGGGCGCACAGGCGCGCTGGCTAACGTGGCGACCGTGGCGGTGCCGAGCGGAACGACCGACCCGACGCCGGGGAACAACTCGGCGACGGATACGGATACGCAAGCGAGCAGCG
>JADMIO011283506.1_pt1 | contig 11107 bp, 9 predicted proteins | sample 8958161 | NCBI WGS metagenome assembly JADMIO01 (sample SAMN16585339, study PRJNA669376) | soil metagenome | isolation source: Crop rotation soil | place: USA: Cullars Rotation, Alabama | collected 2011 | reverse complement strand
CGCTCGCCTCGCGCGGCGTGCCGGCGTGGCTCAACGAAGGGCTGGCGACGGCGCTCGAAACCGGCACGCTCGAGTGGGCCGAAAAACAGGCCGCGGCCTCGCCGCCGGTGCCGCTGCGCGTGCTGCAATCCGGCTTCGGCCGGTTCACCGGCGCCCAGGCGCAGCTCGCCTACGCGACCAGCGCGCTCGCGGCGCGCCGGCTGCTCGAGGAGGCCGGCGGTTTCGCGGTCGCCAACCTGCTGCGCGATCTCGGCCAGGGCGTCGCGTTCGAAACCGCGTTTCTGCACCGCATCCAGCGGCCGTTCGCCGAATTCCAGGCGATATACTGAATCCGTGTCCACCGGTCTGGAGACCCTGATTGCGCGCCTCGACGCGGCCGTGCAGCTGCATGATCCGGATCGCATCACGCAGCGCATCAAGGCCGATCTGCAGGACGCGATTCGCGCGCGGACCGTCGAACTGCCCGACCGCTTTCGCCAGGTGCGGGCCGACGGCTACGCGCGGCGGCTGCTCCACCGCAACGACGCGCTCGGCTACACCGCCGTGGTGATGACGTGGGGACCCGGTCAGGGGACGCCGCTCCACGATCACGCCGGCATCTGGTGCGTCGAAGGGGTCGTCGAAGGCCGGATGGACGTGACTCAGTTCGATCTCGTCGAGGAATCAGCCGACGCGTTCCGCTTCGAGGCCAAAGGCTGCGTCCACGCCGCGGTCGGATCGGCCGGCTGCCTGATTCCACCGTTCGAGTACCACACCCTCGCCAATGCGCTCGACGAGCCGTCGATCACGCTGCACGTCTACGGCGGCGAGATGACCTCGTGCCACGTGTTCGAAGACGCCGGCGGCGGCCGCTTCGTCCGCCGCGAGCGGACGCTGGCGTACTCCGACTAACCGATGGGGCCGCCACGCAAATCGGTGATCGCGCTCCTGGCGCTGGGCGTGTTGCTGGTGCTCGGCACGCTCCGCACCGTCGACCTCGTCATGCGCCGCGCCGAACTGCTCCGCGCTTCGAGCCGCCGCGCCGACAATCTGGCCTCGATCCTTTCTGAATATCTGCGCGGCACGTTCAGCGCCGGCGACGCCTCGCTGCGCGAGCTCGCGCTCCACAGCCAGCGGGTCGGCGGCGCCCGCGCCGCCGACGCCGACTGGGCGCCGAGCCTGGCCTCGTCGCGCGCCGGGCTCACCGGCGTCGGCTCGATTTCGGTGACCGACGCCCGCGGCACGATTCTCCACTCGACGATCCCGATGCTCGTCGGCCAGTCGCGCGCCGATACCTACATCTTCCAGCGGATGTCGGCGACGGCGACCGACGAGATGATCGTCGACCGGCCGTTCCTCAGTCTCGTCGGACAGCGGCAGTTCATCATCCCGGTCGGCCGGCGCTTGACGACCAAGGACGGCGCGTTCGACGGCATGGTGGTGATGACGTTTTCGCCGGAGGCGCTGCGCCATTTCTTCCGGACGGTCGACGTCGGACACGACGGCGCCGTCTGGGTGCTGCATCCGGACGGCGCGGTCATCGTGCGCGAACCGTCGGGCTCGAATCCGATCGGCGAGCCGTCGGCCGGCAACCTGATTTTCCAGGCGGCGCAGCACGCCCGCGAGGGCATCGTCGACGGGCCGGTCATGCCCGGCGGCGCCGCAATGCTCAGCGCTTTTCACGTCACCACCGCGCCGCCGCTCGTCCTCGCCGTCTCGCTCGACAAGCGCGAGCTGCTCGCCGACTGGCGGCAGCAGACCGTCGCCTGGGCGATCGGCTTCGCCGTGCTGACCGCGATGATCGTCGCGATGCTGAGCGTCCTGTTCCGGCAGATGGACGCGAAGGCGGCGACCGAGGAAGCGTTGCACGCCGCCCGGCTCGCCGAAGCGGAGCACCTGAAGGCCGCGAATGAACGCCTCGCCGCGGCGCTGCTCATCGAGCAGGAGGCGCACAAGGAGACGGAAGCCGCCGCGCGGCTCAAGGACGAGTTCGTGATGACCGTCTCGCACGAGCTGCGGACGCCGCTGACCTCGATCACCGGCTGGGTACAGCTGCTGGAGATGGGGCGGCTCAGCGACGAGCAGGCGCGGTCCGCCATCGAAACGATTTCGCGCAGCGCGCGGGTGCAGGCGCGGCTGGTCGACGATCTGCTCGACGTCTCGCGGATCATCAGCGGCAAGCTCCGGCTCGAGGTCCGCGACGTCGTCGCCGCCGACGTGATCCACGAGGCCGTCGCGATCGTCCAGCCGGCCGCCGACGCGAAGGCGATCCGGCTCGACGTGGTCATCGACCCGGACACCGGGCGGGTCACCGCCGATCCCGATCGGCTGCAGCAGATCGTCTGGAACCTGCTGTCCAACGCGATCAAGTTCACACCGTCCGGCGGCCGCGTCGTCATCAGCCTGCAGCGCTCGAACGATCGGATCGAGATCGTCGTGCGCGACAACGGTCCGGGCATCGCGCCGGAGTTTCTGCCGCACGTCTTCGAGCGATTCTGGCAGAGCGACAGCGGCAGCCAGCGCCGCCACGGCGGCCTCGGGCTCGGTCTCGCGATCGTGCGGCACCTCGTCGAAATGCACGGCGGCACGGTGACCGCCGACAGCGCCGGCGAGGGGCGCGGCGCGACGCTGCGGGTCAACCTGCCGGTGCGGCGGCCGGTGCCGTCCGGCGACGACGTGTCGGGACCGCAGATCGAAACTGCGCTGAGTTAGACTGGCGGCATGTCCGCACCAGCCGCGGCCCACACGATCCGCGCGGCCTCGCACGAGCTCAAACAGCTGCTCGGCGGGCGCGCCAACGACACCGCCGCCGTGCGCGAGCATCACAGCCACGGCGAGTCGTATCACACGCCGGCGGCCCCCGACATCGTCTGCTTTCCCCACACGACCGACGAGACGGCAGCGATCATGAGGATCGCGGCGGCGTACCGGCTGCCGATCGTGCCGTTCGGCGCCGGCACCTCGCTCGAGGGGCATGTCAACGCGATCCGCGGCGGCATCACGATCGATCTGCGCGAGATGAACAAGGTGGTGCGCGTCAGCGTCGAGGATCTCGACGCCACGGTCGAGGCCGGCGTGACGCGGCTGCAGTTGAACAAGGCGCTGAAGAACACCGGGCTCACCTTCCCGGTCGATCCCGGCGCGGACGCGACGATCGGCGGCATGACGTCGACGCGCGCCTCGGGCACGACCGCGGTGCGCTACGGCACGATGCGCGAAAACGTCCTCGGACTCACGGTCGTCTGCGCCGACGGCACGGTGATTCACACCGGCACCCGCGCGCGCAAGTCGTCGGCCGGCTACGACCTCACCCGGCTGTTCGTCGGATCGGAAGGCACGCTCGGTGTGATCACCGAAGTAACGCTGCGTCTGCACCCGCTGCCCGAGGCGGTGTCGGCGGCGGTCTGCTCGTTCGCCTCGATGCAGGGCGCGGTCGAGACCGTGATCGCGACGATTCAGCTCGGCGTGCCGGTCGCGCGCATCGAGCTGCTCGACGAGACGCAGCTCGACGCGGTCAACCGCTACTCGAAGACCAGCTATCCGGTCGCGCCGACGTTGTTCTTCGAGTTTCACAGCGACAGTGCGCGTCACGTCGCCGATCAGGCGGAAGCGGTGCAGGCGCTCGCCGCGGAGCGCGGCGGACAGGGCTTCCAGTGGGCGACGCACCTCGAGGATCGCGAGCGCCTGTGGCAGGCGCGGCACGACGCGCTCTACGCGGCGCTGGCGCTGCGCCCGGGATCACGCGCGTGGACGACCGACGTCTGCGTGCCGATCTCCCGTCTCGCCGAATGCGTCGTCGAAACGAAGAAGGAGAACGCCGACGCGCCGTTCCCGATCTGCCTGGTCGGCCACGCCGGCGACGGCAACTTCCACTTGATCTATGTGCTCGACCCGGCAAACCCCGCGGAGCTGGAGGAAGCGCGGCGCCTCAACGAGCGCATGGTGCTGCGCGCGCTCGCGATGGGCGGCACCTGCAGCGGCGAGCACGGCGTCGGCATCGGGAAGATGAAATTCCTCGAACAGGAGCACGGCGCGGCGCTGGACGTAATGCGCACGATCAAACGCGCGCTCGATCCCGGCAATCGGATGAATCCCGGCAAGCTCGTCGAATTCTAGGGCTCAGGCTCCATGTAACGCTCGATCGGAGCCTTGGTTCGCTGGCCGATCAAGTCGGCGAGCGGACGCATCTGCGGCGGATCGAGGCGCAGCACCAGCTTGTCGTCGGCGGTCTCGATCGTCATCCACAGCCGCGGCCCGCGCGCGAAGATGTTGCCCTCGGACAATCCCGGAATCTGCAGCGTCGCGCCGCCGGTCGAGCGTGGCCGGTGCGAGCGTGACAACGTCGCGTGCGTCACCGCGGCGTACGGAAACGTCTTCACCGTAAAACCGTTTCGCGTGTCGGTCGCGGTCAGCGACTTTTCCGAGAACGCGACGATCGCCTCGACGATCCGGCTGCCGCGACCGCCGCCGAGCGTGACGACGGCGTGCTGATCGCGAAGCACGATCGGCTGAAAGTCGCCGTTCGGCAACGGAGGTCTTGCGCCACGCCCGGCCCGCATGACCGGGGGCAACCCGGGGGCCGTGGGGATGACCGCCGAGCGCTGCGGCGGCGACGGTGGTTCGGGCTTCACGGGCGGTGCTTCCCGCTTCGCCGTCGCCGGTGTCTTGTCGGCAACCGGCGGAGCCGGCGCCACGGAGATCGGCGCGGCAGGAACTTGTGCCGCCGGCGGTGGTACGGCCTGCGCCGGAGCAGGGATCGTGACGACCTGCACCGGCGTGGCCGCCGGTTGGCGCAATGCCAGCCACGCGAGCAGGCCGATCACCGTCAGCAACATGAGCGCGAAGCCCCCGGCGACTGCGAGCTGCGATCGATTGAGCACGAGCGTCGTGGTCGGTGACGGCGCCGCGGGTGTGGCCGCGACGGCAGGGCTCGCGGCCACGGCGACGCCGGTCCCGAGCAACGTCGCGGGAGCCGCTCGCATCGGCGCCGACGGCGTCGCGACGGTGACGTCGTCGGGCAGCGGCGCAAGTGCGCCGAGCTCCTCGAGCGACGACAGCGCGCGGCGGAATTCGTCGGCGGTCTGATAGCGATCCGCCGGACGCTTGGCGAGCGCGCGCATCAACACCGCGTCGAGCCAGTCGGGCAGGTCGTGCCGGATCTGGCGGGCCGGGGTCGGCGCTTCATTGAGCTGCGCCTGAATCATCGACACCGCGGTGTCGGCCTTGAACGGCAGCTTGCCCGTCAGCAAACGGTAGAACACCACGCCGACGGCGTAGAGATCGGTGCGGCCGTCGACCTCGTCGCCACGCACCTGCTCCGGCGCCATGTAGGCCGGCGTGCCGACCATGAACCCGTCGCTGGTCATCCGCTCGGTGCCGGCGACGCGCGCGATCCCGAAGTCCATCACCTTGACGATGCCGCTGTCGGTGAGCATCAGGTTGGCGGGCTTGAGATCGCGATGCACGATGCCGGCGCGATGCGCGTGGCTCAACGCGTCGAGGATCTGCGCGGTCAGCGACGTCGCGCGCTCGACCGGCAGCGGCGCCATCCGATCGAGCAGCTGCTCGAAGGTCTGGCCGGTGACCAGCTCCATCACCATCAGCAAGCGGTCGTCGTCGCGAAACAGCTCGAAGACGGTGGCGATGTTGGGATGATTGACCTTGGCGAGGGTGATCGCTTCGGCGCGGAAGCGGCGGACCAAATCGTCTTCGACCAGCTCGGGGCTGATCGCTTTGATCGCGACTTGCCGGTCGAGCGTTTCGTCGACGCCGCGGTAGACGACGCCCATGCCGCCGCGACCGATCTTCTCGACGATCCGGTACTTGCCGAGCGTTTTGCCGACCATCGGAAGGCGCGAGGATAGCACGGTAGAATGGCCCATGGGCCACACCTCCCGGCGCCGTTTCCGCACGCTGCTCGTCGTCTCCTCGCTCGTGGTGCTCGCCGCGGCGCAGGCCGCCGAAGCGAAGACCTTCGGATGGAAGGCCACCGGCAAGGGGGGCACCATCTATCTGGTCGGCTCCATCCACGTGATGTCGGAGAGCTTCTATCCGCTCAACCCGGCGCTCGAGGCCGCGTTCAAGGACTCGGACCTGCTGGTCGAGGAAGTCGACATGGCGGAGATGAGCAATCCGACGACGCAGCTGTCGATGCTGTCGCGCGGCATGCTGCCGTCGAACCAGTCGCTCGACAAGGTGCTCTCCCCCGCGACGCTGGCGCTGGTCAAGAAGGCGACCGGCGATCTCGGCACCGACATCAGCCCGCTGATGCGGTTCAAGCCGTGGATGCTGGCGATCGCGCTGCAGGGGATTCAGCTGATGAACGCCGGCTTCGATCCGGCGCTCGGTCTCGATCAGCACTTCTACGATCAGGCGAAGGAGGCGGGGCGCGCGGTGCAGGGGCTCGAGACGGTGGAGTTTCAGATCTCGCGCTTCGACGGGATGACCGCGGAGCAGCAGGATCGCATGCTCGCGGAAACGCTGAAGGAGCTGGCCACCGAAACCGCCACGGTCGGCAAGCTCGGCGACGCGTGGAAGGCCGGCGACGCCGCGACCGTCGAGCGGATTGCGCTCGCCGACGTCAAATCGGATCCGGTGATGTATCAGCGGCTGCTGGTCGAGCGCAACAAGAACTGGATGCCGAAGATCGAAGCGCTGTTCGCCCGCCGCACCAAGGCGCTGGTCGTCGTCGGCGCCGCCCACCTGATCGGCCCCGACGGCCTGCTCGCGATGCTCAAGGCGAGGGGCTACACGATCGAACAGTTGTAGGACCACGACGAAGAAGAAACCGCCGAGATCGCAAAGACCGCAGAGAAAACGTTTTTCTCTGCGAGCTCAGCGGTCTCCGCGGTTCCATCCGATCGTCTCAGGGTTCGCCGCAGCGGCCGGTCGACAGCAGATGCTCGGCGACGAGGCGGACGATACGGTTGCCGCCGTCGCGGGCCTTGGTCAGCTGACGCCTGGCGTCGTCGGTGAGCGCGTGGCTGCGGGCGTCGGCGTTGGCGCCGTCCATTTCACTCGCACAGATCTTCCGGTGTGCCGCGACGAGATTCAGGTACGGCGCGAGCCACGGCTTCGGCAGATCGACGAGCAGGCGATCGATGAACTTGGCCTCGCGCCGCGGCATCTCCGGCATCCCTTGCCAGTCGGGCTCGATGTCGGCGTCGAGCGCGTACTGCGGCGCGACCTTCGCGCTGTCGGCGCGCGGGAACAGGCAGAACACGACCCGCTCGATGCCGACGCGCCGCTCGTAGGTTTCGCGCTCCTCGTCGGTCGCGCCCGGCGGCGGCGTGATTCCGCTGTGGAACGTCCGCTCGCGATCCAAATATTCGGCCACCTGCGTCTGCACGTTCTTCGGCAGATCCGGCGTCAGCGCCGACGCCGGCATCTCTTTGCCCCACAGCACCGCATCCGCAATCGCGGCCGCCCCGGACAGCCCCGGTTCGTGTGCGGACGTGATGGCGGCCGGGACAAGGACGATCATCATCAGCAGAGTCCGCAGCTTCGGCATCGGCGGTATTCTATCCCTCGACGGAGGACTGACGATGCGTCGTGCGCTGGCAGCAGTGGGAATCGTGGTTCTGGCCGCAACGGCCGGGGTGCGGGGAGACGACACGGCATCGCGCTGGTGGGCGCACGTCGAGGCGCTCGCCAACGACGGCATGGAAGGGCGCAACACCGGCAGTCCCGGCCACAAGCGCGCAGCCGAGTACGTCGCCGCGCAGTTCAAGAAATCCGGCCTCGAGCCCGCGGGCGGCAACGGCGGATACATCCAGCCGGTCGCGTTCAAAACGCGCACAATCGACGAATCGAAATCCAGCCTGGCGCTGATCGCCAACGGCAAGACCGCGCCGCTGACGCTCGGTGAGGATGCCAACATCAGCATGCGTGTCGATCCGGCGCCGTCGGTCGACGCGCCGCTGGTCTTCGTCGGCTACGGCCTGAATATCCCCGAGCGCAACATCAACGACTTCGCCGGCGTGAATCTCAAGGGCGCGATGGTGGTGTACATCTCGTCAACGCCGAAGTCGCTGCCCGGTCCGCTGCAGGCCCACTTCGGATCCGCCGCTGAGCGCTGGAAAATGTACAAGGCCGCCGGCGCCATCGGCACGATCAGCATCGCCAACCCGAAGAGCATGGATGTGCCGTGGGCGCGATCGACGCTGGCGCGGCTGCAGCCGGCGATGTCGCTTGCGGACGCGTCGCTGGACGATGCGCCGGGACAGCAGCTGTCGGTGACGATGAACCCGGCGCACGCCGACAAGCTGTTCGCCGGATCCGGCCACACCTTCGCGGAGATGCTCGCGCTCGTCGACGGCGGCAAGCCGGTACCGAGCTTCGCGCTCCCCGCCCGGCTCAAGGCGACCGCGGCGGTCAATCGGTCGCAGGTCGAATCGCAGAACGTCGCCGGCATTCTCCGCGGTTCGGATCCAAAACGCCGCGACGAGTACGTGGTCGTCTCGGCGCATCTCGATCATCTGGGCATCGGCGGCGCAGTCAACGGCGACACGATCTACAACGGCGCGATGGACAATGCGTCGGGGATCGCCGCGATCCTCGAGGTGGCGGCGTCGCTGCACGACGCACACACGACGCCGGCGCGATCGCTCCTGTTCGTCGCGGTCACCGGCGAGGAGAAAGGCGAGCTCGGCTCGCGCTATTTCGCGGCCCATCCCACCGTCCCGCGCGCCAGCATCGTCGCCAACGTCAACACCGACATGTTCCTGCCGCTCTTCCCGCTGAAGACCCTGATGGTGCTCGGTCTCGACGAATCGGATCTCGGCAACGACATCCGCGCCACGGCCAAGGCGGTCGGCGTCACCGTGCAGGCGGATCCCGAGCCGCAGCGCAACCGGTTCGTGCGCAGCGATCAGTACAGCTTCGTCAAGGTCGGCATTCCGGCGCTGGCGATGAAGGTCGGCTACGACGCGAACACGCCGGAGGCGGCGATCGCCGCGAAGTGGACGGCGGAGCGCTATCACGCGCCATCCGACGATCTGAATCAGCCGATCGATCGATCGGCGGCCGGGAAGTACGTCGAGGTGGTCCGCGATCTCGCGGTCCGCATCGCGAATCGTCCCGACCGGCCGAAGTGGAACGACAGCAGCTTCTTCAAACGGTTTGCCCAATGAGCAGACTCACGCACCAGACTCCCTGGTGGTCGACAAAACCGGACTGACTGGGAGCTACAGGGTCACGCTCACTTCAACATGATGGCGACGATGGCGCCGCCGAGCGCAACCGCGCCGGCGAGCGACGCGCCCTCGTTGTTCACCGCGATCCAGGAGCAACTCGGGCTCAAGCTGCAGCCGACGCGCGTGATGCGTGACACGCTCGTGATCGATCACATCGAGCGGCCCAGGCCGAATCAGTAGCGGCCCGGCGTTCTGAACCACTGCGGCGCCTTCGCGTCGGGACCGGGACCGACGAGGAGCTCGCCGCCGGGCATCACATCCATGCCGTGGACGCCGGTGACTTCGACGTAGCCGAGCACCGCACCGCTTTTTCGGTCGATCTTCATCAGCCACCCTGGCGACAGATTCGGCTCGTCTTTCGGCTGCGTCGCCAGCCACATCACGCCGGGCTCGGCCTTCAGGCCGAACGTCTTGCCGAACGACGCCCATTCGCCGAGATACGTGCCGTCCTGGGTGAAGCGTTGCACGCGGCCGTTCTCGCGATCGGCGACGTAGATGATGCCGTCCTCGTCGATTTGAATCGAGTGCGGAAGCCGGAACTGTCCCGGCCCCGTGCCCGGCGCGCCCCACTCGCGGATCTTCTCGCCCTCCGCCGTGTACTCGAGGATCCGCGCGTTGGCGTAGCCGTCGGCGATGAACAGGTGACCGTTCTTGGCGAAGGCGATGTCCGTGGTGCTGCAGAAATTGTTGCGACAGGGCGACGGCTGGCCGCCGACGACGATCTCCCGCACTTTGGAGCCGTCCGGCCTGAACTCGATCACCTTCGAGCTCGCCGCATCGGTCGTCCACACGTGGCCCTGCGGATCGATCCGGATCGCGTGCGGCATCACGTACAGCCCTGCGCCCCAGGAACGCACGACTTTGCCGTCGCGGTTCATCACCACGATCGGATCGGCATGGTCACCGCGCTGCAGCAGATAGATCAGGCCGTTGCGATCGGATGCGACCCACAACACCATGCCCATCGCCCAGCCGTCTCGCAGCGGCACCGGCTTGATCTCGGTCGCCTGCAGCGGCAGCCGCGGCGCCTGACGGACAATCGCGCGCGTGTCCGGCGCCTGCGCGAGACCGAACAGCGTCAACAGTGCGAGGACTGTGGCGTGCGGGGGCATTTACTGCGGTCTGATGTAGACGGGCGGCGTGGACTTGTAGCGATCGGTCAGGAGATCCTGACGTGATCGTTCGGTGATGGTGCGGCCGTGGACCAGCACGCGGACGACACGTGTGCTGAACTCGAACGGATCGCCGTCCCAGACGACGAGGTTCGCGTCGCGACCGGCCTGCAGGGTGCCGACGCTGCCGCTGATCCCGAGGATCTCGGCCGGCGTCAACGTCACGGCGCGCAGCGCCTCGTCCCACGGCAGGCCGTAGGCGACCGCGTTGCCGGCGTGCTGCTTGAGATTGCGCACGTTGAACGACTCGCCTTGCGCCGACAGCGCGACCGCGACGCCAGCGCGGCGCAGCAGCGCGGCGTTCTCCTGCCGCGCGCCGAGCGTCGCGAAGCTGCCGGGGATGTTGTCGAGCGCGCCAGCGATCACCGGCACTTTCGCGGCCGCGATCCGATCGGCAACCTGCCAGCCTTCCTCCGCGCCGACGAGCACCAGCTTCAGCGTGAACTCGCGCGCGAGGTCGAGCGCGGCGTCGATGTCGGCGGCACGGTCCACCGACAGCATCAGCGGCACCTGTCCGCGGACGACTGGAATCAGCGCATCGAGATTCGGGCGCGTCGTCGAGAACGTGCGCGTCCGCGCCGACTCGTAGGCCTCACGTTTCGCCGCGTAGGTCTTCGCGTCCTGCAGCAGCTCCCGCAGCCGCTGCAGCACCTCACCGCGAGCGGAGGTGTCCGGCGTCGCGCCGCTCTGCAGTTGCGCGTAGACGGCCGCCGGTTTGCGGCGGAGCATCTGCGCGCGCGTGCCGTCAATCAGATCGACGGC
>JADMIO010380290.1_pt1 | contig 11108 bp, 7 predicted proteins | sample 8958161 | NCBI WGS metagenome assembly JADMIO01 (sample SAMN16585339, study PRJNA669376) | soil metagenome | isolation source: Crop rotation soil | place: USA: Cullars Rotation, Alabama | collected 2011 | reverse complement strand
TTATTCTTTTTAAAGGTGATCTAAATGAAAGTACTCGTCACTGGAGGTAATGGGTTCACTGGTAAATATGTGGTCTCAGCTTTTGAAGCGGCGGGTTATCAAGTATTAGTAGGGGGACGTAGCTCCCCTTCATCAAAAAAAGAAGTAATATTTGATATCCTGGATAAAGGTTGTTTGCGTGAAACTTTATCATTACATAAGCCAGATGGAGTCATTCACCTTGCAGGTAGTGCCTTTGTTGGTGAAGGGGACTCTAGCGTTTTCTATCGCAATAATACAATTGGAACTATTAATCTCCTAGAGGCTGTAAAAGAATCTGGAATAGATGTTAATAAAATCATCATTTCCAGTTCTGCTAATATATATGGAAACCCGGCAACCTCAGTAATAAATGAAAATGTAGAGCCTATGCCTGTGAACCACTATTCGTCAAGTAAGTTGGCTATGGAAAACATGGTTAAAGGCTGGTTTTCTGAATTTCCAATTATCATAACCAGACCGTTTAATTACACTGGTGTTGGGCAGAATGCTGAGTTTTTAGTTCCCAAAATAGTATCGCATTTTAAACGTAACTGCGACATTATAGAACTTGGTAATATAGATGTTCAGCGGGATTTTTCTGACGTCTCTGAAATAGCTATTTGTTATTTGAAACTTTTTGATAGCAAGCATTCATCTACTACTGTCAATCTTTGCTCTGGGGTTTCAACTTCATTGGACAAAATAATTAAAGAAATGACAGATATAAGTGGACGAAAAATAGAAGTGAAAGTAAACCCAGATTTTGTGCGAAATAATGAAATTAAAATTCTATGTGGCGATAATTCAAGGCTTAAAAATATGATTAACTTCGCCCCTTCAGGGGAGCTGCGAAGTACATTAGAAAATATGTTTAACTCATCAATGTGAAAATTATGAAAATTGCTATTATTCATGACTGGCTGGTAACTTATGCGGGGGCTGAGCGTGTTCTAGAAAGGATGCTCAAAGTTTATCCAGATGCTGATTTGTTTTCTATGGTTGATTTCTTAGATAAAAGAGACTTTATACAGAATAAACCAGTTACTACAAGTTTTATTCAAAAATTGCCATTTTCCAAAAAAAAATACAGAGGGTATTTACCATTAATGCCGTTTGCCGTTGAGCAACTTGATCTGTCAATGTATGATGTAATCATATCTAGCTCCCATGCAGTCGCAAAAGGTGTTATTACTGGTCCGGATCAGTTACATATTTGTATGTGCTATAGTCCTATTCGCTATGCATGGGATTTGCAACATCAATATTTGAAGGAATCGCAACTTGAGTCTGGTATAAAGTCTTTTTTTGCCAGGTATTTCTTACATAAAATTCGTCTTTGGGATATTAGAAGTAGTTATGGCGTAGATAATTTTATTGCCATTTCAACGTTTATTAAACATAGAATTAATAAATGCTACCGTAGAGATTCCGATGTTATCTATCCCCCCGTATTTGTGGAAGACTTTGAGACGGTTTTTGATAAAGATGATTTCTACATGACATCTTCTAGACAGGTGCCGTATAAAAAAATAGATCTAATTGTTGAAGCATTCAATAAAATGCCAGATAAAAAACTCATCGTTATAGGAGATGGCCCGCAACATAAATTAATAAAATCTATTGCCGGGGATAATGTCTCAATAATGGGGTATCAGAGTTTTGGAGTTCTTAAGGATTATCTTAGTAGAGCCAAAGCATTTGTCTTTGCTGCAGAAGAGGATTTTGGTATTGCTCCCCTTGAGGCGCAGGCCTGCGGCACACCTGTGATTGCTTACGGTAAGGGGGGGGCAAAAGAAACAATTATTATCGACGGTGAAAATAGAACTGGCGTATTCTTTAAGGAACAGACTGTAGATTCTATTATTGGTGCCGTTAGGGACTTTGAGGCGTTGAATATTTCCCCGTCGGCATGTCGAAAAAATTCAGAAAGATTCTCGTCATCTGTTTTTGACAAGAAATTTAAAGATTATATCGAATGTAAAATCAGTAAAAAATTCGATTGATAATTAAAATAATATAAAGATCAATGTGGGCGCGTGATACGGCTAAGGTATACTCCGCAGCGCCCTTTAATTTTACAAGGGGCTTATATGGCCGTTTACTGGATTAGAAATCTCTCTATACATGGGATTTTATATGAAATCATCTAATGGCTTTGCATCTGCCTTTATATCAAAAGTTTTATTAGCATTATCAGATTTATTTCTTTTTAATTTCTCAATTTTAGTTGCATATTTCTTTATATCAAGCGCGTTTGGTAATTTTAGCGAGTTCGTGCCAGAGGGTGAACTTGGTGCACGAGTTCTTGCACACTTTATATTATCCATTTTGTGTGTGCTATGGTTTTGGACAAGGTTAAGACATTATTCTTATAGAAAACCATTTTGGTTTGAATTAAAGGAAATATTTCGCACGTTAATAATATTTGCTGTTTTAGATTTGGCCTTAGTTGCTTTTTCAAAGTGGAATTTCTCTCGATACTTATGGTTTGTAACTTGGATATCTATTCTATTCCTAGTTCCAATTGGTCGAGTTCTTGTTAAGAAGGCCCTTAATTATTTGGGGTTTTGGAAGAAACAGACAATCATAATCGGTTCTGGAAGAAATGCATTCGAAGCCTATGCCGCATTGCAAAGCGAAGAGGTCCTTGGGTTTGATGTTGTTGGTTTTGTTTGTACAGATATCCCTTGTGAGTCACAGTACTTTGGAGTTCCAGTAATTAAAAATGAAGATGAACTTTGGAATTTAGCAGACGTTGATAATACACAATTTATTGTTGCATTGGAGTTTGAACAAAACCTTCTCCGTGACTGGTGGCTTAAAAACTTAGCGAAAAGGAATTGTCGTTCAGTTTCAGTGATCCCTACTTTGCGAGGTGTTCCTCTATACGGAACAGATATGTCGTTTATCTTCAGTCATGAGGTAATGATATTGCGAGTAAGCAATAATTTGGCAAAACGGTCATCCCGGTTAATTAAACGAGTCTTTGATATTGTTGGTTCTTTATTTATTATGTTGCTTTTATCACCTTTGTTGTTACTGATCGCTTATAAAGTATCTAGGGATGGTGGAAAACCAATATATGGACATGAGCGTGTCGGGCACAATGGTAAAAAATTTAAATGCCTGAAGTTCCGTTCTATGGTGTTAAATTCCCAAGAGGTTTTGCAGAATTTATTGGCTAGCGATCCTGAAGCTCAAGCTGAATGGAATAAGGATTTCAAACTCAAGAACGATCCAAGGATTACTAGCGTTGGTGCTTTTTTGCGTAAAACGAGCCTAGATGAGTTGCCTCAGCTATGGAATGTGTTTATTGGTGAGATGAGTCTTGTAGGGCCGCGGCCTGTAGTAGAGCAAGAACTTGAGCGTTACGCTGGAGATGTTGACTATTATTACATGGCTAAGCCAGGAATGACTGGATTGTGGCAAGTCAGTGGACGTAATGATATTGACTATGATACCAGAGTTTATTTTGACGCCTGGTACGTAAAAAACTGGGCTCTTTGGAATGATATCGTTATCCTTTTCAAGACTATAGCTGTTGTACTTAAGCGAGATGGTGCATATTAAACTTGCTTTATCAATAAATTTTATTTTTAGTTAACTGACCATTCTAGTGCCTTTTCAAGTTGGTGAATGAACGCCGTTTGAAACGCCACACTAGAATGGTTTTTTTATTCTATAAAACCACCTTGGTCACATTAAATCTGCATATGTAGTTAGACAATATGTCGGAGGGTAACTATACTTCAATAAGTATCTTTTTAAAGGTGTGGTTATGGATTGTCTTTCAAATATTAAAACAAAAACAAAAACAAAAACAAATACCTCAATCATTTCTGCTATGCAAAGGATCTGCGATCTTGTTTCTATTCTTTTAGGATGGTTTTTTGCAAATATATACGATAATGAGATGATTACTCAAGTATCGCTACTAAGTATTATTATTTTATTCCAGTTCATTACCAGTATAAATAATGTATATACAACTTGGCGTGGCGAGAAATTATTAACTACAGTATATAGAGTTGGTATAAATTGTTTCTTATCTTTCTTTGTTTTTTTTGTTGTGAACTTTTCATTTTCAAAATATAGTCTTGATGATCTCCGTGTTTTGGCAATGTGGTTTTTGATTACACTGTTTTTTTTCTCCTTATTTGGTTTTTTTATTAGATGCCTATGTAAGTATATGAGGAAAAAAGGTTTTAGAGTTAAAAAAGTTGCTATTTTTGGTAAGTCAGAAAATGCATATAAACTTTTTAATCACTTTAAGGATTATCCGTGGTTAGGTTTTTATGTATACGGGTTTTATAATAACTCCTCGTTAAAAAATACATCTGAGTATCCTATTTATTATGCTGGAAATGAAAATAATTTAATGTTCGACATCGGTAATGGATTGGTTGACCATGTTTATATTGCCACTGACTATTATAATGAACAAGAAATAAAATCATTGCTCTTTAAACTTTCCAATACTACAAGCAGTGTGCATTATATTCCAAATATGATCTCATATGGTCTGTTGCAATCCGCAAACACTGATATTGAAGGCATTCCTATCCTTCCTATATATGAGACGTCGTTTAATGGAATTAATATGTTGTTGAAACGTCTTGTCGATATTCTTCTTTCATTTGTACTGATTGTATTGTTTTTACCGATCATGATATTAACATATCTTTCTGTTATGTTAACCTCACCTGGATCCGTTATTTTTAAACAAAAACGTTATGGTTTAGATGGAAAGGAGATTAATGTTTTTAAATTTAGAACAATGCATGATTCAGCCAATGGCAACAATATAAGGCAAGCCACTATTGATGACTCAAGAGTAACTAAGATAGGCCGGATTTTACGCAGAACTTCGCTGGATGAGCTACCTCAATTATTCAATGTTTTTTTAGGAAGCATGTCACTTGTAGGCCCTCGCCCGCATGCTGTCGCTCATAATGAAGAGTTTAGAAAATTAATTCATGGCTATATGTTGCGCCATAAAGTAAAACCTGGGATTACCGGTTGGGCGCAAATTTGTGGTTGGCGAGGTGAGACTGACACATTGGATAAAATGAAAAAAAGAATTGAATATGATTTTTATTATATAAATAATTGGTCTGTAATGTTTGATGTGAAAATTCTTTTCCTAACTATTATCCATGGTTTGTGGAATAAAAACGCATATTGATTTACGTGAGGTGTGAGATGGAAAGACGGTTGTTTTTGAAGAGAATTAGTATCCTGACATCATGGGGAATACTGCTAGGTAAGTGTGATTTTTCTTTTGGCCAGGATAGTCGAAAAAATTCTTTGAATAAAATTTCTTTTAATGATGTAAAAAATAATATTATGCCTAGTGGGGTAGACGATATACTAATTGAACTTGCCGCACATGATTATGATGGCAGTTTTGAGACGACTTTGGTTAGAAATAAATCAGAAGATAATCACCTGATGGCAGGAAAAAATTGGTCTGATGTCGGATTGGTAAATAAAAAGGCATTGGTATTTGATGCAGAGGGAAAAGCATTCTTGTTAACGTCTAAAAATGGTATCTTCTCTATTGAGAGCCTTGGAGGGGGGATCGGTCAGGATGATAGCTCCCTAATGGAGATTGCTCAATACCTTTCTTCCAAGCCTGTTCATTTGGTAAAGAATAAGGTTTATTACTATAGCAAGCCTGTCAGTCACACTGTAGGTTTTGGTTGGATAGGTAATCATGCCACAATTAAATTCTTGCCGAGGATGGATAATGAATCTAGAGTTCCTTTTATAACCTCACCTGCAACAGATAAAAATATAATTAACGATTCTCATAATTCCAGCACTGGTGTGAAAGGTGTATTGTTTAAAGATCTTACTATAGATACTAATTATAATGATTATTCTGGTAAAGTCGGATTTCTTTATGCCGAAAATACGCTGGATAATTGGTCTAGTTGCCAGTTTGATAATGTTTCATTTATTAATTCAAAATTTGACAACCTTGCATTGCAAAATAATTGCAGAGATATAATTTTCTCTAGGTGCACATTTAATAACTCTGGTGAAGACGGTGTAACTATTAGGAAAAACTGTAATAATATTAAATTTATTGATTCTTGCGTTTTTTCAAATACCGCGAAGGTACAAAGTGGCGGCGATGGAATAGTTGTTAAAGGAAGTCACATTAGCGTTATCGGTTGCCGATTTGAAAATATCGGCATAGGTAAAAAAGGGGCTGCTATTGCGAATAATGCTGAAGACGCTGATAATGCCGAGCAAGCCAGTTATGGTGTTTTTAACCATAATTATTTTTTGAACTGTCATGGTGGGTTAGGTATTGGTACTGTGAAGAGCTCCCTGGCATTTTCGAATGATTGGATATCGAATATTACTGCTTCAAATAATATTTTTGAAAATGTAGGAAAAGTTGCCATTGGTGCACGATATGTTCACAATTTTACCTCTCACCATAACGTTATTAAAAATCAAACCAGTGCGAAGGATTTTGCAGTTGAGCTTCTTCATGTCACTGGAGCAGATTGTGATTTCTCTGTCAGCCAGTCTCAAGGTGGGACCTTACATTTACGAGATTGTTCAGGTGGTGTGAAACTTTCATCTACGAATGTAGCACTGGCAGGTTTCAATAATGCAGTGTTTATAGAGAAATGTGTCGATGTTAAGGTTGAGTTGGATATAAGTAATTCTGGAAGAGGTGGTTGTTATATTGACACTATAAGCTCTAGTACAGTTTCTATAAAAGCGATTGATATTAAGGGAGTTGCTCTTCAAGTAATAAATTCAATTAATACAAACTTCAATTCTACAGTGGTAAACTCTGCTTTTGATGGTGTCATACTCAGAAAGTTTAAAAATATAATTCTTAATGCTGATATAAAAAATACCGGCACTACCGCAAAAGGTAAATATAATTCCGTTGGTGTCTACTCTGGTAATGGCGCAGTGTTAAATATATCATCTGATTCTAACAATGCTAATTATGATTTGTTTGTTGATAAGAGTTCCACTGGTATAAAAATGTCCCCTAAATCAGAAAATCCATCCATATTGAGAACTAATTATAATGAATTTTGATGAGGCAGTTGGTGACTCCTTCGTATCTTTCTTCTTTTTATGTGTTTTTTCACTTTATTATCCCTATCTAATAAATAATGCCATTTAGATTACAAGGGAATGATTCACATCCTAATGTTTTCCTATGGTATTAATTTTTTGTTTTTGTTATTTATTGAAAAATAAAGGGAAAAAATCAAAAATTAATATGTTGTGGCCTTACTTGACAAAGTTTTAGTTAGCTCCTTTATTTAGATTGTAGGGATGTGCGTCTAGTCCCTATACAGCTTAAGATTTCTGATGTTTTCCCTCTTCATTCGTTAGGTCGGATGAGTTAGAGGTTGGTCTTTCTAAAGGGGTAATTTATGGCTTCTCTAGCAAATCAGCAAACCGCTGCTGCGATTTTCTATGCGGTCTTGGGTCGAAATCCCAGTGAGTATTCTTTTAAGAATTTTGGTGAGCAATTAGAAACTGGTCAGTATACTTTGGCTAATTTTGTCAGCACACTGTTGGCGAGTTCCGAAGGGATAACCCTCTTTCAAGGGAAAAGTAACTCGGATATTGTCACGAAGGTTTATACCTTAGTATATGGTTCAACACCGAGTTCGAGTACAGTTTCAGATCTCCTGACTACTGGTAGTTTGCCTAATGTGATTGCTTCCTTAGTAGACAATGTTCTGCATTATGAAGGCTTTGACTCATCACTGCTGAGTTCACAACTTGCATTCACCAACAAAATTAACTCGATCCTCTATTCTTCTACGGCCAGTTTGCCTGCACTGAATCTCCAAGAGCAAATTGCGGCGTTATATCTGGGCATTCCAGGAAGAGAAGTTGATTCTAGCGGATTGAAATACTGGAGTACAGATTTACAAAGAGGCACCAGCTATGCTGATGTAATTCGTAAACAACTTCTTACCCCTGAATATCAACAGAAAGTAGGGCAACTTTCTGGTGATGCGTATATTCAGCATGTTTATACCTTAGTTCACGGTGTTGGAGCAACAGCCCAGCAACTTGCGATATATTCTGCATTAGGTTCTGATAAAGCTTTGATTGCTCAGGCAATCATTAATGATTTACGAACATCAACCGCTACTGATACAACTACAGTCACTCAACAACATGGGTTTGAGTTCGATATCGGCACCAGCTTGTTGTATAAAACTGCAGCCTCACTCACGGCAACAGCGGCTGGCGGCAATGCCACCGGCACGGTTAACACCGGTTCTTCACACCAGATCAGTAATGCTGAAACCGCCGTACTGCAAAACGTGTTGTTAAACGCCAACGCGGCCAGTGTAGTTAACCTGAAGTTCGCCGATCATCTGGCGAATCTGACTATTAACGGCTCCAGCGCAGCAACGGTTAACCTGTCAGACAATGGCGTCAACCCGGGTGTGGACATTACTGTGAATAACGGCAACGTTATTCTTAACGCCAGTTCTGGTGCTGATGATGTTCTCGTTACTACCGATGCAAACGTTGGCCTTGCAACTTCGACGGCCAAGTTTAACCTCGGCGAAGGTAATGACAGCCTGAAATGGTTAGGCAATGCCGCGGTTGGTGGTGCTAACACGGTAAGTGCCAACATCCAGGCCAACGGTGGTAATGGGGTTGATACCATTTCGGCCAACTTTATTACCAAAAACGTGGTGATGGGAGGGAACGCTCTGGCTCGTACGGCGACGATTACCACCAACTCCTCACAATTCTCTAACTTTGAGAAAATTGACCTGGCTGGTTATATTGGCAAAGCGACGGTAAGCAGTGGTTCAACGGCTGCCAACCATACCTTTGACTTTGGTGTATTAACTGGGCGCGCCACCTCAGAATCAAGCCTTACTGGGACTCTTAGCACCACGGTCAATCAGGCAGCAACTTCCACTATTGGCTCACAAGGTTTTGTGTTGTCTGGTTTGGCCGAGGCAGTGAAAGTGATTAATGCTGCCGGCGGTAACTCCGCGCAGTTGGAAGTGACCGGTAATGCGACGGCGGCAAGTAGTGTGGAAATTACTTTCCTGCAGAATGCCACGGACCACTTTAACGTCACTTTCGATGCCGTTAGTTCAACCGATGTGAATGCCGGTTCACTGGCTCTGAACAGCAGCAGCAGTCTGTTGTTGCCAACTGTACTGAGCACGCTGAACATTGCGTCTGGCGGTACCGGTAGTTTTGACAATATCTTGTCACTGACTGGCACAAATGCTCAGGTGCAAAACATTGCTGTTACAGGCGATCACTTACTGGATCTGACTGTGGGCAGTGGTTTTAGTAACGTGCGTGATATTAACGCTTCTGCTAATACTGGTGGCTTGGATCTGAACTCAAACCATGCCGGTACCGGTGACGGTATTATCGTTCAACTGCTGAACATCCTACCGTTGAGTGCGGTAACTACAGCGTTGCTGACCCCACTGTTGAACACGCTGGGCCTGAACGGTTATCAACTGACTGTAGAAGGGACCGGTGCGGCTGACAGCTTCAACGTTCTGGGTAACACCACCCTGGCCGGTGGCAATGGTGTGAATACCTATCAACTGAAGTCCAGTACCACTCAGGCCGGTGTTACCATTACCGACTTTGACAGCACCAAAGACAAGATCGTTGATGCAGCCTCTGCTTTGACCATCTCCGGCAATACCAGCGGCACCGCGGTGGCGGATTACGGCACTCGTGCTTCTGATACTCTGGATGCGCTGCTGGGTACTCTGGTTGGCGGCCTGACCAACGGCGTTATTGGCCTGTTGGGCGGTATCCTCGGCCTTAGTAGCAGCAACGCACTGACGGCTAAAGTGGGTGTGGCGTCAGTGGTGTTTGGCGGTACCGGCGATAATGCCAGCTCTTATGTGATTATTGATAACAACAATAACCACACGCTGGATGCTAACGACAGCGTCGTTTACCTGACAGGCCAGAACCATCAGCAACTGCTGGATACTTTGCATTACGCATAAGGTAAGCTCTGCAGGTTAATAGTTTCCATTGAAACTGTTATTAGTTAAATAATACGGGGAGGTCAAACTTCCCGTATTGTTTTATTTTGTGATCGGCGTCATTATCTCTAACTTATTTCATTCCTCATAATCCCCTCATATTTCATCATGTCTTTCATCTTGTTGTTTTCCTTGCGTTTCTAACAAATGTTTCTGCGGTTTTTTTTTACGTATTGCCTTGCTGATATGTGCTTTCTCTACCTATAGTTAAAAAAAGTATCTGCAGTCTCGAGCATGTTTGGGGAGGCTTCTTTAGGATTTTCTTTATTTTTGTTTTTTTAGGAATTTCCTTAGAAGAAATCAATGCGGATTGGGCTGACAGTGCACATGATGTAAGGGCAGAATGTGAATCAATTTATACCGCGCAATGAAATTGCGGATGTTATACGGACACGCAGTAAAGTTTTTTGGACCGTTGGCATATTCACCGCATTTATTAACTTGTTAATGCTTGTTCCTTCAATCTATATGCTCCAGGTTTATGACCGGGTGCTTCCTTCGCGCAATGAAATCACCTTACTGATGCTGACGCTTATTATGCTGGGAATGTTCGGCATGATGGCGCTGCTGGAGTATGTGCGCAGCATGGTGGTGATCCGTATCGGCAGCCAATTGGACATGCGGTTGAATACGCGTGTCTACACGGCAGCCTACGAATCTAACCTTAAGAATGGTTCTTCCGATGCAGGGCAGATGCTGGGCGATTTGACTACCGTACGGCAGTTCCTGACCGGCAGCGCACTGTTTGCTTTCTTCGATGCGCCCTGGTTCCCGATTTACCTACTGGTGATTTTCCTGTTCAACCCGTGGTTGGGTTTGTTTGCTCTGGTTGGCTCATTGCTGCTGGTTGCGTTGGCGGTGGTCAACGAAATGGTGTCCAAGCAACCCTTGGGCGAAGCGAGCAAGTTATCGATCATGTCTAGCAGCCTGGCAAGTACCAATTTGCGCAATGCTGAAGTGATCGAAGCATTGGGCATGCTGCCTAATCTAAAACGACGTTGGTTTGGATTGCATCAGAGATTTCTCAATAGCCAGCGT
>JADMIO010001479.1_pt1 | contig 11108 bp, 10 predicted proteins | sample 8958161 | NCBI WGS metagenome assembly JADMIO01 (sample SAMN16585339, study PRJNA669376) | soil metagenome | isolation source: Crop rotation soil | place: USA: Cullars Rotation, Alabama | collected 2011 | reverse complement strand
TGACCCACCAACAATGCTGGTAAAGCTGCTGCTGAATGCGGAAAAACTATATGATGACGCTTGTGCAAAACAATTAGTCCCGAACAGCAAAAAAAGCCCAAGAAAGTATAATCTCCTCATACTATTAATTTGTATTTAAACCCTTATATCGTAAATATAAACTAATTTTTGCATTTAGCAAGCATTTTGTTAACATATTTTTGTGAAATACAGCCTGATATAAAATCATAGGTGCTCTGCAGTTTTTCAGAAAATATTGGTGATGAGTTAAACAATATATTTTCGAATTACAGGTTATAGTTATGTTGATATTAATTTGGTGGTAAAAAGCCCGTATGCTACATGGTGCATACGGGCTTCTTTTTATGATGGCAGTTGAGTATTTTCATACCCAAAACAGGGCGAATTGCACCAATACGAGGAAATACTTAAGCGACAGATCTTTGCTTTTCATAGCATGCCGGATGATGCATGGAACGACCTTAAAAAGCTATGGACTGAAGTAACCATTAAACGTAAACAGGTGCTCACACGCATGGGCAATACTGAGCAATACCTTTACCTTGTTATTGATGGTGTGCAACGGGCATATTATACACATAACGATAAAGATGTAACGCTGGTTTTCTCTTACGCACCGTCATTTTCGGGAATTATAGACAGTTTCTTTCTGCAGCAACCCTCTTTGTACCAGCTGGAAACGCTTACTGAAAGCAAACTTTTGCGCATCAGTTATCACGATTTCAGCCAGGTAATGCAGCAGCACCGGAGCATTGAAACCTGGGTGCGGGTTGCCATAACGATAGTACTTGCCGGAACCCTGCAAAGGCAGATAGAACTTACCGCATATACTGCTGAGGAAAAGTTTACGACATTGCTGCGCAGGAGCCCGCAGGTATTGAACCTTATCCCGCATAAATACCTGGCATCGTATATAGGGGTTGATCCTACCAATTTCAGCAAGCTGCTGAATAATGTGCGACTCTAAAATGTTGGTATTTACCAACAATGCCTGTCGTGCAGCATTTTACTTTTGCTAAAAATAAAGATCATGACACTGTACAACAGCCAGAAACTGCTCGACACCCTGGAGCATAGCGTAAAGGAAACCATTAAAAGCGCTTTGTATCTACAGTCACTTAATGCGGCTACACTCAGCTTGTGTCCATCCAAAGGCAAATGGAGCGTATTACAGGTGGTATATCACCTGAACAGCTATAACGAATACTACCTGCCAAATATTGAAAGAGCAATTGCAAACGGGAGGAAGATACTTGGGGAAACATCGTTTAAACCTGGGATATTAGGCAACTATTTTGCCAACACGATGTTGCCGGGAAAGGATGGTAACATAACCAATACCATGAAGGTGCCAAAAGACCATGTAGCAGTAGAAGGTTATAAAGACATAGCCGTATTATCGGAATTTATACAAGGGCAGCGCCACTTGCTGGAGCTGATAAATGAAGCCCGCGGCGTAAACATGACACGGATAACAGTGCCGATAAGCATCAGTAAATTCATAAAAATAAGGCTGGGCGATACTTTCCGATTTTTAATTGCGCACCAGCAAAGGCATTTTGTGCAGATAACCAATACGCTGAAGGCTGTTGGTGTGGAATGGGCGAAAGCAGCGTAGATACTCGAGGCGGATAAAATTTCCACATTAGCTCCTAACAATTTCAGGCAAAACTGGATTATCTTGCAATAAGATATAAAACCCAACCTTATGCCCGTTACAAAATCCTGCCTGTTTTTTTTGTTAGGCCTTTCATTTATCCTGCTTTTCAACTTTAATTGTGCTGCTGGTTTTAAACTGCGGCCCACGAATGCTGTTAACGCCGTTACAGCCATCGCGCCGGAAGAAAGGGATCATCACCATAGTAGTTTTTTAGAAAAATTTGCTTGCCGGTTTCACAATATTGCGAATGCTGTACGTTTGAAAAATAAATACACAAGAATACAAAAAGGCAGTTCTGCACTCAATCTTATATGCCTTTTCGCTGCCATTGTGAGCGCAGTGTTCTGTAGCCTGGCTGTTAACTATTTTTCCGCACTCTTTTTTGTATTAGCGTTAGTCTTTTCCTCTGGGGCTATGATATGTGGTAACAAGGGAGTAAGAAAAGGTCATTCGCTTCGCGCGATTGGTTTTGTTGGACTTGTAATTGCTACGGTTGTCGGCAGCATAGCTGGCACCTACTCCTTATTGCTGCTGTTGTGGGGAGGTTTCGTTTAGGGTGATTTTGTTATAATCCCGATAGCGCTGTTCAACGCCTTCGGTGTTGGTGGGTTACTTTTGGTACCGCCAGTTTCGCCGGCGGCTATTCATGTTGAAGCCTTTCAGGCTTCCCCAAGAATGATATTGCCAGTATGGAATATTCACTATTTTCAACATTGGGTAGCCCCTCTGGGGCATAGTCCCAGATCATGAAATATGCTACAAACCGATTGCCCCGCCGGGGCAATGCAATTGCCTTAAAGAACTACCAATAATATTTCGCCCTTGCAGGGCTTGTACAATGATAAATTTGTATCACAGGGCTGCACCCTGTGCGGACATATTGCGGTCTTTCAGACCTTCAAAATCCTTAAGTCAATTACGTTGACATTCTAGGGAAGCGATATGCCGAAAACAGGAGACCACTTACTCACTGGCTACAAAAAAAGAGTTGGCGCATGTGGGCCAACTCTTTGTGCTAATGATTTTTTGTGTGTATTAGTTTACCTCTACATTACGGGTGGCAATGATGCCGGTATTGCTTTGTAATGATATGAGGTAAACGCCTTTTGCGATGCCTTGTAGTGGCAACGTAATTTGTTGCAAACCTGCTTTCAATACATTGCGCTGTTCTGCAACTTTTTTGCCGGTCATATCGTAAAGCTGCACGGTAACTGGCTGGGCAACATTTGCATTTATTTCCAGGTTTACCTGGCCTGATGCAGGGTTAGGGAAAACTGAAGTAAGCTGTACCCCACTATTTACGGTAGTTAATTCCTGAACGCCCAGCCTGCAAAAGTTTTTACGTGCAAAGTATACTTTGGCGGTAGTGGTCCTGCCATCGCTCCAGGTGGCATATGTCTGGCAGAGTGCCCTTACCGAGCGATTGTAGTCGCCAAAGAATAACGGACTGCTATCGTTATTGGCACCAATGCCTACAAATTTGGTTGGCAGCGCCGATGTAGTGGACAGCGAACCGAACGAGGCACCATTGTCGGTTGAGTTTAACTGGTAGTACCAGCTGGAATCGGCACCGTTAATGGCTGTAACCGATACGGTTACATTATTACCTTCAGCAGCAACTGTTGGCATTACGGTCATATTGTTGCCGAAGTACTTATTTATTGTATCGGGCACACTCCATGTAAGGCCACCATTTGTGGAATGCGAATAATAAGAAACTGCGGAGGTTCCCGGGAAATCGCTCCATACAATGTGTACATTGCTACCACTGCCTGAACGACCATCGACCGCCATATTCACGGCAGCGTTTTCACGGTTATGAAAGGCGTAGCTTGGTCCAGCCGGGAAAATAACAGAGGCGCCCGAAACTACCACACTCGTTCCAAATGTAGCACCACCATCAGTAGATGCCACATGCCTTATCTGGCTGTTATCAATATCGGCAAAGCTCATATGCAGTATACCATTCTTATCTACCTCAACATTTCCGAACTGGGTGTTGCCCATATAAGCAGGTACGGCATTACCAAAGGTATCAGTACCCGGCACTAAAGTTTTTATACCTTCATAGGCCGACGCGGTCCCGGCTGGGAAACATACGAAGCTGCAATACACATTGCCCTGGTGCGCGCCTCCACTATTATCAACTGCGAGCCATTCCCTATCGGTAATGCCATCGTACATTGGTAAGGTTGCATTTGATGCAAGGTCAATTGCACCACGGCCTATAAAGTGCTTGGGCTTCACATTCCAGGTATGGCCTTTATCATCAGAATACGCCCAGTTAAGCGTAAAAAATCCTGTATCGAAAGATGGATTAACCGTAAGATATATCCATGCGTAATACAACCTGCCGTTCTTATCCCACGCAAAAGCAGGGTCGCCACCACCAGCGGCGAACTGGCCAGGGAAATCAGCATTGCAAATAGATGCACTACTGAAGCTGGCCTGTGTCCAGGAGGAGCCACCGTTTGATGAATAATAAATAGGGAATGTTAATGAACCACTCGCTGTCTGCTGCATATAGCTGAGCACCAATTCACTGCTATCGTTAGGGTTATATGCCATTGACACCTCGCCTTCTCCAACAGTACTTGAGCTCGATGAAATACGCTGGTCGTATCCGGTTGTTTTCGCCCTGACTCCCGCATTATGTTCTTCTGCTTCTTCATGTTCCGGATGGAACTTTTCTTTCATGATGCGCTGCAACAGCTCTTTTTTAGTTCGCAGTTTGGCATCAGTCATTTGGGCAAACGAAACTGCGCTGCTAAAAAGTAGTGCCGACATAGCAGCCAATGTAAAATGCCTTGTAGAAAATGTCATAAATATCTGTTTTTTAGGGTTTGTTGAGTGTGATAACTATTTGTGTTTAGCAGAATCGGGTATGTGGAAGTTCTTTTCTTTGAGTGTCCGTTGCAGATTCTTTTGTTTGGTAGCGGCTCGCTTTTTTTTCTCAGTTTCGGAAAGACGGCTCGAGAGATTGCTTGACTTTCTCGTAGGGCTTGCCTTTTTATGAGGCGCTGCTTTTTTTTGTTGAGGCGTTACCGGTATTTTTTGAACATCCTGCGCCATTACCTGGCCTCCAATTACTAACATCACCAGATAAAGGAGATACTTCATGTTAAAAATGCGGTTTGGGATATAAAAGTAGGTAACTTACACAATATCAACTCTATCATTAATGTTAACGTATAAGTTAAATAAAAATTGCTTTATTTAGTTCACCCTCAACCCGAGCCCCTTCTCCCGGAAGGGCGAAGGGAGAGCCAATATCTGCGCTATCGCGCATGCGTTGTTGCAATTGCTTTCACGGGAAACCTGAAACCTATGTATTCATCTATTCGGCGAATGGCAATAAATACTATTTTTGGGGTATGTTAAAATGGGCCAATAAAAATCCCGGGTACATCCTTATACTACTTATTGCCATTTCCTTTGTTTATGCAAATGGGTTTAAAATAATTAACCTGCCGCCGTCATCGATACACCAGTGGCGGCAAAGCGATTGCCTCGCCTATGCCAAAACTTATTACCAGAAAGGGACGGGGCTGTTTACTCCATCAACCTACAACCTGGCGGGTAAGGATGGCCGGGTGGTAAGCGAGTTTCCTATTATTTACTACCTGGCCGGCAATTTGTTCCATGTATTTGGTGTGCATTATCTTATTCTGCGCGGGCTTACTTTTATCTGCTTTTTGCTTGGGCTGTATTATCTGTATAAATGCCTGTCGCTGTTCATTAAGTCAAACCTGCTTAGTGTATATCCAATAATTATTTTAGCTACCAGTCCTTTCTACTATTACTACGCAGTTAATTATCTACCCAATGTTCCGGCCTTCAGCTTTTCGTTTGCAGCGTTTTATTATCTGTTGCTTTACGGTAGGTCAGAAAAAAACAGCCACATAGCATACGCCACTTTATTTCTTATTCTTTCTACCCTACTGAAGCCTACTGATGGCGGGCTGCTTTGGGTAGCTTACCTGGGCGTTATATTTGTGCAACTGCTCCAGCGCAAAGTAAGTACCCGTGTATTTATTGGCACAGCTATAAGCACCGTATTGATTTTAGCCAGCATTTACGGCTGGTATAAATTCGGGGTATGGTATAATGACCTGAACGGCAACCACCAGAACCTGCAATCGATATACCCTATATGGACGATGAGCGATAAGGATGCAACATGGGTTTGGGAAAGCCGGATACTTGATTTCTGGGCGGCTTCGTACCAACAACGAACAGTACTGTACATGCTTGGTGCATTTGTGCTGATCTTTTTCGTGCAGATACATAAGCTGAATCCTTTCCTGAGGTCGATAACCATTTTCAGTTTCCTGGCTACTGTGGCTTATGATATTCTTTGGTATAAAGCTTTTTCTGACCATGACTATTACCAGTTGGCTAACATTATTCCGTGTGTCTTGTTGATGATAACCGTGTTGGAATGGTATTGTAACCGGATAGAAGATAAGCTTCCAGCTGAGGCTAAAGCTGGTGTAGGTTTAGTGCTTGGGGGGTTAATAGTCATCAGCATTTACCACAATAAGCAGATTCAGCATGAGCGCTATACCAAGGCTGAATTCCAATACACAAAGCCGGATATTTATGATGCAGAGCCTTATTTGCGCCAGCTGGGTATTGGCCCTAGTGACGCTATAGTTTCTGTACCTGACCCTAGTCCGAATATTACGCTGGCTGCTTATGGCACACAGGGATATACCGAGTCGTTTAATGATGACCATTTTAATATTGTACAGTTTAAGGCCGTCGGAGCGAAGTACCTTATTATTAATGACACCAGCTACATACATAAGCCGCTTTATGCGCCTTATACAACGAAGTTGCTAGGTGCGTTCAGGGGGAAGTTGTTTGTTTATGATTTGAGGTAAGGGGGTTGTATTGCTAACTGTTTTTTTGAATAGCCGAGGTCTTTAGACCGTGGGAATAGTGTTTCCACAAAAGGCTTTGGCCAAAATACCATCTAGTAGAATTTCAGCTAAAGCCGTAAAAGACCTGATTAATCCACGGTCTAAAGACCGTGGCTATAAGGCAATGTGATAGAAGCAGATGATAAATGGACACAGATAATTGCGAGGTTGCTTCTCTCGCTGAAGAAGCGGGATCGCAATGACCAGCTAGGATGTATGCTTAGTTCGGGCTGAAGATTTTCAGCACCTACGGGTGGAAAATTAAATGAATGCAACAACCGCACTTTTTTAATTTTTTACTTTTAATTTTTAATTTATCCTAATGGCATTTAAAATGCTCGAAGGGTTCTTTGCAGTCTTCGCATTTGTAGAGGGCTTTGCAAGATGTGGGGCCGTATTGGCTTACTAATGTGGTGTGGTGCGAATTGCAGCGGGGGCATTCTACATCATCGTTTTCAAAAAGGCCAAGTGCGGTAAATGCCTTACGGTTGGGTGGGGCTATTCCGTATTCTTTTAGTTTGCGTTTTCCATCTTCCGTCATCCAGTCTGTGGTCCATGCGGGGCTGAGCTGGGGTTCGATTGTGAGTTGCTTTATTCCGTGTCCAGCTATTGCCATTCGGATGCCAATGGCAATAACATCCATTGCGGGGCAGCCGCTATAAGTAGGCGTTATTTTTATGGTAACGAAAGTTTGTCCATTGGTTTCATTTACCGCTACATCGCGCACTATGCCCAGGTCCAGTATCGACAATACAGGCACCTCCGGGTCTTTAACGTCGGCCAGCCATTTGTATATGTGTTCTGTAGTTAGGGTGCTCATTTCAGTTTTGGTACAAATTGAATAATGTGATTATTGATAAGGAACTTATTTCTTGGCAACTTGGTGACAATTACAGCATCAGCCGGTTTAATAAGTAGTTCATCTGCGGTTATAAAAGTGTTGCTTCCAATATCATCAACAGTACATTTTACAGTTCTGGCATTTAAGGGCATTCCAAAATATGTATTGCAGCGCAACCACATTTCAAAATTGTCTGTGCTTTCTTTAGCCAGAGCCTTCTTCGAAGTTAGCACTTTGCCTGCACTATCAAGAATGTCAATAGTTACTACCGGGCTTCTATAATCATTTGACGGCACTAAAAACCAACAGGAAAACTCATATAACTGAGCATCGATGCCGGGATTTAGCTGATATTTTGCAAGAACGGGATTCATATTTTCAGCATAACTTAATGCCCCACCTCCAACCAACGCGTTGGCAGTCTTGATATTGTCAAAATGTTCGACAAACCAATCCCCAGTGTATTTTATACAGGTATCGCTGGCAGGTAATTTATCGAAAATATCGGGCTCCCCTGTATTCACGCAGGTATTTGTGTTGCCTCTGTGCCCGAAAACAATCTTTCTTTGGTTATCCCATATCCTACGAGGGGGGTTGGAATAAATTTTACAGTTCTGGAAATCGCCCAAGTAGTCAGCCCGATCTAAAAGAAACTTTTCATCGGGACTAATTTCAACATTATTGAGTACTATTATCAATAGATTCTTATCGAATCCCATCTTAAGAAAATCTGTCTTATCCGCATAAGGCCCACCAACAATTTTTACTTGTTTAAACGCAACCTCCCAGGATGTGCGCGACATCATACCATCTATCATGGGCAGGTGCAGTTGTATGCCTGCCTGTATGCCCATTGCTATTGCGAGGGCACTGATGTTTTCATCATTGCCTACCCATAGCTTTTCTGATCCTACCTCGAAGAATGGCAATACCAGTGTTGCCTGGAAATCTTCTTTCTTGTAGTTGTGTTGATGTAGGAATTGCTCCCAGTTGGTTTGGCCGGTTGATACAAATGTGTCATAGGCATGGTAACCTATCTCCAGCTTTTTGTGGGTGCGTGCTATATAACCGCTGGCTTCGAAACTCCATAGGGCCAGGGCTGCGAACAACAACGTATTAGCAGCTGCTTTTTTGTTAGCTACTATTAATGCTGCATACCAGTTATAAATAACCACCGAACCGTAGATGGTGATAATGTAGTAGCATATCCAGCTGAAACGGCCAAGCGTGCGAAACTGTTTTAGCATTGAAGCATAGTCGAGCAGCCACTCCATGCCCCATGTAAACGGCGCGCCCATACCAAACAGCAAAGCCATTACGGCCATGATTAACCATATGGGGTGGAAGCCTTTTTCCGGCTGGCTTAGAGATGATTTTTTCAGGATGTATTTATTGCGCAAGCCCAATACCAATGCAATACCTACAGCCATCAAAACCACCAGTCCAACATATGCCCTGCCTTCTCCGCCTTCTGTAATGCCATCGACTTTGGTAAGGTGTTTTATGAATGCCCAAACTGGAGAGTTACTATTGGAGATAACATCTTTTATGCCGGTGCAATTTGATAGTATACCGTATGGTGTAGTGGGGCGGTCGGTAGCGGGGTCGGTGAATTTCATGACTGTGCCGAATACTGCAAAAACAGCTATTACACTTAGCAATAAGGGCAGTGTGTGCTTGAGTTTTGCGACCATGCTTTCCTTTTGTGTTAGCAAGTAGCCTACGATATAACAGCCTGCCCAAACCAAAGAAACTGCAGCATAGTAGGGATGCAGGAATGTGGCCAGTGTGCCGAGTATAAAAATGAACAACAGGTATTTGTAGCCCTCTTTGTTATAATACCTCAGCGACCAGTAAAACAACATGGGTAGTATACACACAACGGATAGCGCATAATGCCCCGAGATTCGGAACAGTTGTGGACTGAAGATGGTTATCAATCCCGCAAAGCACATGGCTATTAGTGGGGCTACTTTAAACCGGATGAGTATTTTAAAACAATAGATAATGGACAACACATAGCTCAATGCTACCATCCACCACATTATGGTGAGCGCTGTGCCCATGGTAACCCGGCGCGATAAATAGCTTAGGGGAACTGACAGTAGCGGCTGCCCATCGGTATAAACAATATGTTCGCCATAGGGGTAGTTCATGCCATCGAACCATACACCTTTTCCATATAGAACATGGTAGAGGTAGGTGTAGATGTTCTTGCCGCCGTCAGCACCGAGTTCGGGCATTTCGTGCCAGGGGGCTGTAACTATGTAGGAAAGGGTAAACGTAGTTAGTACCAGTGCGAATAGCGTAACCAGCAACAGCCATGTGCTGGTGCTTAGTGAGGATTTTAAAATGATTCCTTCGGATTCGCTATTTTTTTTCATTGTGTTTGTTGCGAAAGTCTTTATTCAAATGCGGCTTAGTGCTACCCTCTTATGTGTGTTGTGCACTCAGCGTCTGTTGTACTTTTATTTCGTAGTCTTTATCTTTTATTCGTCTCAATGAGGGCTACGCCGTTCTTTTTCTGCCAAAAAGAAAAGTACCAAAAGAAAAGGGCACTTTAGCCTATCGCTCCGCGGGCTAAAGGAGCTCAACTGCGTGTTATGCTGAAGCTTTGTATTCTATTTGTCCGTGCCGGAACGGCGGCACGGCTTCTGAATTTCTCATTTGGAAAAATAGATTATCAACGTCTTTTTCTCTTTTGCACGCCAAGTCTAAAGCCCGCTTCTTTCAATAATTCTACCTGGCATTACCCTTTACTTTATTCATGTGGCTTTTTAAACAGTAATCTTACAAAGTTGAGCATTTCGGGGAATAAAATACTATAATTCATTTTGCGGAAATGCACCTGCTCGTTAAGGGTGACGGAGACCGGCTGCACTTTGTACTTTTTTACGGCATAGCAGTTCCTGATAAATTCAAGATCGAACAAGTAGCGGTTGATGGTGGTTGACAGGAAGAGTGGTTTTACATTGCTCCTGAATCCCTTCAAACCGCATTGTGTGTCGGTTACCGGCATGGATAGAAAGGTGCGTATCATAAACTGCAGGCAGCGCGAAATAAACCGCCTTATTGCCGGCAGATGGCTGTAATAGTTTTCGTCCTTAACGCCTACTGCTACATCGCAACTACCGCCAATTAATGCTTTATATATTGCCCGCATACTTTCTATGGTATACGGGAAGTCAACATCAGTATATATAATTATATCGCCAGTTGCTTTTGCTACACCTTCCCTTATTGCATAGCCTTTTCCTTTGTTTTCGGTATAAGTAAGTTGTTGCAGTTGAGGTATCTGTTGCTGGAGCCAGGTTGTGTTTTCTGGGGTAACGTTTTGGCTTATGCCGTCAAAAACAATTATTAATTCAGCCTGCGTACCTGCCTGTTTACAAAAAGTGGTATAGGCACTAACAATATTGCGCTCCCAGCCCTGTTGCGGGTTATAACAGGGTAAAATAAGAGATAATACCATCAGCGGAATACAATTTGACTACGAAAGGATAACGAAAAACTGCTCAATTTATTACCACGCCATTCCAGGGTATACGCGCTGCATGAATTGCAATTCGGTTAAAATATAGCCCAGGTGTTCAGAATGGCGGCCTTCTTTACCACCCTGCTGCATCCATGTACCTGTAGGCAATGTAATGGTAGCTTCGTT
>JADMIO011285707.1_pt1 | contig 11109 bp, 11 predicted proteins | sample 8958161 | NCBI WGS metagenome assembly JADMIO01 (sample SAMN16585339, study PRJNA669376) | soil metagenome | isolation source: Crop rotation soil | place: USA: Cullars Rotation, Alabama | collected 2011 | reverse complement strand
CGCACGCTTGGTCTCGATATCGACGAATTGCTGAGCGGGCGCGAGGCGGTATGGCTCGATGCGCGCGAAACGCTCAATTGCTTCATGGAAGGGGCGGTGCCGGACCGGGAGCTCTTCATGAAGACGGTGGGCGCCGTCTTCGAGAGCGTCGTCCGCAAACGGCACTACCTCGTTGTTCGCGGCTATGGCGAGATGGTCGATCTCCTCTGGAAGGACGGGAACGCGGATGGCGCGATCCAACTCGAAGCTCTCTGGAACGAGTTGGCGGACAAGTACTCGTTTTCGCTGCTCTGTGCATACGCGATGGACAACTTCCTCAAGGACGCGGGGAGCGCCGGATGCCGCCGGGTTTGCGCACATCACTCGCGAGTACTGCCGTACGAACCCTTCGAGCAAGCCAGCTGACAGGCGCAAGGTGTGAGCTATGAGCAGCGACCTGACGCGGTTCGGTCTGGCCGAGATGCTCCGCTGCCGCAGGGTCCTCCGCCAGGCGATTGCCGGGGCCGGATCACTCGAACACGCGTCTCAGCGGGTATGCCAGGCACTGTACGACGAGTTGAGAACGGGGGACGGTGAGAAGGCGACCGTCCTCGTACGCTGCTACAAGACGCACGCGTTCGGAAAACTCGACCCCGAGCTGCGCGCCGTAGCCCGCCGAAGCCTCGGCGATGGTCCCGTGCGCGACGCGATGAAGTTCCTGGTGTTGCTGGGGACCGTGGGAAAGCGTTCGACCTGGTGCGATCGCCGCCGATCGAAGAACCATCAGGCGATCCCGCTGGCAAGCAAAGACATGATCGATCGCGCGCCGATGATCTCGCGGCTGTTGTCGCAGCTGGGCGTGCCCATCGAACATGTCCTCGACGCGTCGCCCGAGAGTGTCCGTGAGATCGCGGGGCGAACGTACAGTGTGTTTCACGTGGAGGATGCGCCCGGCAGCCCGTTCATTCCGGCGCAGGAAGAGTTCGTCCTGAAATACGGCGTCCAGTCGGTGGTCGGGTTCGGCGGAGGTCTCGGGAACGGCGACATATTCGCCATCGTGCTGTTTTCTGTCGTGCCAATTTCCGCCGAGTCGGCCGATCGCTTCCGAGCGCTCGCACTCGACGCGAAAGCAGGGTTCTTTCAGTTTCCGGAGTCGAACGTCTTCGCGACGCACGGGAAGTGAACTCGTAGCCGGCGCGTACGCGCGCCGCACCCTCCCCTTGACCCGTAAGTCGATGTATATAGACTTACGCCATGGTCCGGCCGCCGCGCCTTTCTCCACAAACCGCTTCCATTCTCGGTGAGCTGCTCGAGTCACCCGGGCGCTGGCGGTACGGCTATGATCTCATGCAGTCCACGGGCCTCATGGCCGGAACGCTCTATCCCATCCTCGCGCGACTGGCCGAGGCGGGGTGGCTCGAAACGGAATGGGGAGATCCGCCGGAGGAAGGACGGCCGCGCCGCCATCTCTATCGCCTCACGGCTGCAGGGCGGCCCGCCGCTCGTGACATGGTGCGCCGCGCGGCCGAGGTCTACGGCGGCGCGCGCAGGAGAGCGACATGATGGCGCGTCGATTGGCGGCGCGCTTCGTGGCCGTGCTGGCGCGGCTGCTGCCACGCGACCAGCGGCCATGGGCCGAGGCGATCATCGCGGAGATTCACGCGGTGCTCACCACACGTGAGGCGGCGACGCTTGCGCTCTCGGGAGGTGTCGGCCTGCTGCGCATCCTCATGAGCCACGCCGTCGAGCAGCCACTGGGCCTGCCGCGGTTCCGTGACCACCTGCGAATTGGCGTCCGTTCGCTCCTGCGCGCGCCGCTGCTGGTCTCGTCGATCGTGGCCACGTTGGGAGTCTGCATCGGATCGAGCGCGGCGGTGTTTTCCACGGTGTACGCGGTGGTGCTCCGCGCACTTCCATATAAGGATGCCGATCGGCTCGTGTGGATCGAGTCGGTGCGGCGCGACCGGCCGGATGCGCCGTTCTCCCTGCCCGAGGTGATGGACTTCATCGACCGCGCGCGGACGGTGCGGCTCGCGGCCTACGCGAACTGGAGCGCGAGCCTGAACACGCCCACAGTCGCCCGGCGGCTGCAGGGCATGCGCATCACGGCGACGGGGTTGGCGATGCTCGGCGCGCGTCCGAGCGCGGGTCGGTCGCTCCAGGACGCCGACGATCGCGTGGATGCCGCGCGCGTGGTGATGCTCGGCTACGCGTTCTGGCGTCGTGAATTCGATTCGAGCGCGACGATCATCAACCGCCAGATTCGCCTGAACGGCGACGCGTACACCGTCGTGGGTGTGTTGCCGCGGTATCTGCCCCTGTCGCTGCGCGACATCGACGTCGTGGTGCCGCTCGTGCCCGACGCGGATCCGCGGCGGCACGCGCGCGGGTCGACGAACTTCCTGCGGCTGGTGGGTAGACTCGACGACCGCGCGACGCCGAGCAGCGCGGAGCAGGAGCTGACGCGCATCACGAGCGAGCTGCGCGCGAGCTACCCGGTGGAGTACGCGTCCAAGATCAGCGTGCGGGTGAAGCCGCTCCAGGATGCACTGGTCGGCGACCATCAGAGGATTCTCTTCGCGCTGCTCGGCGCGACGGCGCTCATGCTCGCGATCGCGCTGGCGAACATTCTCAATCTGCTCCTGATCCGCGCCATCTCCCGACAGGGTGAAGTGGCGGTGCGGCGCGCATTGGGGGCATCGGCGCCGCAGATCGTCTCGCAGCTCGCGGCCGAGGGAGCACTGCTCGCCGGTGCTGGCGCGGCTCTGGGACTCGCGCTCGCTCGCTGGGCGGTCGCGCTCATCGCGAGCTGGGGCCTCACGGTTCCGCGACTGGACGAAGTGCGGTTGAGCGGAACCACGGTGATGTTCGTCGCCGGCGTTTCCGTGCTGGCAACAATCCTCTTCGCGGCGATTCCGGTGGCCGCGGTGCTCCGGTCGGAATCGTACGCCACGTTGCGAGCGGCGGGACGGTCGGGCGGCGGTACACGGCTTCAGAGCCGGCTGCGCGGAGGCCTGGTGGTGGCCGAGCTCGCGCTGGCGCTCACGCTCACGGCGGCGACGGCGGCGGCAATCCAGAGCTTCGCGCAACTGCGGCGCGTGGAGCTCGGCTTTCAGCCGGATTCGCTGTTCGCGGCACGTCTCGCCCTGCCGCCGCAGAAGTACGCGACTGTGCGGGACATCGCCCGCTTCTACGATCGGCTCGAGGCGCGTCTCTCGAGCGAGCCGGGGGTGGTGAGCGCGGGCGTCGTGTCAGTGGCGCCGTTCAGTGGACTTCTCGCGTCGATTCCCTTCGCGATCGCGTCGCGGCCGCCCGCGTCGCAGCGCGATAGATCCCAGGCAAACTACCGGGCCATCAGCGCGGGCTATTTCCCGACGATTCGAGCGCGCCTCATCGCCGGCCGCTGGTTCGCCGAGGGCGACGACGCCGGCGCGCCGCCAGTGGCGATCGTCAGCCGCGCGCTGGTCGAGCGCTTCATGCGGGGGCTCGACCCGTTGGGTCAACAACTGCTGGTGGACGACAACAATGTGGGGCCGCGGCCGGTGACCGTGGTGGGTGTGGTAGACGATTTTCGCCACATCGCTCTCGACGGTGCGCCAACGCACGACATCTACATTCCGCTCGAGCAGATTCATCGCGACGGCATCGCGTTCGTCACGAACAACTTTTTCTGGACGATTCGCGTGGCCGGCGACCCCGATCGGTTCGGTCCGGCATTCTCGCGAGCGCTGGCAGCCGTGGATCATGACGTGGCAGTATCCAGCACGGGCAGCCTGACCGGCGCATACCTCGGCCCGACGCTCGCGCCGCGAAGATTCTCGGTGGCACTGCTCACGGGATTTGGCATCATCGCGCTCGTGCTCGCGGCGCTCGGCGTGTACAGCGTGATGGCGTACAGCGTCGAGCAGCGGCGCCGCGACATTGGCCTGCGGATCGCGCTGGGAGCGTCGCCGAATCAGGTGGTCGGAGTCGTTCTGACGAATGCGCTGCGGCTGGCGGCGATGGGCGTGGTCCTGGGAATTGCCGGATCGGTCGCGGCTGGGAAGGCCGTCGCGGGAGTGCTGGGGGGAGTGTCCCTGCACGATCCCGTGCTCCTCGGAGCGGTGGCGGCCGTGCTGGGAGGCGCAAGCATCCTGGCGAGCTGGATTCCCGCGCGGCGCGCGGCGACGATCGACCCTATTATCGTGTTGTCTGGCGACACGTGAGGAGCGCAGCGTGACCGAGAGAACGACGGTGGACATCATCAGAGAATTGGAACGGACGCGAGACGAGACGCTCCGGCACTTCGCGCTCGATGCGACGAGTCTCGATCGATCGTATGGGCCCGGCAAGTGGAATGTCCGGTACCTCCTCAACCACCTGTCCGACAGTGAGTGCGTGTTTCTCTACCGGCTGAAGCGCGTGCTCAGTCAGGGGCATCAAGTCGTCTATGCTTACGATCAGGATGCCTGGGCGAAGGCACTGGATTATTCGCAAACGTCGCTCGAACTGGCGCAGCGGCTCTACGAGACATCCCGCGAAGCGATCATCGACTTCGCGCGGCGGTACTATGACCGGTCAGCCCAGTATCCGTTCGTGCACAGCGAAACCGGTTTGCGCACGTTGCGGGATGAGATCGAGAAAGTCGTGTGGCATAATGACAAACATCTCAAGCAAATAGGCGACGCCCTGCTGGGGTGACGTCACCGCGACTAACTCTGACCCTGCTGCTACTCCGCATGCAGCGTGATCGCTGGATCGAGCGTCGCGGCTCGGCGCGCGGGTAAAAAGGCAGCGACGAGCGCTACAGCCAGCAGCGCGGCGACCGCCACCGCGATCGCCAGCGCGTCGCCGGGTGGAATGCCATAGGTGAGCCTGGCCGCGGCGCGGTGGAGCAGCACCGCGAGCGGAACTCCAATCAGTGCGCCGACACCCACCACGCGCACGCTGTCGCCGAGGATCATCGCGACGACGCTGGTGCGTGGCGCGCCGAGGGCGAGGCGCACGGCCATCTCGCCAGTGCGTCGCGCGGTGACGTACGCCACCACACCGAACACGCCAACGCTCGCCAGCACGAGCGCCACCGCGCCGAAGAACGCCGCGAAGTCGGCGAGAATTCGCTCACGAAACAGGAGACCGTCGAGCTGTTCATCGATCGTGTTGACCGTGACCAGCGGCAGCTGGGGCGAGGCGTCGTGAATCGCGCGACGCATGGCGCTCATCACCATTGGCACGTCGCCGTTCACGCGCGCGACGAAGGTGACGCGCGGCGCGCGGCCGGAATTGAGCACCGGCCAGTAGGTCATGAGGCCAGCCGTCTGACGCGGATCGCGATAGCGGGCGTCACGCACGACGCCGACGATCTCGTACGAATCGGTGCTTCCGCGCGACGTGGCGACACGACGCCCCAGCGCGGGAGCCTGACCGAAGAGCTCCCGCGCGAGGCTCTCGTTCACGATGACGACGCGGGCGCTGGTGTCGGTGTCGCGCAGATCGAACTCGCGTCCCGCGAGAAGCGGCTGGCGTATCGTACTGAAGAACGACGGCCCTACGGTCATGCTTCCGTCGACCCGAATCCCGTCGTCGCTCGGCTTCGTCTCCGTCCACAGTCGAGGGCCACCGCTCGACCCGGTGAGGAGGCCCGAGCCGGACGCGGAGACGGCGGCCACCCCAGGCACGCGCGCGAGCCGGTCGTTGACCGTGGTCACCAGCGCGCGAAGGGCGTCGCCGCGGAGGCCGAGCTGCCCCGGCAGCGTCCACGCCATGACGAGATGCGGTCGCTCGGCCAGCCCGATGTCTTCGTGGCGCAGATTGCGCAGCGTTCGCACGAAGAGTGACGCGCCGACGAGCAGCACGAGCGACAACGCCACCTGAAGCGCCACGAGCATTCTGCGAACGGTTACACCTGCCGCCGAGCCCGTGGCACCGCGCACCGTCATGGCCGAGACGAGCGAGACGCGCGACCCGCGCACGGCGGGCGCCAATCCGAAGATGACCACCGTCAGCGCGGTGGAGACGAGCGCGAAGAGCAGCACGCGTGAGTCGAGACTCAGGTCGAGCACGACGGAGGCCGCGCCCATCGTGACACTGCTCTTCGGACCGGATTGAATGAGCTCACCCAGCAACCGCATGGTGACGGACGCGAGGGCCACGCCGAGCGCGCCGCCGGCGACGGCGACGAGAGCGCTCTCGGTCAGCAATTGCCGAGAGATGCGGCCGCGGCTCGCGCCCAAGGCGAGGCGCAGCGCGATCTCGCGTCGGCGCGCCGAGGCGCGCGCGAGCGACAGCGCGGCCACGTTGCCGCAGACGACGAGCAGCACCGCGCCCACGAGCGCAAGAAGCAGCGCGATGGGCTTCGCGAACGCGTCACGCTGCGCGGAGTAGCCGCGCGCGGCGGACGCGACCTCGATCCGCGCGTCGGCCACCACTCCGGAGCCCGGCACATGCTCGCGCGCGATGTCACGATGAATCACGGCGAGCGCCGCCTCGGCCTGACGGGGCGCAACGTCAGGCGCGAGACGCGCCAGCAGCTTGAATTGCGCAAAGCCACCGCGCTGCGCGCGCGACGTGCCCGGAAGCACCTCGGACAGCATCGCGACGGGCACCCAGAAGTCAGTGGGCCAACCCACCCAGTCGCCCGAGAAACTCTTCGGCGTGACGCCGATGATGTCGAAGCGCGTGCCATTGAGCGTGAGCGTGCGACCGACGACGCCGGGATCGCGGGCGAAGCGCGTGGTCCAGTAGCTATCGCTGATCACGGCGACGGGATGGCCGCCAACGCCTTCGTCATCGACTGGGCTGAGAAGACGTCCAAGCGCGGGGTGGAGGCCGAGCGTCGTGAAGAAGGTCCCGGATACTACGCTGATGCGGGCTTGCCGATCGTCGACGCCTAGGCCGCTGGCGGCGACGTTGAAGCCGTCGGCCCACGTGGTAGCCGCCATGCCGGAGAAGACACCGGTGCGCTCGCGAAAGCGCTCGAAGTCGGAGAAGGAGAAGTTGGGTTGGAGCCGTCCGTCGGCCTGACGCTGCTGGATGGTGACGAGCCGCTCCGGCGCCTCGACCGCGAGCGGCCGAAAGAGAAGACTGTCGGCGACGCTGAACATCGCCGTGCTGGCGCCGATGCCGATGGCGAGCGACACGACGACGACCACCGTGTACGCGGGTGCGCGGCGCAGTGTGCGCAGCGCGTAGCGCATGTCCTGGCCGAGGTGCTCGGCGAGGCGCGTGCCCATCGCGTCGCGGGCGTGTTCGCGATGCACGCCCGCATTGCCGAAGGCGCGGCGGGCGGCGACCTGCGCCTCGGCGGGTGCCACACCGTGCGCGACGCGACGCTCGACGTCGCGGGCGAGGTGATACGCAACCTCATCGTCGATCTCGCGCTGCGTGGTGTCGGGGCGGAGCAAGGCGCGCAGCCAGGGGTGCCACATCGAGGGACTCCTCTAGACAGTCAATAGGACCAGTGTGCGAGTTCACCACTAGATTGTCAAGAGGTGACAGTGTGCTGGGTGATACCGAGGGGTCGTCCCGCGACGCTGAATACCGTCGTATTCTCTGGGGTAAGACCTCGCCACCGGCACTGGGCCAACCCACGGATCAATGACTCTCACTCTGGCTGACGACGCGCGGAAGCACTCGATTGCCTCCATCAAGCGCTACTTTCTCGAGGAGCTGGACCAGGACATCGGCGAGTTGAAGGCGGGATTGGTTCTCGAGTTTTTTCTCAAGGAAATCGCCCCGACGATCTACAACGGGGCAATCGCCGATGCGCAGACGTATGTTCGGGATCGGCTGGTGGACCTCGAGGGCGCCTGCTCGGCCCCGGAATTTGCCTATTGGCCCAGCGCCTCGGTGAGGCGGGCATCTCGCTGACGGCAGACTGTAAGGGTTTCCGCCATTGTGGGCGCTTCGTTCGGTTGCATTCTACGCCAGTGTGCATCGAAGGAGGCGGAGATGACAACCGCAATCTCGCGTTCCACCCGAACACTCGGCTTCTGGTCCGCGGTGCTCGCCACGGTGTTCAGCATTGCCTACGACCTCGGTCAGATCGCCGAGTGGCTGGGGTGGCTGGGATCTCGAGGCGGTCCGGAAAGTTCGAGCACGCCGTTGGGCTTTGTTGTACTCCTCACGCCGTCGCTCTTTCTTGGTTCCTCCCTTCTCCTGCTCGTCGTCTGTCTTCACGACCTGGCGACGCCCGATCGCAGAATCTGGAGCCGAGCCGCCATTGCCTTCGCCACGGCGTATGCGGTGCTCATCAGTCTCAACTACTACGTGCTGCTCACCTTCGTGGCGCCGCGATTGGCCAACGGCCGTATCGCCGGCATCGAGCCCTTTCTGTTCACGCCCTTCGACTCATTCCTGTACTCGGTAGACATTCTCGGCTACAGCTTCATGAGCGTGGCAACGCTGTTCGCTGCACGCGTCTTTGCTGACGGTGGTCTGGAGCGGCGCGCGCGACTCTTCCTGACCGCGAACGGCTTGCTGCTCCCCTTCCTTGCTCTGCAGATCTATTTCCATTGGCTGATCTGGATCGCCACGCTCTGGGCAGTGACATTTCCGGCGTCCACCTGGACCATCGCCCTCATTTTTCGGAGGGCCAGAACCTTCCCCGGCGCGACATCGGAGATGGCGGAGGGGTCAACTCGAACCCTTCTGGCCCGCGCAAACAACAAGGTGTCAGTCTCACACATGCATATTTGATATATGGGCCAGCTCGATACGTGGAGTCAGCGCGCCATCAGCCGGCGCGAGGGTCGCGTCGAGTTTCTCGGCGAGTACAGCGGATCCGTCGAGGATACGCTCAAGCGTGAGCTCATCCTCGAGTTTGCGACGCGCCCCGACATTCGACGCGCCTATCTCGCGCGAGTCTGCTTCCCGCCGCAGACCGAGCCGTCCATGGCGCTGTGTATCGTCTCAGTTCGACCGAACGATCAATCGATCGTGACGCGCGTCGGCGAGATATGCCGACGTCGCTTCTCCAGCGACGCGGTGCTGGATGTTCTTTTCATCACCGCCGAGCAGGAGGCGGAGCTGGCCGGTGTCTGCCGACCCTTCTATGCCGGAGCGGCCTGAAACCACTGAGGATTGTGTTCAATGGAAATGGCATATCGAGAGCGGTGGAAAGCCGAGATCGCGGAGATGCGGCGAGTGCTCGCCGGCCTCGCGATGAGCGAAGAGTGCAAGTGGGGCAAGCCCACCTACACGGTAGCCGGCAAGAACATCGTCATCATGCAAGGCTTCAAAGAGTGGTTCGGGCTCGGATTCTTTCAGGGCGCCCTGTTGACGGACCCGAAAAAAGTCCTGGTGCAGCTCGGAACGACGAACGCCGCCCGCATGATGAAGTTCACCAGCGCGAAGGAAATCAGGGCGAAGGCGGCCAACATCAAGGCCTACGTGCGCGAGGCCATCGCGGTCGAGAAGGCTGGGCTGCGCGTGAAGCCGAGGAAGACGTCGGACTTCCCCGTTCCGGACGAGCTGAAGCAGCGGTTCCAAAAGGACGCGCGATTCAAGCGCGCCTTCGAGGCGCTCACGCCGGGACGGCAGCGGAGCTATCTCTACCACTTCGCGGCGGCCAAGCAGTCGGCGACCCGGGCGGCGCGAATCGAAAAGGCGATGCCCGCCATATTCGCGGGCCGAGGGTTTCTGGAACGACGCTGACGAGAGTGGATTGTCTCTCGTCCAAGACCGCAATGGACTCAATTCAATGACCACGAACAAAACCAAGCCCACGGGCGCCAGCGTCAAGGACTACATCGCCGCACGAGCCAACGAGCAGCAGCGCGCGGACGTCCGCGAGTTGATGGCGCTCCTCAAGTCGATCACCCGGCAGCCGCCGAAGATGTGGGGGCCCAGCATGGTGGGGTATGGCTCGCAGCGCTACACGTACGAGAGCGGACGCACCGGCGAAGTGCCGCTTGCGTGCTTCGCCATTCGCGGCCGAGACCTCGTCGTATACGTGTACGCCGAGAGCGAGAAGCAGAAAAGTCTGCTGGCGAGGCTCGGCAAGCACTCGATGGGCAAATCCTGCCTGTACTTCCGAAAGCTCGTCGACCTCGACAAGTCTGTGCTCGAGCAGATCGTTGTCGGCTCGATCGCTGAGTTCCGGGAGCGGTACGGGTAGCGTCGACCGTTTCGGGGTTGATTGCTCGCTTCGGCCGGGTTATTTGAATCGCTCGCCGTTCAGCGAAGACGTCACGCGGAGGAGAGGTCATGAGCCACGGAAAGATCTGCTACCTCGAGATTCCGGCGAACAAGGCCGAGGATGCCGCCGCGTTCTATTCCAACATCTTTGGCTGGAAGGTTCGCCAGCGCGGCGACGGCAACCTCGCGTTCGACGACTCCGGGAGTGTGAGCGGAACGTGGGTCAAGGAAGCGGATCGCACGCCGGACGAGCGGACCCGCGTGTACATCATGGTCGACAGCATTGCCGATTCGCTGAAGCAGATCCAGGCGGCCGGCGGCAAGGTGCTGACGCCGCGCACCGACATCGGTCCGAACATGGGCGCGTTTGCCGCGTTTGCCGATCCGGTCGGCAACGAGTTCGGGCTGTATGAGGAGCCGTCGCGCTGACGCACCCACCGCGCCGCGACGACTCGCTCGCTTCCCTGTTCGACCGGATTCGGCGCGGGGACCTCGCGGCGTTCGAGGAGCTCTTCCGCGCGATGCACGCGCCCCTGTGCGAGGTCGCCGACAGCTACGTGCAATCGCGGGCGATCGCGCAGGAGATCGTGCAGGATCTGTTCTTCGCGATCTGGATGAAGCGCGACCGGCTGCCGAAGGTCGCCTCGCTTCAGGCATATCTCTTCGCCGCGGCGCGGAACCGCAGCCTCCACCATCTCCGCCACCGCGCCATGGTGCGGCGGTGGACGTCCTGGGCGGGCCTGGGCGCAGACGTCGCGGGCGTTGCCGCATCGCCGCTCTCCGTCGACCAAGCCCTCGAAGCCGATGAGGAACGTCTGCGTGTTCGCCGGGCGATCAACCGCCTACCGCCGCGTGCCCGGCTGGCGCTCGTACTCCAGCGCGACCACGAGATGACCAACGCCGAGATTGCCGTGGCGATGGACATCAGCCTCAAGGGGGTCGAGAAGCTGCTCGCCACCGCCAGACAGAAGCTGCGTCCAATGCTGGAAGCCGAGGCGGACTCGAAGAGCGGGG
>JADMIO011000869.1_pt1 | contig 11110 bp, 9 predicted proteins | sample 8958161 | NCBI WGS metagenome assembly JADMIO01 (sample SAMN16585339, study PRJNA669376) | soil metagenome | isolation source: Crop rotation soil | place: USA: Cullars Rotation, Alabama | collected 2011 | reverse complement strand
CGCAAGATCCTGGCCGACCTCGCGCTTTCCGATTCCGCCGCCTTCGGCAAGATTGTGGAAGCCGCCGGCCTCAAGGCCAAGTAGGCTTTCGGAGCGTTGCGGCTCAGGCCGCGCCGGACCCGCGGAATCGCTTCCGCGTCCCGGTCCGCTCCCCATCCCCGCTTTCGAAAAGCCGGAGAGTTCCTCTCCGGCTTTTTTGGTGGCAAGCGTGCTGGCGGATGTATCCCATTTCGTTCCCTTTTCCAGTCCCTTCCGGCGGAACCGCGCAAGTTACCTCCTCCTCGTAATCCCGGTCGCCGTTTCTCCGGGAACCTGAGCCGGTGACCCAGATTCCAGGCGCGAGGAAATTTTTTTCAGAACCCGGACCGGGAATGATGTTATTTACCCACTGGCACCCTAACCCGTGGGGACACCATGAATTCCTTCGCTTCGCGCCTTGGCCTGATCATGCTTATGTTTGCGGTTTCCTCTTCCCGCGCCCTGCCCATCGCGGACCTGATTACCCTTCATTTCGGCGCCTTGGGCTCGGAACGCGAATATCATGAGTCGGGCTTCAATTTCAGCATGTTCGACTATTTCAATCCGGGAGTCCATCCACCCATGCATGGCGGGGACGAGTTGTGGGTACCGGACGACGGGGCATTCTTCATTTCCATGACCCATGACGGAGGCGATTTCGAATTGGTCTCCGTATCAGCCCGGAAGGTGGCGGACCACCCTTCCGACGGCTACTTCGCCTTGCCCGGATTCCCGGTCGTTCCGGTCACCGGCCTGGAATTGCAACTCATCCGGATCGGATTGTACGGTTCCGAATTCCGCTTCGCCGCCCCGGATTTTTCCGCCCAGATCGCCCTCGACGAAATCGTCGTCCGGCCCCTGGCCCCCGTCCCCATGGTTCCGGAACCCTCCACGCTCGCCTGTTTCGGCGCCTTCGCGCTGGGTATCCTCATTTCCATGCGGGTGAGAGGCGGCGAATCCGAAAACCGCCGATTCGGATCAAAAACTTTTTCCCAATGTCTCCGTTAATAACCGTATTTGTCCTGGAACGCATCAACAGAAGAGGGCATCATGTCATCGCCTAATCCTCATCCGTTCTGTGTCGCGGCGCTGCTTGGATTCTCGTATTGCGCCGCCCTTCCCGTAACCTCCCTTTCCATCAGATCCGATCAAGCCGGCCACGGACGGGTTTCGCAGGAATCGAAGTGGACCGCCCACGCCTCGAAAAAGGCCATCTACCATCCGGCCAGCGGTTACCTCGCTTTGCCCGGAATCCATCTTCCTCCACTCGGCGCGAAAGGCCCTTGGGGAACTCCGCAGGGTCCCATCGGTTCCATCGCTTCGTTCACGGACGACGGGGAACCGGAGGTCGTGGGAACGGAGGACGATCCGGAGCCCGCTCTGGCTTCGGTTTTGACCGCGGCCCCGATGGTCCCGGAACCCTCCACTTTGATGTGGTTCGCGGTTCTGATCGGGATGGTGATGCTTCCCAAATCCTTGTCCAAGCCGCGCCGCTGAATCCGCGGCGCCCGCCGCTTCCGCTTTTTCCGTTTCATTCGCTTCTTTCGATCCATGGCCCCGTGGACCGTCCGCGTACCGTAGCATCAGGATGACCCCATCCCGATGCCCTCGTCGCGGCGAAATCCGTTCACTTCGAAAAAAGCTAAAGTTCATGGCCGGCGCTGTTCCTCAACGGCACCTGGGCCGAGAACGGCTGGCGCCTGATCAGTTCGCCCGTGCAGCTGGGCCGCGAAGAGGTATCCGCCGCCCGCAACGTGTTCGAACTGTCGGACCATCCCATGCGCCTTTCCACCGCCGCCCACGTCAGCGCGCGCTTCACTTATGTTTCGCCCGCGGGCACCCTGATCAAGGACGGTCGCATGGCCGGGCACGTGGTGGACGGCGCCTATTTCGAAAACTCCGGCTCCGCCACGGCGGGGGAAATCCTCAACGCCTCGCGCCGGCTGCTCGATTCCTCCGGCTACCGCTGGAGCCGCGCCAAGGATACCGTGGACGTGGTTCCCATCGTGCTGGTCATCCGCTTCCAGGAGCGCTCGCCCAAGAACCGCATCGATCTCTCCACCGGCGCCGTGCCCAAGCCCCAAATCCTCCTGAAGGAAACCAGCGTACCCCTGACCACCCTGCTGAACACGCGCACCGCCCGCGGGGACTTCTCCCTGGACGCCATCAAGATCCAAATGGCCCGGGTGGCCTATCTCCAGAGCGGAGTGGGCGCCAAGGCCAAGGTGATTGAGGCCACCCTCAATGAGACCCAGGCTCCGCTGCCCCTGGGCTGGTCGCTTTCCGCCGTGGCCCAGGAGGAAATGGCGCACCAATTGGAAGGCTGGCTGGAGCATTCCGAGGGCATCGCCTACCTGGACGGACTCTTCGGACGGCCGGAACCCGTAGCGCAGGCGTCCAACTCCGCTCCGACCCTCCCGTAAAGTCCTCCGTCCAAGGCCCGCGCCGGAAGGCGCGCCGGCCGCCGTTAGTTATATTTCCAGGCTGTTCAGCCCGGAGTTTTTCCATCCTATGCAGCCCATCGAAGAAATCCGCGTCCGCTTGGACGGAGACATGCAACAGCTGGAATCCCTGGTCGCGGGCGGTTCCGCTCCCGCCGGCGCGTCCGGCGCCCAGGAAGGGGACAAGGCCCTCTCGAAGCGGTTCGAGGAGCTGAAAGTCAAATACACCGGCAAGAAGGGCGAAATTTCCGGCCTGCTCCGGTCCATGGGAACCCTGGCTCCCGAAGCCCGCCCCGAATTCGGCAAGCTGGTCAACGAGCTGCGCGACTATGCGGAAGCGAAGTTCGCGGCCCTCCAGGCGAAAATCCAGGAGGCGGAAATCGCCAGCAGCCTCTCCGGCTCCACCTTGGACGCCACCCTTCCCGGCTACCGCATTCCCGCCGGATCCCTGCATCCCATGACCCAGGTGCGCGAGGAGATCATCTCCTTCTTCCAAGGCCTGGGCTTCGAGCTCGCCCTGGCCCCGGAGGTCGACAACGACTGGTACAACTTCGAGGCCCTCAACATCCCGCCGGACCATCCGTCCCGGGACATGCATGATACTTTCTACGTGGACGACAAGGTGGTGTTGCGCACGCACACCTCCAACGTGCAGGTCCATTACATGGAGACCCATCGGGACCAGCCCATCCGCATCATCGCGCCCGGCTTCGTCTACCGCGTCGACAACGACGCCACCCATTCGCCCATGTTCCAGCAGGTGGAATGCCTGGTGGTGGACAAGGACATCTCGTTCGCCCACTTGAAAGGCACCCTGTTCCTGTGGGCCCGCCACATGTTCGGCGCGGAAACCACCATGCGGTTCCGGCCCAGCTATTTCCCCTTCACCGAGCCTTCGGCGGAGATGGACGTGTCCTGCTATTTCTGCAAGGGTACGGGAACCGTACCCACAGGTTCGGGCACCCTCGCGCCCGCCGGCGGCGCCCCGGGACAACCCTGCCGCACCTGCAAGACCACGGGTTGGATCGAAATCGGCGGCTGCGGCAGCGTGGATCCGAACGTGTTCGGCAAGGTGGGTTGGGATCCGGAGAAATACACCGGCTTCGCGTTCGGTTTCGGAATCGATCGCATCACCATGCTCAAGTACGGGATACCGGATATCAGTCATTTGACGAGGAACGATAACAGGTTTCTGCGTCAATTCTGACGCATCGATTTCAGGGAAGAAGAATTTTGCAAATTGAAAATTGCAATTTGAAAATCGCAAATTGGGGGAACCCCCGGTTTTGCAGATGCGCGCACACGACTGTTGTGCCGCGCCATATAAAGGCGGCAACGCCTCTTCTCTTCCAATTTTCAAATTGCAATTTTCAATTTGCAAATTGCAAAAAAAAGCCCAACTCGTTCCGACCGATCGCATCCTAGCCCTCAAAGGATCTCATGGAAGTCTCTCTCAATTGGATCAAGAAGTACGTAGACCTTTCCGGCTCCACCGACGGCCGTCCGGACGATGATCCGCAGGCGCTGTCCAAGGCGCTCACTTCCCTGGGACTTGAGGTGGAAGGCATGCGCATCGTGGGCGGATTGCCCGGCGTGGTATCGGCGGAAGTGCTGGAATGCGCCCGTCATCCCGAGGCCGACAAGCTGAGCGTCTGCAAGGTGACGGACGGGGCCGAAACCTATCCGGTCGTGTGCGGCGCGCCCAACGTGGCCCAGGGCCAGAAGGTGCTTTTGGCCAAGGTGGGAGCGGAACTTCCCGGCGGGCTGAAAATCAAGAAGGCGAAATTGCGCGGGCAGGAATCCCACGGCATGATCTGCGCCGAGGACGAAGTGGGCCTGGGCGAAAGCCATGACGGCATCCTGGTGCTGGATCCCTCCGTGCCGGCCGGTCTTCCCATGGACCGCATCCCGGGACTCGGGGACGTGGTGTACGAACTCAACGTGACTCCCAACCGCCCGGACGCCCTGAACCATATCGGCGTGGCGCGCGAAATCGCGGCCAAGCTGGGGAAACCCCTGCGTTACCCAGCCGCCGGCCTGGACGAAACCGGCTCCGACATCGGCGGACTGGTCCAAATCGAATTGGACGACATCCTCGGTTGCACCAAGTACGTGGGCCGCGTCATCCAGGGCGTCAAGGTCGGGCCCAGTCCGGACTGGCTCGTCAAGGCCCTCAAGTCCATCGGCAAGCGCAGCATCAACAACGTGGTCGATCTGACCAACTACGTCCTGCTCGAGCTGGGACAGCCGTCCCATGCCTTCGATCTGAACAAGATCAAGGGCCGCAAGGTGATCATCCGCAAGGGCCGGGACGGCGAAAAGCTGGTGACCCTGGACGACGTGGAGCGCAAGATCACGGCCGAGGACTTGCTCATCGCGGACGCGGAGGGGCCGATGGTCCTGGCCGGCGTGATGGGCGGCAAGGAATCGGAAGTGGGTCCGGAGACCACGGACATCTTCCTGGAAGTGGCTTACTTCAATCCTTCCACGGTGCGCCGCCAGGGCCGCCGGCACGGGCTTTCCAGCGATTCCTCCTACCGGTTCGAGCGCGGCGTGGATCCGCTGAACACGGCCTGGGTCAGCGATTACCTGGCCGGCCTTATCGCCAAATGGTGCGGCGGAAGGGTAGCCAAAGGCCGCCTGGAGCAATCCTCGCCCGAACATCCCTCCTCGCCGCGTATCGTCTTCATGCGTCCCGCCCGCGCGGAAAAGCTGTTGGGCATGGCCATCGGCGCGGAGGAATGCGTGCGCCGCCTGGAGTCCATCGGCCTACGGCGCAAGGATTCCGCCCAGGTCCATGGACAAGAGGCATTGGGCTTCGCCATTCCCGGCTTCCGCGGCGAACTGGAACGCGAAGCCGATCTCATCGAGGAAATCGCGCGCCTGGGCGACTACAACACCATCCCCGTGGTCCTGCCCTCCCTTCCCTTGGGCTACCAGGCCTTGCCGCCCACGGAAAGCCTTTCCCGCAAGCTCCGGCATCATTTGCGGGACGCGGGCCTCAACGAGACGCTCAACCTGCGCTTCTCCTCGCGCAAGGCGCTGGCCAAGCTGGGCCTGGCCCCGGAGGATCCGCGCGGCGTCTACGTGCCCCTCCGCAATCCACTGAGCGAGGAGTGGGAAATCCTGCCCACCACCACCTTGCCGGCCCTGCTCAACGCGGCGGCCTACAACCAGAACAACCAGGAAAAGAACATCCGGCTGTTCGAAATCGCCAAATGCTTCTACCACCGCCCCGACGAACGCAATGAGCGGTCGCCCGGGGTCTGGGAAGAGGAGATGCTGTATATCGTACTGGCGGGCGAGTGGGCCGATCGCCGTCCCTGGAGCGGGGACGCTGCCACGGCCGCGCCCGTGGAATTCCAGCATCTCAAGGGCATCCTGGAGAACCTGCTGGTTGCGGCGGGGATCAAATCCCAATTCACGTTCCCGGCTTCGGAATCCTACCTGCATCCGGTGGAGTCCGGATCCATCCTCGCGGACCTGGCGCCGCCCACCGCCGCGAACGGGATCCTGTATGGGAGCAAGCGCGCCCAGGGCTGGCAAAAGCAGGCCCGCATCGGCGGCTTCGGCCTTTTGCATCCCCGCGTCCTCGGGGGCTTCGACCTGAAAGGGCCCGTGCTGGCGGCGGAAATCTCCCTGTCCGGACTGTTGGCCGCGGTTCCGCGGGACACGAAATTCGCGGCTTTCGGAAATTTCTCGGCCGTTTCCCGGGACCTCAACCTGCTGGTGGACGAGTCCCGCAGCCACGGGGAAATCCTGGGCAAGATGCCCGTGAGCCGGATTCCCATTCTCCAGGAAGTGCGTTTGAACAGCGTTTACCGGGGCACCGGGGTGCCGGCGGGCAAGAAGGCCCTGCATTACAGCTTCATTTATCGCCATGCGGATAAGACGCTCACGGACGAAGAGGTGAACAAGGCCCAGGAAAAGCTGAACCAGGAATTGGCGAAGGATTCCGGAATCGTTTTTAAGTGAGTGACAGGGCCCTTTCAGGAGTTTAGTTTTTTTGCACGCGAAGCCGGGCTTCGCCAGGTTACAACAGGAGAAACAATGGACTTCAGTCATTTCGACGCCCTCGCGACCAAGGTCGAGCACGCCGTATCCATCATCGACGGGTTGAAGAAGGAGCGCGAGCACCTCCAATCGGAATTGCACAATTCCCTGGAACGGGCGGGAAACCTGGAAAAGGCCCTGGCCCAGAAGGAAGAGGAATTGAACGGTTTGCGCGAGGAAATCAACAGCAAATCCGACAATATCAATCTGGTGGGCGAACGGATCCGGGACTTGGTGGGCCGTTTGGACACCGCCCTGGCCTGATTTCCGGCCGGAAAATCCGGGAAGTCCGGTGGATACGCTGGCACCCAAAGCCGGCCTGATGGTATATTAAAAACACCCGCCCAGGTCACCGGGCGGGTTGCGGAGGCCGCATCGTCCCATGGCAGCACTGGAACATTCCTACAAGGTCAACATCTGCGGCGAGACCTTCCAGGTCAAATCCGATCAGAGTCCGCAGACGATTGAACGTGTGGCCGGATATTTGGATTTTAAGATCAGGGAAATGGGCAAAGGCGGCATCAACGTGGACAAGTTCCGCGTGGTGGTGCTGGCGGCCATGAACCTGGCCGGGGAACTGTTCGAACTCCGGGCCAAGGTAGAGGAAAACGAAAAGCAACAGAACCGGTTACAGGAACAGGCCCGTTCCTTGAACGCCAGCCTGGACCGGGCCATCGACCCGGCTCATTGACCTAAGGGTCGAGAAGCCGGATTGGAAAGGGAAAAGAACTCCGTCGCGCGCTTCATGCGTCTCGGCCTTACAAACCTAGATCAACAAAACCGCATTTCCGTGCAACTAGCGCAAGCCCCCGGCGCCCGGCTCCGGTCGGACGAGAGAGGGGAAGCGCGAACTGGATGGGGTAGGTTAATCCTTTGATCACAAGGTCCGAGATAATGAGCGATAAGTCGACGGAGTTTCTATTCGTATCCAGTGTTGGCTATAAGGTCATTGAGGTCTATTCGCAGGGTTCCCTCGTCGGGCGTCGGGCGTACAGGCCACCCTCCTGGCTCGCTGCTTCGCCCTTTGGCGTCGGGCGTATAGAACAAACCAAAAACCAACACCACGACTCCGCGAACATCCCATCTTAGCGGTCCCTCGGGTGGCTCACAGCCCCTGATGGGCTGTTCGCGGGGATGTGAGCCACCCGGTCGATTTCTACCACTGGAAGCGGCATCGAACGCACTGCCAGTTGACAGAGCCGCCCCTCCACATTTTCTTTTCGCCCGACGCCCGACGCCCGACGCCCGTCGACGAAGCGCGGACCGCAGCGATCTAACGACCCACACATCCGATTGCTACTTTTCCCCCCATGGCCAACCTCCTCGACGGTAAAAAGACCGCGGAAAACATCCGCCTCGCCCTTAAAGATCGCGTCAATCAGCTTGCCCTCAAAGGCGTCCGGCCCGGGCTTTCCGTGACCTTGGTGGGGGAAGACCCCGCCTCCAAGGTCTACGTGGGCGCCAAGGACGCGGCCGCCACGGAAGTGGGCATCCAGGCCTGGACCCATCGCCTGCCCGCCACCATTTCCGAGAAGGACCTCGCCGAACATCTCGAGAAGCAGAACCGGGATCCGGCCGTGCACGGCATCCTGTTGCAGTTGCCCCTGCCCGCGCATCTGCCTTCCGAAAAGCTTCTCAACCTGATTTCCGCCCACAAGGACGTGGACGGTTTCCATCCCATCAGCCTCGGCAACCTGATGCTGGGCCGCCAGGGCTTCAAACCGTGCACGCCCTGGGGCGTGCAGGTACTGCTCAAGGCGTACGGCCTTTCGCCGGAAGGCAAGCACGTCGTGGTCGTGGGCCGCTCCAACATCGTGGGCAAGCCCATCGCCAACATTCTGATCCAGAAGGAAGCCTTCGCCAACGCCACCGTGACGGTTTGCCATACCGGGACTCCGGACCTCTCTCGTTACACGCTCCAGGCCGATTTCATCATCGCGGCCATGGGCAAGGCCGAGGTCATCACCGGAGACATGATCAAGGACGGGGCCGTGGTGGTGGACGTGGGCGTGAATCGGGTGAAAAGCGACAAAACCAAGTCCGGCTTCAAGCTGGTGGGAGACGTGCACTTCGAATCCGTGGCGAAGAAGGCCAGCTACATCACGCCCGTGCCGGGCGGGGTGGGGCCGATGACCATCGCCATGCTGCTGACCAATACCGTGCAGGGCGCCGAGGCGGCGCTCGCGGAAATGACCCAGACCGGGTAATACCCCGGCAAAGCCCTTTTCCCAGCGTCCTTTGGGCCTTTCGAGGCCCGTCTCCCCTTAGAATACCGGGCTTTTTTTGTATCTTTCCAGGGGCCTTTTTTTCGGCATTCGTATACTATTCCGGTACCTGGATGGGACCGTGTGGGCCCAAACGACGGCCCCATGGCCGCCGAAGGGTCCTGTAGGCGGTCCAAGGAAGCATGTCAGCCCCAAAAAACCAAATAACGGTCACGGTCGAGGATTACCTCAAGCAGGCTTCCGTGCGCGTAAACGCCGCCTTGGAAAAATATCTGCCCTCCGAAAGCGAAGCCCCGGCCGATTTGCACAAGGCGGTCCGCTATTCCACCTTCGCCGGGGGCAAGCGCCTGCGCCCCGCCCTGGCCCTCGCCTCCTTCGAAGCCTGCCATGGCCAAGGCGACGACGTTCTCCTGGCGGCCTGCGCCTTGGAGATGACGCATACCTTTTCCCTCATCCATGACGATCTGCCGTGCATGGACAACGACGATTTCCGCCGAGGCCGTCCGACCAACCACAAGGTGTTCGGCGAGGCCATCGCGATTCTCGCCGGGGACTCCCTGCTCGTCTACGCCTTCGAACTTCTCGCCAAGACCGGCCGCCCGGAGTGCATCGCCACCTTGGCCCGAGCGCTCGGCACCAAGGGCATGCTCGGCGGCCAGGTGGTGGACATCCAGAGCGAGGGCAAGAAGGTCGGGCTCGAGACCGTGAACTACATCCACAACCACAAGACCGCGGCCCTCATCGAGGCGTCCCTGGTCATGGGCGCGCAACTGGCCGGAGCGGACGACGAAGTCATCGCCGGGCTGGGCGCATTCGGCAACCGTATCGGGCTCGCCTTCCAAATCGTCGACGACGTGCTGGACCTGGAGCAGACCACGGAAGCGCTCGGCAAGGACGCCGGCTCCGATCTCGAGAAGGGCAAAGCCACCTATCCCGCCGTGGTCGGCATCGCCGCCTCGAAGGATATGGCCAGGCAGCTTGTCGACGAAGCCAAGCTGGAACTCAGGAAGCTGCCCATCCAAAGCGGCATCCTGGAATTGATCGCCGATTACATCACCACCCGGGTGCATTGAGCATCCGTTCTTTCACGTCCTAGGGGCCTACCGATAATGCTGGAAAACATCCATTCGCCCGCGGATCTGCGCGGACTGTCCATCGACCAACTGAAGCAGCTCGCCGCCGAGATCCGTGAAACGATCGTCAAGCAGGTGGCGAACAAGGGAGGGCATCTCGCCTCCAGCCTCGGCACGGTGGAATTGACCCTGGCCTTGCACAAGGTGTACAACACCCCCAAGGACAAGATCGTGTGGGACACGGGCCATCAGGCCTATCCCCATAAGCTCGTCACGGGCCGCTACAAGGAATTCCACACGCTCAAGCAATTCGGAGGCCTGTCCGGCTTCCTCAAGCGCGACGAGAGCGAGTACGATACCTTCGGCGCGGGCCACGCGTCCACGTCCCTTTCGGCGGCCCTGGGCATGGCGGCGGCGCGCTCCCAGCAGGGCCTGGATTTCGACGTGGTGGCCGTGATCGGCGACGGCGCCATGACCGGCGGCATGGTCTATGAGGCGCTCAACAACGCGGGCGAGATCGAGGAGAAGATCACCTTCATCCTCAACGACAACAAGATGTCCATCGCCAAGAACCTGGGCGGCATCTCCAAGTACCTGAACCGCATCATCTCCAATCCCACCTACAACAAGCTCAAAGACGAGGTCTGGGATCTCACCGGACGCCTGCCGCGCGGCAAGGATCTGCAAAAGCTCGCGAGCAAGGTGGACGAAGGCCTGAAGAAGATCTTCCTGCCCGGCGGCTTCTTCGAGGATCTGGGCATCCGTTATTTCGGCCCCGTGGACGGACACAATCTCGAAGAAGTGATCGAAATCCTCGAGGCCGTGAAGAAGCGCCCGGGACCCAACCTCATCCACCTGGTCACGACCAAGGGATTCGGCTGGGACAAGTCGGAAGCGGACGCGATCAAGTGGCACGCCTCCAATCCCTTCGACATCGAATCCGGCAAGCCCAAGGCCGCGCCCGCCAAGACGCCCGGCCTTACCCAGGTGTTCGGCGAGGCGTTATTGGAAATCGCCAAGCAGGATTCCCGCGTCGTCGCCATCACCGGCGCCATGCCGGAAGGTTGCGGCGTCAACATCATGGCCAAGGAAATCCCCTCGCGCGTCTATGACGTGGGCATCGCGGAGCAATACGCCGTGACCTTCGCCGCCGGCATGGCCTGCGAAGGCATGAAGCCCGTGGTGGCCATCTACTCCACCTTCCTGCAGCGCGCCATCGACCAGATCGTCCATGACGTGGCCATCCAGGAACTGAACGTGATTTTCGCGATCGACCGCGCCGGCCTCGTCGGCCTGGACG
>JADMIO011285706.1_pt1 | contig 11111 bp, 7 predicted proteins | sample 8958161 | NCBI WGS metagenome assembly JADMIO01 (sample SAMN16585339, study PRJNA669376) | soil metagenome | isolation source: Crop rotation soil | place: USA: Cullars Rotation, Alabama | collected 2011 | reverse complement strand
CTGCACTGCAAGCAGTAGCTCCAAAGGCTCCCGCGGCCAAACCAGTCGCCGCGCCCATTACCGCTTCGGTCATTACCCAATCGCCCATTACAGCGAGTGCCGCTCCCAGGCCGACGCCGGCCCCCCAGGCGCGACCGACACCGGCCGCCAAGCCCGCTGCGGCTCCCGCGCCGGTGATGAAACCTGCCGCGGCCAAGCCGGCTCCAGTGACTGGCGCTCCTGCGGGCAATGACCTGGCCTCCGCGACGGCTCGTTTGACGTCCACATCGATTCGCCGGCCCAAGCCGACTCCGCCGCCCGCGCCTGCGATCAATCCACCCAAGCCGACGGAGGGCAAATGAGCTTCGACATCACCAACAATCCGATCACCCCTTCGCCAACTCCGATGAATGACCGGCTGCGGCCATTCCGTCACACCGGGTTCCTCATCGCCGGCGCAGTGCTGTTGGCAGCCGCCATTGGGCTTAATGCTGCCGTCGCGAAGATGCAGCTTCATTTCAAAAAAGAAGCGGTCCCGCTTCGCATCTCGTTCACCGATCCCAAGGCGATGCCGCAGGTGATCGGGCCGTGGGTGCAGGTGGCGCGCGAAGACACGCTCGACGCGGACATGCTTACTTCGCTGGCGACGAACGAATTTTTGTTCTGCTATTACGTGAACTCGACTGCGCTGGGCCTGACTCCTCACGACGTTCAAAAGCTGATGGAGGGGAAGAACGTGCTGGCGCAGAAGACGATGCTCGCGCAGCTTCAGCGCCGCAAGCCGACTGCTGTGCTTCAGTTCAATCTCGCTTACTACACGGGAAAAGCGGACACCGTGGCGCATATTCCGGAGCGCTGCTACGTTGGCGATGGCTTTGATCCGATCAATCCGGCGACCGAAAAATGGCAGATCGGCGATCGAAGCCTGGAAGTTCGTCACATCACCTTTGAGAATCAGGGCGGCTCGCGCGTTCCGTGCAACGTGGCTTATTTCTTCCACACCAACGGCCATTTTGAGAGTGATTCACTGAAGGTTCGGGCAACTTTGCAGAACCTCTTCGCACGCTACGGGTACTACAGCAAGGCCGAGCTGATGTGCGTGAGCAACGACCGGGCGGCCTCGCAGCAGGCGATGGCGGATTTTCTCGAGAGGGCAATGCCTTCCTTCGAGGCGGCCTTGCCGGACTGGAGCAAGTACCAAGGGAAGTAGGGGTGCACAAGCACCTTGGGGGTTTTTGAGGGCAATATGGCACGACGAGTTAACAAGAAATTTCTGACGATCCTGTCGCTGGTGATTATGGGTGGGCTGCTGACGGCGGTGGCGCTGCCCAAGCTCCGCAAGACCGACACGGGGATGCTGTGGGAGCGCGCCGACAAGCAGTTGTCGGTTGCGCGCGAACAGAAGTCGGCGGAGCAGTACAAGCTGGCCAAGGAGCTGTACGTCAAGGCGTATCGCGCCGACCCAAATAACGTCGAAGGCATGATCAAGTATGGCGACATGCTCCACGAGCTGGCTCGCTATGACCTGGAAGAAGTCGGCAAGGATGTGCAGGCTTGGGAGCACACGCTGGAAATCAACCCGGCGTATGTGCCGGCTTTGGAGCGCCTGGTTGATGCCTATATGGAGCTGTGCCGGCTTCAGCCGCTGCCGGAAGGGTTTAAGCGGCTTGGTGATCGCGCTGCAACCCTGCATCGCGCTCAGGAAAATAACATCAAGGCCGCGGCTTACGAACAGATTGGCATCGTTGGCGCCTGGCTCAGCGGCGCAGCGACTCGCGAATCCGATATCGAGGTAGCGGTTGCAAAACTGATCGATCTGGCCAAGCAAAAGCCGGATGAAGTGGAAATCCCCTGGCACATTGCCAAGGCCGATTTGCGCCTGGCGTACAACCGCGCCACCGCCAATGATCCTGACGCGGCCAAGGCCCGCCGGCAGGAGGCGGTGAAAGTTTTCGAAGACGCCATGAAGGCGCAGCCGCAGAGCGCGGCGCTGGCTTATCGATATTTCCAGATCCAGCTTTCGCTGGTCGATCCCAAGCTGGAAGGCCCGGCCGAACAGAAGGAGCTGGATCGCCTTCAGGGCCTGCTCGACAACGCCCGCAACCTGGCCAAGCCTGAAGATCAGGACTACACTGACATCAATCTGGCCAGCGCGGTGCTGATGGCACAGCGGGGCAAGCCGGCGGATGGTGAGAAGCTGGTGGCGGAGCTGCTCAAGCAGCGTCCCGACGATCAGCGGGTGCGCTTTGCGATGACGACCTATTGGCGCGGCACGCCTGAGAAGCGGCAGCAGGCAATTGAGCTGCTCTCCAGGAAGGTGGGCGATGACGCCGACCGCTCGGGTTTTAGAGCGCTGACGATTCGCGAGCTGGAATTCCGCCGGCTGACCGAGCTGGCCGAGCTTCAGCTGATGAGCTATGAGGACACGCCGGTCAAGGAGCGCCCTGCGCTGCGAGATTCGATCGAGCAATCGTATCGGCAGGCGGTGGGCATCTTTTCTGAAGAGGATCGCCCGGCGCTGTTGAAGCTCAAGGGAAAGATTCTCCTGCTCGACAACGACCGCAACTCGACCGTCGCGGCGATCCGTGCCATGCGGGCGGCCTACGACAAATTCGAACAGAGGCGGATTGTCGACGTGGAGCTGACGCAGCAGTTGGCGCGGCTTTACTACATGGTCGGCGAGACCGGCCAATATAAGGCGCTGCTGCAGCGGCTGATCGAAATCCGGCCCAGCGCGCACCAGGCGCGCAAGGCGCTGGTGACGTTGCTCCTGCGCGATCGCTTCTGGGACGAAGCCAAGAAGCACATCGAATATCTCGAGCAGAATCTAAAGGACGATCCGGATTCGGTTCGCCTGCGCGTCGCGTATCTGCTGGGCATCGGCGATGTCAAGACGGTGCAGAGCATGATCAACGGGATGTCGGAGGCGACGTCGCAGCAGAAGCTGGTCAAGGCCGCCGCATTGCAGGTTTCCGGCGATGTGGATCGCGCGGAAAAGCTGCTGCTTCCGCTGGTGAATGACGAGGAGGCGAAGAACTTTGAGGACAATGGCGCTAGCCAGATGCTGGCCCGCCTTTATATGAAGTCCGCTCGCAAGGCAGACGCGGCGAAATTGTCGGAACGGGTTTTGGCCAAGAAGTCGAAGGATGCGTTTTTCCGGGTGCTGGCTCTGGCGGCGCGGGACAATGCCAATGACGAGGAAATCAGGAAGCTGCGCGAGGAGTTCAATCTTGAAATCGGCGATCCGGTTGCCCGCGAGCTGGAAAACTACTGGATGGCCCGCCAGCAGAACAAGCCCGCGCGCGACCTGGAGCAGATGCTGGTGCAACTGGACCAGAAGAATCCGAATGATGGAAAAATTCTGGAAACGTTGTTCAACCACGGCATCGATTTCGGCAACATCAAGTTGGCCACCGAGGCGACCGAGAAGCTCGAGAAGCTGAACTGGGACCAGGCGGATGGGCTTTACTTCCGCACCAAGCTGAACATGGCCAAGCATGATGGCGACGCGGCGCTTCGCACCGCCACCGCCATGTCGCGGCGGCTTCCGGAGTTCTCCAGGACATGGGTGGCTCTGGGGCAGGCGCAGCAGATGAACGGCCAGTACGAGTCGGCCGTCGCCAGTTATGCCAAAGCGCTGGACATGCAGCTTGAAAACTTTGAGGCGTTGCGCGGGCTGGTGGAATGCCAGATCGAATTGCGCCAGTTCAACGAGGCCAGGAAGATGCTGGCCCGCGGCGCCAAGACCGCCAATCCTGAATATTTCGTGGAAGTTTCAAAGCGACTGGAAGAAATGACGGGTGATCCTAAAAAGATCACCGCCGCCCGAGAAGACGATCTGAAGCAGAATCCAGATAAGTTGCCGATCTGGCTGGCGCTGATCGACAACTATGTCCGGGTCGCGGATGCGACGGCCAAATCTGATGCCAAGGCATCGGCCGACTTTCTGGCCAAGGCCGAGGCGAAGCTCAAGGAGGCGCTGGTCAAGTGGCCGGATGAGTCCAGCGTTTACGGCCGTCTTGCGGACGTGGAGAATCGCGCGGGCAAATCCGCCGAGGGGCTGAAGCTGCTGGAAGCCTTCGCTGCCCGCGATAAGTGGAAGGACAAGCCCGAGCCGCAGCTGATGCTGGCGTCTTACCACATGATGATCCCGCCGCCGCAGGGTCCGAACGTGACCCCGGCGGTAGTGAATGGCACGATGGCCAGGAATATTGAAAACGCTGAAGCGGCGCTTCAGGCGGCCCTGGCGAAATCCCCGGGCAACATCGCCATCAGCCAGCGCATCATCGACTTTTACATGCAGACCAATCAGATGAGCAAGGCAATAGCTTTGCTCAAGGAGATGACCAGCGTCAGCAACGAGCCTACGCTCCGCCAGCGGCTGATCGAGCTATTGGTCAGCGCCGGCCAGTCGCAGGAAGCGGAAACGATGCTCAAGTCGGCGCTGGCGAGCAAGCCGGATGACGTGTGGCTGATTGCGCTGATGGGCTTTGTGCGCATGAGCAATCACGATTTTCGCTCGGCCGGGGAATACTTCGATCGGGCCATCAAGATCAAGCCTGATTATGCCCTTGTCTTCTATTGGCGGGGCGTGATGAAGAACAGCAGCGGGGACGCCAACGGCGCGCTGGTCGACTTCGAGCAGGCCCGCAATTTCTCTCCAGGCAATGTGGATTTCCACGTCGCCCTGGCCGACCTGTACACCACGCGCAACCAGTTTGACGAAGTGGTTCAGGAGCTGGAAGCCGCGCTGAGCATCGCGCCCTTCCGCAATGATCTGCGCGTGCGGTTGCTCCAGGTTCACCTCGACCAAAAGCACTGGGCGTCGGCCGAGAAGATTCTGGCCGAGGTCAAGAAGAACCCGGAATTAAACAGGAATGGCGTTTGGTGGAAGCTGGAAAGCCAAATGTGGCAGATGCGTCCGGAGGAGCGCGAATCTCCGCTGCGGGCGCTGGATGCAATCGAGCAGGCGCTGAAGCTCGATCCGCAGGACCAGGACGCGATTCAGAGTCTGCTGAAGATTCTGATCGATTCAAAACAACCCGAAGGCTATCGCCGCGTGCTGATCCTGACAGACGATTTTCTCACCAAACAGCAGGGCAGGCCGTGGTGGATCTTCAACGCGCGGGCGATTGCACAGGCGAACCTGAAGAATCCAACCGCCGCCGCCGCCGAATTCGACGCTGCACTGAGTGCGGTGGACTCTTACGCCAACCCCCCGGTTCCCATCGATCCGGCCACCGGCCAGCCGGCGCGAAAACCAACCGACGCTGAAATTGCTCGATACGGAGTGGCCGCAGACATGTATGCCGATGGTCTGGTTAAGAGCATGTTGTCGATGATCGGGCCCAAGCTGACGCGCGAAAAGCTGCTCATTCGCGCGGCTCCTCGCTGGGAGATCGAGCTGACGCAGGTGTACCTGGCCGAGAAGAACTGGGGCGAGCTGGTCAAGCAGCTCGATGCGCTGCTGTCGGAGCCGAAGTTCTCGAGCTTCCGGGATCATCAACAGATGCGCATCATGCGGGTGAGCGGGCAGGCGTATCCGGCGGCCAGCGGCACCATTCCCGGCACGTATGACAAGGGCATTCAGATGTGCGAGCGCTACATTGCCGCTCTTCAAAAGCGACACGCTCCGCCGTTCACGCAGGTGGAGGCGCTCAACAATCTCGCCAGCCTGATCGCTGAAAACCCCAACGGCGCGAACCCCAAGCTAGCCATGCAGTACAGCAAGAAGGCTTACGAGATTATGGAGAACAACACCACGTTCTACCCCCATATTGCCGACACCCACGGGTGGATCCTGGTGCTTAATGGCCAGGTTGAAGAGGGGATCGAGGTCCTTCGCCGGGCAACCAATCCCAAGGAAGAGGGCAAGATTCCAGCCGAAGCGTTTTATCACCTGGGCGAGGCGTATTTGAAGAAATCCCTCAACGAGGAGGCGCTGACGAATCTGGAGCGGGCCCTGCAATTGTTCGATGATTCAGTGAAGAAGGGCATTTTTGTCGATCCTGATTTGAAGGCCAAGGCCACGGCCGCTGTTGCCAAGGCCAAGTCCAAGACCGCCGCTGCTTTGAATCCGTAGATTTTGAATATGTCGGGTTCCCTTTGGCGAACCGCAGGGAGAAAAGGCATTTGTTCACGTCCGCTTTGTCGGACCGCTGTTGGAGAAGATTTGTATGACAACGTTACCGCAAACGACACCGCTTCGTGCCCCTCTGCCGGCCGCGCCTGTTGCCGTGCCGCATGGGGCGGGTATGGTCGCCGCTCCGGCGGCGGGAATGACCGGATCAGACGTTTGGCGCGTGATTCGCGCCAACTCGCTGCTGATTGCGATCTTTCTGGTGCTTTCAGGCGTGGGTGGATATTTCCTCAACGGGTTCCTGCTGAGGAATTTTCCCAAGTACGAGGCGGTGGGTCTGGTGAAGATCGACCCGACTATCGTGCTCGACCTGGTCAAGGACCGCACCAGTGAGCTGGGCGAAACCCGCCTGATCTCCGAGCTCAAGACGCACGTGCAGTTCCTTCAGCACGATTCGCTCTTCTCGTATGTGCTTTCCAAGGAAGGTCGCATTCGCGACACGCGGTGGTTCTCGAGCTTCAAAGCGGTCAAGGACGGCAAGGAAGTTCCTGACCCGCGGGCGATGAAGGAAGACCTTCAGAAGTATCTGCACGTCACCGCGATTCCCGATTCGCAGCTGGTTCGCGTTTCCTTCGAAGGCTCCGACCCGCGTGACTGCAAAATCGTCGTGGAAGAAATCGTCCAGGCCCATCTCAATCGCGAATATCTCAAGGCCGAAAACAGCTTCAATCAGCGCACCAAGGCGCTGCGTGATATGAAGGACGGCTATGAGCGGCAGTTGGCCGTTGTTTCAGGGCGCGTTCGCGAGCGGCAGGTGACCCTGACGCAAAAAGGCATGGGCGGCGGCGGCAGCAACAACCAGGCGTCCTATTTTGGCGCCAAGGAAGCCGAGCTTCGCGAATTGATCGCCACCCAGCTCAAGCTGGGCGCTGAGGCCAGCAAAGACAAGCACAAATACGAATTCGTCGCCACCCAGGTGCAGCGCGGCGATTCCATTTCAGACGTCGAGCGCGCCATCGAGCTGGATCCGACCGTGGGCGGCCTGAGCCGCGAGCTGTACGGTCTGGAAATTCAGCGCGACCTCAAGAAGGGCACGCTCGGCCCCGAGCACAAGGACATTCAGGCACTCACGACTCTCATCGACGTCACCCGCCAGAAGGTGGAAGACCGGCGTCAGGAGCTGCGGCTGAAGTATCGCGAGCAGTTCGTCGAAGGGCTTCGCGGCGAAGCCCAGCAGTCTGCCACCGACTATGAATCCATGAGTAAGAAGGTTGATGATCTTAAGAACGAGCTCGCCCAGCTCAGCCGCGAAATGGCGCTGTTCATGATCGACCAGGATGAAGAAAAGGGCCTGCGTGAAGTGAAGAACGAAGTGGAAAACAAGCTTCGCGACATGACGCTGACGATCAATCCGGCAAGCCTGGCCCGCATCGACTGGGGTGCTAAGCCGGAAATTCCCGAGCTGCCCACCTTCCCCAAGCTCGCCTTCACCATGCCGGCGTGCATCATGCTCGGCCTGGCGCTGGCGCTGGGTATCGCGTTCCTCCGCGAATTCCTCGATGACACCGTCCGCACTCCGCGTGACGTGGCTCGCGTTGGCCAGATGAACCTGCTGGGGATGATCGCTGATGAAGGCGACGATCCGCAGGCGGCCGACGCGAAGCTGCCGATCTTCGATGCTCCACATTCGCTGACGGCCGAGCAATTCCGCCAGGTGCGCACGCGCCTGTCGCACGCCACGGCGCTGGACACGACGCGCAGCATCATGGTCACCGGCCCAAGCCCGATGGACGGCAAGACAACCGTCGCCGCGAATCTGGCCGCCGGTTTGGCGCTCAATGGGCGCAAGATCCTGCTCGTGGACACCAACTTCCGCCGGCCGGAGCTGCACCGCCTGTTTGGTTTTGCCAATGGCAAGGGCTTCAGCGACGTGCTCAACGGCACCGGCGCCTTCGAAGAGGCCGTGCATACGACGCACATTCCAAATCTGTCGGTGATGACCAGCGGGCCCAAGCCGATGAACGCCACCGAGCTCTTTGAGAGCCAGCTGCTTCTCGACTTCATCGAGCGGGCGCTGGAGGAATACGATCACATCGTCTTCGACTCCGGCCCGTTCCTGCTCGCGTCCGAGGCCATTGCCCTGGCGCCGCGCGTCGATGGCGTGGTGACGGTGGTGCGGGCCCACAGCGAATCTCGCGGCCTGCTCCTGCGGATGCGCGACAGCCTCCGCCAGGTCAAGGCCGAGCACATCGGCGTGGTGCTCAATGCCGTGCGAGCCCGCGGCGGAGGTTACTATCGGAGGAATATCAAGACGTTCTATCAGTACCAGAATGGGGATTGATAGCGTTTAACCGAGGCATTTTCGAAGCGCCGGACATTGGTTCGGCGCTTCTTTTTTTGGCATATACTGTTGCCATGGCCGAATCGAGCGAGGACCAAGTCCCGCAGCCGGTGAAGCTGACTTATGCCTCGTCCTCAACTCCCGAGGCGCGCTGGGTGCTGCTGGGAAAATACGTTCCCCTCGAGGCGCAGCTCATCCAGGCAAAGCTTCAGGCCGAAGGCATCCCCTGCAACCTGGCTGATCAGAACATGGCACAGATGTACTCGGCCCTGATCGGAATTGACGTGCGGCTGGAAGTGCTAGATCACGATCTGGAGCGAGCACGAGCGATTCTTGAAGAAGCACGCGCCGCGCGGGCCACGGATGGCGAGGATGACCCATATCTCGATGAAGACTGGCGCTGCTCGAAATGCCGAAGCCGGAATGTGGGTTACGTGCCGCTGGGCAATCTGCTTTTTGGGTTAAGCCTGCTGATGCTGGGCCTGCCCCTGATGTTCATCAAGCGCTACAAGCGCTGCAAGGATTGCGGCAATACCTGGCCCGCCTAGTTGCTGCAAACAAAGTCGCGACTGTCGCGAGAATGCAAAGGGAGGTGGGCTCGGGCACGGCGGGCGAAAATGCCAGTCCGAAGATCTGTTGATTTGTACGATTGGACCCCACCTTCACTGCATTCCCATTGCTCAAGTCGACTGTATACAAATCTTCGAAGATAGAACCATTCAGCATTCCGAAAGTAACCCCATCTTCCGGGCGCGTCGCCAGATCGATGAAAGGTATTCCACCCACGCCTGTTGGGATATTTGTATGCGCAACAAACTCAAACGCTCCCGTCGCTGTGTTGACCCGGTAAAGGTCGCGCGGATCGCCAAGGGCGTCCACCGTGTATTGGTTGCCGTTGTTATCAAATCCGAGCGAATTGTGGGCGACTGTGGTGCTGTTTGTTGCGATCAACGTGACGTTCGCCGATTGGGGATCGATGAGAAAAACTCGATTGAGCCCATCCGTGCCATACATCTTCGCCGTGATTGAATCGAAGGACAACGTGCTGATGGGGTTCCCCGGCGGAGTGTTGAACGTCCCCACAACCGACCCCGCTCCCGTCGCCGGATTTATGCTGATCAGCTTTCCCTGATCTGTCCCCCACAGTCGAAACGATCCCGGCCGGGTATCGCTGGCCAGATCACTCGTTGAGGCGCCACCAGTTGGCCCGATTAGCGTCACAGCACCTGTGCTTTGATCGACTGTGTACAGATTTTCCACTCCCAGGGATCTTCCGACACCATAAAGCGTGCTGCCCAAGCCGGCGCTGCAGAACGAGCCAGTCAAAACCAACACTCCAAGGACGAAGCGCATTTGAACCCTCCCGGTGAGATGTGGGTGCAAACTAACCAAGATCGCCGAAAGTCGCAATAAAAATCTTGCTTACACCGCCGCCGGCGCTGGCGCGACCAAGGGCCGATCTTCCGCCGCCTTTTTGCTGCCCCGTGGGAGGCCGATGGTGCGGGCGGTGATTTTGTCCTGAAGACGCATGATCCCTTCCATCAGCGCCTCCGGCCGCGGTGGGCAACCGGGGACATAGACATCGACTGGCACGACCAGATCCACCCCTTTCACAACATTGTATCCATACTTGAAATAAGGACCGCCGCCGACGGTGCATGCCCCCATTGCGATGACATACTTGGGATCGGGCATCTGGTGATAGAGCCGCTTGACGCGCCGGCCACGATCATCAGATCGCTCTGTCGCGGGGTGGCGCGAAACGCGCCGGCGCCGAAGCGATCCAGGTCAAAGCGGGAGGCGCCGACGGCCATCATCTCAATGGCGCAGCAGGCCAGGCCGAAGGTCATCGGCCACAGCGAATTCTTGCGGGCCCAGTTGATGGCAAAGTCGATGCTGGTGACCACCAGGCCTTCTTCGAATCTATTTTCGATCCAGGACATTTTTGCCTTTCGCTGTGGGATTATTGCAGGGCAGAGGCGTGCCCTCAAGGGCGGCGGCAATTTGCCGGGGCCGGCTAGTCGGCCTTACGGGTTATCGTCACGGTCAGCGCGCCGCTGTTGTCGGTGCGGACGGTGTCGTTCATTCGCATGCTCAAGACGCCGTCGGCCGGGGCTGTGATGGTGGCTGCGGCGTCGATACGGAAGACGGCCTGGTCGATTTTCGCTTCCAGGTAGGCCATGTTTGGCTTGCCGGCGGGGCCGACTTCCTGGCGCGGCTGCAGGCCGAAGGACCAGGTTCCGGTTGCGTAAATGGTCAGCACATCGCCTTTTTTCACCTTCACGAAATCCGTCCAATCGTCGGCGGCCTTCACGGAAACGGTCAGCTTGCCAACTTTGGGAATATTCTTGGCCGGATCTTCGACAGGATCGCTCGCACGTTCATTTTTTGGCGCGTCCGGTGTTCCACCCACCTGCGTCAGGTGCAGCTCCAGCGCGGAGAGGTCCATCCGGCAGATGAAATTGCGCAGGAACGTTCCGCCCAGCAGATTGGAGCCGGCCACCTTCGCCGGCATTATGTAACACTTCACATTTTGCACCGTGAACTGGCCGAGCTTGATGCTTTCCAGTGTCACCACTTTCACGTCGGTTACTTTGCCGTCGGCCGTGGAGATCTTGATCGTCGGATCTTTTGCGTCGGTCTTGATGCCCAGTTTTCTGGCGGAGTCGGCCGACAGCGTCACGGCCGAGGCGCCGGTGTCCATCGTCATCA
>JADMIO011113667.1_pt1 | contig 11111 bp, 4 predicted proteins | sample 8958161 | NCBI WGS metagenome assembly JADMIO01 (sample SAMN16585339, study PRJNA669376) | soil metagenome | isolation source: Crop rotation soil | place: USA: Cullars Rotation, Alabama | collected 2011 | reverse complement strand
GCACCAGCGTGCGTACGGCCACGGCGCTGTCGGGCTCGAGCGCGAGCGCGCGGCCCACCTCGCGCAGGGCGCGGCGACGCTCGGACTCGCGTTCGTCGACGGGGCGGGCGGCTTCGAGGGCGCGGGCGGCGGCCTCCTCGGCGGCGCGGGTGTGGCCCTCGGCCAGCTCGCGGCGGCGCGCGAGATCGCGATCTCCGTCGAGGAAGCGCTCGATCTCGTCGTGGAGCGCGCGGGCCGAGGGGTGGCGATCGGCGGCGGCGAGCGCGGTGGCGCGGGCGCAGGCGGCGTCCAGCTCGGGGGCGATGTTCGCGTCGGGGAGGCGGCGCGAGGGGCGCGCGTCGACGGGGCGGAGGGTGGAGGCGATGAGGGCGACGGGCGATGCGCCGTGGTGCAGCGGCTCGCCGGCGAGCAGCTCGTACAGGATCGCGCCGAGCGCGTAGACGTCGGTGGCGGGGCCGAACGCGTCGGTCTCGCCACGGGCCTGCTCGGGCGCCATGTAGCCGGGCGTGCCCATGATGGCGCCGGCCACGGTGTGCGACGGGTGCGAGGGACGCGCTCCGTCGATCGTCTCTGGAGCGTCGGAGGTGTCGGACGAAGGAATCGTCGCGGGCGCGTCGGGCGCGCCGGGCGCGGGCAGGCCCTCGTCGAGCGTGACGAGATCGGCGTGCTCGGCGATGCGGGCGAGGCCCCAGTCGAGGACGTACACCTCGCCGAAGTCACCGAGCATGATGTTGCCGGGCTTGAGGTCGCGGTGGAGCACGCCGCGCTGGTGCGCGAAGTCCACGGCGAGGCACACCTGCGAGAACGCCGACAGGAGCTTGCGCCGCGACCAGCGCGCCGTGGTCTCCGGCACGCCGTCGGCGAGATCGCCGAGCACCTCCTCCAGCGTCTGCCCGCGAATGCGCTTCATGGTGAAGAACGTCTCGCCGTCGGGGCTCACGCCGAGGTCGTAGACCGGCACCACCGCGGGGTGCTCGAGCTGGCCCTGCACGCGCGCCTCGCGGAGGAAGCGCGCCTTCAGATCGGCGCGGCCCTCGCGCTCGCGGCGGAGCGACTTCCTCGCCACGTCGCGGCCGATGCGTCGATCGCGACACAGGTGCACCTCGCCCATGCCGCCCTCGCCGAGCTTGCGCCGCACGTCGTAGCGCCCGTCGGCGCCGTCGCCGCGATCGAGCGTGCGCGGGCCGGGATCGACGCGGGTGGGCTCGGCGTCGGAGCCGGCGAGCACGGTCTCGGCGGTGGTGCCGAGCGGCTTGTGGGGATCGGGGCCGGGGACGGTGGTGTAGGTGCGGGGGCTTCGATCGTAGCGCTGCGGCATGGCGTTTCTCGACGGAAAAGGGCGCCGGTAGAGTATCGGATCCGCGCGCGCCTGCGACGGAATTTCACCGATTCGCCATCACCAATTGCCGTCACCAATCAATCGATTGGTAGTCCTTCCAGAACTGGCCAAACACGTGCTGGCCGGTGGCGAAGCCGGTGAAGATCGGGTCGAGCACGCGGGCGGCGCCGTCGATGGCGTCGAGCGGCGGGTGGAAGTCGTGCACGGCCTGCTTGCGCGACACGTGCTGCAGCGGATCCTCGTCGGTGACCCAGCCGGTGTCGACGCTGTTCAAATGGATCCCGTCGCGGATGAAGTCGGCGGCGGAGGTGCGCGTGAGCATGTTGAGCGCGGCCTTCGCCATGTTGGTGTGAGGGTGCTTGTCGGTCTTCTTGCGGCGCGAGAACGAGGCCTCCATCGCCGACACGTTCACCACGTGCTTGTCGCCGGTGCGCTCGCGTGCCATCAACGGCTTGAGGCGCGCGCACAGGATGAACGGCGAGAGCGCATTGACGAGGTGCACCTCCACCAGCTCGGGCGTGGAGACGTCGGCGGCGACGAGGCGCCACGAGTTCACGGTGCGGAGATCGATCTGCTGCAGATCGCCGTCGAGCCGGCCCTCGGGGAAGTGCTCGGAGCGCAGCGCGAGGTCCTCGGGCAGGAGCGCGAGCTGCGAGAGCTGTGCGGCGAAGCCGGGCGGCGTTGCCGACGGAAGGGAGTGTTCGCCGGACGCGGCCGGGAGCGCGGCGTGGGCCTGCTCGGCGGCGATCAGGTGCGCGTAGAAGGCGGGCGGGCGGCGCACGGTCTGGGCGGCGTTGTTGATCAGGAAGTCGAGGCGCGGGAGCGAGCCGGCGATCTCGGCGGCGAACGACTCCACCGACGGGAGGTGGCGGAGGTCGAGGCCGTGGAGCTGGAGGCGATCGCGGAACGCGTCGTGGTCGGGCTCGCGGGCGAAGCGCTGCGCGGCATCGTGCGGGAAGCGCGATGTGGCGATCACGCGGGCGCCGGCGCGGAGGAGCTTCAGCGCGATGTGGTAGCCGATCTTCACGCGCCCGCCGGTGACGAGGGCCACGCGCCCGTCGAGGCGGGCCGACTGCTCGCGCTTCCGCCAGTTGAACGCGGCGCACGCGGGGCACAGCGCGTGGTAGTGCGGGTGTACGCGCGTATAGGGCTGCTTGCAGATATAGCAGTCGCGAGGCTCCTGCAGTTCGGCCTCGTCCCCTACTTCCACCGTCGGTGAGGACGGGCTCGCGGGGAGCGGGAACGGCGCGGGGAACGGCAGCGCGGGCGCGCTCACGCCGGCGGCGATCACGGGGTTTCGATCGGCCGATCGCGTCGCGCGCGCGGCGAGGATCGCGAGGTCGTGCGCGCGTCGATCGCCCCGCGCCTTCCTTCGCAGCGCCTTCCGGATCGCGCGCCCATCGCCGTCGGGGCGCGCGAGGCGCCCGGCCGCCATCCGCAGCGCGAGCCGTACCTCATCGGGGATCGCCGCCAGCGCGCCGGGATCGTCGGCCAGACGGTGGAGCACGTCGAGCGCGCGCGACACCTCGTCGAGGGTGAGGGCGGTCGGCGCGGGATCCGATGGAGCGGGTTTTCGCATGCGGCCGGGAGTGTACGCGGCTTCGCTCCGCGCGTCGGCCAATGGACGAACCGTGATAACGTGATCGGCCATGACTTGTCGCAAATACCTCCTAATCCTCGCCCTCGCCTGCCTCGCTCCGAACGCCGCGATCGCCCTCCCGCGGGTCGCCGTGGTCGCCGCTTCCACCACCGGTACCGACGTGCAGTCGAAGCTGCAGCAGACCGCGGCCTTCCAGGTGGTGGACCTGATCAACGCCGCCACCACCACGCCCACGGTGCAGCAGCTCCAGCAATACGACGCGGTCATCGTCTACTCGCAGCAGGCCTTCCAGAACGCCACCACCCTCGGCGACAACCTCGCCACGTACCTCGAGGCGGGCGGCGGCGTGGTGCTCGCCACCTGGGGCGCGCTGGAGCAAAGCTCGCTCGGGCTGCAGGGCCGCTACGCGGTCACCTACACGCTGATGAACGCGCAGCCCGCCAACCAGCTCACCACCGCCACGAGCACGCTCGGCACCATCGTCGAGATGGGGAGCGCGCTGGTGAGCGGCGTGGCCACGTTCGCGTGCAAGACCACCTGCCACCACCTCACCTCGACGCTGAAGCCGGGCGCCAACGTGGTGGCGCGCTGGGCCGACGGCAACCCGCTGATCCTCCGCGGCACCATCAACGGCCACAACGTGGTGGAGCTGAACCTGTTCCCCGCCTCGACGACGATCGCCAGCGGCGAGTGGGATCCGAACACCAACGGCGGGGCGCTGCTCCGCAACGCGCTCCAGTTCGTGGTCGCGAACCCGATCAAGGCGAGCGCGCCGTCGCTCGTGTTCAGCATGGTCCCGGTGGGACAGGCGTTCACGTCGGTGGCCACGTTCACCAACACCGGCACGGCCCCGGCCACCATCACGGCCGCCGCGCTGGCCGGCGCCAACGCCGCCGACTTCGCGCTGTTCCCGTCGGCGGCGCTGCCCGCGAAGCTGGCGGCGGGCGGCACCCTCGACGTGGGCGTCGTCTTCTCGCCGACGATGAACGCGAACCGCAACGCGACGCTCCAAGTGGCCGTGCAGGGCTCGCCCGGCACCGTGGACGTTGCGCTCACCGGCACCACCGTGCCCGGCGGCATCGCCACCTCGCCCAAGGTGCTCGCCTTCGGCGGCTCCGCGCTCGGCGTGCCCACGAAGAAGAACGTCACCTTCGTGAACAACACGGGCAGCTTCCAGAGCTTCAACTCCGCGCTCATCACCATCGGCGCGGCCGACTACCAGGTGAAGCCCACCGCCGCGCTGCCCGTCACCGTCCCCGACGGCGCGAGCTTCGACTTCGAGGTCACCTTCCAGCCCACCCAGATCGGCGGGCGCATCGGCCAGCTCGCCGTCACCTCGATGACCGGCCCCACCATCCAGGTGCCGCTCACGGGCAGCGCCGGGCCGCCCGCGATCTCGCTCGGCAACGCCGGCATCGTGTTCGGCAACGTGCACGTGGGCGCGGCGTCGATGGCGCAGATGCTCACCGTGGTCAACAACGGCTACACCGACCTCCACGTGACCGGCATGTTCGTGGCCGGCATGAACGCGGCCGACTTCACGCTCACCGCGCCCAAGCTCCCCGTCACCGTCGGACCCAACTCCTCGCTCACCTACCCGCTCGCATTCACGCCGATGGGCGCCGGCCCGCGCAGCGCCATCATCACCATCGTCAGCGACGATCCGATGACGCCCACCGCCACCTTCACCGCCTCCGGCCAGGGCATCGCCTACGCCGAGACGCTCACGCCCACGATGCCGATGGACTTCGGCATGGTGAAGGCCGGCACCACGGCGGCGGCGCAGACCGCCAAGCTCACCAACACGTCGAACGCGCCGCTGCTGGTGAAGAAGGTGCAGATCACGGGCGCGCTGTCGTCGGCCTTCACCATGATGAACCCGCCCGCCGACAACACGGTGCTCGCGCCGATGGCGAGCCTGTCGGTGCCGGTGCTGTTCAAGCCGGTGAACGCGGTGGCCTACGCGGGCACACTCGGCTTCCTCCTCGACGATCCCAACCTGCCCTCGGCCACCGTGTCGCTCGTGGGGCAGGGCACCGCGGGCGTGGTCACGGCCTCGCCGCTCACCATCGACTTCGGCGGCGTGCCCATCGGCAAGTCGAGCGCGGGCCAGGCCGTCACCCTCGGGAACGCCGGCGGCGCCGCGCTCCAGGTCAGCAGCATCACCATCACCGGCCTCGACGCCGTGGACTTCGCGCTGGTGCCACCGCCGACCATGCCGGCCACCATCGCGCCCGCCGGGATGACCATGCTGACCGTGGTCTTCACGCCCACCGCCCACAAGGCGGAGACGGCGCAGCTCGTGCTCGCCACCGATGATCCGCTCGCGCCCACCGTGACCATCCAGCTCAAGGGCGCGGGCACGCAGGCCAAGCTCTCGCTCAGCCCCACCACCATCGACTTCGGGGTGTCGCTGGTCAGCGCGCCCACCGACCCGGTCTCGGTGAACATCGGCAACACCGGCGACCAGACGCTCAACGTGAAGACCATCCAGATCCAGGGCGCGAGCGCCGGCGAGTTCCGCGTGGAGTCGAACCCCGCGCCGGTGATGCTGCAGCCCGGCTCGTCGATCATGGTGGGCGTGCGCTTCTCGCCCACCAAGGCCGCCAACGCCAACGCGCAGCTCGCGATCACGCCGGACGATCCGCTGGTGCCGGGCGCCAGCGTGGCGCTCAAGGGCATTGGCGTGAGCACCGCCGTGTCGGTCACGCCCAACGCGCTCGACTTCGGCGTCGTCGAGGTGGGGCAGAAGTCCGATCCGCAGGAGGTCACGGTGCGGAACATCGCGGGCGGCTCGATCACGCTCACGCCGATCCAGTCGAGCAGCGTGGACTTCGCCATCGACACCACCGCCACCTCGCTCACGCTCTCCGCCGGCGCCAGCACCACCTTCAGCGTGATCTTCGCGCCGACGATGGGCGGCCCGATCGAGAGCAAGACGGACCTCGCGCTCTCCACCGCGCCGATGCGATCGATCGGCATGGTCGCGTTCACCGGCGAAGGCGCGGCCACCGTGCGCCCCCCGGTCCCGTCGCGCACCGGCGGCTGCGCCGTGAGCCACGGCCGCGATCGCCGCGCGCTCGGCATGGCGCCGATCGCCCTCGCGGCCCTGCTCCTCGCGATCCGCCGCCGCCGCCGCCGCGGCTAGCGGAGCTGCACCGCGCTCGCCCCGATCACGCGCTCGATCTGCAGCAGCAGCTCGTCCGACGGCGACACCGCGTAGCGCGCCGGCAGGATCACCTCGGTCTTCGATCGCAGCGGCACCACCAGCCGCAGCACCGTCGGCACGTTGCCCTTGTGGCGCTCCAGCGTCTCGCGCAGCGCGCTCGACTTCTCGGCCGTGAGGTCGTCGGCGTTCAGCTCCAGCACCACCAGCTTGGTCTTCTTGCTGCGCAGGTCGGCGATGCGGGTGGCCTCGCGCATGTGGACGCGGCGGCTGATCGCGTCGCCTTCGCCCTCGATCGCCACGTTGCCCGTCACCAGCAGCGGCTCGTCGCTCTTGAGCGCCTGCTCGAACTCGGCGAACGGCTTCGAGAAGCACACCACCTCCACCTGCCCGGTGTGGTCCTCCAGCTTGAAGAACGCCATGCGCCCGGTGCCGCTCTTGAGCGGCCGCTCGCGGAAGTCCACCACCACGCCGCCGAGGGAGATCTCGGCGCGGTCCTCCTTGCGCTCCACCTCGGCGCAGGGCGTGGCCTTGAAGCGATCGAGATCGGCGCGGTAGCGATCGAGCGGGTGGCCGCTGATGTAGAAGCCGAGCGCCTCCTTCTCGAGCGCCAGCTTCTGCTTGGGCGTCCAATCCTCCACCTTGGGCAGATCGGGCGTCTTCTCGACGGGCGGCGCCGCCGGGACGCCCTTTGCGCCCTTTGGCGGCGGCCCGCTGAAGAGTCCGAACAGGTTGGTCTGCCCGCTCTCCTTCTCCTTCTGCAGCTTCTGCGCGCGCTCGCTGGCCGGATCGATCGCCGCCATCAACTGCGCGCGGTGCCCCGGCAGCGTATCGAAGGCGCCCGACTTCACCAGCGCCTCCAGCACCTTCTTGTTGCAGCGACGGAGATCCACCCGCTCGCAGAAGTCGAAGATCGACTTGAACGGCCCGCCCTGCTCGGCGTTCGCCCGCGACTCCAGGACCGCGTCCACCGCCCCCTCGCCCACCCCCTTCACCGCCGAGAGCCCGAACCGGATCACCTTCTTTCGCTTCCCGTTCTGCCCCGAATAGACGACGGAGAAGTCCTTCTCCGACTCGTTCACGTCGGGCCGGAGCACGTCGATCTTCATGTCGCGCGCCTCCGACACGTTCTTCACGACCTTGTCGGTGTCGTCCTTGTCACAGGACAGGAGCGCCGCCATGAACTCTTCCGGGAAGTGCTTCTTCAAATAGGCGGTCTGATACGTCACCAGTCCATACGCCGCCGAGTGCGACTTGTTGAAGCCGTAGCCCGCGAAGGCCGCCATCAATTCGAACACCTCGTCGGCGATGCGCACGTCGACGCTGCTCTTCTCGGCGCCGGCCATGAAGCGCGCCTTCTCCTTCTCCATGACCTCCTTCTTCTTCTTGCCCATCGCGCGGCGCAGGAGGTCCGCTTGCCCGAGCGAATAGCCGGCCAGGGCCCGGCTGATTTGCATGACCTGCTCCTGGTAGACGATGACGCCGTAGGTCTCCTTGAGGATCGGCTCCATCGCCGGGTGCTGATAGGTGACCCGCTTCTGGCCATGCTTGCGCATGATGAAGTCGTCGACCATGCCGCCTTCGAGCGGACCCGGGCGATAGAGCGCGCCGGCGGCGATGATGTCCTCGAACACGTCGGGCTTGAGCTTCTTCAGAAGCTCCTTGAAGCCCGAGGATTCGAGCTGGAACACGCCGGTGGTGTCCCCGTCGGAGATCATCTTGTAGACGCTCTTGTCGTCGAGCGGAATGGCGATGATGTCGAAGTCCGGCTTCTCCTTGTGAATCAGCTTCACCGCGATGTCGATCACGGTGAGCGTCTTCAAACCCAGGAAGTCGAACTTCACCAATCCCGCCTGCTCGACCTCGTCCTTGGCGAACTGGGTGACGATCTCGCCATTGGGGCCGCGGGAGCACGGTACGTAGTCCCAGAGCGGCGTCTCCGAGATGACCACGCCCGCCGCGTGCATGCCGGCGTGGCGGTTCAATCCCTCCAGTGCCTGGGCGATGTCGAGCAGGTTCTTGTAGGTGTCGCTCTCGTTGTAGAGCTCCTTCAGCTTGGGCTCCTGCTCGATCGCCTCCTTGATAGGGGGCGACTTCCCCTGCACCGGCTCGGGCACCAGCTTGGCGACCTTGTCCGCCTCGGCGTAGGGAATGCCCATGACGCGCGCGATGTCGCGAATCACGCCGCGGGCCTTCAATTGGTGCATCGTCACGATCTGGCCGACGTTGTTCTTGCCGTACTTCTCGGTGACGTACTTGATGACCTCGTCGCGCCGATTCATGCAGAAGTCGATGTCGAAGTCGGGCATTGACACGCGATCGGGGTTCAGGAATCGCTCGAAGAGGAGGTTGTAGGGGAGCGGGTCGATATCGGTGATCCGCAGCGAGAACGCGACCAGCGATCCGGCGCCCGATCCGCGCCCCGGTCCGACGGGGATGCCGTTCTTCTTGGCGTAGTTGATGAAGTCCCAGACGATCAGGAAGTAGCCGGGGAAGTCCATCTTCACGATGACGTCGATCTCGGTCTGGAGCCGCGCGCGGTACTGATCGGCGTCGAACTTCTTGCCGAGCGCCTGGAACTCCTTGAAGCGACGCTCCAGCCCCTCCTCGGAGACTCTACGGAAATAGGCCGGGATGTCGTAGCCCTCGGGGACCTTGTACTTGGGCAGATAGGTCTTGCCCAGCTCCAGCTCCACATTGCACTGGCTGGCGATCTTGACCGTGTTCTCCAGCGCCTCGGGGAGGTCCTTGAACGCCTCGTTGAACTCCGCCGGGCTCTTGATGTAGTAGGCGTCCACCTGGTGCTGGAGCCGTTTCTCGTCGTTGATGGTCTTGCCCTGCTGGATGCACATCAATATTTCGTGGGCGCGGGCGTCCTCGCGATTGACGTAGTGACAGTCGCCCGTGGCCACCAGGCCAATGCCGGTCTCGCGCGCCATCTTGCGGAGCGCGTCATTGAGGTCGTCCTGCTCCTTCATGCCATTGGGCTGCACCTCGAGGAAGAACGAGCCCTCGTCGAACAGACTGGCATATTCGAGCGCGGCCTCCTTGGCCTTCTCGTAGCCCTGGTGCTCGTAGGTCTGGGCGATCTCGCCGCCCAGGCAGGCCGACATGCCGAAGAGCCCCTTGGAGTGCTGCTTGAGGAGCGGCTTGTCGACGCGGGGGTGGTAGTAGAAGCCCTCCAGGAACCCCATCGAGTTGAGGTAGCGGAGGTTGGCGTAACCCTCATTGTCCTTGGCGAGCAGGATCAAATGGTGGTTCGTGCGGTCCTTGCGATTGAACCGGTCATTGCCGGCCACGTAGGTCTCGCAGCCGAAGATCGGCTTTACCCCCGATTCCTTCGCCTTCTTGTAGAACTCCACGGCGCCGAACATGTTGCCGTGGTCGGTCATCGCGACCGAGTCCATGCCGAACTCCTTGACCTTGGCGAACAGGTCCGGGAGGCGGATGGCGCCGTCGAGCAGCGAGTAGGCGGTGTGGAGATGGAGGTGGGTGAACTCGGCCATGGCGCTTATTTATGCGGCCGGCCGACCGGCTGTCTACAAGAACGGCAGGAACCCGGCGGGAGATCCCATCCGGGCCGCCCGCGATCAGAAGCAGCCGAGGCAGAAGAGGGCGTAGCCGTCGCCGTTCAGGGTGCTGGCGCACATGCCGCCGTAATTGCCGCACTCCACGCGCACGTCGAGGCAGCGGCAGGGTTGCGGGGCGGCGCACGACGCGGGGATGGGCGCGCAGCGGGGTGGCGGGGGCGTGCACGGGGTCACGCACATCATCGAGCCACCGACGGGGCAGCGGCCTACCGAGGCGCCTTGCGGGCAGCTCCCGTCCACGGCGATGGGCGCGCACTGTGGGCAACATGCGGGCATCACGCACACCTCGTCGGGCGCGCAGGTGGTACTGCCGCAGCCTACGCGCGGGCCGTCGCCCGCCCAGTGCGCGAGATCGGTCGAAGGTGCCGCGTCGCGCGCATCCACCGACGAGGAGAGGTCGATCGCGGGCCCCGGTCCGCCCGGCGGGAGCCCGTCGTCGCCGCAGCCGGCGAACGCCGCCGCGACGAGGAACGACACGACGATCGCGATTCCTCGCCCGGCACGACGCATTGAAAATTCCGTGCGCATCGACGACAGCCTACACGCACTCCCGCCTTTCCCGCGCGCCCAGCCCCAATGGCCGCATCGGCCACCGTCCGAGCGTTTGCCCCCTTCTCCGTCGACTGTTACGGTCTTCTCGATGCCCACCGTCGCGCCTCCGTCGAGCAAGCACGCCCAGCGGGTGGCCCTCGCGGCCCTCCTCGCGCTCGCGGGCTGCAGCAGCGCCGAGGGCTTCGCGCCGCCCCCCAACGGCATGCCCGTGCTCGAGCCCGTCTCGATGCGCGCCGTGGGGCTCGGCTACCGCGAGAGCACGCAGATCCAGGTCCGCTACCGCGACGAGAGCGGCGATCCCGTCGCCGGCGTGCGCGTGGACTTCCAGCTCTCCGCCGCCGGCGGCGCCACGCTCTCCACCGACCGGCCGCGCACCAACAACGCGGGCATCGCCAGCGTGCAGCTCACCGCCGGCGCCACCGAGGCCATCTTCCAGGTGACCGCCCACGCCGACGGCGCCGCAGACCTGGTGTTCGACGTGGCGGTCTCGCGCCTGCCCTTCCTCGCCGTGGACGCCAAGGTGACATACAGCGGCGCCGGCATGGGCCGCGTCGCGCACGTCGACGCGCTGGTCTACAACAACCGCACCTGCGCCCAGCTCCCGCCCTCGTCGATGCCGCCAGCGGCCGCCGTCTCCAAGGGCGCCGACAACACCGGCACCATCTTCTCGTTCCCGTTCCTGCCCGCGATGTCGTACGCGTTCGTGGGCCGCGCGCTCGACGCCGACGGGCGGCTCCTCGCCTGGGGCTGCGTGGACATGCGGGCCGACCTGCAGGCCGGCGCCGCGTCGGTGATCGGCGTCGCGATCCCGCTCCTGCCCGTGCTGCCGTCGCTGGCGGGCACCTACCGGCTGGCCGCCACGCT
>JADMIO012736590.1_pt1 | contig 11112 bp, 9 predicted proteins | sample 8958161 | NCBI WGS metagenome assembly JADMIO01 (sample SAMN16585339, study PRJNA669376) | soil metagenome | isolation source: Crop rotation soil | place: USA: Cullars Rotation, Alabama | collected 2011 | reverse complement strand
CTTTCCCGAGCGGCGCTGGCGTGCAGAGCGGCGCCGACACGTAGAGCGGCGCCGACACGCAGAGCGGCGCCGACACGTAGAGCGGCGCCGACACGTAGAGCGGCGCCGACACGTAGAGCGGCGCCGACACGCAGAGCGGCGCCGACACGCAGAGCGGCGCCGACACGCAGAGCGGCTCTGACATGCAGCGCGGCGCTGACATGCAGAGCGGGTGGGACGACGCATGCTGCGGGCCTACCCGTGCGGCGAGCGAACGACTGTCACTTTGCCTGTCCGTCGAACGGCGTGGGGGCGAGGTCGTGGCGTGCCACGCCGCGGAAACGCCGCGAGAGTGCGGCGACCGAGTGGCGTTGAACGGCGTGGGGGGCGAGGTTGTGGCGCGCCACGCCGCGAAGCACCGTGACGACTGTTGACCTGATTGGGCGGCGCGGTGCTCGGCCTCGGGGCTATGGGCTCGTGGGAGACGGAAACGCGGCACGTTGTTGATGACCGCCCCGAGGGGTGGAGCGGTAGTGGCTTGGTGCTGCTGACGAGGTCGCGCGTTCCGTGAGCATTTTATTCGGAATGTGCTTGACGGTGTTCGAGCGGTTCGATTTTCGAGCGACGCCGCTTGCGTCGCGAGCGTCCGTTCGTTGCGTCAGGTTGAGGCGTGGCTTGCTTTTGGCGCTCAGATGACTTTGCTCTCGTCGAGGTGAGCAGAACGATGTCACTTGCGCGCGGGCGAAGCCGAAAATGTGCGTGTTAGAGAGGGTCTTAGGAGACTCAGACGCCCGTGCGTCGCGTGGTCAGGGAGGCTCGACATGTCAGCAGCCATCGTTTTGAAGGGTGACGACGCTTCGTGGCGTCAAGCACATGAAGCGCTCGTTCGTATTGCCACCGAGCGGGCGGGGCTCGATTTCGAGGAAGGGCGCGCGCTCGTCACGGCGCGGCGCACTGGAGCGCATGCTCGCCTCGGTTTCGCATCGTTTCTGGAATACACCGAGCGTCTTTTCGGCTACGGACCCAAGCTCACGCAGGAAAAGCTCCGCGTCGCCGCGGCGCTCGAGGAGCTTCCTGAAATCGCAGCGGAGCTCCGAACGGGCGTTATCAACTTCTCGGTCGCGCGCGAGCTCACGCGTGTCGCGATTCCGGCTACCGAAAAGGAGTGGCTCGAAGCGGCCCGAGGCCGGACCGTGCGTGAAGTCGAGCAGCTCGTGAATGGGCACCGTCCGGGGAGTCTCCCGGATGATCTTCCGGACGCGCGGCTCAAACGCCACGAGCTCCGGCTCGAGCTCTCGGGCGAGGTTCTCGCGACTTTCCGCGAAGCGATGGCGAAAATTCGTCGCGATGCGGGCGAGCCGCTCGACGACGACGCAGCTTTTCTGCTCCTCTGTCGTCAGACCCTTGCGGGGAACAGGGACCCGGGGCGCTCGAGCTACCAAATCGCGCTCACGGTTTGCGAGCGATGCCGGCGGGCCACGCAGCAGGGGCGCGGGGAGCTCATCGAGGTCGGTCCCGAAATCGTCGAGATGGCGGAGTGCGACGCTCAGCACATCGGGCATGTCGACGCACACGTGGGCGTTCGACACGACGTGGACGCTCGCGCACACGTGGGCGTCGATGGCGCCGACGCTCGCGACCACGTCGGCGCAGGGAGCGGGGGCAACGACCGCGACCATGTTGGCGCCGGCGACGCGGCCCACGTGGGCGTTCGAGACGACGTGGGCGCAAACGCCCGCGTCGGCGCCCACGTGGACGTCGACGACAACATCGACGGTCGTGTCCCAGTGGGCTCGAGGCCTGCCCGCGCCGCGCAAGCCCACGCAACGCAGGCCCGCGCCACCCAGACCATCCCGCCCGCAAAGCGACGCACGGTCCTGCGCCGAGACGCGAAATGTCGTGTACCCGGTTGCCGGCACGCGGTCTTTACGGAGCCGCACCACCTCGAGCGGCGCTGCGAAGGCGGGAAACACCTCGTTGCGAATCTCCTCACCCTCTGCGGCGCCCACCACCGCGCTGCCCATGACGGCTCGCTCATCATCAACGGCACTCCCGCTTCCGGGCTCTCTTTCGCCCACGCCGACGGCACGCCTTACGGCGGCGCGGTCGCTCCCGCGATCGCAGGCGTGCGAGCGAGAGCCTTTCAAGCTCTCGTCGGCATGGGTTTTCGCGAAGGTGAAGCGAAGCGCGCTCTGGCACGCATTCCTCACGCCGTCTCCTCCCTCGAGCAGGTCATTCGGCAGGCGCTCCGCGAGCTCGCTCCTCAGTAACGCGCAACCCCCGCTCGGACATCCGGGCGGTTGTAAACAATGGGCTGCGTCGTCGTCGCCCCACGAGCCCGTAGCCCGGATGTCGAGCACCGCGCCGCCCGACGAGCTCGACAGCCGGAACCGCGTTCTCGCGGCGTGGCTCGCCACGACCTCGGTTCCACGCCGTTGACGGCGCCGCCAGAGTGCGGCGTGGCTCGCCACAACCTCGGTTCGGCGCCGTTGACGGCGCCGTCAGATTGCGGCGTGGCTCGCCACGACCTCGGTTCCGCACCGTTGACGGCGCCGCCAGATTGCGGCGTGGCTTGCCACGATCTCGGTTCCGCGCCGTTGACGGCGCCGTCAGATTGCGGCGTGGCGCGATACGACATCGGCTGCACGCCTTCCACAGCCGTCGCTGGCTCATGTGTGCGCGAGGAAACTGTCGGCGCTCGTCCGGTTGCCGCGCAGGAAACGCCCACGTGGGGCGAGTAGCGGGCTTGGCCGCATACGCCTACGCCTACGTCGGCGTCGTCGGATGCACGCCGAACGTCTCCGCGCTTCGCCGCTCGCATCGCCTTCTCCGCTCGCAGCCTTCGCCGCTCGCACCGCCTTCTCCGCTTCGCGTCCGCGTCCTGCGTCACTGCTCGCGCCGCACGTCACTGCCCGACACCGTCGTGCCCCCGCGCCGGCTTCGCCGGCGCTTGGCGGGCACCCCGCGCGCGGAGGCCGCAGGCCGAGCACGCGGGGCCGTTCCACGCCGCACCGCGCGGGGGCATCAATTCACCCGCCCGCCCGAAGCTCCCTGCGCCGCAGCACCATCGCCGCGAGCAGCTTGTCCCCGGTGCGACGCCACGTGCCGCGAAAGCGCATCCCCGCCGGCAAGTGAGCGATCGCGTTCTCGAGCTTTAGCTCGAAGTCGCCGTCGCCGAGCCGCACGCTCACTTCTTTGAAGCCGACGAAGGTGCGTGTGAGCGGGAATTGGCACTTGTAGAAGGCTTCCTTCGCCGAGAAGACGAGGCGGGACGCGACGGCCTCGCTCATGTCGGTGCGGCGCGCGGCGTGCGCGGCTTCGGCCGGTGACCAGATGCGATCGGCGACGGCGGGCTCGAGGCCGTCCTCGGGCTCGATGTCGACGCCGATGCCGGCGTAGGTGTCGCTGCTGGCGAGTGCGACGACGCACAGGGTTTCGTCGTGGGTGATGCTGCCGACGATGCCTTCCGGCCAGAGGGGCTCGCGCTTCGCGCCGACGAGGAGGCTCGCGGCCGGAGCGCCGAGCTGCGCGAGGGCTTTTCGTGCGTTCACGCGACCGCGCGCGAACTCGCGGCGGCGTTTGCTGACGGCGCCCGCGACGAGGGCTGCTTCGTCGGGCCAGAGCTCGCGCGTCGCGTCGCCGATTTCGCTCACGACGACCGCCACGTCGGCGGGAAATGCCCCGGCCACGAGCGCGGCCGTCATCACGCCTGCCGGACGCGCCGTCGCTCGAGGATCGTTTGTTGCGTGATGGTGCGCTGCGCCTCGCTCGACTCGACCAGCGTCCAGAGGTCGTGCTCGCTGCGGGGACCCGCGATTTCGAGCAGGATGTCCGCGGCGCGCTCGGGGGCGATCCCGTCGAAATGGCGGCCAGGCAGCTCGACGACCGCGGTCCGCGCGCGCAAGCCCTCGAGCGTCGCGAGCACGCGCTCGATCACGGTGCGGAAGACGAGCTCGGAGAAATCCTCGCGCGCGCCGACGCCGAACAGGAGCACCTTGTCGAAGGGCAGCTTCGGCCGACCCGACACGAGCAGCACCTCACCGAGCGCGCCCGTCACGAACCCGCTCGCGAGCAAGCGGGAGATGCGCCCGCCGAGACGGAAGTCACACAGCCCGGCGACACCGCGCGGCGGGCGCTCGCCGGGGAGGAGCGCCGCGGCGAGCACCTCCGTGCCGGACAGGTCGAGCCGGCGCAGGCTCGGCGGAATGAAGCGGAGGTCCATGCGTCAGGACTCGGCGCGCGACCCGGGCTTGCCTGCCGCATCCTGCCGCCCGCAATCGTCGGCGATGCGGTCGAGCACTCCGTTGACGAAGGCGCCGCTTTCCTCGGTGCCGAAGCGCTTGGCGAGCTCGACCGCCTCGTCGAGCACGACGGCGCGCGGCACGTCGGCCTTCGTGGCGAGCTCCCATGCCCCGAGCCGGAGCAGGTTCCGGTCGACGCGTGTCATGCGCTCGAGCCGCCAATTTTTGCTGGCGCGCACGATGCGGGCGTCGAGCTCGGCGAGGGTTGCACGAACGCCACGCACCGCCTCGTCAGCGTAGGGCCGGCCCTCGGCGTCTCCGGGCAGCTCGCGCCAAAAATCCCCGATCGCCTGCTCCACGTCGCCGTCGCTCGCCTCGATGGCAAATAGCATCTGGAGCGCGGCTTCGCGGGCGGTTGTGCGGGCTCCCATCGGCGTTCGCTCGAGTGTAGGATACTTTCCGATGAAAGTCTGGCTGGTCGGCGGCAAGGGCATGCTCGGAACGGCGCTCCGCGAGCGGCTCGAGCGCTTCGGCGTCACGCACGTGATCACCGATCTCGCGCTCGACATCACGGATCCGGAACGGGTCGCGGCGTACGCACACGCGGAGCGACCGACGCACGTGCTGAACGCCGCCGGGTACACGCGCGTCGACGACGCCGAGGCCCACGAAGACGAAGCCTTTCGCGTCAACGCGCTCGGCCCGGAGCACCTCGCGCGGGCGGCGACGGACGTCGGAGCGCGCTTCCTCCACATCTCGACGGACTACGTCTTCCCGGGGGACGCGAGCGAGCCTTACGTGGAGAACGCCCCCACCGGCCCGAAGAGCGCTTACGGTCGCACCAAGCTCGCCGGAGAAGAGCGCGTGCTCGCGCTGCCCGGAGCCGAAAAGCTCGTGACGGTCGTGCGCACGTCGTGGCTGTTCGGCGAGAACGGACCGAGCTTTCCGAAGACGATCAGCCGCCTGTGCCTCGAGCGCGACAAGCTCGAGGTGGTCGTGGACCAGCTCGGTCGCCCGACGTACACGGGCGATCTGGCGGACGCCGTGCTCGAGCTCGAGGGGATTGCACCGGGCCGCAGCGCGTCGCCCGCGGGCGTTTACCACTTCGCGAACGCGGGGGCCGTCTCGTGGCATGCCTTCGCCGAGGCGATCCGCGAGACGCTCGTGCGGCTCCGCCGGCGCGTCACGGTCGAGCGCGTGCTCCCCACCACGTCGGACGAGTACAAGAAGAAGAACCCGAATTCGGCGCCGCGCCCCCGCTACTCCGTGCTCGACACGAGTCGAATCGAGGCGGCGCTCGGTCACGCGCCGCGCCACTTCCGCGAGCCGCTCGACGAGTTCCTGGCGCGCCTCGCGACCTGACCCGGCGACCGGACCGAGCATCGCGGGCGGATTCTTGGCAGGGCGCGGGGGCGTCTGGTCCAATGCGCCTTCGGCGCGAACTCGCGGGCGCCGGGGACCTCTTTCGAGCGCTCGTGACACCACCTTCGGCTAGGGTTTCGCTGGGTTTTTTCGGGGCTTCACCCCCGACGCTGCTCGTCGTCATGGGCGCGGTGCTCGCGGGCGTCTTGTGCGGGGTGGCGCTCACGGCTCGGCATGCAGCGCCGGCGCGTGCGGTCTCGCCGGAACGGACCGAGCGCTCGTCCGCCCTTCCAGCAGCCCCGGCTCCCGTGGCACCCCCGAGGGTGACGCCGGCCACCCCGACCGAGCCACCGAGCGAGGTTCCCGTCGGGTCCGACCACGGGACCGAAGTCGACGCCGTGGTCGAGACGGCCGCCGCGGCGAGCCTCGCGCCGAACACGCCCATGGCCGAGGGCGACGCGGCCCTGCACCTCGCTCGTGCCTGGCACCAGATCTTCAACGCGCGTCCCTCGGAGCAAACGCTCGCCGTGCTGTGGGCGCAGTGGGCGCACGAGACGGCGCGCGGGCAGCGCATGCACGCTTACAACTTCGCGGGCATCAAGGGGCGCGGCCCGACTGGCGCGAGCGTCGTCGTGTGGACACGCGAGGGCACGGCGCCGAGCGACCTCGTGAAGCGCACGTTCCGCGCGTACCGCTCGGCGGGTGAAGGCGCGCGCGACTACGTGCGCTTGCTCGCGTCGCGCTACCCCCAGGCGTTGCGGGCCGCGCGCGACGGCAACGTGTACGGGTTCGTGAGCGCCCTCGACACGGGCGGCTACTTCACGGCCGACACGCGCGCCTACCTGCGCGCCGTCACGAGCCTCAGCAACGAATGCCGCCGCCGCGGGATTTCCGTCGCGGCCATCGCGGGCGGGACGCGAGCCGCCTTGTGATTCGGCCGAGGGCGCGGCTCGGACTCGCGTGGGCGCCCCTGAAATGATAGGTCCACCCACCCCGGGAGGAACCGGCGGGAGTAAAATACCATGAAACGCGCGCTGATCACGGGCATCACCGGCCAAGACGGCTCCTACCTCGCCGAGCTTTTGCTCGCGAAGGGCTACGCCGTGCACGGCCTCGTGCGCCGCTCGTCCACCTTCAACACCTGGCGCATCGATCACCTGCCGCGCGGCGAAAACTTCGCCCTCCACTACGGCGATCTGAACGACACCTCGAGCTTGCTCGACGTCGTCCGCAAGGTGAAGCCCGAGGAGGTCTATAACCTCGCAGCGCAGAGCCACGTACGCGTGAGCTTCGACATGCCGGAGTACACGGCAGATTGCACCGGCCTCGGCTGCTTGCGCTTGCTCGAGGCGCTCCGTAGCGAAGGGCTCACCAAGGCGCGCTTCTATCAAGCGTCGTCGTCCGAGCTCTACGGCAAGGTGCACGAGGTGCCGCAGAAGGAAACGACGCCGTTCCACCCGCGGAGCCCGTACGCCGCCGCCAAGGCTTTCGCCTTCTACACGACCGTCAATTTCCGCGAGGCGTACGGCATGCACGCGGTGAACGGCATTCTGTTCAACCACGAATCCCCGCGCCGCGGCGAAAGCTTCGTGACGCGCAAGATCACGCGCGCTGCGACGCGCATCAAGCTCGGTTTGCAGTCGTCGATGGCGCTCGGCAACCTCGAGGCGAAGCGCGACTGGGGCTACGCGAAAGATTACGTCGAGGGCATGTGGCGCATGCTGCAGGTGGAAAAGCCCGACGACTACGTGATCGCCACCGGCGAAACGCACAGCGTGCGCGAGTTCCTCGACGAGACGTTCGCGCACCTCGGCATGGACTGGAAGCCGGTGGTTCGCCTCGACGACCGGTACCTGCGGCCGAGCGAGGTCGACCTCTTGATCGGCGATCCGACCCGAGCGAAGAACGAGCTCGGCTGGGAGCCGAAGACCACCTTCCGCGATCTCGTGCGGCTGATGGTCGATGCGGACCTCGCGCTCGCGGAGCGCGAGAAGCGCGAAGGCAAGGTCGGCCCGCCTCCGTGACGCGAGGCGCGCCGTGTCGGACCTCACGACGAAGCTCGCAGCGCGCACGGCGCGGATCGTAGTCAGTGGGGCTGGCTACGTAGGCCTGCCCCTAGCGCTCGAGCTTTCGCGCGTGGGTTTCCACGTGACGGCGCTCGACCCGAACGGGCGCAAGATCGAGGCGATTCTTCGGGGTCGTAGCTACGTCGAGGGCATCTCCGATGCCGACCTCGCGGCGGTCGTCGAACCTGGGCGGCTTTCCGCTTCGAGCGACCCGCGCGTGCTCGCGGCTGCGGACGCGGTCGTGATTTGCGTGCCCACACCGCTCGACGCGACGCGCGCGCCCGATACTTCGTTCATCTCGGCCGCGCTCGACGACATCGTCCGTTACCAGCATCCGGGTATGCTGATCGTGCTCGAATCGACGACCTACCCCGGCACCACGCTGGAGCTGCTCGCGCCGCGGCTCAGCGCGGGCTTCACGCTCGGTGAGGACGTTTTCGTCGCCTACTCGCCGGAGCGAACCGATCCGGGCAATGCGCGGCACGGCGTGCGCAATACGCCCAAGGTCGTCGCCGGTGTGACCCCCGCTTGCCTGCGGGTCGCCCTCGCCCTCTACGGCGCGCTCGTCGAGCAGACGGTTCCCGTTTCCTCGACGACCGCGGCCGAGCTCGTCAAACTGCTCGAGAACACGTTTCGCGCCGTGAATATCGGGCTCGCGAACGAGCTCGCGATGCTGAGCCGCCGCCTCGGCGTCGATCCCTTCGAAGTGGTCGAGGCGGCGTCGACCAAGCCGTTCGGCTTCATGCCCTTCTACCCGGGCCCGGGCGTGGGCGGCCACTGCATCCCCGTCGATCCGCTCTTCCTCGCGTGGAAGGCGGCATCGCTCGGCCTCGGCGCCGAGTTCGCGGAGCTCGCCGATCGCGTGAACCGCGCGATGCCGGATCACGTGCTCCGGCGCTCTGCCGAGCTGCTCGCCGGCAGAGGGCTGGTGCTGCGCGGAGCGAAGGTTTTGGTCTACGGCATCACGTACAAGCCGGACATCGCCGACACGCGCGAATCGCCGGGCCTGCGCATCATCCAGAAGCTCGCCCAGGAAGGTGCGGACGTCGTGTACATGGATCCGCTCGTCGTCGAGCTCCCGTCCGCGCACGCTGCACTCACGCGCGTGGAATCGGCGAGCTCCTTCGCCGCCTACGATCTCGTCGTGGTGCTGGTCGCTCACCGGTCACTCGACCGCGAGCGCCTCCTCGCCCAAGGGCGGCTCATCCTCGATACGCGCAATGTCCTGGCCGAAGCCCAGGGGCCGCGGGCCCACGTTCACGGGCTATAGCCGCTCCGCTTGCTCGAGCCTGAACCGCTCTGGTACACGGTTTTTTCGCCGTGAACCCCGCGAGTGAGCCGCCGCGCGTCGTGATTGAAGACCTTTCGCCTGCCGTCGACGGCGGGCGCTACCCCGTGAAGATCCCGTACGGCAGCACGCTCGAGGTCTCGGCGAACGTGTTCCGCGACGGGCACGATCTGGTCGCGGCGCGCGTCATCTTCCTGCCGCCGGGCGAGCCGCAGTGGGGCTCCACGGCGCTCACCTACCAGCACGATCCCGATCGCTGGTACGGCTCCTTTCAGGTCGGCAAGCTCGGTCGCTGGAACTACGGGATCGAGGCGTGGCCCGATCACTTCGGTACCTGGCGCAGCGAGCTCGAGAAGCGGATCCGCGCCGGACAAGACGTCCGCAGCGAGCTCGTCGTCGGAGCGCTCCTGCTCGAGCGCTATGCGGCGCTCCTGCGCGGCGACGTCGCCAAGCGCGTGCGCGCGCTCGCCGCGACCATGACGAGCGCCGGCACGCCGCTCGACGAGCGCATCGCCGCCGCGCTCGACGAGACGCTCGTCGCCGAGGTGTACGGACCGCTCGAGCCCGCCGAGCTCACGCGCTCCCCGCTGCACGAGCTGATCGTCGACCGCGCGGAGGCCACGTTTGCCGCTTGGTACGAGCTTTTTCCGCGCTCGCAGGGCCCGAAAGGCAAGCACGGCACCTTCGCCGATACCGCGCGCCGCCTGCCGGAAATCGCGGCGCTGGGCTTCGACGTCATCTACCTGCCGCCGATTCACCCGATCGGCGAGACGCACCGTAAAGGGCGCAACAACTCGCCCAAGGCCGAGCCGGGCGACGTCGGCAGCCCGTGGGGCATCGGTGCGAGCACGGGCGGACACACGGCGGTGCACCCCGAGCTCGGCACGCTCGCCGACTTCGACGAGCTCGTGCAGGGCGCGCGCGATCTCGGGCTCGAGATTGCGCTCGACTTCGCGCTCCAGTGCTCGCCCGATCACCCGTGGGTGAAGGAGCACCCGGATTGGTTCTTCGTGCGGCCGGACGGCACCATCCGCTACGCGGAGAACCCGCCCAAGAAGTACGAGGACATCTACCCGCTCAACTTCTGGTGCAAGGACCGCCAGGCGATGTGGAACGCCTGCCGTGACGTGCTGCTTTTCTGGGCGCAGCACGGCGTACGCACCTTCCGCGTCGACAACCCGCACACGAAGCCGTTCGCGTTCTGGGAGTGGGTGCTGCGCGAGGTGCAGACCCGCTATCCCGACACGGTTTTTCTCAGTGAATCTTTCACGCGCCCGAACCGCATGAACGCGCTCGCGAAGCTCGGCTTCAACCAGAGCTACACGTACTTCACGTGGAAGAACACCGCCTGGGAGCTCAAGGATTACCTCGGCCAGCTCACGCAGAAGCCGTCGACGCTTTACTACCGTCCGAACTTCTTCGCGAACACGCCGGACATCCTGCACGAGTACCTGCAGCACGGCGGTCGACCGGGCTTCCGCGTGCGGCTCCTGCTCGCCGCGACGCTGTCGCCCGTGTACGGCATCTACAGCGGCTTCGAGCTTTGCGAGGGCACCCCGGTGCGCCCCGGCAGCGAGGAGTACCTGGACAGCGAGAAGTACCAGCTCGTCCATCGGGACCTGAACGCGCCCGGCAACATCAAGCAGGACGTTGCGCGCATCAACCGGATCCGGCGCGAGAATCCGGCGCTCCAGACGCTGTCGAACCTCGAGTTCATCGGCAGCGATTACGACGGCATTCTCGCGTATCGGCGCTATGCCCCGAACAACGAGCTCCTCGTCGTCGTCAATCTCGATCCGCACCGCATGCACGAGACGCAGCTCGACGTTCCGCTCGCGCGCATGGGGATCGGTGAGGGCGAGGCGTACGAGGTCGCCGATCTCCTGACGGGCTCGCGCTACGTGTGGCGCGGTCGCCGCAACTACGTGAAGCTCGATCCGACCGAGCGTGTCGGCCACGTGTTCCGCATCTCGCGGCGCGGGTAAGCGCCCGTGAGCGCTCGAGCGATCCGGACGAGCGCTGCGGTGACCTTCGGGATCGCCGCGCTCGGGCTCGGGTGCGCGAAGCGCGGCGCGCCTTCGAACGCCGGCGGGAGGCCCGGGGCGTCGTCGTCGGGCGCGGCGACGGGTGCGGCCGTGTCGTCGGGTGCCGGTACGCCGTCGTCAGGCGGGGAAAG
>JADMIO010634744.1_pt1 | contig 11112 bp, 8 predicted proteins | sample 8958161 | NCBI WGS metagenome assembly JADMIO01 (sample SAMN16585339, study PRJNA669376) | soil metagenome | isolation source: Crop rotation soil | place: USA: Cullars Rotation, Alabama | collected 2011 | reverse complement strand
ACAACTTGTCCACGTGGAATTCTAAGCTTAGGATCCCAATGTGCTGGAAAGCGGCGTTGGCCAGCACCAACGCGATCAGGCGTTCCTTGTTGGCGTCGGAAAGCGGTTCGCCGGATTGATTGCTGGTCTGCGTCGTCAACTGCCGGATCTGTTGCTCCGGCGTGCGACGGTAGCGCTGGATTTCGGCATAGGCGTCGTCGCCAGCCTGTCCCTTGAAGGCGGTCCCGAAGTCGATTCGAAATGCGTCCAGGATGGCTTGGGATTCGGCTTCGCTCGCCGGGGTATAGTTGCGAAAGAGCCTGTTCCAGTCCGTCCCGCCCGGCCCGACCTCAAATTCATTCAACAGGCGGGCGACCCGGGCGCGCTGGAGCGGCTCGAGGTTGAGCTTGGCGAAGACCGGGCCCCAGTTGTACAGCACCCCGGTTTGGGGTCCGGTAGGTTCAGGTCGCGCCGCCAGCGCCTGCCGTTCTGCCAGGTCCGCGGTGGCAGCCTTGACGGCGTCGGCCGCCTTTTCATGGGCCTCCTGCGCCTTTTCGAGCTGCTGCTCCAGTTCGCGGGAGTGTGCCGCGGCGGTCTGCAGTCCCGCCTCGGTCTTCGCCGGCCGCGCGGCGGCAACCGCCGCCGTCGCAGGCTGGATCCGCGTCGCGCGCCACTCGAAGGCCGCCGTGCCAAGGCCGAGCACGGCGAGAACGGCCAGGCTGGCAGTGAGACGTTTCGAATTCGTGCCCATGACTAAACCAGTGCGAGCGGGGTACTGGGTCCTTATAGCGCCTCCTCCCCGCATTCGCCAAGAAAGTTGTCATCCCCAATAAAAAATGCGCTTCGCGCGCATTTTTTTGAAAGATTTGCCCCTTTTTCGCCGTTACTCCGGTGGATGAATACACCCACCACAGCTGCCAACCAGGCCGGTTCAGCCCCGGCCAACTCCAACCCGGTTTGCCCCAATTGCGGAAAGCCGATGGTTCTCCGAACCGCGAAGAAAGGTAAAAACGTCGGTGGCAAATTCTGGGGCTGCAGCGGCTACCCGACTTGCTCGAAGACGCTGCAGGTCGCGGGAGCCGCACCATAACCCAGCAGGATCCGACCGATCGGTCTAATCCGACCGATTGGTCCGATCCCGCCCATCCTCGGCGAACCGCTGCACCGCGCCGCGGTCTATACCCCATGCTCCGCCGCTGGTTATGCGTCTTCGCGGTTGTTCTGCCGATTCTCGCCGGCGCGGCGGGCAAGCCGGCCTCCAACACGCCGCCGCTGCTGGACGCGGCGGTGGCCAACTGGCTCACCGGCAAGGAGGATTGGGCCTTTACGCAGCGCATGCGCAGCGTCGACGACCACGGCAAGGTAAAGGAGGAGCAGGTTACGCGTTACGACCCCTCGCTCCCGGACGACCGTCGGTGGGCCTTGCTCGAGCTCAACGGCAAGCCACCCCCGGCCGACAAGAAGGCGGCCTGGGAAAAGAGCAAGAATGCCAAGCCGCGCAAGCATTCGAACAAGCCGCTCGACGAACTATTCGATTTCGACAGCGCCATCCTTAAGAAGGCCACCGCGGACCAGGCGATCTATGAGGTCGCCGTCCGGCCGGCGGCGGCGCGGCTCATCCAGGTGGACAAGCTCGAGATCGAGGTGGCGGTGGGACGCAAGAGCCAGGCCATTGAGCGGGTCACGGCCGGGATCCGCCAGCCGATGCGCGTCGCCCTGGGGCTTGCCACTGTGACCGGCCTCGAACTCGACGTCCATTTCGATGACGTCGACGCCGCTCCCGACGGGAAGGCCACGGCCTCGGTTTCGAAGCTCGGCGACCAGATCGACTACGAATGGAGCGACTTCAAGCGCGTCACCGCCTACCAGCCGGTGAAGCACTAGGCGACCCGGCCGGATCAGCGCAGGGTGATGGCCCGGCCGGATTCCCGGGTATCGATGGTCTGCTGGCCGCCGGAAGTGGTCGTGGTGAACATCAACCGGGCGGGAAGCATGTCGCCCGCGGGATAGGTCAGGATGCGCTGGTTGAAACCGGGCACCGACCGTGGATTCGTGGAAAAATCCGCCGAGATGGTCACGTCCGTGATCACGCTGCCGTCGGCGTTGGTGTCGATGCGAAGGTCGACCGGCGTCACGCCCCGGCGGATGTTGTTCACCCGCACGATCGCGCCGGTCGGCTGCGACTCGACCCGGACCAGGACCCGGTCCTGCACCGGCCCCTCATCCTTGGCCTCGGCTTCCTCGCCCGATCCCACCACGGGCTGCAGGTTCTGGCATGAGGCCAGGGCGAGCGAGGCGAGGGCGGCGAACACGCCAATTCTGCGATAAAGATGCAAGGCGGGGAAACCGGTTTCGCGGCGAGCCCAAGGAATCACCAGATCGACTCCCGGTCAAGAGTCCCGGGCCGGAGGTGCCGCGGTCAAAAATCCTTTTTCGAGGTCACCAGCACCCCAAAGCGCCGGCGCGGATCGCCCTTGAGCGGTGCGATCGTGAAATCGCCGTGCCCCAGGAAGCTGCGAAAATAGGATTCGAGCTCGGGCTGGCACGCCGCGAACGTGGCCGGTGTGTTGGGGGCGAGCAGCCGGTCGTTGACCGTTACCTCGATCTCGCGCCGGGCGAACTTTAGTCCGGGCAGGGCCGCCTCGAGGAGACGGCAGGTATTGACCGCAGACTTCACCGCCTGCCCAAGCCGATCGGCGTTCGATCCGGGTGTCGCCGCCTTGCGCCGATAAAGCGCCCCCCAGCGGTTCCCTCCGTGATCCAGCGCATAGTCGGCCTCGAGCCCGACCGCCACCACCCCCGGGCCGTCGGGAACGTGGAGGAGCTCCGCCACGTCGATGAGCATCTCCGGCATGGACTGCTCCGCCACCCAGCGGTGAAACACATTGACGCACGCGGGAGCAAACGCCCCCGCGTCGCCCTCGGCGTAGATCTTAACAATGAGATGCTGCAATTCCATTTCTTGAGATTTCCGATGGCCGATTTCCCATTTCCGATTGGCTCGATTCTGGATCCGTCAATCGGCAATCGGCAATTGGCAATCGCCAATAACTAGGTTTTCGCCGCCGGCTCGCTGCGCAATTTGTTATGGCAGGCATGGACGGCCTCGATGAAGAGCTGGGCCTCGGTGATGCGCTGATGCGCGCTGTCCTGGGTGAACTTTTCCCCGCGGGCGGCATAGGCGTCAAACAGGTAGCCGGCAAACTGCCCCTTCGCGAAGGGATCGAAGAACAGCTGCGTGTCGACGAAGCGCTCCTTGAACTCCGCCAGGATTTCCGCCGGGTCGTTGGAAACATCGTCGTACTGCATCTGCACGAGCGCGTGGGCCGCGCGGATCATCGCCGCGACCGCCTCCTCCCCGGCCTTCTGCAATTCGCCCTTTTCCAGGGCCAGCGATGCGTCGAAGACCATGCGCTCCGCCGCCGTCGTCGCGAACTGATAGCGGGTGACCACCTCGCCCGCGCATTCGCCCTTGCCGATGTCGCCGATGCTGTACTGGCGCGGATCGCCCCAGTCGGTGTAGATCGACGGATCCTGCTCCGGCGTCGGGAGATTCTGGGCCAGCGGGTCGAGCAGCTCGCGCAACGGGCCCTTGCCCACGCGGACCACGAAATCGTGGAACCGTTCGTTCTTTTCCTTCTTTCCCAGGTAGAAACCCATGATGCGGTCGATCGCATCGGGCACGCGCTTGGAGGGAATCGCCACGATCGGGAGGCCGTAGGCCCCGCCGTTGTTCTCCCACTGGCCGCCCACGACCACTTGGAAGTGGGGGACCTTGATCCCGTTCACCGTTCGGCTCGAACCATAAAACCCGAGGTCGGCAATGTGGTGCTGCCCGCAACTGTTGAAACAGCCGCTGATCTTGATGTGCAGGTCCTGGATGGCCTGGTCGTACTCGAACGCCTTGTTCCCAAGTCGCGTGCGCAGTTCCCCCGCCAGCCCGCGGGACGAGGAAATGCCGAGCTTGCACGTGTCGGTCCCGGGGCAGGCCACGATGTCGAGGAGGTTGCTCGCGCCCGCATCGCTCAGCTGGACGGCGTCGAGCGCCTCGAAGAGCGCGACGGCATCGGCGCCACTGATCCAGCGGATCACGAAATTCTGTTCAACCGTCGTCCGGATCGTTCCGTTGGTGAACCGCCGGACAATGTCCGCCAGCTGGCGGAGCTGGTCGGCGGTGATGTCGCCCAATGGCAGGGCGACGGTAGCGGTGAAATAACCCGCCACCTTCTGGGGCCGCAGGTTGGTCCGCAGCCAGTTTTGCTGCCGTTCGCTCCCGGATTTCACCGTCGGGAGCGGGCCGGCTGGGCGCAACGGGGTTTCCTTCTCCAGCTCCGCCGCCGCGAGGTACTCGGTCCAGCGGGGATCGGGCTTCAGTTTCGCGCGCTCGGCGAAAACCTCCTGGCGAAATTTCTCGATGCCCCACTTGTCGACGAGGAACTTGATCCGCGCCGCGTTGCGGTTCTTCTTTTCGCCATAGCGGGCGAAGATGCGGCAGGTCGCCTGGGTCAGCGGCAGCAGCTCCTCCACGGGCGAGAACTCCGAGAGCACGCGCGCCTGGCGCGGCACGGCGCCGAGGCCCCCGCCCACGAGGATCTTGAAACCGCGCTGGGTCTTTCCATCGACCTGGCGGGTCGCCGCAATCACCCCGAGGTCGTGGATATAAGCCAGGCCGCAGGGCTGGTCGGCGCAGCCGCTGAACGCGGGCTTGAATTTGCGCCCGAATTCCTGGGCGTCGGGATGGCCCAGCAGGAAGTACATCATCGCCCGCGCGTAGGGCGTCACGTCGAATGTCTCGCACGGGCAGACTCCCGCGTAGGGACAGCCGGTGACGTTCCGCACCGAGTTGCCGCAGGCCTCGCGGGTCGTGATCCCCACCGACGCCAGCCGGCGCATGATCGCCGGCGTGTTCTCGATGTGGATGAAATGAAGCTGGAAATCCTGCCGTGTCGTGATGTGCGCGATGTTGTCCGAATACTCCTCGGCGACTTCCGCCATGACCTCCATCTGGGCCGGGTTGAGCCCGCCGAACGGGACCTTGATCCGCAGCATGCCCGGGGCGTCCCACATCGTGCCGGGGCCCTTGGTCGGCTTTTCCGGGAAGGGAAGCTTGCGGCTCGCCGTCCCGTCGTGCCGCATCCCGTTGTCGTATCGCTGGCCATACGCGCCGCGGCGAAGCCGGGTCTCGGCAAACACCTTCTCGTCGATCTTGCCCTGCTTGCGCAGCTCGATCTCGGACTCGAAATTGTCGATTTCCTCGCCGAGCGGCTGCTGCAGCCGCCCCTGGAACTTTGCTTTTACGAGGGAATTGCTAGCTTTCATGGTATAAGCTCAAAGTTTGCATTTCTGCGGCGAACCACAAAGTCACAGAGAAATGGAGTGCCTCACAAAGAAATGACTTTCCCCTTGGTGAGAACTTTGTGGCTTTGTGTCTCTGTGGTTCAACCAGCGTAACGTAACTCATGCCGAACGATCACGCAAAGAGGGTGTATGACTCAATCCTCGGACTCTTGTCCAGCGAAGAGAACCCGACGCCGCTGGTGCGGCTGAACAAGGTCGTTCCCTTCCGCCACGCGCAGGTTTTCGCCAAGCTGGAATGGTACAATCCGTTCGGTGCGGTGAAGGACCGGGTCGCCGCCAACCTCGTGCGCGACGCGGAGGAGCGGGGGACCCTCGCTCCCGGCAACAAGCTGGTGGAGGCCACCTCCGGGAACACCGGCCTGGGGCTCGCGATGATCGGCAACGCCAAGGGCTATCCGCTCGAGACGCCGCTCTCGATGGCGATCCCTCTGGAGAAGCGGACGGTGCTCCGTTTTTTCGGCACCAACGTGGTTGAACTCGACGATTCGCTGTGCCCGGCTCCCGGCGCCCCCGAAGGCGCGATCCAGCGCGCGCACGACACCGCGAAGCAGCCCGGTTATGTCCTGCTCGACCAGTATTCCAACGAGGCCAACCCCGACGCGCATTTCCGCACCACGGGCCCCGAGATCTGGCGGCAGACCGCCGGCGCCGTGACGCACTTCGTCGCCGGGCTGGGCACCTGCGGCACGATCACGGGCACGGGCCGTTTCCTGAAAAAGCAGAATCCCAGGGTGAAGGTGCTTGGGGTCACCCCCGAGGAAGGCCACGACATCCCCGGCGTCCGCAGCAAGCGGCAGCTCCAGCAGACCAAGCTCTACAAGCCGGCCGAGTATGACGGCGAGGTTGAGATCTCCAACCGCGAGGCCTTCGACCTCTGCCTCCGGCTGAATCGCGAGGAGAGCATCATCGCCGGCCCGAGTTCCGCCATGGCCCTCGCCGGGGCCCTCAAGCTTGTGCCCGACGAGGCCGGCGTCATCGCCGTCGTGATTTTCCCCGACAACGTCTTCAAATACGCCTCCTCCATCGCCCGGCATTTCCCGAATCTGGCCCCGCCCGCGGCCAGTCAAACCGGCACCGCGCCCGCGGCCCCTTCCAAGAGCGACCAGCTCCTCGATTTGATGATGGAGAACCTGAAGAATCCCCACGATTCCGTGGCGCCAGCCACGCTCAGGGATGAAATCAGCGCCGGCAGTGCGCCGCTGATTGTCGACGTGCGGCCAAACGATCAGTACCTCGACCTCCGCGTCCCGGGGTCGATCAACCTGCCGCAATCCGATCTGTCCGCCCGCGCCTCCGAGCTGCCCCAGGATCGCTCCGCCCCCATCGTGATGGTCTGCGGGATTGGAAAATTCTCCAAGCAAACGGTCCTCGTCCTAAAATCGATGGGCTACAAAAATGTCCGCAGCATGAAGGGCGGCATAAACGAGTGGGTCCGAAAGGGGATACCGGCCGAGGGGCGGAAAGTTTAACACTTAACGCTTAACGTTTAACATTTAACGTTTAACGTTAAAGGAGGCCGGCGGGGCGGATAACCTCCCAAGCCGATATTCCCCCGCCCATTCGAAGTTCATCTTTAAACGTTAAACGTTGAGCGTTGAGCGTTCCCCGCCTTTGGCGGGGTAGGGGATTCTCCGTAGGGGTATCGGGAAAATTGAGCTTGTCTCGGTCCGCACTTTGGACACCTTCGCAATTCCTCCCGCCAAAAACCGCATGTTGAGCCTAGCTCCGCGTGGTTTATCGCCCGGCCCTCACCGGCCGGGCGTTTTTTTTGCCTTTCACAATGTGAAAGGCAACCCTCCGGAGCGGTCCCATGCGTCCCATTGGCGGAATGGATTAATTGCTTGTCACCCGCCGCGCCGCCCGAGATTTTCTCCTTTCCACAAGTTCCTTCGACGCGTCGCCTGAGACCAGCAGGTGACGATTCCATGTCGCGATTCGGCCAAAACAGCCGCTTTCGCGAATCGTGCTCTATTTTCCCCAGAAAGTTCTTGCCGAGCTTTTGACCGGGGTTCACTTTTTTCCTCTTTTCCCGGATTCACGTCCTCATTTTCGATGCCGACCATCAACCAACTCGTCCGCAAGGGCCGCCGCAAGGTGGCCGCCAAGTCAAAGTCTCCCGCTTTGGCTGGCAACCCCTTCCGTCGCGGCGTCTGCGTGCAGGTCATGACCCGCACGCCGAAAAAGCCGAACTCGGCCATTCGGAAGGTCGCGAAGGTCCGCCTGACCAATGGCAACGAAGTCATCTCCTACATTCCGGATGAAGGCCACAACCTCCAGGAGCACTCGATTGTGCTCGTGCGCGGTGGCCGCGTGAAGGATCTGCCCGGCGTCCGTTATCATATCGTCCGCGGGACGCTCGACGCCACCGGCGTGGAGAAGCGCCGCCGCAGCCGGTCGAAGTACGGCGTCAAGCGCCCGAAGGCCGCGAAGTAAGTCCTCTCCCGTCCACCGTCCACCGCCTACCGCCCACCGCCCACCGATTCATGTCACGCCGTCACAGAGCCGATAAACGCCAGGTCGATCCCGATGTCCGCTACAGCAGCCCGCTGGTCGCGCATCTGGTCAACGTGATCATGAAGAGCGGCAAGAAGAACCTCGCCCAGCGGATCGTCTACGGTGCCTTCGAGAAGGTCTCGGAGAAGCTGGAGAAGGGCGACCCGGTCGACCTCCTCCTCGGTGCGCTTGAGAACGCGCGTCCGCGTCTCGAGGTGAAGAGCCGCCGCGTCGGCGGCGCCACCTACCAGGTCCCCGTGGAGATTTCCTTTGAGCGACAGGAGAGCCTCGCCCTGCGCTGGATCGTCGACGCCGCCCACGCCCGCAAGGGCGCGACGATGCGCGACGCCCTCGCGGCCGAGATCATCGACGCGTATAACAACACCGGGTCCGTCGTTAAGAAGAAGGAAGACACCCACAAGATGGCCCAGGCAAACCGCGCGTTTGCCCACCTCCGCTGGTAAGCCAGCGCCTTCCGCCCATGTCTGCTGTCGCCGCTCCTGCCATTACTGTCGTCACCGACAAGGCCAAGATCTCGCCGGTCAACGCCAAGGATCGCCCGTTCCCGCTGGAATGGACGCGCAACATCGGCATCGCCGCGCATATCGACGCCGGCAAGACGACCACGACCGAGCGCATTCTCTTCTACTCCGGCGCCGTCCACAAGATGGGCGAAGTCCATGAGGGCACCACGGTGACCGACTGGATGGAGCAGGAGCGCGAGCGCGGCATCACGATCACCGCGGCCGCCATCTCCTGCGCCTGGAATGCCTCCTGCGGCCCCTGGAAGGGGATCAAGCAGCGGATCAACATCATCGACACCCCGGGACACGTCGATTTCACCGCCGAGGTCGAGCGCTCCCTGCGCGTCCTCGACGGCGCGGTGGCGGTCTTCGATGCCGTGGCCGGCGTCCAGCCCCAGTCCGAGACCGTCTGGCGGCAGGCCAACAAGTACAACGTCCCGCGCATCGCCTTCATCAACAAGATGGACCGCGTGGGAGCCAATTTCCACCGCGCGATCGACGACATCCGGGTCAAGCTCAAGGGCAACGCCCATGCGCTCTTCCTCCCCATCGGCGCCGAGGAGAATTTCAACGGCCTGGTCGATCTCGTCCAGAATGTCGCCTATTCGTTCGAGGAGGATCCCAAGGACCAGCTCGGCCTGAACCCGAAGACGATCCCGATCCCGGCCAACATGGTCGACGAGGCGAAGAAATACCGCGAGGCCCTCATCGCCGCTGTCTCCGATTTCGACGACGTCATCGCCGAGAAATACCTCGGCGGCGAGGAGATCACGGTCGAGGAGCTGATGCTCGGCGTCCGCAAGGCCACGATCTCCCTGAAGTTCTGCGGCGTGGTCCCCGGCTCCGCCTTCAAGAAAAAGGGCGTGCAGCGCCTGCTCGACTGCGTGGTCAACTTTCTCCCGAGCCCGATCGACGTCCCCCCGATGAAGGGCCAGGACAGCGACGGCAAGGAGGTCTCGGCCGTGGTCGACGACAAGAGCAAGCTGGCCGGCCTGGCCTTCAAGCTCTGGAACGACGCCTTTGTCGGCCGCCTCGTCTTCTTCCGCGTCTACACCGGCCAGATCAAGCAGGGCATGTCCCTCTACAACCCGCGCACCCGCCGGAGCGAGCGCGTCTCGCGCCTCGTGCTGATGCGCGCCATCGACCGCGAGGAAATCGACGTCGCCTACGCCGGCGACATCTGCGCGCTGGTCGGGGTCAAGGACGTCATCACCGGCGACACGCTGTGCGATGAGGACTTCGACATCCGCCTCGAGCCGCCGTCCTTCCCCGAGCCCGTCATCTCGATGTCGATCGAGCCGAATTCCAAGGCGGACCAGGAAAAGCTCGGCACAGCGCTCCAGCGCCTGGTGGCCGAGGATCCCACCCTCCGGGTCAAGACCGACCCCGACACGGGCCAGACCATTCTCTCCGGCATGGGCGAACTTCACCTCGACATCATCCGCGACCGGATGAAGCGCGAGTTCAAGGTCGAGGCCACGGCCGGCAAGCCCCAGATTGCCTACCGCGAGACCGTGGCCGGCAAGGCCGAGGGCGTGGGCAAGTTCATCCGCCAGTCGGGCGGCAAGGGCCAGTACGGCCACGTCGTCATCAAGCTCGAGCCGAACGAGAAGGGCAAGGGCGTCGAGGTCCTCAACGAGATCGTCGGCGGCGCCATCCCGAAGGAATTCATCAAGCCGAGCATCGACGGCATCATGACCGGCGCCAACAACGGCACGGTCGCCGGCTACCCGGTGGTCGACGTCAAGGTCAGCATCGTCGACGGCTCCTTCCACGAGGTCGACTCGTCGGAAATGGCCTTCAAGATGGCCGGCATCTTTGCCTTCAAGGAAGCCATGGCCAAGGCCAAGCCGATCCTGCTCGAGCCCATCATGGGCGTCGAGGTGACCACCCCCGAGGACTACCAGGGCGACCTCATCGGCGACATCAACCGCCGCCGCGGCACCATCAACGGCATGGAGAACAAGGCCGGCGCCTGCATCATCGATGCGCGCGTCCCGCTCGAGATGCTGTTCGGCTACGTCACGGATATCCGTTCCCTCTCGAAGGGGCGCGCCAGCGCCTCGATCTCCCCGTCCCACTTCGAGCAGGTCCCGGCCTCGCTGCTCCAGAAGATCGTCGAGACCTCCAGCAAGGCCCCCGCCCGCACGTAACCACGTTCTTTTCCCGTCAATGAAAGGCCAACGCATCCGCATCAAGCTCCAGGGTTTCGACTACCGAGTGATCGACCAGTCCGCCACGGAGATCGTCGAGACCGCCAAGCGCTCGGGCGCCCGCGTGTCCGGCCCCATCCCGCTCCCGACGCGGATCGACAAGCTCTCGGTCAACCGTTCGCCCCACGTCGACAAGAAGTCGATGGAGCAGTTCGAGACCCGGACGCACAAGCGCCTCATCGACATCATCGAGCCCACCGCCCAGACGGTCGACGAGCTGAAGAAGCTCAACCTCCCGTCCGGCGTGGACATCACCATCAACGTCTGAACCCAGAAACCCTTTAACTACATATCGAGCCGCCTGTGTCCCGTTCTGCTGGACAGCAGAACGGGACCGCCGGGCGCCCCTCGCTAAGGTAGGTCCCAAACGGAAACCGCTTAGCCCATGATCTCATCGCTGCTAGGAAAGAAAATCGGAATGACCCAGGTCTACGACGCTCAAAACGTCCTGGTCCCGGTCACCGTAGTTGAAGCCGGCCCCTGCTCGGTTGTGCAGGTCAAGACCGTCGAGACCGACGGTTACAACGCCGTCCAGATCGGCTTCT
>JADMIO011664314.1_pt1 | contig 11113 bp, 7 predicted proteins | sample 8958161 | NCBI WGS metagenome assembly JADMIO01 (sample SAMN16585339, study PRJNA669376) | soil metagenome | isolation source: Crop rotation soil | place: USA: Cullars Rotation, Alabama | collected 2011 | reverse complement strand
GTGGCCGCGTACTCCGAGCTCCCGAAGAACGTCATCGCGAGCGCGTACCACGCCTCGTTGACGTTCGCCCCCTTGCCGACCACGCGGGCCGCCTCCGACTGCCAGAACGCGAACCCGGTGGAGTCCGGGGCGCGGCGCAGGATCGAGCGGTAGTAGTGCGTGACGAGCGACTTCTCCGCGTTCCCGGACAGCGGGACCGTCGTGGGGCTCGAGGCGGCGTTGCTCGTGATCGTGAGGCTGCCCGAGACCGGCGTCGAGGAGTTGAGCGCCGCGCCCGAGTTGATCGCCGGCGTGAACGTCACCTGGATGGTGCAGGTCGCGCTGGGCGCCACCGCGCCGCAGTTGTTGGTCTGCCCGAACTGCGTGCTCGCCACCACGCCGGTCACGTTGAGCGTGGCCGTGCCCGTGTTGGTCACGGTCACGTCCTGCGGCGGCGAAGTGGTCCCCATGGACTGTCCGCCGAAGTCGAGCGACGTGGGCGAGACGCTGATCGCGGGTGTCGAGGAGAGGGAGACGGAGAACGCGTACGAGGCGACGTTCCCGACGATCGGGACGTTGGCGAGGTCCGTGTTGATCGCCGGCGCGTCGAGGCCATTGGTCGCGAAGGCCTCGATCGTGTGGCCTCCGTTGGCGAGCCCCGAATAGGAAGCCGTGAAGGCGCCTGCCCCGCTGGGTGTCGCCGCGATCCACCCGCCACCGTCGATGCGGAAGTAGGCCTTGCGCACCGCGTTCAGCGGCGCGGGGCTCATCGAGCTCCCCGCGGAGAGGTTGATCGTCCCGCTGGCGCCGCTGCTGTTGCCCGGCAGCGACTGGATCGAGGTCGTGATGCCCGTGGAGATCGTCGCTTCGCCCACGGGGCCCGTCACCGGGGTCACGCCGCCGCCCGAATCGGTCACGTAGACCACGTTGGACACGGGGTCGACGGCGATCGCGTTCGAGTTGAGGGCGAGGCCGGTGATCGTCGACGCGGCGTTGGTCGCCCCGTCGATCACGAGCATCGTGCCGTTGTTCTTCGCGACGTACACCTTGTTGGTGACCACGTTGATCCCGATCGCGACGGGCGTGCCCGAGGCGATGGCGATCCCCGTCATGCTGTTGTCGGCGCCGTTGACCACCACGACGCCGTTGCCGAAGACCGCGTAGATCTTGTTGGTCACGGGGTTCACGGCGATCGTCTTGCCGCCGGTGATGCCGCCGGGCGGGACGAGCGTGGTGAAGGTGTGGTTGCTGCCGAGGATCACCGAGATCGCCGCGGTGCTGATCCCGTAGATCTTCTCGCTCACGGGGTTGACCGCGACGGCGACCGGAACGTTGGCGACGTCGATGCAGGCGCCCGGGTCCGGCGAGGGCGGATCCGGCGGCTGGGGCTTGAACCCGCCGGCGCCGTCGGGGCAGAACAGCGGCGGATAGAAGGCGAAGGGCGAGCCCGCGGTGGCCGTGATGTCGCCCGTAGTCTGGTTGGCGACGTAGACGCGATTCGTGACCGGGTTCACCGCGATGCTCACGGGCTGGAAGGAGCGCGTGGCCTGCGTGCCGATGTACGCGTCGCCCTGGATGTGGTTGTACTCGTCGCCTCCGCCGTAGCGGATCACGTAGCTGATGTTGCTGATGGCGTTGATGGCGATCCAGCCCGAGCCGCCGGTTCCCAGGGTGTTGATGGGCGTGTCGGTGGCGCCATTCACGATGGTGACGTTCGAGGTCGCGAAGTTGCTGACGATCACCCGGTTCGTCTCGGGATTGACCGCGATCCAGTGCGGATCCGAACCGACGGGAATCGTCCCCGTCACCGTGCGCGTCGTCCCGTCGATGACGGAGACGTTGTTGGAGCCCGAGTTGGCGACGTAGACCTTTCCGGTCGCGGGGTTGGCGGCGATCGCCACCGGGTTGGTGCCCACCGTGATGCGCGGCTGGACGGTCTGCGAGAAGGCGGGCGCGATGGCGAGGGAGACTGCGATCGCGAGCGCGCGGTAGGTGCGTACGATTTGCATGGGTCGGCTTCCGTGTGACAGTGAACGTTGCGGAAGCCCACATTTCGTCATCGCGCGCGTCGTGCCTCCATAGGAAGAAGGCTCGAGTCCGCGTAGGAATCCAGCACCCCTGCCGAAGGCAGCAGGAGATCGCAAGGGAATCGGGCACTCCGTCGCCGCACGGCAACAGTTTCCGGGGATTCCCTAGAATGTCGGCGCCATGATCCATTCCAGGGTGCAAGCGGCCCGCCTCCTCGCCCCCGGCCTCGCCGTGGCGATCGTGATCGGCATCGCCGCGACCTCGCTCTCGCTGCAGTACAAGGCGAGCGCGATGCTCTTCGCGCTGCTCCTCGGGATGGCGCTCAACTTCCTCGCGGAGGAGGGCCGATGCGTGCCGGGCATCCAGTTCGCGGCGAGCGTGATCCTGCGCACGGGCGTGGCGCTCCTGGGCCTGCGCATCACCGTCGACCAGGTGACCGCGCTGGGCTGGGGGACGGTTGCGCTCGTCGTGGCGAGCGTGGCGCTCACGGTGCTCGCCGGCATCGTCGTCTCGCGGGCCATGAACCTGGGCTCCGCTTTCGGCACGCTCACCGGCGGCGCGGTCGCCATCTGCGGCGCCTCGGCCGCGCTCGCGATCGCCTCGATCCTGCCCAAGCATGCCAACGCCGAGCGCGACGCGAGCTTCACCGTGATCGGCGTGACGGCCCTGTCGACCATCGCGATGATCGTCTACCCCGTGGTGGCGGGCGCCTTCGGCCTGGGCCCGCATTCCGCGGGCATCTTCATCGGCGCCACCATCCACGACGTGGCCCAGGTGGTAGGCGCCGGCTACAGCATCTCGGCCGACGCGGGCGACACGGCCACGATCGTGAAGCTGCTGCGCGTCGCGATGCTGCTGCCCGTCTGCCTCGTGATCGGCGTGGCGCTGCACGTTCGCGGGACCGAGGCCGCGCACGCCGCGCCGGTCCTTCCATGGTTCGCGGTCGTGTTCGCGGTCCTGGTCGGGGTGGCGAGCACGGGCTGGGTGCCGCAGGTCGTCCTCGATGCCGGCAGCAACCTCTCGCGCTGGTGCCTGGTGACCGCGATCGCGGCGATCGGCGTCAAGACCTCGCTCAAGTCGCTCGTCCACATGGGCTTGAAGCCGGTGATGCTGATCGTGGCCGAGACTGTTTTCCTGGCGGTACTGGTGGTGGCCACGCTCGTGCTCTGAATTCGCCGCGGCGCCGTGGCAGACTACCGCCCAGCCTTTTCCGCCCCCAAGGAGATCTCGTGCATCGCTTCGCCCGCCCCTTCGCCGTAGCCCTGGCGTTCCTCGCCTTCGCCCTGCCCGTGCACGCCCAGGGCGACTATCCCAACCGCCCGGTCAAGTGGATCGTGCCGTATCCGCCCGGGGGCACGACCGACGTGCTCGCGCGGATCGTCGCGGGCTGGCTCACGGAGAAGATGGGCCAGACCTTCATCGTCGAGAACAAGCCCGGGGGCGGGAACAACATCGGGACCGAGCTCGCGATCACCTCGCCGCCCGATGGCTACACGCTCCTGCTGGTGAATCCCGCGCACGGCATCAACGCCACCCTCTACAAGGATCTCAAGTTCAACGTGCTGCGCGACGTGCAGCCCGTGGCGGGCCTGGTGAAATCGCCCAACGTGATGGAAGTCACCAACGACTTCCCCGCGAAAACCGTGAAGGAGTTCATCGACTACTGCAAGGCCAACCCCGGGAAGATCAACATGGCCTCCTCGGGCAGCGGCACGTCGGTGCACATGTCGGGCGAGATGTTCAAGATGATGACCGGCTGCGACATGCTGCACGTCCCGTTCAAGGGCGCGGGGCCCGCTCTCGCCGAGCTCATCCCCGGCCGCGTGCACGTGCTCTTCGACAACCTGCCGTCATCCATCGGGCACATCAAGGGCGGGCGCCTGCGCGCGCTCGCCGTCACGACCCGGGAGCCCGACGCGGCGCTGCCCGGCGTGCCCACGGTCGCCGAGACGGTCCCCGGCTACGAGGCCACCGCGTGGTTCGGGATGGGCGCGCCCAAGGGCACGCCGCGCGAGGTCGTCATGAAGCTCAACGCCGAGGTGAACCGCGCTCTCGCCGACCCGAAGATGAAGGAGAAGCTCGCCGAGCTTGGCGGTCGCACCATCCCGGGCACGCCCGAGGACTTCGGCCGGGTGATGGCCGAGGAGACGGCACGCTGGGAGAAGGTGGTCAGGGTTTCGGGCGCCAAGGTGGAATGATGCGGATCGAGCCGGCTCCGGTGTAGCATTCGTCCATCGCGGCCCCCGGCAGCGGCGATGGAACCCACAAACAAAACAGCCGCCCCCTCCTGGCGCCGCACCCTGCTCGGCACCGGCACCGTCGCCATCATGGCCCTGGTGCTGGCGCTCGCGGCCGTGCTCGACCTCGTCGATGCCGAAGTCGCCGTCACGGGCTGCGTGGCGCTCGCGGTCATCGCCGCGGTCTTCGTGGCCATGATGCGCACCGGGTTCAGCGCGCGCTTCACCGAAGGCGCCTTCGTCGCGCAGCAGATGAGCGCCGTCTTCCTGCTGCTCGCATGGCTCACCTTCCGCGCCGAGGACACGCCGTCCGCCATCTCGGTGCTCTACCTCGTGGCGATGCTCTACGGCGTGCTGGTGCTCGATCGCTGGTGGCTCGCGGGCGCGGCGCTCTTCGCCATGGTGAGCCACGGCATCGCCATTTTCCTGCTGATCGATACCGGCCACCGCATCAACATGGCGGCGACGTGGACCCAGTATGGAGCGCTGGTGCTCGCGTGCGGGTGGTTCACCTACGCCGCGGGCATCGTGAGCCGGCTGCGGGCGCGCGTGTCGGAGGCGCACCGCCGGCTCCATGACCTGGGCGTCGAGGCCGAGGAGCGCGCGCGCCGCGACGTATCGACCGGCGTCTTCAACTACCCGCACCTCATGGAATCGCTCGAGCGCGAGGTGGCACGCGCGCAGCGTCTCGACAAGCCCCTTTGCGTCGCCCGCGTGGACCTGGATGGCCTGGGCAAGATCAACGACACGCAGGGCGCCGCGGCCGGCGATGCCGCCCTGCGCCGGTTCGTCGCCGCCGCGGGTGGGGCCCTTCGCAACGTCGACGTCTTCGGGCGCTACGGGGGCAACGAGTTCCTGGTGCTCATGCCCGACACCGATATCGCCGGCGCGATCGTGGCCGGCGAGAGGATCCGGGCGGCGGTCGCGCGCGCGGCGGTGACCTGTACGGTGGGCCTCGCCGAGCATTCGAAGGGCGCGGACTCGCGCGCGATGCTCACCCGCGCCGAATCCGCGCTGAACTACGCCAAGGCCGCGGGGCGTGACCGCGTCGTGGCGCTCGGCGCCGACGGCGCGCCGGTCGCGGCGAGGGCCGCATGAGCGGGCTCAAGCCCTCGAAGTTCGCGATCGAGGAGGAGGTCACCCTCTCGGGCAAGCCCGCGCGCGTTTCGGGGCTGGTGCAGTTCGACGGCGGCAACGACCAGGTCATCACGCGCTACCAGCTCACGGGCGGTGGCGGCACGGTGATCCTCCAGGAGGATGCGACCGTGGGGCTCGCGCTTTTGCGGCCCTTCCCGCCGGCGGCCGCGCCCGAGGCCTCGGGCAACACCGTGACGGTCATGGGCGAGAAATACACGCTGGGCGCGGTGCGCCGGCTGAAAGTGCTGGGCGCCGCGGGCGACGCCCCGGGCGGTGCCCCCAAGGCGCCGCTCCTCCTTTCGGGCGTGTTCGAGGGCGGCAACGGCGTCATCTTCCGCGAGCTCGTGCCGGGCGCGCCCGCGCAGACCTATTACTTCGTGAAGCAGGTCCCGCCCAACGAGGTCCTCTCGGGCGCGGAGCTCGCGAAGCAAAGGGAAGGCGAGCGCCTCGCCGCCGAGGTGATGGAGCAGGCCGAGGAGGCCGAGGCGGTCGAGAAGAAGGAGAAGCCGCTGGCCAAGGTCGCGGTCTGGATCGTGGCGATCCTGGTGATCGGCGGCCTCGTCTATGCGTGCAGCGGATCGGACGACGACTCGTCGTCCTCGTCGAGCCGCACCAGCGTGCGCTTCGGCTCCGGCAGCCACGGCGGGGGCAAGTAGGAGTGGACGGCGACCTCACCGGCACGATCGCGCGCGGGCGCTCGGTGCGCCGGCTGGGTCCCGGGCCGATGGTGCTGCTCGCCGCGGCCCTCCTCATCTCGGCCTGCGGCCTGGTGTACGAGCTGGTGGCGGGTGCCCTCGCCTCCTACCTCGTGGGCGACACGCTCACGCGCTTCTCCACCGTGATCGGGACCTACCTCTTCGCGATGGGCGTGGGCGCGTGGCTCGCGCGCTTCGTACCCGGCGAGGCGCTCGAGCGCTTCATCGAGATCGAGATCGCGGTCGGCGTGGTGGGCGGCTTCTCGGCGATGCTGCTCTTCGCGGCCTTCGCCGCGGGCGTCCTCTTCCAGCCCCTGCTCTACGTGCTCGTCATGGCCGTGGGGATCCTGGTGGGCGTCGAGATCCCGCTGCTCATGCGGCTGCTGCGCGGCGACTTCGAGTTCGAGGACCTGGTGTCGCGCGTGCTTTCGCTCGACTACATCGGCGCCCTCCTCGCCTCGCTCGTCTTTCCGCTGTGGCTGGTCCCGCAGCTGGGGCTCGTTCGCACCGGGCTCGCTTTCGGCCTCCTCAACGTCGCCGTAGCCTTCGCGACGCTGTGGGTGTTCCGCGACCGCCTTCGCGCGCCGGCCCTGTGGATCGCGGGCGCCTTCTCGTTCGCCGCCCTCGCCGCGGGATTCGCCGGCGCCGAGCGTTTCGCGCGGGATGCCGAGGAACGCCTCTACCGCGGCGAGGTCGTCTTCGCGCAGCAGACGCCCTATCAGCGGGTGGCCCTCTTGCAGAAGGGCGCCACGGTTCGCCTGTACCTGAACGGGCGCCTGCAGTTCTCCAGCCGCGACGAGCGCCGCTACCACGAGCCGCTCGTGCATCCCGCGATGGCGGCGCTCGACGCTCCGCGCCGCGTGCTCGTCGTGGGCGGCGGCGACGGCCTTGCCGTGCGCGAGATCCTGCGCTATCGCTCGGTCGAGAACGTGACCCTCGTGGATATCGACGCGCAGGTGACCGACCTCTTTCGGGGCCAACCGCGCCTGGCGGCGTTGAACGCCGGCGCGCTCTCCGACTCCCGGGTGCACGTCGTGAACGCCGATGCGTGGCGCTGGCTCGAGTCGAGGCCGACGCGCGGGCGCGGCGGCGAGGCCTTCGACGTGGTCTTCCTCGACCTGCCCGATCCCTCCAACTACGGGCTGGGACGCCTCTACAGCGCGCCCTTCTACCGACTGGTCGCGCGCCACCTCGCGCCCGGGGGGATTGTCGCAACGCAGGCCACCTCGCCCGTCGCGGCGCGCGAGGCCTTCTGGTGCATCGTGGCGACGCTCGAGGCCACGGGGTTTCGCACCGCGCCGTACCACGCGATCGTGCCCTCGTTCGGCGACTGGGGCTTCGTGATCGCCTCGCGCGACGGCTACCGCGCGCCGGGACGCCTGCCCGATGGGCTCTCGTTCCTCACGCCGGAGGTGCTGCAGACGCTCTTCGTCTTCAGTCCCGACATCGCGCGCCTGCCGGTCGAGGCGAACCAGCTCGACAACCAGCAGGTGGTGCGCTACTACGATCGCGGCTGGCGCCGCGATCGCGAGTAGCTACTGGAACGACACCGACCCCGCGGGGCCGACCTTGACGACGGTCTTGCGGCCCTCGTCGTCGCCGATGTCGAAGCGCTCGAGGACGGTCGTGCCCGGGCGGTTGAGGTCGAGCAGCGTCGTCACGTAGTTGTCGGGCGTGATGTCGGGATGGACCATGGCCGTGATGCGCGCCTTGCTCGCCCGCGTCTTGAACTTGAAGGTGATCTCCTCGCCCACGCCGAGCTTGCCGGGCTGTCCCTGGTCGCCGCCGAGCACCGCCGCGAGCGGGCCCGGGTTGCCGGTGGTGAACTGGGTGCGCGCTTCGGGCGACACGTACTGGCCGACCCAGATCTTGCGGTCATCGGCATCGCCCACGACGAGGATCGGCGCCAGGCGCTCCTTCGCGAGCGTGTTCTTCACGGTGATGGTGTATTCCCTGCCCTCGGCCTGCCCGACCTTCTCGGGCTGGAAGAACGCGCATCCCCCCGCCAGCGATGTGGCGCCGAGGAACAGAAAGGCATTTCGAAGTGCGGTGCGACTCATGAAGGTCTCCCTTGTTGTGCATGACCCCCACTGAGTCGGCGCAGCCCCTCGGGGCTTACACCAACCCTGCTAGGATTCGCGCATGACCGTCCATCAATTCGCGTTCCCCACGAAGATCCATTTCGGCGCCGGCGCGCGCAACCTCGTCGCCGAGCACCTGAAGCAGCAGGGACTGGAGCGCCCGCTCATCGTCACCGACCGGGGTCTCGCGGCCTTGCCGATCCTGCACGACTTCGCCGAGAGCCTCGCGGGCCTCGACGTGAAGGTCTACGCCGGCGTCTTCGGCAACCCGGTGAAGAAGCAGGTGGACGACGGCGCGGCGGCCTACCGCGAGCATCGCGCCGACAGCGTGATCGGCTTCGGCGGCGGGGCGGCGCTCGACGTCGCGAAGGCGGTCGCGCTCATGGCGGTGCACGAGGGCGACGTCCTGCAATACGCGTGGGACCATCCGCAGGTTCTGCCGATCAAGAACGCGCTTCCCTACTTCGTGGCACTCCCGACCACGAGCGGCACCGGCAGCGAGGTCGGCCGCTCCTCCGTCATCTCCGATGACGCGACGCACGTGAAGAAGGTCGTCTTCAATCCCGTGCTCCTCGCCAAGGCGGTCTTCGCGGACCCCGAGCTCACCTTCGACCTTCCGGGCCCGGTCACCGCGGCCACCGGGATGGACGCGCTCACGCACAACGTCGAGAGCTACCTCTCGCCCGCCTACCATCCGCTGTGCGACGGCATCGCGCTCGAAGGCGCGCGCATCGCCGCGCACGCGCTCGAGACGGCGGTGAAGGAGCCCGGGAACCTCCAGGCGCGCTCGGACATGATGATGTCCTCGATGATGGGAGCGATCGCGTTCCAGAAGGACCTCGGCGCCGTCCATTCCTGCGCGCACGCGCTGGGCACGGTGGTCGACATGCACCACGGCCTCGCCAACGGCATCATGATCGACCACGTGATGCGCTTCAACGCCGAGGCCGCCGAGCGCAAGATGGCGGAGCTCGCGCGCGTCTGCGGCGCGGGCTCGACCGCCGCGCAGTTCGTGTCGTGGCTCGCTGCGTTGAAGGCGCGCATCGGTATCCCCGCCAGGCTGGGCGAGAAGGGCGTGAAGGCGGAGCACGTCCCGCAGCTCGTCAGGATCGCGGTCGACGACATCTGCCACCAGACCAATCCGCGGCCCTGCAAGGCCGAGGACTTCGAGCGCATCTTCCGCGCGGCCATCTGAAGGGATCGGGTCTTCGATTCCGACATCGACCCGCGATGCGCAGCTACGCCGGGGCAGTCGCCTAAGTCGCTGAATGCGCTGGAAAGATCAGGCGTGTCGCGAAGCGGCGACACGCGCTGTAACGATCGGTGGGTAGCGTTGCCAGCATGCGATACCTCATACCGATCGTATTTGCGTTGGCCGCCGCGGGAGTCCGGGCCGAATCGCCGGACGTGCGCGCAGTGCCGACCTACGAGGCGGTGGGGCTCTACTGGACGAACCCGCCCTTCGCGTGGACCGCGAACGGCTGCAAGGTCCGTTATCGCGTGGCAGGACAGGGCGCGTGGAAGGAAGGGCACGACCTCTGGTTCGATTCCGCCACGGGCGAATGCCGTGGCAGCATCGTGAACCTCTCGCCGGGAACGAGCTACGAGGCCGAGGTGAGCGTCGCGGCCTCCCGGCGCATCGTCGCTTTCAGGACCTGGCCGAACCGGGTCCCGGTCGCTTCCACCATCGACGTGGCGAACGGTCCCGACACGCTGGTGATCGACAAGGGCGGCACGAAATCGGGCTACGTGGTCTACCAGGGCGCGCCGGGCGTGCGCGATGCCCGGAACCGGACCGCTTACAACATCTACATCAACGCCTCGTACGTGGTCGTGCGGGGCTTCAAGCTGAAGGGCGCGTCGCAGGACGCCATCCGCATCTCGCCCGACGTGACCGACGTCATCGTCGAGGACAACGACATCAGCGGCTGGGGGCGCACGCGCGGCGCCGGCCTGGGCGTCAATGGCGATTCGGCCATCCACGCCGACTGCACCAGCGGTGGCGCCAGCCTCACGCGCGTCACGATCCAGCGCAACGAGATCCACGACCCGCGCTACGACACCAACAGCTGGTCCGACGGCCATCCGCAGGGGCCGCAGGGAATCACCTTCGACTCCTGCCCCGGCAACCACGTGATCCGGCACAACGAGATCTTCAGCACGACGGGGCGCTATCTCAACGACGGCATCGGCGGCTCGGAGAACTTCTCGACCACGGGCTTCCCCAACGCCGACAGCGACATCTACGGCAACGAGATCAGCCACGTCTGGGACGACGCGATCGAGGCCGAGGGCGGCAATCGCAACGTGCGCATCTGGGGCAACTACATGGACCAGACGAGCACGGGTATCGCCTCGACGCTCACGTCGGTGGGACCGCTCTACCTTTTCCGCAACGTGTGGAACCGCGCGCGCACGCTCGGCAAGGTCCCGCCCGACGCGGACGACCGCCAGCCGATGTTCAAGGCGGGATCGCATCCGGACTTCGGCAACGGGCGCCGCTACATCTATCACAACACGATGCTCCAGGCCCAGGCAGACGGCGCGGACTTCACGCTCGGCGGCGCGATGGGCGTCTCGGGGACGGGCGAAACGGGGCGGATGCACAACACGGTGACGCGCAACAACATCTTCCACACGTGGCACCCGTACGACTATCGCTTCCTTCCATGGAACGACACGATGCAGGCGGGGGACGACAACGACTTCGGCTGGGACCTGTACAACGGCACCGAGGGCTCGACCATCCGCAAGGCGATCATCGCCACGCCGAGCTATGCGTCGGGCAACGGCTGGAAGAGCGAGGAAGGCGGAAGGTACCAGCTGGCCCGGGGCTCACCCGGATTCGACCAGGGCGTGCGGATCCCGAACTTCAACGATGACTTCAAGGGAGCCGCGCCGGATGTGGGCGCCCATGAGAGCGGGCTCGACCGCATGAAGTTCGGCATCGCCGCCT
>JADMIO011644092.1_pt1 | contig 11113 bp, 9 predicted proteins | sample 8958161 | NCBI WGS metagenome assembly JADMIO01 (sample SAMN16585339, study PRJNA669376) | soil metagenome | isolation source: Crop rotation soil | place: USA: Cullars Rotation, Alabama | collected 2011 | reverse complement strand
AGCCCCCGCCGCATGAACCGGTTCGTCGCACTCAACTGCAGCGCGATTCCCGAAACGCTGCTCGAAGCGGAAATCTTCGGGCACGTCCGCGGGGCTTTTACGGGCGCTGTCGGAAACCGCCAGGGCCGACTGGAGCAGGCGCACAAAGGAACCCTCTTCCTGGACGAAGTGGGGACCATGAGCGCGTCGCTGCAGATGAAGCTGCTGCGCGTGCTGCAGGAGCGCGAATTCGAACGGGTCGGCGATTCGCACACGACAAAGGTCGACGTTCGGGTGATTGCCGCAACGAACAGCGATTTGCGGCGGATGGTCGCCGGCGGGCAGTTCCGCGAGGATCTCTACTACCGGTTGAACGTCATCCCGGTGCAGCTTCCGCCGCTTCGAGAGCGCACCGAGGACATCCCCCTGCTCGTTCAGCACTTTCTCGACCGGTTCCGCAACGAAGTCGGCGCGCCTGTCCGGGGCGCTCTCACCGTGTCGCAGGAAGCGATGCGGCGTCTGATGGCGTTCGAATGGCCCGGCAACGTCCGACAGCTCGAAAACGCGATCGAACGCGCCGTAGCGTTCAGCGCGGGGCGATCGCAAATCGACGTTGCGGACCTCAGCCTCGAGGTTCAGCAGACGCAGGAGCCGACGTTGTCCCCAAACGTCACGCTCCCCGAGAGCGGTATCGATCTGGACCGTTTCGTGGCCAACATCGAGCGCGAGTTCATTCAGCGCTCGCTCGAGCGGACGGGCGGGAACAAGGGCCAGGCCGCACGGCTGCTCAACCTCAAGCGGACGACGCTCGTCGAAAAGCTGAAACGCCTTCAAAAATAAGGGACATATAGCGACTTCACGTGTCGCCCTCCGCGGACGCGCCTCGGCCGTACGGGCGAAAACTTGCGAAATACCGCCGAAAACCGCGGTCGCCCGTTGGCAAGAGGGTTGCGGATAAGTCGTGAAGCTGGGGGAGGCCCTGATGAATCGAATCTCTTCAATTTCAACGACCACGCTTCTGGCTCTCGCGCTTGGCGCGGTGCCGGCGTTCGCGGCGCCGCAGCGGCACGAAGCGCACGAACGCGGCGGCAGAAGCGATAGCGGAAGGAACGATAGCGGGAAGAGCGACGGCCAGGCGACGTCTCGCGGCGAAGGGCGGCCTTCCAACGGGGCGGCAACAGCGCCGGCGCCTCGAACCGAGACGCGTCGCGCGGAGACGCCGCGGAACGAACCATCGCGCGGTGAGGCGACTCGCACCGAGACGCCTCGCACCGAACGGAACGACCGGGCGGTCCAGCGGGAAGCACCGGCAGCGCAGCGCCAGGATCGCGCCGCGCCCCCCCGCACGGTGATCGTCCCGCGCGAAGGAGCCCGCGCGGTTCCCCGGGCGGTATCGCCGCGGATCATTGCACCACGAACGGTTATCGTGCGTCCGTTCTATCGTCCTTACTACGCGTTCCGGCCGCGCGTGAGGGTGGGATTCGGATTGTGGGTCGGGTACCCGGTGGTCTATCCGTACTACTACCCGTACGACTATCCGTATCCGGACGCAGGCTATCCGGAGAGCAGCATCAGCGTCGGTCCGAACAACAGCGGTGGCCTGAGCTTCGACATTTCTCCCGCCGACGCGTGGATCTATGTCGACGGTCAATATGCAGGAGCGGTGAGCGAATACTCGTCACGGATGCCGCCGCTGTGGTTGGCGCCCGGACGGCACTACGTCGAGGTCCGTGCGCCAGGTTTTGAGTCGCTGACGTTCGATACCGACGTGGTGGTCGGTCAGGTCGTTCCGTACGAAGGCACATTGCGCCGCGAGTAACGGGACGTCATCTGTTCGGCAGAGGCGGCATGAGGCGCTTTGAAATGGCGTCCATGCCGCTCGATTTGTTTTTCGCGCCATTCATCCGTCTCGGCTCCCTGAATCCCGCGACGGCGGCCCTTCCACCTGACGTACACTTCGCCCATGCCTCCGCGTTACGCGTACTGGACCATCCTCATCGACAACCAGCCGACGGCATTCAGAGCGCGCGAGCGCGACGATCTCGTTCCGACGCTCCGGCAACTTGGCCGGACGAACAAGGACGTGGTCCTGAAATGGTTCGGTCAAGGGAGATTGTGGGAGTCGCCGGAAGCGGAGCAGGCGGCACGACGAAGGCCAATACGTCCGGCCGATGCACGCAGTCGCGATTGGCGGCCTGGAGGCGCGCACAAGGACCCTCGTGCGCGGCCGAACAAAGGCAATGGACCTCGACGCGGCGGCAAACCGCGACCATGATCGACCACCTCGTGCTGCTCAAACCGAAGGCCGATCTCCCAGCACGCGATCGGCAGGCTCTGGTCGCGGCCTTCGAACGGGCCGTCCGCGAGATTCCCACGGTGCGGGCCGTTCGCCTCGGCCGGCGCGTGAGGCTCGGCGCAGGTTACGAGCGCGCCGCGTCCGAACAGGTCGAATTCCTGGCCGTCGTCACGTTCGACAACCTCGCGGGACTCAAGACCTACCTCGAACATCCTTCGCATGTCGAACTCGGTGCGCAGTTCCACCGATCGCTCGAATCGGCACAGGTCTACGATTTCGAATTGGGCGATTTGGAGGAGCTCGCGGCGGAGCCGAAGGGGTGACCTAAACGCCGGCCTGCTCTTTGAACCCGAGCAGACGCTTGACACGGCTGACCATGCCAGGCTGTTCCCGCGGCGTCGAATCGACTTCCGTCAGAATGTCGAGGCACTCCGCAACCGAGCGGACGACGCCGATACCCAGGCGCCGTGCAGTGACGGGAAGTCGCTTGGGGTCGTCCCGCCACACGAGAATGGCCCGCGCCTTCGATTCCGCGATGATGTCGAGGCAGTTCTCGGGAAGATCGTCGATGACGAAGTCGAGATCCAGGGCGTTCGCGATTCTGCCGCGCGATCCCTGAACGACGTACACGCTCGGCATCGGGTATCCGTGCGCGTCGAGCCAGCGCTGCGACTGCACTTGCGCCGTGTAGCCCGCGGTCGCCGGACGCCGCGTCAGAAAAATCAGCTCCCACCGGCGTTCGGCGGCCGTTGCGGCGAGCTGGCTGATGATGCCGGGCTCGATCTCGTTCAAGCTCTCCCAGAAATTTTCGATCGACTCGACGTGACGCCAGAGGCGTCGCTGCTGACGGCCGGTCATGTTCAGCTTGAGCAGCGGGGGAACGTCGCCGGCCGCCGCTCCCGCGGGCGCTGGAGCCACCGCCAGCGGGCGCAGCTCCTCGACGGCGCGCTCCTGCAGACGACGCGTCATCGGCTCGCCAAAGACGAGGGTGGCCTGACGGACGAGCTCCGCCTCCATATCGGCGAGCACGCCGTCCATGTCGAACCCTACGCGCAGCGCCACTCAACCGTCCAATCACGAACCATAGGTGATCGCCATTCCGACTCGAAGCCCCTCGAACTGTCTGATGGAGACCGGCGACTCGCGCGTTACTTTGTCGAGGTTCACGCCGACGCGCATGTCGCGGCCCAGATGGTATCCAAGCCCGCCACCGTAGCTCTTGACGTGGTCGACCTGATTCGCCACGGAGACCGAAGCGCCGCTCTTGTCAGTGTAGTCCAGCCGCTGGAAACCCAGCCGCCCGACGACATCGACCGGGCCGAAAATCTGCTGCGTCATCGCGATGTACACGTTGTTCAGAAGGTAGTACGGCTGGGTCACGTCGTAGGAATACTGGACGTCGCGCGACGCCAACAGCTGGACCTTCGTCGACGCGATGCTGTAGCTCAGATCGACCTGGGCCATCGCCCCGCGGAACCCCGGAAGGCCGGACGACTTCGGGCGAAAATCGCGAACGCCGAACGTCGCGCCCCCCTTGATGAGCGCATAGGGATCGAACTTCACGCCGGTCGTGAAGGCGTACGAGTCGGCGTCGCGGAGCGACGAGAACTCGAAGTGGGCTTCGTCGCGCGTCGCGATGAACACGACGCTCGTGAGCGGCGTCAGCTCGTGACGAAGCGTCAACCCGCCGGAGACGGTCGTGTGCGACAACTCGTCGTGCAGGTTGACCCCTTGAAAGACGGCGTCCCGATCGTACGCGAGATGCTGCCACTGACCCGTCACGCCAATGAACGTCTTCGAGAGCGCGCGGATTTCGGCCGTGCCCCCGTAGATCGTTTGCACGCGCTTCGACCGCGCGTCGATATCGTAGCTGGCACGCTCCCGGCTCGCGAGCCAGCTGCCGTCTGCCGAAAAGGAGACGCGGTTCAACGGCACTTTCCACGAGAGCGAATAGCTCGTGTTGCCGGAGCGTTCGCTGTTGTACTTCTGGTACCAGACGACGTCTTCGTGCACGTTCCCCTGCAACCACGTCCGCCCCATGCGCAGCCAGATATCGGTCGCGGGGGTCAGCGTCATCGTGAAGTCTCGTTTCGCGAGAGCGGGCGGCTGGTTGAAGACGTTGGTGTCGATGCCGAGGTTCGTCAGCGAGATCGTCGGATTGAGCATCACGGGACCGATGCGAACTCGGACCTTGGAGGGGTCGGGTCCTCCATCCGTCGACTGCGCGGAAACGGCTGACGCCGCCAGGAGCGAAATGGCAACCGCGAGAACGCTCGACCCAATTCGGCGAAGGGTGACACGCCTGTCGTTCATCAAGAGAGACACTCCGAGTTGGGCGAAAGGACGAACCGGTCGCATCGAGAGGGGCCCTCTGAGAATATCGGCGGTTCTGGCGCCCGCTTAACCACCACAGTACCTTTCGATATAGGGCGCCGGGGAATCACACCATTTCGTGCGCGCCCGATCGTATTCGACCGTTCGACCGACCGCGCAGCCGATTCACACGATTGCTCGCGACCGGGACAGACGGAGAGGAACTAGGGTGTTGAGCGGAAACGGCCGTCGCCCGACGGGTCGACCTGCATGTGCGCGGCGCCATCGGAGCCGTAGACGAGTCGTCGATCGGGCACTCCGCGATGGAGGGTATCGAACGCCACGGTCGAAAGACGATCGCCTTCGTAGGTTTCCCACTTGTCGACGCGGCCGTCGCCGTCCGTGTCTTCTTCGGCGCGCACGAGCGCCTTCCCCTCGAAGTACTCCGTTCTCGTCACTTTCCCGTCGCGTTTCGTCGAGATCTCCGTGCGCTCGATGCTCCCGTCGGCGCGCGGGTACGACCAGGCGTCGGCGGTGCCATCGCCGCCCCGCGAGGCGCCGATCTTGACCAGCTTTTGATCGGCGTCGTAATACTCCCAGCGGTCGATCGCGCCGTCGTGGTTCGCGTCGATCTCGATCCGGACGACGCGGTTGCCGTCCATGTAGCTGAAGGTGTCGAAGTAACCGTCGCCCTTGGAGTCGTACTTCAGCATCTCGAGCTTGCCGGTCTTCTTGTCGTAGGTCGGCGCGACACGCTTCGCATCGACGTCTCCGAAGCCGCAGCCGGCCGCCGCCAACAACACGACGGCCGACGCCGCGACGGCGCACGAAAGCCTTCGAATGACGAACGACCTTGGATCGATCCGCACCCGTTCACATGCTAGCGGGTCGGCACTTCGTGTCAAGAGGGATAGAAATCGTGCGCAGATGCGGCGCTGCCGACCGCATCTGGGTCGCCGTCGGCGTTGAGAAAGAACGTCTCGATGATGGCGCGCAGCGCGCCAAGCGATTCGGCCGAGTTGATCGCGGTCCGCAGGTGCGATCCGTTGTCCAGACCCTTTGTGTACCAAGAACCGAGCGCTCGCAGCTTGTTGACGACCCAGCGATCGTGGCTCTGACGCTCCACCGGCACAGCCAGTCCGGCCGAATGCCTGAACCCTTCCGGTTCGCGCACCCGCTCGTTCATCAGCAGGTCGATGTAGCTCAGGAGGAAGCGTCCACGTTCCTCCAGGGAAACGGCGCGGACCTGACGCCCGTCGGCGAGTTCGGCCGCCTGGGCCAGAATCCATGGGTTGCGAAGGACGCCTCGGCCGACCAGCACGCCCTCGACGCCGCGCCGCACGCGCTCGACGATCTGTTGCGGTTCGACGCAGTCGCCGCTTCCGAAGACGGGAATCGAAAGGCTCGCGGCAATCTCCTCGACAAGCTCCCAGTCGGCGGCGCCGCTGTAGCTCTGGGCGGCGGTCCGGCCGTGGACCGCGACGGCGGCCGCGCCCGCATCCTGCACCATCTTCGCCAGCACCGGCGCATTTCGTTCGCTGTCGGCCCACCCGGCGCGCATCTTGACGGTCACAGGAATCTTGACCGCCCGTGCCATCGCGGCCACGACCGTGGCCGCGTGTTCCGGCTCGCGCATCAGGCTGCAGCCGGCGTTGTGCTTCGCAATCTTCGGCACCGGACACCCCATGTTGATGTCGACGATGTCGGCGCCCATCCCCTCGACGATTCGCGCGGCGTCGGCCATCTTCTGTGGATCGCCGCCGAAGATCTGCACCGACACGGGGCGTTCTTCCTCGGTGTACTCGGCGTACTCCAGCGTCCGATCGATGCCGCGCACGAGACCTTCGGCGCTCACCATCTCGGTGACCACGAGGCCGCAGCCGCCGTGGCGCTTGACCAGACGACGAAAGGCGCTGTCGGTCATCCCCGCCATTGGCGCGACGACGAAGGGCGACGCGAGATCGACGGTCCCGATTTTCATGTCGTGTGTCGTGATCTTATCGACCGGAGCCCTGTTGAAAGTGTTGAAAATGTCGAAAATGTCGACAACGTCGAAGACCCCGGAAACGTCGACAACGTCCGAATCGCCAGCCGCTCGCGGCGGAGCCGCCGATCAGCATACGCGCATTCCGTGCGGGTGCCCCGCGAAGTAATATCGTAGCAACATGCGTCCAACGCTCTGGGAACGGGGAAGCCTGTGGCTGCCGCCGATCGTGTACATGGCCGCCATCTTTCACTTGTCGTCCGAGCCGGCGCCCCTTCCGCAGTTGACGGCGCACGTGTGGGACAAGCTCCTCCACACCGTGGAGTACTCCGTCCTGGCATTGCTGCTGTGCCGGGCCTTCCTCGGAGAGGGAACCGGTTGGCTGGTCGCGTCGGTGCTGGCCGTGTTGATCGCCAGCGCGTACGGCGCCAGCGACGAATGGCACCAGTACTTCGTTCCGCTGCGAAGCTCCGACGTCAAGGACTGGCTCGCGGATTCCGCCGGCGCCGCGCTCGGCGTCCTCGCCTACCGCGTCGCCAGCGGACGGCGGGGCGAGCGCATCAGTACGGCTTGACGTCGGCCGCGTCGACCTCCACGGAAACAGCCTGGCCGATGAGATCCACCGACAGCACGAGCCGGGCCTTGGGGGAGTCCTTCCTGAGCAGGCGGCCGATCACTCCACGAAGCGGTCCGTGCACGACCTCGACCATCATCCCTTCGTGGATGAGCGGGCACGGATCGTACTGCAGCTCGCTGCCGACAAGGAGCCGGATGCTGTCGACTTCGAAGTCCGGAATGGGCGCGGGCTTGCCTTCGAACGAGACGATGCTTACGACGCCGGTGCACTTGAGGATTGGGAGCGTGTCGACGGGATCGAATCGGGCGAAGCAGTAGCCGGGGAACAGCGGCCAGTCGATCTTCTTCTTCCGATCCTTCCACCGGCTCCACTTGGTGATGGTCGGAAGAAACGCGTCGAACCGCTTGCGTTCGAGCTGCTCGCGAACGACCTGTTCGTGCCGCGAACGGGTCCAGATGGCGTACCACTCCATCGGGTCTACGACCGGCCGAATTCGGCCGCGAGCTGTTTGAGCCCCAGATCGTACGCCTTCTTCAGCTCCTGGTTCTTCCACTCGATAATCGCCTGGGCGCGCAGCTTCTCCAGGTATTTCTGCAGCAGTTCCTTCCGCTTGGACGCGAACACGCGTTCGCCGATCTGGTCCTTCGCCTGTTCGTAGGACAGCACCTCCGTCGGCGTCGCCGATTCCAGCTTGAAAATCTGGAACCCGCGATCGCTGCGGAGCACGGGCGTCACGCCCCCCACCGTCATCGGCTCGATGATGTTCTTGAGCTCGGGGGAGAGATCGGTGAGCTTCAACGGACCCACCAGCCCGCCGTTGGCCTTCGAGGCCGAATCGGACCCCTCTGCCACGAGCGTCTCGAAGCTTTCGCCGGCGATGGCGCGGGCGCGGAAGGCGTCGATCTTGGCCTTGGCCTCTTCCTCGACCCCCACGTTCACGCCACGGGCGTCGGCCGGAACGGCGACAAGCAGCTCGCGCAAAGAAATGGTCGGCGGCGTCGTGAACTCGGTGATGTGCGCCCTGTAGTACGCCTGCGACTCATCGTCGTTCACGCTGAGCTTGCCGATGACCTCGTTCTGCTGGACGCGTTGCGCCAGCATCTGCCGCTCGAGATTCTTCCGCAGGTCGGCCAGCGTGAGATTCTCGGATTTCAACGCCGCCTGGAACTGTTCCTCGGTCTCGAGCTTGTTCTCTTTCTTGATGTTGTCGATGACGTTCTTGAACTGCTCGTCGCCGAGCGCATAGCCGAGTTCCTTGCCGCGCTGGACGAGCAGCATCTCGCTGACCGCATCGACGAGGACGGTCGGCGTGATGTCGTCGAGAAGCAGCTTCAGCTGCTGGTTCGACGCCGTCTTCGGATCGACCTGCAGGTTGCGCTGCCGGAGCGCCGTGATCTGTCTGGCTTCGAGATCGGTCTTGGTGAAGATTTCGCCGTTCACCTTGACGAGGATCTGCTCGAGAATCTCGGCTCGCGCCGGCGGCGACATCGCGAGGGCGCCAATCGCGATGGCCAGGATCCCGACGGAGAGCGTCAATTTGTAAGTCATACAGACACAATATTTTAACCTTGATCGAGCAGGTCGCTCAACAACCCGCCCACGCGCTCGAACACCCCGCCGGGCGCACGGGGGTCTTCCTTGGCCGGTCTCAGGATTTCCTCTTTCGAAAACCCGGGCTTCACTTCGGTTTCGCGGGCGCGGGCCGTCCACCAGCTTGGAGGGGCCACAGACGCTTTCGCGCTCTTCTTCGGGCCGGGAGACGGCACGCTCGGGCGCTTGACGTTCTGGGCATCGCCTTTGGAGTCCTCGAGCGACAGACGAAGGGAGGCAGGCGGAAGGAGGGTGAGGTTCGAACGTTGCCGCACCAACGCGACGAGCCTCACCGGATCGACCTTCGCCTGCGCTCTGAACTTTAAGACGACCGTACGCCCTTCGCGGTCGATGGTGTCAACGCCCAGCTTGTCGGCCATGACCCGGATGCGCCCGTAGTCGGCGAGGTTGAGCAGCGACTGCGGCAGCGGGCCGTAGCGGTCGGCCGCCTCTTCGAGCACCCGGTCGATCTCGTCGTCTCTCCGGGCTGCGGCGATCTTTCTGTACAGCATCAGCCGCTGGTTCATGTCGGGCACGTACGAGTCGTCGATTCTGAGATCCACGCGAAGGTTGACGGTCGCCCGCAGATCGTCGTCCAGTTCCTCGCCCTTGAGCTCCCGTACGGTCTGCTCGAGCAGCTTCATGTACATCTCGAAACCGACGGTTTCGATGTGTCCGCTCTGCTCGCCGCCGAGAAGGTTGCCCGCGCCTCGAATCTCCAGATCGAGCGCCGCGACGCGAAACCCGCTGCCAAGGTCGCTGAACTCCTTGATGGCGGCGAGGCGTTTCTTCGCGACCTGAGAGAGGTTGTCCTCGGGTGGAATCAGAAGATACGCATACGCCGGACGGTCCGAACGGCCGACCCGCCCGCGCAGCTGGTAGAGCTGCGACAAGCCGTACCGATCGGCCCGATTGATGATGATCGTGTTCGCGTTTGGAATGTCCAGTCCGTTCTCGACGATGGTGGTCGCCAGCAGCACGTCGAACTTGCGCGCCACGAAGTCGAGCATCGCCCGTTCCAGCGCGTCCTCGTCCATCTGGCCGTGTCCCACCACAACCCGCGCGTCGGGCACGAGACGCTGCACGAGGTTGGCGATCGAGAAGATCGACTCGACGCGGTTGTGGACGAAAAAGAGCTGCCCGCCGCGAGCCAGTTCGTTCTGGACCGCGCGGCGGATGACTTCGGGGTCGAACTTCACGACGTTGGTCTGAATCGAAAGACGATCCTTGGGGGGTGTCTCGATGATCGACATGTCGCGGATGCCGACGAGCGACATGTTCAGCGTTCGCGGGATCGGCGTCGCGCTCATCGTCAGCACGTCCACCTTCTTGCGGAGCTGCTTGATCCGCTCCTTGTGCGCCACGCCGAACCGCTGTTCCTCGTCCACCACGAGCAAACCGAGATCTCGGAACTCGACGTCCTTCGATAGCAGTCGGTGTGTGCCGACGATGAGGTCGACCTTGCCGGCCGCCAGGTCGGTGAGCGTCTCCTTCTGTTCGGTTTTCGTCCGGAAGCGACTGACCATCTCGATGCGGACCGGAAACCCGGCGAACCGCTCCTTGAGCGTCTTCTGGTGCTGAAAGGCGAGCACGGTCGTTGGCGCGAGGAATGCCACCTGCTTGCCGTCCATGACGGCCTTGAAGGCGGCGCGCATCGCCACCTCCGTCTTTCCGTAGCCCACGTCGCCGCACAGCAGGCGGTCCATCGGCGTCGGTGCTTCCATGTCGCGCTTGATGTCGGTCGTCGCGCTCTTCTGATCGAGCGTCAGCTCGTACTCGAACGCGTCCTCGAACTCCTGCTGCCAATGAGAATCGGGGCTGAACGCGTGACCCGGGACCGCGCGGCGGGCGGCATAGAGCTTGAGCAGCTCCTCGGCCATGTCCCGCATCGCCTTTTTGACCTTGCTCTTCGTGCGCTCCCACGACGCGCCGCCCAGACGGTCGAGCGGGGGACGGCTCGCGCCCGAGTACTTCTGCACGAGATCGAGGCGCTCCACGGGGACGAACAGCTTGTCCTCGCCGGCGTACCGCAGTTCGAGAAATTCGGCGGTCGTGTCGCCGACGCCGATCTGCTTCAGGCCGACGAACATCCCGATGCCGTGATCGACGTGCACGACGAGATCGCCCACCTTCAGGTCGCGAAGATCCGAGAGGAACGCCTTCGAGACCGACCGGCGCCGCTCCGGCGCGCGCCGGTCCTCTTCGAACACGTCCGGTTCGGTGAAGATCTGGAGCGACGCGTCGGGCAGCCGGAATCCGCGCGATAGCGCGCCGATCGCGACGAGCACGGCCGCGTACCGCGCGTCCTCCGCTCGCTCGACGGGAACCGCGAAGATCTCGTACTCCTTCAGGAGCTCGATCGTGCGTTCAGCCC
>JADMIO011113666.1_pt1 | contig 11114 bp, 10 predicted proteins | sample 8958161 | NCBI WGS metagenome assembly JADMIO01 (sample SAMN16585339, study PRJNA669376) | soil metagenome | isolation source: Crop rotation soil | place: USA: Cullars Rotation, Alabama | collected 2011 | reverse complement strand
CCGCCGGTAGCGCCGGTTGCGCCGCACCTGGCAAAGCACAACCCAGCGCCCAGAGCCCACCCAACAAAAGCGCGCGTAATTTCATGACGGCCATTTTGATCGCTTTGGAAAAAACGAGTTGCAAATCAGGCATGCCTTACGAAGTCGGCGCCGATGACTCAGTCGGAGTTCTTCGTCCTCCTCCGGCTCGAAGGGGACGGAGGCTCAGGCTCCCTCTTTTGGGATTCAACCACTACGTCAGCACCGGCGCGCTGGTGGCTTTGGGCGCGAACTGGGGCAGCCACTGCTCTTCGGCCTCAAAGAGCTCTTCCACCAGGGCGCGGATTTGCGGCAGCGTCAGCAGCGCGCCAGTCAGCGGGTCGAGCGCGATGGCGTGATGCACGGCGTCGCGGTCGCCGCTCATGCCGCCGATGACAGCCAGTTCCTGCACGTTGATGTTGGTGCGGTTGATGGCGGCGCACTGCGCGGGCAGCGGGCCGGGCGCCGTTGGCTGCACGCCGTTGGCGTCCACCAGGCAGGCGACTTCCACACAGGCATTGTGCGGCAAATTCGGAATCAGGTGCGATTGCACCAGGCCGTGTCCGCTGCCGGGCGCGCCAAAGTTGGGCACGTTGCCGTAGATGACCGTCGGCTCGCCGGTCACCATGGCGTTGATGATGCGCGCACCGTATTCCTCCGAAAGCTTCGGCTCCTCGGTGATGAGCTTTTCGAGGTAATCGTCGGTGGTGTCGGCGCCCGCTTTGTGATGTGCGCAGCTAATCTCGTAGTAATCCCAGCGCTTCCAGATGTAGGCGTCGATGGTGTCCGCGTTCTTGCGGAACCACGGATTGTATTCCCCGGCGTGATGGCTCGATTCGGTCTGGAAATAGCCGAAGGTGCGCATAATTTCGGTGCGCACGCGCTCGTAGTAATACTGCTCGTCTTCGATCTGATGGTCGAGGCCGCGCTGCTCGAAGGTGGTGCCGTCCGTCTTGTGGCCGTTCTGGCTGCCAAAGGGCGAAGGGTTCTGCTGGAGCATGGTTTCTTTGATCAGCGGATACACGTCCTTGCCGCGATGCTTGAACTCGGTGATCCACGCCTGATGGTTGATGCCGTAGCATTTGAAGTTGCACTCTTCGTAGGGCAGCCCGGCGCGATGAGCGAGCATCTTCGTGGTGCCCTGCACGCTGTGGCAAAGTCCCACCACCTTGATGCCCATGTTGTTGATCGCCCAGCAGTTGATCGCCATCGGGTTGGCATACTGCAGCACCAGCGCGTCGGGACAGACTTCCTGCATCGTCGCGCAGATCTCCTGAAAGGCGGCAATCGAGCGCAGTCCGCGAAAGACGCCGCCCGGCCCCAGCGTGTCGCCCACGCACTGGTCGAGGCCGTATTTGCGCGGGATTTCCACGTCGAACTTGTAGGCGTCCACGCTGCCGACCTGAAAAGCCACGATCACGAAATCGGCGCCGCGCAGGGCTTCCGCGCGGTCGGTGGTGGCTTCGATCTGCGTCGGCAGGCTGTGCGTTTGCACCATGCGCTCGATGCGGCCTTTGGTGGCGTTCAGGCGCCCTTCGTGAATGTCGTAGAGGCTGATCGTGCAGTCGCAAAGCGCCGCCTGCGACACAATATCCACACAGAGCCGAATGGGAAACACATAGCCCCCGGCTCCCACAATCGTAACTTTCATGCTTCTCCTGAGAGGTAACGTCGAGATTCCTGATTAACCATAGCCGCCGCACCAGACGGGCGCAACCGTGCACCCTGGAGATGCCCGCCTGTGCGCCCAGCCGGGCCTCGTGAGCTTGACGAACATCGTGTGCAAGTGCTTTTTGAGGGCAAAACGGCGTTTTCCCGGTCAAAAGATGCTGCGCGGCGTCCGCCGGGTGCTTTGGACGATCAAAAGATGCTGCGCGGTGCCCGCCGGGTGCTTTGGACAGGCCAAATCATGCTGACGGGGACTCGCCGGCTGCTCTGGACAGGCCAAAAGATGCTGACGGGGACTCGCCGGCTGCTTTGGACGCTCGAAAGATACTGACGGGGACTCGCCAGCTGCTTTGGACACAGGCAAACGCCTGATTTGCAGCCCCTTCCCACGAGTTCGCGTGCCCCCGCACCTTTTCCGCGCTTTTAGGGGCTATGATCTGCTAAGGGTCCGTAAAAGAATAACTTCCCGTTTAAATAGGACGCGAAGCTCCGCGTCCCATTAGGAAGTTATTCTTTTACAGGCGCTAAGCGGGCGCGCAGACGGGCGCCCTACGGATTCACAGCTTCCTCTTTTCCACTCTGCGCCGCGCGTTCGGCGGCATCGAGCAGTGCCATGATTTCGATGGTGTCTGCGAGGGCAACGGGCGCCTGGCCGGTGCGGAAGAAATCGGCGACGAGGACCAGCAAATCGGAATAGGCGCGGCTCATGTCGGCCACGAAGGGCACCGCGCGTTTGTTGTCGCGCAGGGTGCCGCCGTAAACGGAGGCGCCATTGGTCAGCTCGACCACGCCGCGCCGGTTGGCGAGATAGGAGACAATCGCCGTGATGCCTGCTCCATCGCGGTGCACGAGAACGCTTTGCGCGCCGCATCCCATCGCGCGTTGCAGCATCTCGAAAGTGTGCACGCCATACCAGACGATGCCGCTGCCTGAAGGCGCTTCGCCGAGCGGGCCGAACAACGTGGCGAACTGCGGCGCAGGCAGCTGCGCGCAGGCTTCCTCCAACTGCGGCACGAAACGCAGCGACGACGCCGAGAAGAAGTTCACGCCGTTGTTTTCGGCGATGCTCACCAGGGCATGGCCTGCTTCGCCGGTATCGGCGAGCGGCTTATCGAGAAAGATCGGCTTGCCGAGCGCGGCGCAACGCGCGAAGTAGTCGAGATGATAGGCGGGATCGTTGATTTCCAGCATCAGCGCGTCGCAGTCGGTCACGGCTGCGTCGAAGTCTTCGGTCACCTTCACGCCCCAGCCTTCCAACTGCGCCTGCCTTGCGTTGAGACCAGCTTCGTTCTGAAACGGCGTCTCGAAGCGCAGGCACGACACGGCGCGCAAACCTTCGACTTTTTGATCCGGCGCACAATCGGGCGCCTGCATGCGGCGCGCAAATTCAATGGTGTGGCTGGTATCCAGGCCAATCAGGGCCACGCGAATGGGGTTGTTCATTGGGATTCTTTCGAAATCACAATCTTCCCGAAGTGGCGACCGCTGGCAAGATGTTCAAAGGCAGTTCGGGCTTCGCCGAAAGGAAACACCCGGTCGATGAGGGGACGAATCTGGTGCTCGACCATGAAGTTGCCGAGCGCTGCGAGATCATGGCGCGCTCCGGCGTAGATGCCTTCGATGCGGGCGTTGCGCGCCATCAGCGGGAAGATGCTCTCTTTGGGCGGATCGAAGCCGGTCAGCACGCCGATGAGCGCAATTTGCCCACCCGCCGCCACGCTCAGAATGGATTTACCCAGCGTGGCGGGGCCGCCCAGTTCAACCACGTGATCGGCGCCCTGCTTTTCCGTCAGGCGAAAGACTTCTTTTTCCCAGTCGGGCGTGGTCAGGTAGTTGATGGTTTCCCAGGCGCCGAGTTCGCGGGTGCGCACCAGCTTTTCATCGCTGCTGGAAGTGATGATAACGCGCGCCCCGGCGGCCACTGCCAGTTGCAGCGCGAAGATCGAAACGCCGCCGGTGCCGAGGGTGAGCACGGTGTCGCCCGCTTGCAGATCGCCGCGTTTGAAGAGCGCCACCCACGCCGTGACGCCCGCGCAGGGCAGCGTCGCCGCGTCTTCATAAGAGAAGCCTGCCGGAATCGGCAGCAAAGCATGTTCGGGCGCCGCCCACTCTTCGCGCAGCACGCCGTGAATCGAGCCGCCGCCCGCCGCTTTGTGGTAGTCCATACGAAAGCGGCCTTCAATCCAGTCACGAAAGAAGCTGCCCATCACGCGGTCGCCGGGCTGGAAGCGCGTTACATCGGCGCCAATCGCCACCACTTCCCCGGCGCCATCGGAACAGGGCACCAGCGGCGGCGGCAGATTGCCGGGCCGCGCGTGGCGCAGCGTTCCCAGGTCGCGATAGTTCAAAGACACCGCGCGCATCGCCACCAGCACATCGTTGTCGCCCAGTTCCGGCTGCGGCCAATCCACCAACGCCAGCCCCTGCGGGCCGCCATGCTCCTCAATCACCCAGGCTTTCATCGGCACTATCCTCCTTCGCGAAGCTACCCCATAGGCATCAAGCTAAGCAACCAAGCAGGTTTTTGAGATAGCGTCGGAAGCTGATCCCCTCCTGTGGGAGGGGATCTCGCCGGGCTCGCACCAGAAAACAAGGATCTTTTGTGCTCAAAATTCCTTAGCTTGATGCCTATGCCTCCTTCGCGAAGCTACCCTTATAACCATGCTTCACGGGACCGCACGGCGCAAGATACGTTCGCGACTGTTGCCGTGCAAGCGCAGGCAGCTTTAACTTGCAGCCATGAAAGTTCTTCGTGTCGTTTTCGCGTTTCTGATGTGTGCGGCGTCGCTGCACGCCGCGCCGTTGAGCGGGCGTCTGGCCTACGTGCAGAACGGGGCGGCCTATGTGATGACGCTGCCCAACGGCAGGCCGCAGCTGCTGCCCAATTCACGGGGCGCGCGTCTGGTGTCCCTGGCGCCATCCGGCGGCACCGTGCTTTACGTGGTGCCGCAAAAAGGCGGAGAACGCGCGTTTACCACGCGCCCTCCTTATAAGAGTGCGCGTGCCCTGCCCGCTTCGCTGGCCAAGTTTGAATTCAGCAACGTGCAGTGGAGTGCCGACGCCAGCAAAGTTTTGCTTGCTTCGTGGGAGAAGAATTATCTCTGGCAGCCCGCCAGCAACAGCCTGCGCCCACTGCCGGGCGGCGATGGGGTTATTTCGCGCGATGCAAAGATGCTGGCCTATGCGACCGAAAAGGAATTGCGCCTGCGCGACCTGGCGACCGGCAACGAGCGCGTGCTGTTTTCGATTAGCAAACCGCAGCCGCTCTTTGATGCGCTTAAGCGCGCCAAGTATCCGAAAAATCTCAAGGAACTGAACGACATGGTTTCGCCCGATATGTGGAAGGACACTTCGAACTGGAATCTCGGCTCGCAGACGTTCTCCGCCGATGGCAAAACGCTATGGTTCGCCTGCAACGCGGGCACCAGTTCGGGTGCGGCGGGCAACACCACCTATTGCTGGTTCGCCTGCGATCTGTCCACCGGACGTTTAGCGGCGCTTTCCAAACTGGGTGCGCGCTTTTCGCGGCTGCCCTACACCACCGAACTGTCGCCCGACGGCAAAAAGCTGCTTTACGTCACCTCGGTGCATTCGAGCGCGATTGATAATCCCTGCGCGGTGTCGGTGATGGATCTACTCACCCAAACGTCGCGCGATCTGCTGGACTGGACCGAGAATAAGCAGGCCGACTCGAATCTGGTCTATGGCACCAGCTGGTCGCCCGACAGCCACGCGGTAGCGATGTCGGCGCTCTTCTACGAACTCAACACCGTAATGAAGACCGAGAACTGGGAGCCGCGCAACAGCGCTTACACGCTTTATATTCGTGATTTGAAGGGGCACACGGTCAAAACCATGCGCGGCGCCGTGCTGCCCAGTTGGGGAAGGTAGGCAGTCAGCAGAAGCCAGGAGCCAGCACACCACTCACCACTTAACACAAAAGCGGCGCCCATCAAAAGATGGGCGCCGCTTTTGTTGTATGTCGCAGAGAGGACTCGAACCTCCACGGGGTTGCCCCCACTAGCCCCTCAAGCTAGCGCGTCTGCCATTCCGCCACTGCGACAAATTGAATTATGTTTAGGAGTTCAGGCCTAAGGCGGCCCGCCACACGCGGTCGCCATAGAGCATGATGACGAGGTAAATCGCCAGAAAGACGATGAAGTGCACAATCGTGACTTTATCGGCGGGAATGCTGGCCAGCAGCGAACTGAACAGAAAGCCAACCGAACTCCACTTGGTGGCGGGCTTGAGGATACGCTCCGCGCCCACCAGCATGTCAATGTTGCCCGACTGCCGCCCACCAGTGGCGCCCAGGCCCATCACGCCGCCCTGCTGGGCTTTTTCGGTCTGCAACGCCATCAGCACGATGACAACTAAAGCGTTAAGAATTGCTAAAACAAGTGCGAATGTCGCCACGAAAACCTCGTTCTCCAACCGCCTCACCACTCGACTTGAAAGTTCAACTCTGTCGTGACGCGAAATGAAATTATAGACAAGCAGCGTCGCAGGGTCAAGCTCCGGCACTATCCGCAGAAGATTTGCGGGATATGTCGCCCCCTCGCGTCCGGCATCCCTCTCCGAAGGATTTTTCTAGGGCCAACGAGTCTCGTTCATAGTGAAAAAACGATTTTTCTACCATCAACGAGACTCGTTGGTATCGAAAAAATGATTTTTTTACTATGAACGAGACTCGTTGGTCCTAAAAAAACGACTTTTTTACTATGAACGAGACTCGTTGGTCCTAAAAAAACGACTTTTTTACTATGAACGAGACTCGTTGGTCCTAAAAAAACGACTTTTTTACTATGAACGAGACTCGTTGGCCCTAGAAAAACGACTTTTTTACTATGAATGAGACTCGTTGGCCCTAAAAAGACCGTTTTTCTACCATCAACGAGACTCGTTGGCGATCATTGAAGAGGACGCGGAGCCTGCGGCTCCGTGTTCTCTTCAATGTCCGAAATTAGGAACGACATTTTAGGAACGACATTTTAGGAACGACATTTAAGGCACGTTTTCCTTCCTCTGATACAATCAAATTCGTCATTATTGTTAATTCCTGTCATGAACCACGAAAAAGTTCGCGCCTTGCTGGAAGGTGTACAAAGCGGAGCGGTTTGCTGCGACGACGCTCTGCATGCGCTCCGCGATTTGCCGTTTGAAGACCTGGATTTTGCCAAGGTGGATCATCATCGCGGCCTGCGTCAGGGCTTTCCTGAAGTGATTTTCAGCCAGGGCAAAACCCCGGCGCAGGTGGCGGCCATTGCGCAGTCGCTGCAGCGCACGGCGCCACTGTCCTCGCCACGCGCGCTTCGCGCGAAGCCTTTGAGGCGGTGCAGGCCGTCGTGCCTGCCGCCGAATACCGCGAATTAGCGCGGCTGATCTATATTCGCGGCGAAGTGGCGCCGATCTTGCCGGGCAAGGCAGGAGTTTTGTGTGCGGGCACCAGCGATCTGCCGGTTGCGGAAGAAGCCGCTTACACGCTGGAAGCGATGGGCGCCACCGTCGAGCGCATTTCCGATGTTGGCGTCGCTGGCCTGCACCGCTTGCTGCATCATCGCTCCACTTTCAGCAGTTGCGACGTGCTGATTGTCTGCGCCGGGATGGAAGGCGCCCTGCCCAGCGTGGTCGGCGGATTAGTCGAGGTGCCCGTTATCGCGGTGCCGACCAGCGTCGGCTATGGCGCCGCTTTTGGCGGTCTGGCGGCCTTGCTGGGCATGCTTAACACCTGTGCCAGCGGCGTGGCCGTGGTGAACATTGATAACGGCTTCGGCGCCGCCGCCTTCGCCGCTTCGATCCTAAGAGGGAAGAGGGATGAGGGATGAGGGCGGAATCTCCGGCCCCTTTCACCCCTCATCCCTCACCTCTTATCCCTACTATGTCTTTGCTTTATTTCGATTGTTTTTCCGGCATCTCCGGTGATATGGCCCTCGGTGCGCTGCTCGATTGCGGCGTGCCCCTCGAGAAACTGCGCGAAGGTCTGGCCTCGCTGCCGGTCGATGGCTGGCACATCGAAGCACAGCCAACGCTGATCTCCGGCATCCATGCGATGGATGTGCAAATTTCGCTGCACGGTGTGACCGACGCGGAGGAGCTCCAGGCGGCAGGCGCCAGGCGGCAGGCGGCAGGTCATAAGCCTCATACGCATTCTCATGAGCATAACCATGACCACGACCATCACGCTCATGAGCACACTCATGCTCATGAGCATCATCACGCTCATGAGCACACTCATGAGCACGAGCACACTCATGACCATGAGCACAGTCATTCTCACAACCACCGAACCAACGAACCAACCAACCACCATGACCACGACCACCACCATGGCCGTTCAATGGCGGAGATTCGGGAGATTATCGAACGCAGCGCGCTCAGCGACAGAGTGAAGGCGACCAGCCTCGCCATCTTCGAGCGTATCGCGCAGGCCGAAGCGGAGATCCATCATAAAACGGTCGATGAGGTGCACTTTCATGAGATCGGCGGCGTGGATTCGCTGATCGACATCTGCGGCGTGGCCTGGTGCCTCGAATACCTGGGCGTCACCGAAGTGCACTGCTCGGCGCTGCCTTTGTCGAGCGGCTTCGTGGACTGCGCGCATGGACGGATGCCGGTTCCGGCGCCCGCCACGCTGAAAATCTTACAGGGCGCGCCGCTCTACCCGACCGAGGTCAAAGGCGAACTGATTACCCCGACCGGCGCGGCAATTGTGGGGGCGCTCTCGCAAAGTTTCGCGTCGCCGCCGCAGTTCGCGCCGCGTGCCGTTGGTCATGGCGCCGGAAAAAAGCGCTTCTCCGACCGGCCCAACATGCTGCGCGCCGTGCTTGGCGAACACAGCGCCGCTTCCGAACGAAGTTCCGGCGACGGCCTCGAATGGCAAACGCTGCACGTCGTCGAGTGCAATATAGATGATATGAACCCGGAGCTTTTCGATTACGTCATGGCGCGGCTGTTTGACGCGGGCGCGCTCGATGTCTGGCTGCAAAGCGCCCAGATGAAGAAGAACCGGCCCGCCACCGTGCTGCACGTGCTGTGCGCGCCCACCGCGCAGGACGCTATTATCAAAACGCTGCTCTGCGAAACCACCACCCTCGGCGTCCGGGTGCGCGAAGTCAGGCGAGCAGCGCTGCCCCGGCAGATGCAGACCGTCGAAACACCGTTCGGTGCGGTGCGCGTTAAAACGGCCTCCTGGTCGGAACAGAATTTGTGGCGGGCAATGCCGGAATATGATGATGTGGTGCGCGTGGCCGGCGAACGCGGTGTGCCGGCGCGCGAGGTTTATGAGGCAGCACAAAACGCTGCCGGAACTCTAAAGTAGGTAATCCCGCCGTGTGACGTAAACTATCGCGGACAGGAAGGAAAACCATGCACGTTTTCAAAATTTATCGACCGCTGATCACCGTAGGAGCCTTGCTCATCAGCGCCCCCTTTGCGGATGCACAATCCCGGGCGCTTCCTACCGATACGGTCAATATTGCAGCGGCCTCGCGTGGCGGACGCATCGTTAGCGCTTCGTCCATGCTGGATAATCAAAAAGAGTATGCTGCCGAAAATCTGATTGATGAGCAGACTTACGGAAATGGAAAAGGCTCCTTTGGCTGGGTGAGCAACCGCTATGATCCCCAGAACATGGAGCAGGTGACCATTGGCTTTAAAGACAATGCTCTGAAGACCATTGGTCGCGTTGTGATCAATCCTGCGGCGTATGTCGCTCGGGAACGCTGGGCCAAAGATGTCTCGGTTCAGGTTTCCACCGAGAGTGTGGAAGGCCCCTTTACCCCGATCACGGAAATCACGCTCCGCCAGATGCCGGTGCCGCAGGAATTTAAGTTCTTCCCGGTGCCGGCGCGCTTCGTGCGTCTGGTTTTTCGCACCAACTACGGTTCGGATCGCGCCGTGGCCGTTGGTGAAGTCGAGCTTTATGAGGCGATTGATACCACCGACCCCTTTGGCGATGTGATTGGCCGTCTCGAAGGCACCATCTCCGATCTGAAGAAGTTCCAGAAGACGCAAATGGAGCTGGGCACCAACTCGGCGACGGTGCGGCCTGTCAATCTGCCCACCGGCGCCGGAGCGGCCGCGGCGAACGTCAATATTGCGGCGCTGGCCAACGGCGGCAAAATTATCGCGGCGTCCTCGACTTTCGAGAGCGAACGCGGCAAAGGCGCCGATCCGGCTTATGGTCCCAACATGCTGCTCGACGGCAAGCTCTTCAAGCCCAAAGACGCCGCCAACAACAGCTTCGGCTGGTCGAGCCAGGGCTTTCAGCCCGGCGATCAGTGGGTAATTATCGGCTTCAAAGACGACCGAACCCAACCCATCGGCAAGATTGTGCTCAATCCGCTCTCCTATCAGCCGCGCGAGCGCTGGGCGCGTCGTGTGGACCTGCAAGTGAGCAACGAGCCCTACAAAGACGTGCGCGATTTGCGCACTTTCCGCACCATCAAGACCTTGAACCTGCGCACCGATCCCGTGAATCAAGAGTTCGATATCGGCCCCATTGAAGCCAAATATGTGCGTCTGATCTTCACCGCCAATGGCCCCGGCGATGTGCAACTGGAAGGTTTTAATCCCGATATTAACTCCGACCGCGCCGTGTCACTGGGCGAAGTCGAAATTTATCCGCCCCGAATTTCCAATGGCGAGTTGGAAGCCCTGATTTCGCGCTTTTCGCAGGTGCTGACCGATCTCAAGCAACTGCGGCGCAGCGGTGCCCGCGTCGCGGCAGGCGAAGCCACCGACGACACCGCCGAAGTATCGCCCGCCGTTAACGACGAGGTCGTCGATGGCGAATCGCCCGAAGTCACGCTGGTCAAGCTCAACGACTCCGGCACGCGCATTCGCAGCGCTCAAACACCCAACCAACGCCGTTAAGCAGAGCACACAACACAAAAGCCGCAAACCCGTGAGGTTTGCGGCTTTTGTGTTGCTGAGGCGCCGGTTGTATTGCACCTGCGAATCCATGCGCCCAAGCACCAGGGATTCCCCAGCTCAGTGCGGGCGCACGGCGCTCACAACCCGCGCTGACATCAGGCACCTTCGGCAAATGGACGCCAGCCTTCGCTGGGAGTCCAACAACACTTGGCATCCGTTTGCCAGCCTTGCCTGGGAGTCCAGCCGCCTTCGGCAAACGGAAGCCAGCCCTGCCTGGGAGTCCAGCCGTCTTCGGCAAACGGAAGCCAGCCTTGCCTGGGAATCCAGCCACGGTTGGCAAACGGACGCCAGCTCTGCCTGGGAATCCAGCCATCTCCGGGGAGCATTTCCCGAAGGTGGCTGGACTCCCAGGCAGAGCTATTCTCGCGAGAATGAAGATGCCGGGAAGTGGGGATTTGCCATTTCCACAGGCGTGATTGCATCAGGCCGGAGCGTTAAGAATCCGTTTAAAAAGTCCTCTGAAGCCTTAAGTTCAGCGGTGGTGGGCGGCATCC
>JADMIO010960153.1_pt1 | contig 11114 bp, 13 predicted proteins | sample 8958161 | NCBI WGS metagenome assembly JADMIO01 (sample SAMN16585339, study PRJNA669376) | soil metagenome | isolation source: Crop rotation soil | place: USA: Cullars Rotation, Alabama | collected 2011 | reverse complement strand
CACCGTCGGCTCGACCGCGATCGTTTGTTTCAGGCGGATCAAATCTGAAAGACGAACGGCCAGATCCCGTACCGGCAGCACGACATCGACGACGCCGGTCGCGATGGCAGCACGCGGCATCGACGGATATTCGGCTTCCGACGGCTCCTGCACCATGATGATGCCGCCGGACTCCTTCACCGCCCGGACTCCCACCACGCCGTCCGAGCCTGCGCCGCTGAAGATCAGGGCGAATCCGTCCCCGAGTCGATCGGCAACAGACCGGAAGAACAGGTCGATCGGCGAGCGCTGCCCGTGCGCCTCTTCGAACGCAGCTGCCGAAATTTCGTGATCGACCATTTCCAGACGGCGGTCCGGTGGAATGACATAGACGTGGTTGGCTTCGATTTTCTGCCGCTCATGAACCTGGACGACCGGCATCTTGGTGCGCGAAGCCAGGATGTTCGGCATTTCGCTGCGCCGGTCCGGATCGAGATGCACGATAACAACAAAAGCAGCGCCGGTGTCGGCTGGCAGTGTCGAGAAAAAATTTTGCAGCGCGCGGATGCCGCCTGCCGAGGCGCCCATCGCTACAATAATCGGCTCGTCCCGGCCGTTGCCGCCGTTTTCATCCGCCATGCTTGTCCGCCAAACTGCGTGTCTTGCCGCTTGGTACCTGTTGGAAGATACGCCTCCGGAGCCCGTTTGCCCACGGCAGGGAACGCTATTTATGCGCGGAGCGTTGACTCGAACCAATGTCACAAGGTGCCGGACCCATGGCGAACCGCGACGTCCTGGTCATAGGGGCGTCGGCGGGGGGCGTGGAAGCCCTCATTTTCCTCGCGCGGAATTTTCCGCGCGATCTGCCGGCTGCTGTTGTAGTTACGGTCCATTTACCGCCCCAGGGCGGCTCTGTTCTGGACGAACTTCTCAATCGCGCCGGCCCGCTCACCGCCGTTTTCGCCTCAGAGCATGACCGTCTGCGCAAGGGTTTTATCTATATCGCGCCGGCCGACCGCCATCTCATCCTGGAAGGCGATTTCTTCACGCTGGGTCATGGACCGCGTGAAAATAATTCCCGCCCCGCCATCGACCCGATGATGCGCTCAGCCGCCCTCTGTTGCGGTTCAAGGGCTATCGGCGTGGTCCTGACAGGAACCTTGAGTGACGGCGCGTCAGGTCTGTGGGCGGTCGACCAATGCGGTGGCATGACTGTCGTCCAGGATCCGGGCGACGCCGATTTCCCTGAGATGCCTGCGAATGCATTGAACCGCCTCCGCCCGGATTACGTTGTCAAACTGAAAGAGATGCCCCAGCTCCTGATGAGCCTGGTGAAGCAGCCCGCAGGTGAGGCCATGCCGGTTCCGCCAAGTATCGGGTTTGAGGTCGCCATTGCCAGAGGCGGTCATGCGGCGATCGAGCAGATGGACGGGGTCGGGAAACGGTCCGGGTTCGCTTGTCCCGACTGCCACGGCGCCATGTGGGAAATCGACGAGGGTGACCTCGTGCGGTACCGTTGCCACGTCGGCCATACCTATACCGCCGATCTCATGGCGCTGGCGCTGGACGAAAACCTGCGCCGTGCGCTGGCCAGCGCCCTGCGGGCCATGGAGGAACGGCGTTCGCTCGCTGCAAAGCTAAAGGAACAGGCCGAGCGCAAGGGCCAGATGAGCCTGGCGTCGTCCTGGGCGCGCCGCTCGCTGGAGTTCCAGCGTGAGCTCGACACCATCAGGGACGCCGTTACGCGCCTTGAGGAGATCACGTCGCGCCAGGAAGGCCGGCGTGCCGCGGAATAGGCCCGACGCTTGGGAGAGACGGGTAGCAAAGAGTCTGATAAATTGTACGAGCTGGAGAGACCTCGATGCCGCTGTTCTATTTCATCCTGAAGACCGGCCGCGAGAAAATTCCTGATCGCGAAGGTCTTGAGTTTCCCGACCAGGATACGGCGTGCGCCCACGCGACAGTCGTAGCCCAGGAGTTGATGCGCAATCGCGAGCTCAAGACGCGGCCCTGGCGTATGGAGGTGCGGGACGAAGATCTGCAATTTTGCTCCGAGATTCTGTTCGGGGCCGTGGATAGTTCGATCGCGCATCTGCCGCCCGTGTATCGCGAATCGGTCGAGTCGCTCTCGTGGAGCACCGCGAATTTGCTGGACGCTTTCGACAACGTGCTCACGACGCTGTCCAACGTCAGGGAGACATTGACGCGGGCAGATGAGCTCATGAGGCAGGTGCACGGGCAATCGTGGAATTCGGAGAAAGCGCCCATGAGCAAAATCGAGTCGCCAGCGAGAGCTGCCGGGGCGAAGTCGGCCAACCAGAATTGTTGTCTCGCCGCTCTGTCTCCTGCCGCTTTCGCGCTGCTCAAGCCGCACCTGACCGAGGTTACAGTCCCTGACGGCTTTGTCTTTTGGGAAGGCGACGACTACCCCAACACGCTATTTCCGGTTTCCGGGCTCGTTTCGATTGGCGTGAGGTTTTCGGGCGGCGATAATATCGAAGTTGCCAGCATCGGCCAGGAAGGGGCTGCCGCACAATTTACGTCGGAGCTGGCTTACAGCGCCAGTCAAGGATGCGCTTTCATCGGCGGCAATTTCATTCGTATTCCGACCCACCAATTGCTGGCGGCCGCGTCGGCCAATTCCGAAGTTGCCAGCCTGGTCGAGTTCTGCCGCGAATGGATCCTTACGCAATCTCAGCAGATTGCGGCCTGCAACGCGGTTCATTCGGCGGAACAGCGCCTGGCCCGATGGCTGGTGCAAAGCTGCCGGCGACTGGGATCGCAAGCTTTCCACGCCACCCAGGATGGAATCGCCTCGGCCCTTGGCATACGCAGGACGACGGTGACGCTGCTGGCGCAGGCTCTCCAGGTCAAGGGAATGATCCAGTACCGCCGCGGCAAGATCGTGGTCGCCGATCCGGCTCAGCTGGCGGAGTCGGCTTGTGAATGTTGTTCGACGCTCGACAGCAGGCATTGGCCTTCGACCCGCCTGCAAAAACGTCAGACTGCCAGTCGGCCGACGCTCGCGGAACGATCTGTCTGATTATCGGCGTTCGTTTGAAGCTCAGCAGAGATAAGCCGCAAGACCGAACATCAGTCCTGCAGCACTGCCGGCAGAGCGCGGCAGGTTGTTGCTGGCTGGGCTGAAACAAATAGCCCGGTAGCTTGTTGGTCTGCGGAGGTGCGCAATGATTTCCGCCGCCTGGAAGCTGCTGGTGGATGCCACGCTATCCTTCGTTGACGATGACGCTTTAAGCCGCGGCGCCGCTATCGCTTTCTATGCGATTACCTCTCTTGCTCCCGTGCTGCTGATCGTGATCGCAATCGCGGGCCTGGCCTTTGGGCAAGATGCTGCGCGGGACGCGATCAGCGGCCAGTTCAGCACACTGATGGGAAAGCAGGCTGCCGACGTGCTGCAGTCCGTGATCGCCAGCGCCTCGGCCAGATCGTCGGGCATCATTGCGACCATGCTCGGCATCGCCATGCTGCTGGCCACCGCCTCCGGTGTCTTCGGCGAAATGCAGGCGGCGCTGAACACGATCTGGAAGACACAATCCGGGGAGAGCACGCTGTCGCGCCTCATTCGAGCGCGGATCACCAGTCTCGGGCTGGTGACGGCTCTGGGGTTCTTGCTTATGGTTTCGCTCATTGTGAGCGCCGGCCTCACAGCTTTCGCGAGCCACCTTGACCGGTTGCCCGTGGGCTCGCTGATCCTGTCCGTGCTTAATTTTGCGGTTGCGTGGCTGCTCTTCGCGGTGCTGTTTGCGGCGATCTACAAGGTTCTGCCGGACCGCGCGCTTCAGTGGAAGGACGTGATCGTCGGGGGGCTGATGACGTCGCTTCTCTTCAACATCGGAAAAACGCTGATCGGCTGGTACATCGGGAGCAGCGCGATCGCTTCGAGTTACGGCGCCGCCGGCGGCCTCATCGTCTTGCTGTTGTGGGTTTACTATTCGGCGCAGATTTTCCTGTTCGGCGCCGAATTGACCAAGGTTTACGCAATCAGGCACGGAAGCCGCCGCGGGAAGCCGGTCACACAAAAACGCCTGGCTGCATGAACCCGAACCTTTGTTCCGCGTTAAGGTTGGCACGCGCCCGGTGCCAACCGGCCGCAACAGGGAAGACGGACGCAGCTGATTTTGCCGGTTTCTGGCTGCGGCAGCAACGCATCGGTACGCGTGGCGTCTAACCTGTTCTGGGCGCGTGCGCCGGATTCGTTTCGACAAACTTATTGGGAGAGCAAGATGTCAGTCGGCACGATCATATTGATCATTTTGGTGATTGTTTTGCTTGGCGGGTTCAGCGGGCTGGGTGGCGGGCCCTTTTACGGCACCGGCTACTATGGCGGCGGCGGTCTTGGGCTGGTGATCGTTATTCTGCTGGTCTTGCTGCTGATGGGAAGGCTCTAGGACCATCGCTGGCCGCCCAATCATTGTGGCAATCGATGTCCCGGTTCGTGCCGGAGCAGCCGTCCGTTGGCGGTGAGGCTGATCTTCGGTACTCGCGACATCCTATTGTCGTCGGCGCGCAGGAAGCCGTTGAGTATATGTGCGCCCGCTAAGTGAGCGCGTGCGCCGAAACGCAGCGGATGCCGAGCGATTCCAACTGCTTTCGCGTTGCTGCCGCGGAGCCTTCGATATCGATGCTTCGGCAGGCGTCCTCAATCACAACGACCTCGAAGCCTTCGCGGCGTGCATCTTCCGCCGAATAGCGGACGCAGAAATCAAAAGCGAGGCCGGCAAGAAAGACCCGTGTCAGGTTGCGCTCGCGCAGATAGCTGGCGAGTCCCGTCCTGGTCCTTCGATCGTTTTCGTAAAAGGCCGAGTAGGAGTCGATGTGTCGGTGGTAGCCCTTGCGCAGGACCAGTTCGGCATGGGTGATATCGAGGCCGTCGTGAAAAGCGGCACCCGGGGTTCCCTGCACGCAGTGGTCCGGCCAGAGTATCTGCCTGCCATAGGCGACGTCGATCGTGTCGAAGGGTTGCTTGCCGGCATGCGACGATGCAAACGACAGATGCCCGCTCGGATGCCAGTCTTGCGTAAGCACGACGTGCTGGAATTTGGCTGCCAGAGAATTGATCATGGGCACAACCTCGTGACCGCGCGGCACGGCGAGGCCGCCGCCGGGACAGAAGTCGTTCTGCATGTCGACAACGAGAAGCGCATCGCTCTCGCCGACGGTCAGATTTTCTTTCAGACGAGGATTCTTTCGTTTTCCGCCAACATCGGCGGCGAGTTTGACCAAGGCATTTGCGACGTCAACGGGATCGGTGCTGTCCGGTTCAAGTTCGAGCAGCGGTTGTTTTCAGGCTCCGAAAATGGGGACGACTGGTTGATTTTATCAACGTAGTGGCGACTTCCCGCACCACGGTCGTTATGTATGGTCGAGGTGGTGGACTCGCTCGATGCATCCTTTCAAGGCCATCGGCCTGAAACTGATTTCAGCTCTGCTCTTTGCCGCCATGTCCGCACTGGTGCGTCAGCTCGGCGACGTCGCGCCGGTCGGGCAGATGGTGTTTTTCCGCAGCGCGTTTGCCATCCTGCCGGTCGTCATTGTCTATGCCATCCGCGGCGAGCTGGCGACCGCGGTGCGAACGAGCCGGCCGCTCGGCCAGCTCGGCCGCGGCCTGCTCAGCGTCGGCGGCATGTTCAGTAACTTCTCCTCGCTGACGCGGCTTCCGCTGGCGGATGCAACCGCGATCTCATTTGCTTCGCCGCTCATCACGGTGGCGCTCGCCGCCGTCATCCTGAAGGAGCGCGTGCGGATCTACCGCTGGTCGGCGGTGCTGATCGGTTTTGCCGGGGTTATCGTGATGCTTATCCCGCATCTCGACATGGGCCGCTACGCGGTGATTGGCGGTGCAACTGCGGCGGCCGGCTCAATGTTTGCGATCGTTTCGGCCTTCTGCAACGCGGGAACGGTCATTCAGACGCGGCGGCTGACGCAGAGCGAAACGACGTCATCCATCGTCTTCTACTTCTCGCTGGTCTGCGCCATTGCCGGCGCAATGACGCTGCCATTCGCCTGGCATTCACCGACGCCGCGCGAGCTTGTCGCGTTGATCGCGCTCGGCGTGCTCGGCGGCTTTGCACATATCCTGCTGACCGAGAGTTATCGCTATGCCACGGCCTCGCTGGTTGCGCCTTTTGACTACACGTCGATGCTGTGGGCGCTGCTGCTTGGTTATTGGCTGTTCGGCGAACTGCCCGACACGCTCGTTTATGTCGGCGCCAGCATCGTGGCGGCCGCCGGGCTGTTCGTGATCTGGCGCGAGCGGCAGCTTGGCCTCCAGCGCGCCAAGGCGGCCGAGGGCCCGCCGCAGGCGGCGTGAGGCCTATTGCTTTGGGACGTCATTCCGGGACGGCGCGCTAGCGCGCCGGACCCGGAATCCAGAAGCAAGCTCGGAATTTGTTTCTGGATTCCGGGTTTGCTCGCATGCGCTCGCACCCCGGAATGACCAGGAAATGCGTTAATCCATCCTGCATCAGCCGATAGCGCGTTGCGGGGACGCGGCGAGCGCGCCCTTTTGCTCGATGAAACGCACGATCTCGTCTAGGCCTTGCCCGATCTTGAGGTTGCTCATGATGAAGGGCCGCGTGTCGCGCATGCGTCTGGCATCGCGCTCCATCATCTCGAGCGAGGCGCCGACATAGGGCGCGAGATCGATCTTGTTGATCACGAGCAGGTCCGAGCGCGTTATGCCGGGGCCGCCTTTTGAAGGAATCTTCTCTCCGGCGGCGACGTCGATAACATAGATCGTGAGGTCGGCGAGCTCCGGGGAGAACGTCGCCGCCAGATTGTCGCCGCCCGACTCGATGAGCACGAGATCGAGATCGGGGAAGCGCTGGCGCATCTCGGCAATCGCCGCGAGATTGGCCGAGGCATCCTCTCGAATAGCGGTATGCGGGCATCCGCCGGTTTCGACGCCGGCGATCCGCTCGGGCACCAGCGCGCCCGACCGCACCAGAAATTCGGCGTCCCATTTGGTGTAGATGTCGTTGGTGATGGCGGCAATGTCGTAGCGGTCACGCATGCGCTTGCACAGCGCATCCATCAGCGCGGTCTTGCCGGAGCCGACGGGACCGCCGACGCCGACGCGCAACGGGCCATGCAATGAGCGGTGTGAACTTTTCATGTGAGCATTCCTTCTTGTCAGCTCCGGAACAGCCTGGTGTATTGCGTCTCGTGCCGCATCGAGGCGATGTCGGCGCGGAAGGTCGCGCTTCCGACGTCATCGAGGGTCGCGGCCAGCGCGCGGCCGGCGGTCGCGGCGACAACGGATTCGAGCGCGGCGATCGTCCGCTGCCCGTCGGTCTGGCCGAGCGGGATCAGCCGCACGCCGGCCGATACCCAATTTGCGGCCAGCGCCTGCAGGTACGCGCCGAGCGCTGGTTCAAGCGGGACGTCGTGCCCGGCGGCAGTGGCGGCAACTGCGATGGGATAGGTGATCGGCCCTGGAGCAACGTCGACCAGACGGTCGAGGATTGGGCAGGGCCAGGTCGCGCGGGTGGTGTCGAGAAATGCGCCGCCTTGTGCCGTCGTCTCGAGGAATCGCTCGCGCGAGGGAGTCATGGCGGCCGCGAGTTCCGCGATCGACCGGAGGCTCTCGTCGTCCTCCGCGGCGCAGGCGCGGTAGGCCTGCGCGAAGAAGACGGCGTCACAGAAGCCTGCGCCCCGGGTGAGCATGACGGCAAGCCATTGGCCGAGAGCGTCGGCGGTGGTGATTTCACCCGCTTCGACGGCCCATTCGAGCCCGCTCGAATAGGAGAAGGCTCCAACAGGATAAGCAGGCGACAGCCAGGCCATCAGGCGATAGAGCGCGGATGCGCAAACGTTATTCCGCTCGTCCCCGCGCAAGCGGGGACCCAGGGCAACGGGCACGGAAGAACTGGATCCCCGCTTGGGCGGGGATGAGCGGCTGAGTTGCACCGGTCCCGGTTTACCCATGCGCGTGCTCATGATGGCCATAGGCGCCGCTTTCGGGATCGAAGGGCGCATCGAGGTAGGACAAGGTAGCGCCGAGGCCGCGCAGCATCTCTTCGAGAACGTGGTCGCGCCGGATGCGCAGTCGGTCGCCGGCAATCTGCACCTCGGTGTGCCGGTTGCCGAGATGCCAGGCGATACGCGCCAGCTCGTGAACGTCCGGCGCGGAGATCTCGACCAGCGGCTCGGCCTTCCCTGTGACGCGCACGAGCGTCCCGTCCTCGAGCAGCAGCCCGTCGCCGTCGCGCAGCTGCGCCGGCCGGGGCAAGTCGAGGAGATACGTCGCGCCCTGCTCGCCGACGAAGACCACCCGGCGGCGGTGCCGGTCCTGCGCGTCGAGCACCACGAAATCGCGTGCCAGACCGGCATTCCAGGTGCTTGCCGACTTTATCTCGGTCACGCGTTTCATGTGGCGGGCCTTCAGAACAGGAAATAGCGCTGCGCCATCGGCAACACCTCGGCCGGGGCGCAGGTCAACAACTCGCCGTCGGCGGTGACCTCGTAGGTTTCCGGGTCGACCTTGATGTCAGGCGTCGCGGCGTTGTGGATCATGTTTTTCTTGGCGATGTCGCGGGTATGCTCCACAGCGACCAGCTGCTTGTCGACGCCGAGCTTGCGGCGCAGGCCGCCTTTGACCGCCGCTTTCGACACGAAAACGAGCGAGGAGGCGGTGCGTGCCTTGCCGAACGCGCCGAACATCGGCCGGTAGTGCACCGGCTGCGGCGTCGGGATCGAGGCATTGGGGTCGCCCATCTGGGCCGCAACGATCGATCCGCCCTTGATGATCGTCTCGGGCTTCACGCCGAAGAAAGCCGGTGACCACAGCACGAGATCGGCCAGCTTGCCTTTCTCGACCGAACCGATGTGCTTCGGCACGCCGTGCGCGATTGCCGGGTTGATGGTGTATTTGGCGACGTAGCGCTTCACGCGGGCGTTATCGTTGTCGCCTTTTTCCTGCGCGAGACGTCCGCGCTGCTTCTTCATCTTGTCGGCGGTCTGCCAGGTTCGGATGATCACCTCGCCGATGCGGCCCATGGCCTGGCTGTCGGACGACATCATCGAGAGCGCACCGATGTCGTGCAGGATGTCTTCCGCGGCGATGGTCTCTTTTCTGATGCGGCTTTCGGCGAAGGCCAGGTCTTCCGCAATCGAGGGATCGAGATGGTGGCACACCATCAACATGTCGAGATGCTCGTCGATGGTGTTGCGGGTGAACGGCCGCGTCGGATTGGTCGAGGAGGGCAGCACGTTCTTTAAGCCCGCGACCTTGATGATGTCGGGCGCATGCCCGCCACCGGCGCCTTCGGTGTGGAACGCGTGGATGGTGCGGCCCTTGAATGCCTTGATGGTGTCCTCGACGAAGCCGCTCTCGTTTAGCGTGTCGGTGTGGATCATGACCTGGACGTCGTAGTCGTCGGCGACCGACAGGCAGCAGTCGATTGCGGCAGGCGTCGTGCCCCAGTCTTCGTGCAGCTTGAGCGCGCAGGCGCCGGCCTTGACCATTTCCTCGAGCGCCGCCGGACGTGACGCATTGCCTTTGCCGGCAAAGCCGAGATTGACCGGAAATTCATCCGCCGCCTGGATCATGCGTCCGATGTGCCAGGGGCCGGGCGTGCAGGTGGTGGCGTTGGTGCCGGCAGCCGGCCCGGTGCCGCCGCCAAGCATCGAGGTGATGCCCGACATCAGCGCATCCTCGACCTGCTGCGGGCAGATGAAATGGATATGCGTGTCGAAGCCGCCGGCGGTGAGGATTTTTCCCTCTCCGGCAATCGCCTCGGTGCCGGGCCCGATCACGATGGTCACATTTGGCTGAATGTCGGGATTGCCGGCCTTGCCGATCCCCGCGATGCGGCCGTCCTTCAGGCCGACATCGGCTTTCACAATGCCCCAGTGGTCGATGATGAGGGCATTGGTGATGACAGTGTCGACCGCGCCCTGCCTGTTGGTCAGCTGCGACTGCCCCATGCCATCGCGGATGACTTTCCCGCCTCCGAATTTCACCTCTTCGCCATAAGTGGTGAAATCCTTCTCGACTTCGACGATCAGATCGGTGTCGGCGAGCCGTACGCGGTCGCCGCTGGTTGGTCCGAACATGTCGGCATAGACGTGTCGCGAAATTTTTGCCGGCATCGTCGTTTCCTCAGAGCTTGCCCATAACGTCGGCGCGGAAGCCGTAGATCGTACGCTTGCCGGAGAGCGCGACCAGCGACACCTCGCGAGTCTGGCCGGGCTCGAACCGCACGGCCGTGCCGGCGGGGATATCGAGCCGCATGCCGCGCGCCTTCTTCCTGTTGAATTGCAGGGCCGGGTTGGTTTCGAAGAAATGATAATGCGAGCCGACCTGGATCGGCCGGTCGCCGGTGTTGGCGACGCTGAGAGTCACGGTCTTGCGGCCGGCGGTGAGCTCGATCTCGCCATCCTTGATGAACATTTCGCCCGGGATCATCGGATTTCCTTTCGGTCATTCCGGGGGGCGCCGGAAAGCGCGAACCCGGAATGACGAATTGACGGGATCATGGCGTCACCTTTGCCGAAACTGCACGTAGGCGATCAGTGCCACGGCAATCGTCAACACGCTGCCGACAATGAGCGTCTCGAGGTCCGGCAGGGAGCTTACGCCATGGGGGTGGTGATGCGGCACCGATGACTCGTGGGCCTGAACCGCCACGGCAGCGAGCGAAAGCAAGAGGGACAGCAGGGCCTTCATTGGGGGGTACCTCAGCGGATCGGATTGTGGACAGTGACGAGCTTGCTGCCGTCGGGGAACGTTGCCTCGACTTGGATGTCGTGAATCATTTCGGGGATGCCATCCATCACCTGGCTGCGCGAGAGCACGCGCGCGCCGTCTTCCATCAGCGCGGCGACGGTCTTGCCGTCACGGGCGCCTTCCAGGATGAAATCGGTGATCAACGCCACCGCTTCCGGATGATTGAGCTTGACGCCGCGATCGAGCCGGCGGCGTGCAACCACGGCCGCCATGGCGATCAGCAGCTTGTCCTTCTCGCGCGGTGATAAATTCATTTCTCCCTCATTGCAGCCAGAGCCTTGGGACCTGCGCGGACAGCGCAGACAAAATCGTTATGAGATCCTGACGCAGCGAGGCGCCATCAGGCGCGCACAGGCGGGCGAGGGCGATTCCGTTCCAGGCGGAC
>JADMIO011014834.1_pt1 | contig 11116 bp, 12 predicted proteins | sample 8958161 | NCBI WGS metagenome assembly JADMIO01 (sample SAMN16585339, study PRJNA669376) | soil metagenome | isolation source: Crop rotation soil | place: USA: Cullars Rotation, Alabama | collected 2011 | reverse complement strand
ATGGGTTCCCTTATCCTTTTCGACCCGCAGTCGCCGATCGCGCTTCCGCCTGGGCTGGTGGCAGCGATCAGCCTGACTACTGCCGCACTTACCTTCGTGACGGCACTTGCGGCGGCGAGGACGCGCAAGCTCAAGACGATCACCGGCTCGCAACAACTGGTCAATGCGGATGCTGTCGCGCTGGAGGATTTCGAGCGCCATGGGTGGGCGCATGTGCGGGGTGAAACGTGGCGCGTCTCGAGCACAGCGCCTGTGAAGCGCAATCAGCGTCTGCGGGTGGTTGGTGTGTCCGGGCTCACGCTGCGCGTAGAACCAGAATCGCAAGGAGTGGGGCCATGATCTGGGATATCGGCATATATGCTTTCCCGCTGTTCGTATTACTGTTGCTGGTCGCCTACTCTGTGCGCATCCTCCGCGAATATCAGCGCGCGGTCGTCTTCATGCTCGGCCGCTACTGGAAAACCAAAGGGCCGGGGCTTATTCTGGTGATTCCGGTGATTCAGCAGATGGTGCGAGTCGATCTGCGCACCACCGTACACGACGTCCCTACCCAGGACGTCATATCCCGTGACAACGTGTCGGTAAAAGTGAATGCGGTGGTCTATTTCCGTGTGGTCGATGCCCGCAATGCCATCATCCAGGTAAATAACTTCATGGAGGCGACTAGCCAGCTCGCGCAAACCACACTGCGTGCGGTGCTCGGCAAGCATGAGTTGGACGAGATGCTTGCCGAGCGCGAGAAGCTCAACCTCGAGATCCAGAAAATCCTCGATTCGCAGACGGATGCCTGGGGCATCAAAGTATCCAATGTCGAAATCAAGCACGTCGATATCGACGAATCGATGGTGCGCGCCATCGCGCAGCAGGCCGAAGCCGAACGCGCCCGCCGCGCCAAGGTGATACACGCCGAAGGCGAGCAGCAGGCGGCTGAAAAACTCATGGAAGCGGCGCGCATGTTGTCGCGTGAGCCTCAAGCCATGCAACTGCGCTACTTGCAGACCCTGAGCTCGATCGCCGGCGACAAAAGTCACACGATCGTTTTTCCGCTGCCGATGGACGTCCTCGCGAGACTCTCTGGTTACGGCGCGGATGACTCGCGCAACAAGAAATGAACGTCATGATCGGTCGGGAGCGGCGACCGCCTCGCACGTAGCGTAACTTTCCCGCATCGGGAAGACACATCGCGCAATGAGCGCTTAACGCAGTCAGTGAATTCTTACCCGCACCGGCTGCAGCCATGGCGCTGAGAGCAGAGTTGCCGCGGGCGTACTTCCTGGATTCCACCGGTCGAAGAGTGATGGCCAAATCTAAGCCGGCTGGAATGGATGCGCATACTGCCCCCGCCAATAAGCGACTGGATCGCGAGCGTCTGGAGCTTACCGACCGCCTCGACAACTGGCTCGAGATACCGATGCTCGTGCTGTCGTTGGTCTGGCTGGGCCTGTTGGTGGCAGAACTTACCCTCGGTGAACGTCCATGGGTCATGCGCGCGGCTACCGCGATCTGGATCGTTCTTATAGTCGACTTCGCTATCAAGATAAGCCTTGCGCCGCGCAAGCTCGCCTATTTGCGTAAAAACTGGCTCACGGTTATCGCCCTTCTGATACCTGCGTTGCGCGTGTTTCGGGTCTTGCGCTTCGTGCAGGCTTTACGCTATGCGCGCGCGGCTCGTGGCATCAGACTCTTTCGCGTTATCGCCACGCTGAATCGCGGTACTCGCGCCCTTGGCGCAACATTCGCCCGACACGGGTTTGGCTACGTTGTCATCATGACGCTCGTCGTCACCTTCGGCGGAGCGGCAGGCATGTACGCGTTTGAAGGCGGCACCGCCACCGGCATCACCGACTACGGCAGCGCTCTGTGGTGGACCGCCATGATCATGACCACCCTGGGCAGCGAGTTGGCCTCGCACCTTCGAAGGGCGCCTGCTCTGCGTATTGCTTGCGCTCTACGCTTTTGCGGTATTCGGCTATGTAACGGCGACCATAGCCTCATTTCTCGTGGGGCGCGATTCGAGCAAGCCAGTTGAACCCGAGCACGAGCGCGGCTCGCTGGCAGCGTTGCAGGAAGAAGTGAGCCGACTGCGCAAAGAGGTGAGTCGCGTCACGAACTTGCTGTCGCGGCGGGACCGGCCATGAAATTGATTTCGAAGATCGAACCACGTCCGCAATTGGACGCGCAGACGCAACATTTCCAGACACATCGCATTGTTATTCAGATCGCCGATACCGCCGCATGCATTTAAGGTTCTTTTAAGCACACGTAATCAGTTCGCCGACAGCAGACTAAGACTCGAGGTTCTGGAGTGCAGATGTGGTGGCTTTAAATATTCCAATGAAATGTGTTGGTGTTGTGGTGCTGATGAACAAACATAAATTACGGCGGGTCAAAGAAGTACGTCTTCGCGGATAACTGCGATGAACTGCGAATCCGAAGTGATCCAGCAACTCACGGTGCTCCGCCAGGACGAGGAGGAGAGAACCAATCACATAGGAGACGATTATGCGCAAACAGGTCAAGGTACTCTCAACCATCGCAGGTGCTTTGTTGGCGGCAGGCATGGCGCTGAACGCAGGTGCCGCGGATAGTGGCTTCGTATCGGCACAGTATCGCTCCGCCGAGGGGACGCTAACCCAAGTGTTCGCCGACGGATCGGTGCTTCAGACGTTCAAGAGCGGTTATGTTCGTGCATATCCCGCGGGTTCGGCGCATGTATACATTGAGGACAATATTTATATGCCCATAACGGAGCTGCAGACCTCTCAAGGTGGTGCCGTTCTTGTGGAGAACGCGAGTGGCTCCGCAGAGCTTATCAAGCCGGCGCTACACGAGGTTGTCGTGTTGCCCCCCGGTATAGGGTAGATTTGCGACGCCCCTCAGGGTCGGATGCGGGACGCATCGTCCCGCATCGCTTTTTCAGTTAACCGCCCGGGTATGACAATCGTGACACCGCCCCGCGGACGCGCACTACGTTCGGTTTAAATGACCGCTACGGGTCGGTCGAGTGGTGAAGACTCAGGCCGCTCGTCGGCCATTGCTGCCTGTCGTGTCAGCTCAGTTGAATGACCGGTGTAATGCAAAAGCCGACACGCATCAAATCGGCCCGCGGAAATATGCAGTCGCTTGTTCGACGTTTGCCAGCTCAACTCGATTCGTCTCCGTCGCTCGTTGCTTAATCTATTGCCGTCGGGTTCCGTTGCCGTATGCCTTTATGGTGAGCGAGTCCACAATATCGTCGTGCATGCCCTTGGATAGCCGTATAGAATTCCGAAGGATGCCAAGGACGATACTTCATCTCTTTGATTCTGGTGGCAATTGGATTGCGTTCCGTGTTGGCAAGTACGTGTTCAACACCTCTGGGGACTGGATCGGATGGTTGCCATGGGACGAACGCGATGTCGTAGACACCAATGGAAATTATCTGGGCTCCATCCACAATAGGAACCGACTTTATAACTTCCTAAATCAGCCATATCGCGGTTATCCGGGCTACCCAGGTTACCCGGGCTACCCGGGTTATCCCGGGTATCCAGGATATGCGGGATACTCTCCGCTTCCATTCGGTGCACAGGACGTTGATTTTAAGAAGGAACAATGACGGCTATGCCTCTCTGCGATGTGCCGCCAAAGCCAAACCATGCTGCCCTGCTGAGCGCTCATTCGATTTTGGCACGGGCGTGCGACGCTGCCGAGGCTTTCATCGCTGCTTTTGGCACTGTTCGTGTGGCCCGAAAAGCTAAAGGGACTGCCACTGACCACGAGCAGGATCTAATGCGCGCGGCGCTGATCTTTGCTGCCGCTGGCCTCGACTCTTTAGTCAAGCAGCTCGTGAGAGATACTCTGCAGATGATAATTTCTAAGAATAAAGGCGCGCACGCTCAATTCACTGATTTTGTCCACTCCAAACTGAAGCGCACAGAAGGGCCTGATTTGCGATTCCTTGCAGATGCTATTGCTGCGGATCGACCAACGCGACACCTGCAGCAGCAGTTGATCTCGGATCTAACCGGCCAAAGCTTGCAGTCGAAAGATCAGCTCCTGAGGGTTGCTGCCTACTTTGCGATTCCAGCTAGTGAACTTTGCGACGATTTGACGAAGCTCCAACAAATCTTTCATGCGCGCAATCAGATCGCACATGAAATGGATATCTTGCTGGGTCAAAAAAATCGAGGTCGCCGCCAACGTACAACGGACCAAATGAAAGAGTTTGCATCAAATGTACTCGAGACGGCGAAAGCGTTTTACCTAGCCGTAGAAAAACGTTTATAAACCATCTTGTCCTTCCGGCGATGACGTGTAAGTCCCGTTCATCCACCGGTATTCGACTTGCATCGGTGACACTGGCCGCTGCCGTACCCATACCGATCACCTATTCGTGCACAACCAACGACGGCTTTGGCTGAGCGGGCGACCGTCAAGGTTTGGAAGCTCGGTTGTCGGCCATTGCGGCCGGCGGGATGGTTTCGTGCAAAATGACGGCTGTCATTCCGATCGCTGGCGCTACTGGCCGGCCTTTGTCAACGACCACTCACGTTAGCAGGGTAGCGCTGTTTTCGCTCAACAAATGGGCATTCATTTACTAACCGGATTCCCTTGGCGCGGCGAAATGCAAGAAAGCCTAAACCGGATCACAATGCTGTCTGAATAACTTAGTTTCTGCCTCCTCAACGCACACCTTCGCCGGATACGTCCGATGACTGCGACTACGACTACGGCATTCTTTGCCTACCCCGCCGGTACGAACCTAATTGTGGACGCAATCCGCGCCGCGGTTGACTGTGCGCGTCATCGTGCAAGCTTTCTCACTATCGAAACATGGGAGGAGTTAGATATCCCGGGCCGCTTCATCGCGACTGAAATCTTGTCGCGCATAGAAGCAAGTGAAGTCATTGTCGCTGATATCTCCAGACTCAACTTCAATGTCGCATATGAAATAGGCTATGCCATTGGCAAGGGAAAACGGGTTTTACTCACAAAGCACCGAGCAGTTCAGGAACAATCCCCCACGATCCATGAGGTCGGCGTGTTTGACACCCTGGGCTATAAGGAGTACGCAACCGCTGACGAGTTGGCGTCGTTCCTTGCTCAAAGTCGAGACTTACGCCCCATTCACATTGGAGAGAAGCGAAATGAAAAATCTCCTATTTATTTGATTCAACCAAAGACTAAGACAGATTACGACGGGCTGATTGTGGCTGGAATCAAGAAGTCACATCTCTATTTCCGAAGCTTCGACCCTTCCGAGAGTACAAGGCTTCCGGGTCCTGATGCGGTAGCCAATGTTGCTGAGTCGTACGGTGTCATCTTGCACTTCCTGCCGAGCGACCATGTAGATGCTAAAGTGCATAACATTCGGAGTGCATTCGTCGCTGGACTTGCTGACGGCATGGAGCGACGCACGCTTTTTATTCAAACTGGCGACACGCCAGTGCCCCTTGATCTAAGAGACTTCGTCACGACATGTCGATTCCCGGATGAATTCAAGGAAGCAGTCGGTGATCTCTCCGAACGGGTGTACGACGATCGCAGTGCAACCACAGTACTAGCGAGCGTTGGAGCTGAGTCACTATTAACGCAGGTGGATCTAGGCGCCTCAGCGGCTGAAAATGAAATTACCTCACTTGGTGAATACTATCTAGAAACCGAAGCGTACCGGCGAGCACGCAGGCGCGAGGTGCGCCTCGTAACGGGCAGGAAAGGTTCGGGAAAGACTGCGATTTTCTTCATGCTCCGAGACGTTGTGCGGGGACATCGGCAAAATGTTGTCCTAGATTTGAAGCCGGAAGGGTATCAGCTAATGAAGTTGAAGGATGCGGTTGTGACGCTGCTGTCTGCGGGGACAATGGAGCACACAATCACAGCCTTCTGGGAGTATCTACTTTGGCTCGAGATCTGTTACAAGTTGCTCGAAAAGGATCAGGAGTTACATAAGCGTGATCATCGACTCTATGAGCCATATCAACGTCTGAAAGCGGCCTATCTAAACGACGCTTACTCTAACAAGGGTGATTTCTCCGAACGGTTGAAGGCGCTGTTGCGGGATATCATCTCCGTAATAGACTCGAAATATTCTGGCCAAACTGGCCTGGAGCTGACGACACCACAGATAACGGAGCTCGTTTACCGCCATGACTTTCTGCGGTTAAAGGAGCAGATCACTGACTATCTGCACTACAAAGAAGAGCTTTGGCTGCTATTTGACAACATTGACAAGGGGTGGCCTGCGCAAGGGGTGAAAGCTGAAGATTTGGTTATCCTGCGGGCATTGCTGGAGGCAACGCGAAAAATTGAACGTGACTTAAGTAAGCTTTCTATAAAAGCACACACGATTGTGTTCCTGCGGAACGATATTTTTGAGCACTTGGTGGATTCGACCTCTGATCGCGGTAAGGAAACTAGATCAAATGTTGACTGGGACGACGCCGACCTGTTGCGTGAGGTGATCCGCAGGCGCATCGTGCGTGCATTGCCCGACGGGCAGGAAAATACTGAGTTCTCTCGAGTATGGACATCGATTTGCGTTCCGATAGTCGACGGGGATGACAGTGCTCAGTATCTGATTGATCGCTCTCTTATGAGACCGCGCAGCCTGCTGGATCTCATCGGCCATTGCCGTGGTTACGCGATAAATCTCGGGCACCCTCGAATTGAAAAGGATGACATTCTCAAGGGGAGTAACGCGTTCTCGAACGATCTGCTTTCCGAATTGGACCTTGAAATTAGGGACGTATTTCCCTCTGCCGAGAATATGCTATTCGCTTTCATTGGCCGTCCTAGCAAGTTGTCTCGCAAAGAGCTAATCGAGACTTTAAGCGCCAGCGGGATCGACGAAACGCAATTAGAAAAGGTCATCGCTATCTTGCTTTGGTTCGGCTTCCTCGGCTTCGTATGGACTGACGGTGGCAGTCGTTACATCTATTCATTTCACTACAACATGAAAGTATTGGATGGCGCACACAAGCAACTAATCGCTGCTGGACAGGTTCAGTACGTGATCAATCCCGCTTTTGCTCCCGCGCTGGGACTCGTCTAGCGGCCGCTGCGCCCGGCTCGGCGGGGTTGAGAGAGCGCTCACATACAAATACCCCATAGCGCTATGCGCTGGTGATGCAGAGCATTAAGCGCACGCTTCTCGAATTGTAACTGACTGCTTTCGATCGATAGCTGCCTGTCGAGAGCGATAGTTTGGCTGTCTGCTTTGGCCGAGAACAAGACAATGGCCGTTATGCCTTAGATGCAGTGGGACCTTCCACGGCCACGAGATGCCCCTACGTTCCCTTGGCAGACGACACGAAAGCATCCTGCGCGCCCGCCCCGCAGATTTACGGCGATCATTTCATCTAAGTAACGTTCAGCACGACATAGCAGCGGTGAATGCACCGGTGGTCTTCCGGGTGCAGAGCAACGGATATTCCGATCACGTCTGCTCCCGAAGCAAATGAAGCCAGACTGCATAGCATCCTCCGAGCGCCGCGCCTATGACATCCAGCACGACATCGCTCAACGTGTCCAGCCAATGCATGTCGATAAATGTCGCCTCGAAAAGCTCCCAGATGATTCCAATCACCAATCCGGTGACGGCGGCGCGAGCAGCTATCGAAATCACGGCGTCCAGTCGGGAGCGACCACCAGCCGCGCCGCTGCTCGATACGTAGCTGATGGCAGCCAGCAGGGCGAAAGGCGTGAAAAAGTGCGAGAACTCGTCGAACCACCACACTTGGTGGTACCAATCCCATATCCAGCCTCCCGCATCCAGCATGGCCGCCACAACGAGGAAAACGACGATTGACCGGCTCATCTATTTGGTTTGTTCTTATGCGGTCCAACTTGATTTGCTGACATTGCTTGCGCGCCCGGGATTTTGCCGAGGAATACGGGAACTTCACCGGTGCGTGTATCAGCATTCACGTGCCTTACCGTGCGCGACAGCATAAGCCAGACCGAATTAATCAGTGCTTAATGGAACGCGTCGCAGCATGAGACACCGATCGCTTTTGAACGAGGCCATCATGCACGTCGAGCGCCCGCGTGGGAACGTTGCCAGCCCGCCAACTGCGACTGACGACAGCGACATCGACGCGCAACGCCGCCACCAACGGCTCGAGCGCCAGTTGATCAGAGATAAAAACGATCAACTGGCGCGCTTTGCCCGTTCCGCGTCAGAGTTCGCGGCAGTGCATGCAAAACTTTCGAGGTTCGATGCCACCTTCTACAGGGACCCACCGTGGACCGAACGCATTACCGCGTTTGAGAGATTCTTGCTGCCTGTGCCCGAATGGGATTTTTTGCGCCATCCTTCCATCCTCTATTCGATGCTCGTTCCACCGTCGTCCTACGGGCCAGCCATGCGCAGGCTTCGCACGACATATGACGTGTCCACGCTTGCGCGGGTGCTGCAGGAAGATCCGGCCGGCGGGGGGCCAAGATTTTCCGTCGGCTGCAAACATCCGACCTGGGTGATGATCGAAACGCCGTTCTTATGCTGAACCGCATACTGATCTTGATTGCAACGTTTGCGTTCTGCACGGGAGCCAGCGCGCAAGTGCCCCCGCTCACGCTGCAGCCGGCCGGGACGGTGCTCTCGATGACCGGGGCAGCCGAGCTCGAACTGCCGAACGACGAGGCGGTAGCGACATTTTTCTATGAAGTGCAAAACGCCGACCTGGCAAAGGCACAAGCCCTGATCAACCAGCGCATCGCCGATGCGACGTCGGCGCTCAAGCGCGCGGACCCCAAGGCGCACGTAGATACTTCCGGTTACAGCAGTTATCCGGTGTATTCCGGTGGCTCACAGCGAACGATCATCGGCTGGCGCGTACGGCAGAGCGTCACGCTGCGCACGGCAAATCTGACCGCGTTGCCGTCGACCGTTGCGGCTGTGCAGCCGCTGCTCGCGCTGGGCAACATCGATTTTCGGCTGTCCAAGTCCGCGCGCGACAGCGCCGATGCACAGCTCATCAAGCTCGCGACTGCGAATCTCAATGAACGTCTTGCATCGGCGGCGGCAGCACTCGGGGGCGCGCGCTCTCAGTTGCGGCTGGAAGAAATCAACTACGGCGTACGCGAAGTGCCCAGGCCATTACCAATGCGACAAGCCATGGTAGCGTCCGAACCGACCCCGCGCCCGCCTTCGTTTGAGCCAGGGCAATCGATCGAGCGGCTGACGATAAGCGGCAAGGCTCGCTTGCTGCCGTAGATTGGCTACTTCCTCGACTGAAATTGCCGTTCCGGCGGCGTTCCGGATGCGTAGTGCTTCAACTCCAACGCAGGCACCACGATGTCATTGCAGACTTTACGGACAGCATAGACTTCAATCGGTGGCTTCCATCCGGGCTTGAATTCACAGTCTACTTTCACGCAACTGATGCTCTTGAGCCATGAGCACATTCTGAGCTCGGAACCGTCTACGTTTTTCAGTTCCGTGAGATACGGCGCATTCGGGTAGTAGGGCTGGTTCTTTCCTTCTTCCGACTTTACGTCCTGCAGCAGCGTGTGAAAGCTGCCGCCGACTTCCAGGAGACCCAGCACCCTTTCCATGAACACCGAAAGCTGGTCCGTGTAAGAGAAGCCTCCGATTACATCGGTGATAAGCTGAAACTTTCCAAGCTCCGCCACCGAGTAGTCCCGTAAGGGCTTGCTGCTCACGTATCGGATTTGATTCGCGTCAAGGCGCTCGGCGGTTTGATGCCAGACCGGCGTCCGGCGATCCTCGATAGACATGGCGACCGCGCGCGCTTTTTTTCCGCGTCGTTCGCGCTCTTCAGGATGCCTGAAGTCGTAATTGGGGGCGTAGTAATCCAGTATGGCTTGAGCTATGCCCGCCCCGATATCCAGCCATCGATCTGTAGGCCCCAGGCTTGCCAACGTGCGATCGAACTCAGGAGAGAGAGTCTCCTCGTAGTCCACGAGCGATCTGTTCACGACATAGCCGCTTGGCGTTAGCTGGCCTTCACTGCGATAGATTTTATCCTGCTTGGAAAACTCTTCATTGATGTTGGGCGTGGCGGGGCTTGCAGCATGTGCAGCGGGCATACATGCCACCTGTATCCCAAATGCAATGCTTGCGTACAGTACGCCCTTTTTCATTCGATCAGTTCCTTTGACATGCCGCACGCCTTCCTTGACCCATCTTTTCTGTCGCGCGCGCCCGAAAATTTACCACAGAGCGCTGGCATAGCGGCGCTAGTTTTAGCGTCGTAGTGCGAATCAATTAGTGCGTTCGGCCCGGGCGGGTCAGTTCTCTGCGCAGCTCGCGCAGCTTCGCCTTGATGCGCTCTGCGTTCGCGGGCCCCATACGTATCAGCAGCTTCTGTCCGGCTGACAGCGACTCCAGCTCAGGGTCGGCAAATTCATACATGACTTTCGGCTGCGCCAGGCGCAGCGGCCCGTGCAATTGGGGCGCGGCAAGAAGGTCGTCGATTGCGGTGATCAGGCGATCGTTGAAATATCCCTTCGGATAGCCGAGCTCCTGGTAAGCCTGTTGAAAAAGCGGATAGAACCGGACGTAAAGCGCGATTGCCTGCCTGATGTCCAATGCTTCCACGAGTCGCACGTAAGCATCGTAGCGTCCGCTGTTCCGGGAGTCGAGCGCGGGGCTATCGGGCGTGCCCGATGGGACAAAGCGGCCCGGAACGCTTTTGACCGGCAGCAAGCGGGCGGCCACACGCTCGCGCGGCAGGTTATCGACCGTCGCCACGATACGGCGCACGAGATCGGGGAACACCAGAGCCTCGAGAAGCGACTTCCCGCCGATCAACCCCAGGATGTCCTGGCGGAGCGCTCCGTCGCTCTCGTTCAACGCGGACAGCGGCTTCGCGTGGGCGGATCGATCCTCGGGCATCGGGTGCAGGATTTGCGACTCGTTGTTTAGCGGCTGCGCCGGCGGGGCCGCCGTCGTAGCGGGGGTCGAATTCTGAACGACGGGAACCACCTTCTGCAGAAAGTAATAGAAAAGCACAATCGCGGCGATCGCCACAGCGACACCAGTGAGCCAGGCGAATGCCTTCTTCATCGCCGCATGCTCCTGAAAATCTTTCGCACCTTCTGCCCGATCGAACATTGCGGTGAGCTCTCACCTGACGCTGCTGGTTTGCACGAAAAGTGGTTCGTCAGCTTC